>Ga0180216_1000018_pt1 | contig 350468 bp, 282 predicted proteins | sample eDN3rd37CBELigMG_FD_128879 | JGI IMG/M metagenome (GOLD analysis project Ga0180216, IMG submission 128879) | Enriched Miracle-Growth compost microbial communities from Emeryville, California, USA - eDNA 3rd pass 37_C BE-Lig MG (version 2)... ...
AATACGGCGCCAGAAAGGCCCATTCGTCGTCAGCAACATCAGTTGGGTAGGGGGTACGGGATGTCGTGTCCATACCACCAAGGGTACGACGCCCCACCCCCAAAGTGCATAACAGCCTCTAGGCGATGGCGCCCCATCCCGGCCCGGGTAACGGAAAACCCCGGGCACTACGGCCCGGGGCTACCAGTTGCAATCGAGTTGGGAGCCGCGTTTAGTCCGCGACGATCGCGAGGTCGACGCTCTCGCGCTCCTCCATCGGCGTCGGCCGGAAGTGGTCCATCGTCAGGCACTCGGTCGGGCACCAGTCGACGCAGAGACCGCAGCGGATGCAGCTCCGCTCGTCGATGATCATCGCGCTGGCGTACGGACCGAGCTCGGCCCGGGCCATCTCCGCCATCTCGACATCGTTATCGATGCTGTAGATGCGATCCGGCGAGATCATCTCGATGCAGTTGTGCGGGCACACGTCCACGCAACTGTTGCAGAGGATGCACCGGTTTCCGTCGATGAAGATGTTGAGCTGACACTGCAGGCAGCGCTTGGCCTCCTCGAAACCGATGCTCTTGGTGAAGCCCATCTCGGTCTCGAGCGTGTTGTCCATCGTGCCCATACCGCGCTGCGCCACCGGCAGCATCGGCATGTCCTGCCGGCCGACGCTGGTGTAGTTGTCGCCCCAGACAAGACGGCGGCTCATGGCGGTCATCGACCACTCGGCGACGCCCTCGGACAGCAGCGGGTTCGGCGTGGCGACGAACTCGGTCGGCACCCGCGTGATCTCCATCTCCTTCTGCTTCGGAATGACGTCACGCATCTCGGCGTCGATGAACTCGGCGCAGCGCTTGCCCTCGCCGATCGAGGAGATGAAGTTGGTCGGGTTGATCACGTAGTCGCCGCAAGCCCAGATGTTATGGACCTCGGTCTTCAGGTTCTGGTCGAGGACCGGCACACCACGGCGATCGACGTTCGTGAACATGTCGCCCAGGAAGCGGTTGTCCTGCTTCTGGCCGATGGCCGAGATGATCATGTCGCATTCGATGAGGAACTCGGAGCCCTTCACCGGCACCGGACGGCGACGCCCGGATGCGTCCGGCTCGCCCAGCTCGTTGCGAACCATCTCGATCGCACGGACGTTGCCCTGATCGTCCCCGAGCACGCGCTGCTGGGAGACCATGTACATGATCTCCACGCCCTCGATCTCGGCCTCCTCGATCTCGAGCTCCTCGACCGGGATCTCGTGGACCGTCCGGCGGTAGGTCATGACCGATTCTTCGGCGCCAAGGCGAAGCACGGTGCGGACGCAGTCCATCGAAGTGAAGCCACCACCGACGGTGACGACCTTCTTGCCGACCCAGACATCCTCATGACCGAGTGCGCAGTCCTCCAGGAACTTGAGTCCGGAGACGACGCCATGCAGGTCATCGCCCGGCACACCCAGCGGCGACGCCACCTGGCATCCGGCGCAGAGAACGACGACATCGTATTTGTCGCTCATCTCCTGCAGGGTGATGTCCTTGCCAACTTCCATGTTGTAGTGGATGCGCACGCCAAGATCGGTGATCAGCGCGACTTCCTCGGCGATAACGTCACGCGGCAGGCGCCACTCCGGCACGCCCGTCCACATCACGCCGCCCGGCACCGGGAACTTCTCGAAGATATCGACGGAGTATCCCTTGCGCGCCAGCTGGCGGGCGGTGGTCAACCCGGCAACACCCGCGCCAACGATACCGACAGTCAGCCCGTTCGACGGACCGGCGATGTCGCGCCGTGTCTCGCCACGATAGTCCGCGGCGACGCGCTTCAGGTAGCAAATGCCGATCGGGGCATCGATCTCCTTGCGGCGGCAGGCATCCTCGCACGGACGCGCGCACATGCGGCCAAGGCATCCGGGGAAGACGTTGTGTTCACGGTTCAGCTCGAAGCTGTCCGCATACCGTCCATCCGCGATCAGGGCGATGTAACGCGAGATATCCGTATGCGACGGGCAGGCCGTCATACACGGGATGTTGTCCGAGAACCACTGGGCGTCCCCTGAATACAGGGGGTACCGTTTGCCGGTCCGGACGGTGTATGGCGCGAAGAAGGAAGCGTCGATGAACGCGAGCAGCCGGAGGCGGCGACCATCCTCGATATCGATCCCCTCGAACCCCTGCCCGGCGATGCCGAGTGACTGGAGTTCGCGAGTGGTCATCCCGACTTCGGCCGAATCCATCGCGCGGAAACGATCGGCCGGGGCGCCACACGAGGGACACTCGTCTGGAGGCGCGGCGCCTTCGTGGATCCAGCCACAGACTTTGCAGCGAAACATGTGCGGATCTCCGGAGTAAATGTACCTGCATCGGGCGCGACGACCACATCGGCCGCGACATGCACCGATCCCTTGCACCCTCGACTGGGCACACTCTGCGTCTAGTATACCGGTCCCGGCCTGACGGGGAACAACAGGCTCGGAACGGGTTCATGGAATCCTGCGAACGATTCTTGCGAAAAGAATGATGTAAAGCACAGAGCCTCTCCATCCGGACGGCTCGCGCGACACGCTGCCCGGTGCTACCCGGCGGTGACATTTCACTGGCAAAAACGGGTCTTCCGGACAGGGGAGCGCGTGAGCGATATCGGCTTTCTCATCATCTCGCTGCTGGCGGTCATCGCGCTCGCCTCCGCAACGCAACGTCTGACAATCCCGTACCCGGTCGTGCTGCTGCTCGGCGGCATCGCCGCCGGTTGGCTCCCGGGGGTCCCCGGTTTCCGCCTCGATCCCGATCTGGCGCTGGTGATCTTTCTGGCACCGGTGCTCTTCCAGGCAGGATTCGAGACCTCATGGCGGGATTTTCGGGCGAACCTCGTGCCCATCGGCATGCTCGCCATCGGCGCCGTCCTGGTGACGATGATCGCCGTCGGCATTGCCGCCCACCTTTTCTTTCCGGATATGCCCTGGGCAGTGGCGCTGACACTGGGCGCGATCGTCGCGCCTCCGGACGCTGTCGCCGCGACCAGCGTCTTCCAGAAAATCGGCGTACCCCACCAAATGCGAACGATCGTGGAAGGCGAAAGCCTGGTCAACGACGCAAGCGCGCTGATCGCCTACCGGTATACCGTCGCGGCAGTGGTTTCCGGTCACCTCGCGCTCCAGAGTGCCCTGACCAGCTTCGTCCTGACCGGGGTGCTCTCGATCGTAGCCGGCCTCCTGATCGGCTGGCTGCTGACCCGGCTCTTGCCGCATATCGACGACCCGTCGCTGACGATCGCGCTGACGGTGATCGCGCCGATGCCGATCTACATCGCCTCTGACGAGGTGGGGCTTTCCGGCGTCCTCGTCGTCGTCGCCGCGGCGATTGTTGTCGGCCGGTTTTCGACACACGCGTTGTCTCCGCGGGAGCGTCTCGGATTCAGGAGCGTCTGGTCGACGGTCCTGATCCTCCTCAACAGCCTCGTCTTCCTTCTGATCGGGCTGGAGTTCGCCGAAGGCTTCAGGGAGTTACCTGGAAACACATCGACGACCCTGATCCGGGGAGCGCTGGTCATCAGTCTCGTCGTCATCGCGGCCCGCTTCGCCTGGGTTCTCACCGCAAACGGGATATCGCGGATCATTCCGTCACTCAGAAAGAACGCCGTGTCGTGGCGGGTTGCCATCGCCATCTCGTGGTCGGGTCTGCGCGGCATCGTCTCGGTCGCGCTGGCGATGGCATTGCCGCTGACACTGAACAATGGTGACCTGTTCGAGTGGCGAACGGAAGTCGTGTTCCTGGCGTTCGTCATCATCGTCGTCACGCTGCTGGGAGAAGGATTGACGCTCCCCTGGCTGTTGCGCGTATTGAATCTCACCGCTGGCGACGAAGAACTTCGCGAGGAATGGATCGCCCGGCGGGAGGCAGCCACGGCGGCGTTGCACCGGCTCGATGAACTGGCGGATGAGCCATGCATCGATCCGCTGCATGCCAGGGTCATGCGGCTACGGTTCAACCACTGGCTCGAGCTCTCACCGAACCAGGGCAAGCTGACGAAGAAGGGACGCGAGCACATCCGGGCCGGGAACCGGCTTCGGAACGAATTGCTGGATGCCGCACGGGAGGCGGTCGTCGAGGCCCGAAACCGCGGGGAGATCGGAGACAACGCGCGGCTGACCGTCGAGGGCGATCTGGATCTGGAGGATGAGCGAACGATCCTGTAGCGTTATGCTGAGGATGTGAGCTGACATCGTGTCATCATGTATTAAAGGAATGATCCGGAATGCGAATATCGATTATCTCCGATGTGGTCTGCCCCTGGTGCCGGATCGGCAAGGCGAACCTGATGAAAGCGGCGGACCAATGGACGAGCGACACCGGCGAGACCGTCGAGGTCCAGATGCTGCCGTTTCTCCTGGATCCCGTCGAGCCGGGTGTGAAGGAGGACTTCCGGGAGCGCTTCGTTAATAGAAAGGGCATGCCGGAAGAGCAGATGCGGGCGATGTTCGACCGGGTAACCCAGGTCGGCGCCCAGCAGGGCATCCATTTCGATTTCGATAAGGTCAAGATCGCCGTGGATACGGTCCCCGCTCACGAGTTGATGGGGCTGGTTCCGGTGGAGAAGCGGAACGACCTGATGGACGCGATGATGACGGCCTACTTCGAACGGGGTGAGGACGTCGGCGAGCCGGATGTGCTGCTCAACATCGCGAAGCAGGTCGGCCTCTCCGATGACGAGATCGCCGCGATCGAGCCGGATCTCCGGAGCCGGAAGCTGGAGCGCGATGTCCGGGGCATGATCCTCCAGGCACAGCAATCCGGCGTGCGCGGCGTGCCGTTCTTCATCATCGACGATGTCCTCGCGGTCTCCGGGGCGCAGCCCGTCGACGTGTTCCTGCAGGCATTCCGCCAGGCGAAGGAAACAAAAGCCACGCGGGAATAATCATCGGGACCCGGTACGACATAGCTGTAGAGGCGGACTCTTGTGTCCGCCTCTACAGCTTCAATCACCCTACAGCGAATTGCACAATGGTTGACATGGCCATCCATTCATCGACGCCCTGCGGGCGCCGATAGGGCGGAGAGTCCTCCGGACCATCCGCCCCTACGTAGCATGGGCGTGGACCATGTCAACTATCCTGCAGCCTGCTCTATGAGAAATGCGAATCGGATGGGAACTGCGTGAGCGTCCCCCGGTCGGCATCGATTCGGGTCGGGGCGCCGAGGATGAGCGGCTCGGCGCCCAGCCGATGCCCGGCGGGAACACCGCCCAACACCGGCACCCCGAGCGGATGCAGCCGGTCGGTCACCACGTCGATGATCGACCACCCCCGGTCGGTGTAATCCTCGAAGCCCTCCAGCCCACCGACAGCAACACCCGCAATTCCGTCGAGCACGCCCGAAAGCATGAGCTGCGTCAACTGGCGATCCACCATCCCGAGACCCACGGTTTTCGGCGCCTCGAAAAAGAAGATGCCGCCCGCGAACGACATCGATCGCGTCCCGACCGTCCGGGCCAGGATCTCCAGATTTCCACCGTAGAGCGGCCCGGTCGCGCACCCTCCGGTGGTGCATTCGACCCCGATCGCGGACGCATCCACCTGAATCGTCCGGGTCGTCGTCGGGGCAAGGAGCATCCGACGCACCCCTTCCCCCGTGCGGTCCGCGGTGGAGCCATGAATCGACTGCAAACCGGCTCCGAACTGCCAGGCGAGGTGGAGCGCAGTGACATCGCTGAACCCCACCAGAGGTTTCGGGTCCGCCCCGAGCGCCCGGGTATCGACTGCCGTCGCGATGCGGTATGCACCGGCGCCACCGCGCGTCGTGATGATCGCGCGGATGCCCGGGTCCCGTATCGCCGCATTCAGGTCTGCCAGCCGGTCTTCGTCCCGTCCGGCCATGAACCCGTGCGTGTCCAGGATGTGCGCTCCGGGCACCGGCTCCAGCCCCCACCCGGCAATCGTCTCCATGCATGTCTGGACCCACCCGGAGTCAGGCGTGCTCGACGGAGAGAGCAGCGCAACCTTGTCTCCGGGCGAGATCGGTTTCCAGATTCGCATTCCCCGGCCTACGACAGGTGGCTGTCGAACCAGCCAAGGATTCGTTCGTAGAAGTCGATCCGGTGCTGGGCCGGTCCATTCAGACCCATAAGGTGCGAGCCGCCAGGATAGCGAACGAACTCCGTCTCAACGCCGGCCTTGAGCAATCCGACGAACATCTCCTCGCCCTGCCCGACCGGACAACGATCGTCAGCCTCGCCATGCAGGATCAGGGTAGGCGTCACGGCCCGGTGGATGTACGTCGAGGGCGAATGCTCCCGCATCCAGTCCGCCGTCTTGGTCAGCGGTCCGCCCCACTGCACCTCACCGAACCCGTGACTGATATCGCTCGTGCCGTACATCGAGATCAGGTTGAAGGCCGGAGCGCCGCAAACCGCCGCCTTGAAGCGGTCCGTCTGCCCGATCGCCCACGACGTCATATAACCGCCGTAGGAATAGCCGTAGATACCGACGCGCTCGCCATCGACATACGGTCGCGACATGACCTCGTCGACGACGGCCAGCAGATCCTTCCAGTCCTCGTTGCCCCAGTCTTCCCAGACCGCTTCGGCGAACTCCCGGCCGTAGTCGCTCGATCCCCGGGGATTGGGCGAAACCACGATGATCCCGTGACTGGCAAGAACCTGCGCGGCGGCGTTGAACCCGAACCCGTGCGCGCCGTGCGGTCCACCATGGACGTCGAGCACGAGCGGATACGAACCGGATTCGTCCAGATCGGCGGGCATCGTGACCCAGGCATCGATCGCCCAGCCATCCCGGGTGATGGTGATCTTCTCGACATTCGCCGGGGGCGTTTCCGCGAAGAAGCCGGCATTGGGATCGAGCAGGGTCGTCGTTTCGCCGGTTGCGAGATCGGTGACGACCAGCTTACCGGGGCCGGTCGAGTCGGCGCTGGTGCGAACGCATCGCGTGTGCTCGCGATCGACGCTGAACCCGGCCAGCTTGGCATCCGCCCAGGCGACACGGGACCGCTTTCCGGAAGCGAGGTCGAGCGTCCACAGACCCGATCCGCCAGCCTGACTGCCGGCGATCAGGACGGTGGTGTCATCGAGCCAGACAGGTTGCGCCGGCCCGGCCAGCGTTGGGTAGCCAGACTCCGGGTTCAGGTCGAGGTCATCCGTGATCTGGTGAAGCGTATCCGTCTCGACATCGTACCGGTAGTACTCCGTCTGCGGCGACTCGTTCAGATATCCATCCAGCACGATCGACGCGCCGTCCGGCGACCAGGCCCACGTCCCGACGGAACCCGCCTTGAATCCGATCTTGCGGAACTCGCCGCCATCCACGGGGATCAGCCCGAGCATGCTCCGCATCCCGTTATGGGTGGAAACCTTCGCGGTGATCGTCCTGCCGTCCGGCGACCACTGCGGAAAATCGTGATCGTTCAACTCCGTGGAAACTTGCCGCCCCTCGCCGGACGCAACATCCACGACCATCACCTGATGCCGGACGTCGTTGAGATACCCCCGTCCATCCTGCTTGTAGTCGATCCGGCGCGTGACACGCACCGCTGGCGGCAGGTCGGCATCCCGTGGCGTCCCGTCCGGATTCTCCGGATCCACCGGCACGGTGTAGGCGAGGCGCGTCCCATCGGGCGACCACGCTAAATCGGAGGGTTTGGCCCGATGGGATGTCACCACCCGAGCCTCGCCTCCATCCAGCGGGAGAATGCAGATGGAGAACCCGTCGTCGCCGCGATTCGAGATGAAGGCGATGGAGGCATCATCCGGCGACCAGGCGGCACCGGTGGCCAACGTGCCGGTCTGCGTCAATTGACGCGCATCCGAGCCGTCGGCGTTCATCAGCCAGAGCTGGCTGGAGGGCTTCACACTGTCACGGTCGACGCCGCCCAACGTGTACGTGATGCGCGAGCCGTCTCCCGAGATCACCGGACCCGAAACACCCATCGTATCGAGGATCAGGCTCTCCGGGGTCAGGGAACGTGTAGCGATTGACATGCATATTCCTTTTGGTATTCGCCGTTTGGCAAAAACAGGAAGCGGTCAGACTTGGAAAATCAGGATTGCAGGTACCGGTCGAGCCAGCCCCGAACACGCGTGTAGTAGTCGATCCGGTGCTCGACCGGTCCACCCCGCAGCATCATGTGGGATCCACCGGGATAGCGAGCGAACTCCGTCTCGACCCCGGCCTTCAGCAATCCGACGAACAACTCCTCGCCCTGGCCGATCGGGCAGCGGTCATCTGCCTCGCCATGAACGATCAACGTCGGTGTGACGGCCTTGTGAACGTGCTCTGAGGGGGATCGCTCCGCCATGAATGCGGCGACCTTCGGATCGAGCAGCGAGCCACCCCACTGGGTTTCGCCAAAGGTATGACCGATGTCGCTCGTTCCATAGAAGGAGAGCAGGTTGAACACCGGCGCCCCGCAGACGGCGGCCTTGAAACGATCGGTTTGCCCGATCGCCCACGATGTCATGTAGCCGCCGTAGGAATAACCGTAGATCGCGGTCCGGTTGCCATCGACATAGGGACGGGACTCGACGTCGTCGAGCACCGCCAGCAGGTCCTGCCAATCCTCCCCGCCCCAGTCGCCACAGACGGCTTCGCCGAACGCCCGGCCATAGGTGCCGGAACCACGCGGGTTCGGCGCAACGACGACGTAGCCGTTCGAGGCCAGCAACTGCGCGCCGAGATTCCAGGTGTATCCGTGGTTTCCGTGGGGGCCGCCGTGAACATCGAGCACGAGCGGATACTGCGTGCCTTCATCAAGGTTGGCCGGAGTGTACACCCAGGCATCGATATCCCAGCCATCCCGGGTGACGGTGATCTTCTCCACATTCGCCGGGGGCGTTTCCGCGAAGAAATCAGCATTGGGATCGAGCAGGGTCGTCGTTTCTCCGCTCACGAAATCGTAGGCGACGAGCGTGGAGGACCGCTCCGTGCTGGAGCTGGTCTGGACGACGACCGCGCACCCGGCATCGACGCTGAGTCCGGCATGCGTCGCATCCCACCCCGCCAATCGGGTCAACTCGCCGGACTGAAGGTCGATCGACCAGAGCCCGCTGGCGCCATGACGAATACCATGCACGAGGGCCGTGGACGCATCGATCCACACGGGCTGGGACGGCCCCGCGATCGTCGGACGACCGGACTCCGGCGCGAAGTCAAGATCGTCCGTCAGCTGCGTCGTTTCGCCAGACGCGAGATCGTACCGGTAGTACTCGGCCTGCGGCGACGGCGTCGGATATCCGCTGAAGAGAATCGACGCCCCATCCGGCGTCCACGCCCAGGTACCTGCGCTGCCATCCTCCCACCCGATCGGGGTCGAATTTGCCCCATCGAGCGGGAGAATCGCCAGCGTGCTGTGCATACCGTTGCGGTTCGAGATCTTCGCGGCGATCTTCGTGCCGTCCGGCGACCACGCCGGCGCGGAGTGATCCTTCAGCTCGGAGGAGACTTGTCGCCGCTCGCCGGTTGCGACATCGACCACCATCACCTGATGCCGGACGTCGTTCAGGTAGCCCCGGTTGTCCTGCTTGTAATCGATCCTGCGGACAACACGCACCGCCGCCGGCATATCGGGATCGCGCGGTGTCTCGTCCGGATTCTCCGGATCGACCGGCACGGTGTAGGCGAGCTGGGTGCCATCGGGCGACCATGCCAACCCGGACGGCTTCTGGCGATGGGTCGCAATCGTCCGGGCGTCGCCGCCAGCGAGTGGAAGCACGCAGATCGAGAATCCGTCCTCTCCCCGGTTCGAAACGAATGCGATCGACGCATCGTCCGGCGCCCACACCGGTTCCGAGGTGGACGTCCCGACGCGCGTGAGCTGGCGTGGATTCGAGCCATCGGCATTCATCAGCCAGAGCTGGCTGCTCGCCTTGCCGGTGCCACGCTCGGTTTGACCGAGCGTGTAGACGATTCGGGTGCCATCGCCAGATATTTGCGGCGTACCTATGGATTTCAGATCGAAGAAGAATCGTTCGGGGGAATAGGCTGTGTGGGATACCGTCATGAAACGCGCAGACCTTTCAAGAACTACCCGCAGTCTAACTCCTCTGGAGGAATCAACGGCGAGGCGGCATTCGATGGGCGCCATTCTCGCACGGAAACCGCATCAGGGATAGCGCGACAGCATATTCGTGACAAATCGGAATCACTTCTTGTGCATTTTTTCGAGGTCTGATAGCGTGTGCAAACGTTTGACGTATGTCAACTCGAACGAGTAGGGAGAATATCCGATGCGCTTCTCACGACGTAATGGTATCGCCGCTTCTGCGCTTGCCGCGGGATATCTCGCAACGAATCCACTATCGATCCTGGCTGCACCAAACCCGATCGGGGAGACGGACGAGTCGGCGACACCGGTCGACGGCGGCGAACTGGTCCTCACGATCTCCGAGCTGCCGGATACGCTCGACCCTCACAAAACCGGCGCGGCCATCACCGGCTCGATCCTGCGGAACGCCGGCGATCCGCTCATCCGGAAAAACTTTGACGGGGAGTATGTCCCCGGCCTCGCCAAGGAATGGGAGATTTCCGAGGATGGGCTGACCTGGACGTTCAAGCTCCGCGAGGATGTGACGTTCCATGACGGCACGCCGTTCAACGCCGAGGCCGTGAAGGCGAACTTCGACCGGATCCTGGACCCCAGCACAAACGCCGTTACCGCAAGCTCGTCCGTCGGTTCCATGTACGAGACCACAGTGCTGGACGAGTTTACGTTCCAGTTCGTGACAAAAGAGCCATACCCGCCACTGCTGCAGAACCTGACCGGCGGCATCCTGTCCATCGTCAGCCCCACGGCCACGAAGGAAATGGGTGATGACTTCGGACGCGCGCCGGTCATGACCGGTCCCTGGATGATCGAGGAGTGGCGCACGGGCGACCGGATCGTGCTCAAACGAAACCCCGATTACAACTGGGGCCCGGAAGGGATGCACGAGGGACCGGCGTACATCGAGAAAATCACCTACCTGTCGATCATGGAAGAAGCGTCGCGCATGGCGGCGTTCGAGGCAGGGGAGACGCATCAACTCACGCTGCCGGCCGTGGATATCAGCCGCATCGTGGACTCCGGGCAGTACTGGACCGTCAACTATCTGCGATTCGGTCTGGTATTCATGGAATTCAACATCACGAAGGCCCCATTCGACGATGTGCGGGTCCGTCGAGCACTCAACCACGCCGTCAACAAGGCGGATGTCATGGGCGCGGCGGTGGAAGAGTACGGGCAGCTCGCATACGGCTTCCTCTCTCCCTCCATCTTTGGATACTGGGATGGCGCGGAGGAATATTCGCCGCAATATGACGTCGATCAGGCGAAGGCCCTGCTCGTCGAAGCTGGCTGGGAGGATACCGACAACGACGGCATCCTGGAGAAGGATGGGGAGAAATTCGAGTTCACCCTCCTGAACCAACCCTCCGATTCCTGGGGACGAGCGGCTCAGGTCGTGCAAAGCCAGCTCCGCGATATCGGCGTGAAGATGGAAATCCAGCAGGTGGAGTTCGCCACGCTTCTGGAAGAAGCCAAGGCAGGCAATCACCAGGCCGAGATGATGGGCTACACCTACGACGATCCGGACATCGCCTCCCTCTGGTTCCACTCGTCGAATGCCGGCACGGGGCTCAACATGAGCCACATCAAGGACCCCGAGCTGGATGCGATGATCGAAGAGGCGCGAACGACCATGGACCTGGACGAGCGCGCAGAACAATACGCTGAAATGCAGCGATACATCATCGATCTCTCCCTGTGGGTGCCTCTGTGGGCCGACAAGTACTACGTCGCATTCAGCAAATCCCTGCGCAACGCGACCTTCCACGATGACGGCTACGCGGTCTATTTCGACGCCTGGCTCGAGAACTGACACGGCACGTCGTCTCCGGCACCGGCGCCACATCCAGCAGTGGCGCCGGTTCACCAGGGCGGTCGCACAACGCACCGCCCAAACACCACGCTCCTGGAATGACTCCACAGAAGGGCCCCGATGGGATCTTTTATTCTGCGACGTATCGTCCTGGTCATACCCGTCATGCTCGGCGTCTCGATCGCCGCGTTTCTCATGAGCCACCTGGTTCCCGGAGATCCGGTGTCCGTCATGCTGGGCGAGCGGGCAACCGCCGAAGATGTCGCGCGGCTCAGGGAAGAGCTCGGCTTCAACGATCCGCTCATCGTCCAGTACACGCGCTATATCGGGGGTGTTGTCCAGGGCGATCTGGGGCGGTCCATCCGTAGCGGGCAACCGGTTCTCGATGAAATCCTCGAACGCCTCCCTTCCACCGCAGCGCTCACCCTGAGTGCGGTGGTTATTGCTGCGGTCGTCGGGATCTTTCTCGGCGTCATCGCTGCCATGAGCGGAGGAGGGTGGGCTGATTCGCTGATCATGGGGTTCGCCATGCTCGGGATCTCCATGCCAACGTTCTGGTCCGGAATCCTCCTCATCCTGTTCTTCGGGTTGTATCTCGGCTGGTTTCCCATCGCGGGTCAGGGTCCGATGGCGCTGGTCCTGCCGACCGTCACGTTGGCCGCACCTGCCTCCGCCGTCCTCGCCCGCATCACGAGATCGAGCATCCTGGAGGTGGTGGGGCTGGAATATATCCAGACAGCCCGTTCCAAGGGCCTGACGGAGCGACTCATCGTCGTTCGGCACGTTTTACGAAATGCCCTGATTCCGGTCATCACGATTATCGGACTGCAATTCGGTGGGCTGATGGCGGGCTCGGTCATCGTCGAATCGGTCTTCACCAGACCGGGACTCGGTCGCTATACGATCACCGCGATCCAGTCACGAGATTTCCCGCAGATTCAAGGCATCGTGCTCGTTGTCGCTGCGATCTACGTACTCGTCAATCTGGCCGTCGATATCCTCTACGCCGTGATTGATCCTCGCATTCGGTATGGTCGATGACAGATTACACACTCTCCGAATCGGATAACACACAGGTCAAGGCTGGCTCCGCAATCACGCTCGGTCAGGGCGGCGCGCGGCAATCGTCCGCGATCCGGAAGGGCTGGCACAAACTTCGCAGGCGGCCGGGAGCGCTCATCGGCGCCTGCATCCTCCTGATCTTCATTGCGGTCGCGATTCTCGCGCCCGTCATCGCACCCATGGATCCACTGGAAATCTCATCGAACCGACGCGCCGCTCCATCCGCCGAACACTGGCTGGGAACCGACGAGCTGGGACGGGACGTGCTCAGCCGGCTCATCTACGGCACGCGCGTATCCTTGCGGGTCGGACTGGTCGCCATTGGCATCGCCCTGACGTTTGGCTCGGTGCTCGGCGTGATCGCCGGATTCGTTGGCGGCTGGATCGACTCCCTGATCATGAGGTTGACGGATATCATGCTCGCGTTCCCGGGCATCCTCCTCGCGATCGCGGTCGTCGCCGTGTTGGGCCCGAGCCTTTTCAACGTCATGATCGCGGTCGGTATCGAGTCGATCCCGGCGTATGTCCGTACCGCCCGGGGGTCGACGTTGAGCATCAAGGAGATGGAGTACGTCACCGGCGCGAGAACGATCGGTGGCACGCCACTCCGAATCGTCTTCCGCTACATCCTGCCGAATGTAGCGGCGCCACTCATCGTGCTGGCGACGATCGGCGTAGCGGGATCGATCCTCTCGGCCGCCGGCTTGAGCTACCTGGGCCTGGGAGCCCAGCCACCGACCGCGGAGTGGGGGGCGATGCTGAGCAGCGCGCGCAACTTCGTCCGGGACGCCTGGTGGATGGCGACGTTCCCTGGTATCGCGATCATGTTGATCGTTCTCTCCCTCAACCTCTTTGGAGATGGTTTGCGGGACATCCTCGATCCTCGAATGCGCAATTGATGGGGGTTGACGTGGCGGCTCGGTAGCGGGCATTGGGGAGGGCGGTTGCAACCAGCCGCCCTTCGCGTCCGACGGTGCGCAATCAGCCTCATACCGGATCCGGACGATCAATCGCGGATCAGCGGTCGTAGTCTCGGGTCCTGTGCCCGAGACATGCTGCGGAGCAGCATTACGGCGCTCCGCGAGCATGCATGCGGAGCGCCGTATGAAACCGCGGGCCGGCACGACGCGCCAGATGATGGACGCAGACCAGACGCGTCACGTAGGGGCGGACTCTTATGTCCGCCCTCGCCGTATCCATCTCCTCTTGCAGAAATGTTGACATGGTCACTTGGTGCTCGACTCCCTGCGGGAGCCGATGGGCGGCGAGTCCTTCGGACCGACCGCCCCTCCACCCCGTGAGGTGAGCCTCGCAACCTTCCTGCAAACCGCTCTAAACCGCGAGGGGATCCGTATCCCGCGTATCCCGGAACTGGGCGTCGTGGAGCTGGCGATAGACGCCGTTTCGCGACAGCAGATCGAGGTGGCTGCCCTGCTCGGCGATGCCGGTCTCATCGACAACCACGATGCGATCCGCGTCCCGGATCGTCGCCAGCCGGTGTGCGATCACCAGCGTCGTCCGACCAGCGGCCAGCTCGTTCAACGACTGCTGGATCGCCTGCTCCGTCGCAGTATCCAGAGCCGAGGTCGCCTCATCGAGGATCAGGATCGGCGGGTTCTTGAGGAACATCCGCGCAATCGAAAGCCGCTGCTTCTGACCGCCGGAAAGCTTCACGCCACGCTCGCCGATCACCGTATCCAGTCCATCGGGCAACGCCGCGATCACGCCATCCAACCGAGCCCGACGAGCGGCATCGACGATCTCCGCCTCGCTCGCACCGAGCTTACCGTAGGCGATATTCTCGCGGAACGTGCCAGCGAAGAGGAAGACATCCTGCTGGACGATACCGATCTCGCGCCGCAACGATGCCACCGTCATATCCCGGATATCGATGCCGTCGATCGTGATCCGGCCCTCGTCAACATCGTAGAAGCGGGGCAACAGCGACGAGATCGTCGTCTTCCCCGCGCCGGACGGTCCCACAAAGGCGACGGTCTCGCCCGCGTGGATCGTCAGGTCGATGTTTTCCAGCACCTTCGCATGGTCGCTGTAGCCGAAGGTGACGCCCTCGTAGCGAATCTCGCCGCGCAGGGCCCCGACATCGACCGCGCCCGGACGATCGACGATCTCCGGATCGATATCCATCAGGTCGGTGTAGCGGCGGAATCCGGCGATGCCCTTCGGGTAAATCTCGAGCATCGCGTTGATCTTCTCGACCGGCCGGAAAAACACATTGACCAGCAACAGGAAGCTGACGAATCCGCCATTGCTGAGGGTGCCATCGATGACGTAATAGGTCCCGGCAATCATCACCACCAGCTGGGTGATGCGCATGCTGAGGTAGCTGAGCGACATGCTCGCCGCCATGTAGCGATATGCCTTGAGCTTCGTGAGGCGATAGTTGGCGTTGTCTGTCGCGAAGAGACTGCACTCATGATTCTCGTTCGCGAAGGCCTGCACCACGCGCATGCCGCTGACGTTGTTCTCGACCCGGGCGTTGAATTCGCCGACGCGGCGGAAGAGCTCGCGCCACATCAGCGTCATCCGGCCCCCGTAGCGAGTCGTCACCCACGCCGTGATCGGGACGATCACACCGGTGATCAACGCCAGTTGCCAGTTGATCGAGAACATGAGGATGAACGCGCCGATGAAGGTCATCACCGCGATGAAGGCGTCTTCCGGCCCATGGTGGGCGACCTCGCCGATCTCCTCAAGATCCTTGGTGATACGGGCAATCACATGCCCGGTCTTGTTGTTGTCATAGAAGCGGAATGACAGCTTCTGCAGGTGATCGAACGCCTTGCGACGCATCTCGGTCTCGATATTGATCCCGAGCATGTGGCCCCAGTAGGTGACGATCGCCATCATCGCCGTATTCAGAAGGTAGATAAACAGCAGCGCCAGCGAGGCTGCGCCGATGATCTCCCAGTTGCCTTCCGGCAGGAGCTTGTCGATGAAGAGGCTCACCGCGATCGGGAACCCGAGCTCCATCACGCCGGAGAGGACCGCGCAACCGAAATCCAACGCGAAAAGCCGGCGATGCGGTGTGTAGTAGGAAAAGAAACGCCGGAGCAGGGGCCAAAGGGTCTCCTGCTTACGGGTCGCGGAGGATTCGAGCGAAAGGGAGGACAAGCGGAGCTCCAGGGTGGTTCAAAATACAGAGGGTCCCGAGGCAGAAAAAGAGAGGCACCGGAGTTCGCACCGTGCCAATGTTCACTCTACCTGAGTCGTCGATTTTTGGCGAGATCATCGGGTCATGGTGCCTCAGATCGCGTCATTTGACCCGATTGAACCTTCCGCACCCGGAAGATCCACGACCACGCCACCACGAGAAAGCCGACGATCGTCCCGAGCAAGATCTTCACGCCGGTCGTCATACGCCACCTCCCTGCAAAACCGGACAGGTCTCCAGTGTACGCGGCTCGGATGCACCTGATGCCATCGAAATCAATGTAGGAACCATACGTGCGAAGTACCGTCGGTGCCCCCCGGTCGCCCACAAGACGACAATCGGTGACAGGCGGAAAGCACGAAACCATCACCGCATCCGATCGCACCGGCCCTCAATACCACGTGACCACACCGACCACTACGGGTCGGTGCTACCGCGATGTCCGCTCAGGTAGCACCGACCCGAAGTGGTCGGTGTGGCGGGGAGTCGCGATGCGCCAACTCCTACCAAGGCGCCGCCAGCAACGCCCGTCATTCTGAGCGAAGGCGAAGAATCCCCGTGCGAAGCACAATCCCGAAGAGAAACTCAGGCTCCCTTGAGGATCGGCTTCGCCGGGACTCCTGAAAGCTGGGACCATTGATACCCTTGAATATCGCTTCGCGTAGGATTCTTCGCCCTTCGGGCTCTGAATGAAGGCTTTTCTCCAGGGGTATGGATTATCCCTCCGGCGTCGCGACCGGGCTTGCAGCCGGTAATTCGGCTGGCAGCCCTGCCCTAGTGCGCACATCATTCCAATATGCCGCACCGCAATCGGAACCGTTGCAGAATCCCAGCCGCTCGTCGAGCCGCCATTCACCCTGATCGTTCGAAAAGATCAAAAGATCGCTTACGATGCTACCTGACGAGGCGATTTCTTCCTGAGTGGGAATCTCAAACCAGGGATCATCTTTCCAGATCAATACGGTAAGGGGTATCGCGATTCTACCGTCGTCGAGCAGCACCGCGTTATCTGGCACCGGTACAGGAAACCACGTAGGTGGGTATAACGAAGGGTTATTCCGGAAATTGAAGATGATCTCCTCCGCATCGGGAGGATTTCCGACACCGATCACCTCGTAGGCCGGGTTTGGCTTCCCTTGCATCTGCTCCGAAAGATACTGTGCATGAGTGAGATCATCGCCAGCCATCTCGGCTATCGAACGGGTTCGCGCCATGCTCACAGACTGGAAGAAAATGTACGCGTCCGTTTCGGTTGAGCGAGATTGCGCGACATCTCCAAACCTGTCACAGGCGAGGTACTTTCGTGCCGTCTCCGCCACCGCATCCGCCGTCTCAGGATTGGCAGGACCGACCACCTCGTACGAGCGACCGGAGATGTCCGGCTGCTCGCGCATGACCTCCGCGTATTCCTCCGTGGTCATCGGCTCAGCGGTGCATTCCTCGGGCTGAGTCCACGTCAGCCAGTCTGTTTCGGTCTCCGGCGTACCTAGCGGCGAGATTGCGGCGAGACGGATGGGTTCATCATCCCCACCGTTGCCGCCGCGCATTGCCCAGGCACCGCCAACGATGCCGAACAGCAGGACGGCCATCGCCGCAATCGAGAGCCACGAGAGCCACGAGAGTGGCACAGTACTATCCGGGGTGCGTTTCGCCCCCAACTGACCGCTGGACCTCACCACCACCGGGCGATCGCCGGTGAGAATCGCGGAATCGGGTATCGCGTGTACATGCATGACATTCCTCCAGATCGAATCGAGCGTTTCGGCAGACGCCTGCTCCCGCCCGTCGAGCGATTGTCCGGAGACGATCCGGGCCGTCGCGGCGAGGCCATCCGCATCGGATGCCGGGACAGGGGCCGGGGCGCGCTTCCCAGCGACCTGGGCATCCAGGATGGCGTTCAGGCGGTCGAGGTCTTCGCTGGGTGGTCCGAAAGGGGTGATCATCGCGACGATCCTTCTTGGTCGGAAATCGAATCGCCGAGCGCCCGGCGCAAAGTACCGTAGGCGCGGAACTGGGCAGATTTGACGGCGGAGAGAGTGGTGCCCATCGCCTCCGCGATCTCATCGCCGGTCAACCCGGCGAGGCGTAGCTCGATCATCTGGCGTTGGCGTTCCGGCAATTTCTCGAGCGCCGCTCGCACCGTCCGGGAGTCGTCGCGCGAGATCGCGAGATCCTCGGGCGAGCTCCCTGGATCGATCAGGGCAGAAACGAGATCCGCCGCATCATCCGGTGCATCTAGCGACCGGTGCGACCGATGCGTGCGCCGGATATCGACGACAACATTCGATGCGATGCGGAAGAGCCAGGCCCGGAAGGTCTTGCCCGGATGGTCGGGATGCGGCGTGAACGACGTCAGCCCGGCAATCGCCTTGATGAAGACCTGCGAGGTCGCGTCGGCAGCGAGTTCCGGATGACCGAGACGCCGGTAGCAGAAACGGTAGATGCGCGGCGCGTGGAGACGATAGAGCGGCTCGAACGCCGACGGGCTCGCCTTGGCCGCCTCGATCAGCGCGAGGTCATCCACCGCGTGCACTGCATTGTCGGATTCTGGCTGGATCACCGTCACCGCATCCTGTCGCTCGCACGGACATCATCTCCGCATCTGGATACTGGAAACGATGATCGGCGATTTGGGTTGCGGTCAGGAACGGGAGGGCGCCATTCCCCGTAGTCTCGGGTCCTGTGCCCGAGACATCGCCCGCAGGGCGATATCCGGGATGTCACAAGCAGAGCGAGCCCCTCTCCCTGTCATCCCGAGCGAAGTCGAGGGATCCTTGCTCCCGCGAACCGCTGTGTGGCCAGAAGCACAGATCCCTCGACACGTCGCCCCTCGCTCCGCTCGCGGCTCCGGCTCGGGATGACAGGGAGAGGGATCGTCGGGATAAGGGTTGCATCGCCCATTCGACTTCCCGTCGCGTTGTTCAAGGGCAGGACAGGGATCGTCGGGGAAATCATCCTTCCGGCGTCGCGATCGGACTGGCAACCGGTGATCCAGGCGGCATCATCTGTTTCCGGAACGCATCGCAATCGCCGCGGCACACCGAGATCGTCTCGTCGACCTTCCACGATCCATTGTCATTGGCGAGAGTCAGCCCATACCCGGTGACGATGGGGGAAGGAGATGACGTTCGCGCCGGTTTGGACGTTCCGGAGGCTCTCCATGTTTCGATACTCGATACAGGCGCGATAGGTCCGCGCCGCCCCGACCTCGTCTGCCGCTATTTGTACGCCAGCCTTCGCGGCTACGTTTCCGGGGAAGAAACTGGAGAAACGCCATCCGACACCCGGATAGACGAATACTCGGCATTGTAGGGCCAGATATCGTCGCAGTTACCGAGACAGATCGGCAGATTCTCCGTGACCGTCCATTGCCCCTTCCCGCTTTCTGTCATCACGACGGCTTGGGTGATGAAGCCATCCGGTGCCTGCTGGATGAACGACGAGTCGCCAGTCCAGATCAGCCATGTGCCGGGGATGATGATCCGCCCATCCGCCAGTGCGATTGCATGCCGCGGCTCGAAGACGAGGTTTGCATTGCCAGTGTCGCCCGGCGTCTCATCGGTGAAGACGAAATAGTCGCTGGGGTCCACGATCGGGTAGAGGTTCGCGATAGCTTCTCCGGTCGCCTGCTGGCGAATCACCCGGTCGCTGAACGACTCGTCCGTCGACCCCAGAATGTTGTACATGCCCGGGGTGGTCTGGGCCATCCGGAGCGTACATGCCGAAAGGATTCGTGCTGCTTTCACCGCCACGATCGCATCATCCGGATTGGCAGGGCCGATCAGCGCGTAATCTCGCGTATCCGTCACTGCCCAGATCGTGGTGGCTTGCGGCGTGCATTCCTCAAAGGTAATCCAGTCAGTCCACTCACGATCAGCGACAGGTGTCGCAAACGGGGTTGCCGGCATCGCACTCCGGACGATCGGGGTCGCCAAGTCAGGATTAACACGCAAGTCGAAAAAGGGCTGCCCGCCGCCGTTGATATAGTGGGTGCACGTCCCGATACAAACGGACATCTGCTCATCAAGCAGCCATTCGCCGGATTCGTTTTTCAGGATGTCGAACTCCGTCATCAACGCCGCCGGAGGATCCTTCCGGTATGTCGGATCATTGCGAGGAATGAGGAAGGACGCCGGGATTCCGATGCGCCCGTCAGGGAACTGCACCGCCGTCGCCGGAATGAACACGAACGGATTCTGGCTCTGCCCGCCCGTCGGCGTCTGGTCTGTAAGGAGGAAGACATCGGACGGCGCGATATCCGCAAGATACGTGGAAATAGTGCGTTCCCGCGCATCTCTTTTAGCCCGACTCGCCTCTGACAGCGCAGGCATACCCAGCATGCGTTCGGTCATCAGGCTTTCTGGAACGATATATCGCTCACACGCCTTGAATTCGCGGGCAACCGACGCCGCAGCTCGGGCATCATCGGCGTCGGGTTGAGAGACTGGGCCGAATTCCCCTTCCCACCAGTCGCGATCCTCCGCTCGCGCTGCCTGCCGCTCGGCAGGAGTCACGCGCTTCGCCGTGCATTCAAGAGGATCGATGTAGCTGGAGAAATCGACGCCGTCCGCCGGAGCCTCCGGCGTCCCGGGGTCGAGCCCCGGTGCGGCGAGGCGGATATCGTTCCCGGGATCGGATGTCCCGCCGTTGCCATCCCGCAGGTTCCAGGCGGCGACGACCATCCCGGCCAGCAGGACGACGAGGATCGCCGCCGAGACGAGGCTCTGCAGCCAACCGGGACGCGGCATCTCCCGTACCGGCGCGACCCGGAGGCGTGCATCATCGAGCCGGATCGTCGGCCCGGTCGCGGCGAGGGTCGGTGGTGGTGTTGCGTGTGCAGACATCATGTCCTCCCAGATAGCGTCGAAGGTCGGTGACGGAGCTGGCGTGGCGCCCGCAGCACGATCGGCCAGGTCGCGAAACTGGCTGGCAGCGTGGGCGAGCTCGCCCGGCTCTTCGCTGGAGGGTTCCGGGGCGCGCGATCCGGAGCGCATCGCATCAAGCAGCACGTTCAGCTCGTCAGCATGGTTGGGACGGAAAGGCGTGTTCATCGGGTCGTGCTCCGCTCGTCGGGATGACCGTCCTCCCACAGGAGAGTCCGGAGGGTTTGATAGGCGCGGAACTGCGCGGATTTCACCGCGGATAGCGTCATATTCATGGCATCGGCGATTTCCTGGCCGGAGAGGTCGGCGAGCCGGAGCTCAACGATCCGCCGCTGCCGCTCGGGAAGCTGCGCCAGCGTCTCCCGCACGCGGCGGATGTCGTCGTTCGCCAGGACCCGCTCCTCCGGCGTCAAACCGGGATGGACCAGCCGCAACGGCGGCGAATCGTCGTCAACGGGATCGAGCGAATCCTGCGGGCGCGTCCGGCGCTGCATATCGACGACGGTGTTGTGAGCGATCCGGAAAAGCCATGCGCGAAACGACGAGGCCGCATGATCGGGATCGGGCCGGAATCCGTCGATCCCGGCGAGCGCTTTCGTGAAGGTGCGGGAGGTTGCGTCGGCCGCGTCCTCGGCATGATCGAGACGCCGGAAGCAGTAGAAATAGACATCGGCAACATAGCGCCGGTAGAGCGGCTCGAAGCCCGGCGGATGCGTCGCCGCCAGCTCGATCAGGGCGAGGTGCCCGACATGATCGTCGGCGGCGAGGGACTGGTCTGGTGCAGGCCCCGAAAGGCGCTCGAACGGTCGACTCAACACCGAGGCTCCCGGCTCATGACGTAGCGGATGTTCCGATCATGCCACGATGAACGCACGAGTGCCGGGAAAGTTGCGGTCGAAGAGGAGGGCAGGGGATGAATCTGGCAACACATGGCTCATGCCCGAATAATGGGAGAGCAATCGCCATGCTCGATCCCGATGGCAATGAGTTCTGCGTCGTGAAGTCACGATAACCGGGAGAAAATGGGAAATATGAACCATGAGGGAGGACGCAGGGTCCTCCCTCATGGTGTCTCAGCCAATGTGCAATCTGATACCGAATCCGGATGATCTACTTCGCGAAGTTCGGGATGACCTCGTTCGCGTAGATTTCCATCGCCTCCTGATCGTAGGCGAGCCCCGGGATGTAGTTGATGACGTAGTCGATACCCGCGTCGATCACGGACTGCACCTTCTCGGAGATGACATCGGCATCCCCGATGAGATGATCCTTGGCGAACTGCTCGAAGGAGACACCGCGATACTCGCAGATCTTCGCGCTTGCCTTCTCCGGATCGGTGCCCCTGGCGATCGGCCAAACGTTCAGGCTGGTCGACTTCGTGATCTCGTCGTAGTTCCGCCCGACTGTCTCGCAGTGTCCCTGCAGGATCTCGAGCTTCTCCTTCGCCACCTTCGGATCGCCGCCACCCACATTGCAGGCATCGGCGTACTGTGCGACCAGCTTCAGCGTCACCTGGGGTCCGCCGCCGCCGATCCAGAGGGGCACCTTGTAACCAGCCTTGTGGCTCTTCGGCTCATTGATCGGCTCGTCGATCGAGTAGTACTTGCCCTCGAAGGTCGGCTTGTCCTCGGTCCACATCTTGTGGATGATCTGCACGCCTTCCTTGAACCGGGCCATGCGCTCCTTCGTCTCCGGGAAGCCGTAGCCGTAGGCGCGCCATTCGTGCTCGTACCACCCGGCGCCATACCCGGCGTACAAACGGCCGTGGCTGGCGACATCGACGGTCGAGGCGATCTTCGCGAACAACGACGGATTGCGATACCCGTTGCAGTTCACCATCTGGCCGATGTGGATCCGCTCGGTGTCGCGCGCCAGCGTCGCCGAGATCGTCCACGATTCGAACACCGTGTTCATCGTCGGGGTCGGCGTCGTATGGAAGTGGTCGTACACCCAGATCGAATCCCACGGTCCCTTGTCCGCAGCCTTGGCGACGTTCGTCATCGCCTCGAACTGCTCGACGGGATCCTCGATCCCCACCAGGTCCATTCGCCATCCCTGCGGGACAAAAACTCCGAATTTCGTCGTCACGTTGCTTCTCCTTACCTTCCGGGGAGTCGAATCGCCAGCGCGGGACCGATATCCCGAACCACGTACATTCGTCATCATCACATATCGCGGCGCGCATGTCTCCGGCGTCGTGTCCGGACAGGCCGGCGCGGTGGCGCTATACTTAGCCTCAGGAACGGTGCGCTTTCCGACATTGTCAGTCTCCTGACTCCGCATCACCCACGCCATGGCCTCTGTGGATTCCGCTGCATGACTTCCAGACGACAAAACCAATCCAGCTTCAAGGGCGTTGAATTAAGCGGAATGTCATGGGAGAGCAACGATCGGGATACCACCCGCACTCCCGGACGCCAGAGCGCCGCCCCGCATCAACCGTCGAGGAGTTCCTTGAATCCTTCCACCCGCTATCCCCGTATGATCAGCCGCCGGAGCCTCATCGCCAGCGGCATCCTCGCGCTCGGCGCGACGGCGGGCATCGCGGTTCCCCTGGCGACGCGTGGCAGCTTCTACCCCGGAACCATGGTCAGCGAGGCCGATATCTCCGAGCTCTCCATGGACGAGGCCAGGCAGGTGCTCCAGGCGCATTTCGCCGACTTCGAGGCGGAAGCGATCGATTACGTGTTCGAGGATCAGCAGTGGACCGCCAGTCTCGCCGATCTCGGTTACCGGATCGACTACGATGCGACGCTGGAGGCGGCCTACAAGCATGGCCGCGATGGCGGCGTCTTCGATCGCTACACCGGCGTCCTCGTGTCCACAGACCAGGCACGCTACCCGGTCGTGTTCACGCAGGAAGAGGGCACGCTGCCCACCTTTCTCGAGCAGATCGGCCCGGAGATCAAGGGTGCAGCCCGCGATGCCCGGATCTATCTCTCCGAAGGCAGCGTCCGGGTCCTCGACAACCGGGACGGTCGCCAGCTCGATGTCGACAGCGCCGTCCAGGAAACCCGCGCCGCCATTCCGGCCGCAACCCGGTCCACCGTGGAGCTCACGACGCTGCCGGTGATCTCGCAAATCACCAGCGACGACCTCGAGCCGATCCGCCAGCAGGCAGAGACCCTGATCTCCAGCGCGCTCACCATCGTGGCGGGCGATACACGCTGGACTGTGCCGACCGACATGCTCATCCACGCGCTCGTCCTGCCCGAAGAGGGGGAGCTTTCGGCCCCGTATCTCGATCAGGATGCCCTCGCGGAAGGGATGCAGGACATCGTCGACGAGATGTACACGCCACCGGTCAACGCGGTCGTCGGCTGGGATGACGGACCCTACGCGGTCGAAAACGATACCCCCGGACAGGAAGTGGATGTCGACGCGCTCACAGCCGCGCTCGCCGAAACGGCGGCCTCGCCGGACGATCGCAGCCTCAACCTGCCCCTGAAGGACGTTTCGGCGGATGTCCGGGCCGACAACCTCGCTGAGCTCGGGATCACGACGTTCCTTGCCGAGGGCTCGTCCAGCTTCGCCGGGTCATCCGAGGCCCGGGCGGAGAATGTGCGCGTCTCGGCCGAGCATGTCACCCACACGCTGATCCCGCCCGGCGAGAACTGCTCGTTCAACGATTCCCTGGGGCCGATCTCGCTCGATAACGGGTTCGTCGAAGGCAAGATCATCAAGGGCGAGTGGATCGAAAGCGACCTCGGTGGCGGAGCCTGCCAGGCATCGACGACGGTCTTCCGGGCCGCGCTGTACGCCGGTCTGCCGTTCGTGGAATGGAACCCGCACTCCTTCCGGCTCGCCTTCTACGAGGCCGATGGCTCGGAACCGGGCATCGACGCCGCGATCTACCAGCCGAACAACGAATGGGAGTGGGAGCTGGACCTCATCTTCACCAACCCGACCGACAGCTGGATGCTGATGGAGATGACGACCGAGGGCGACACTGCGATCACCAGCCTGTACGGGACTCCGACCGGCTACGATGTCGATGTCACCGTGCCGTACATCAGCGATCCGATCAAACCGGACGGACCGCTGGAGAAGGTGGACGACAAGCTGCAAAAGGGCGATCGCCAGCAGATCACCACGGCGGCCGATGGCTACAAGGTGATCATGCACCGGAAAGTCACGCGGGAAGGCGAGGTCATCTCCGATGTGGACTTCGTCAGCAACTACCAGCCCCAGCGCGAGACCTGGCTGATCGGCCCCGGCACCAAACGGCAATTCCCCGACGATCCCGATGCCGACGCGACCGAAGAGGCACAGTAAACGCTCCTCGAATGAGCGAGTGCCCCCTGCAGCGAATTGCAGGAACATTGACACGGACCAGGTGCATCGCCCGTCGGGGTGGACGGCCGCAGGCTGGTAGGGTGAGGTCGCCTCAGCGGCCGAAACGCGCGTGCGGAGCGAATGGGTCGATCATCAGGCGATCATATCAACCTACCTGCAATCCGCTCTAATCCCGGATCAGCGCACATAATCGTAGTCTCGGGTCCTGTGCCCGAGACATGCCGCGGAGCGGCATCATGGCGACCCGCGAGCATTCATGCGGATCTCGTAGTTGCGAGCGGTGTCCGGAACATGCCCGAGACATGCCGCGAAGCGGCATCCCAAGAGGATCGAGAACGGGACGTCTTGACCGCACGGGCATGTGTCGAGACGATCCGTGCCGATGCGCGGTCAAGGCGTCCCCTACGTGGGCGTTTGTAACCGTCATCGGGCACAAATCCACATGAATCAAGGGGCGTCGCCCATAATCATGCGCGAGGTCCACGTCCTCAGCGAATACCCGTCACGAGATGCAGCACGTTGTAGATCGTCCATCCGAGGATGATGCAGATCGGGACGGTCACGACCCACGCCGAGACGATCCGTCCGGCGACGCCCCAGCGCACCGCCGACGCGCGACGCGTGGCGCCGACACCCATGATCGCGGTCGAGATCACATGCGTCGTCGAGACCGGGATACCGAGCCGGCTGGCCACCTCGATCACCGTCGCGGCCGCCGTCTCCGCCGCGAAACCGTCGATCGGCGTCAACTCGACAACTTTCAGTCCCATCGTCCGGATGATCCGCCAGCCCCCGATCGCCGTCCCGGCGCCCATCGCTCCGGCGGCGGAGAGCACGACCCAGAGCGGCACGTGCCACTCATCGCCGCTCCAGCCGTGATAGCTGGCCAGCGCAAGGGCGATGATCCCCATCGTTTTCTGGGCATCGTTGCTGCCATGACTGTAGGCCATGTAGGCGGCGGAAAGGATTTGCAGCTTCCCGAAAATCCGGTTCACGATGCGAGGCCGTACCCTGGCGAAGAGCCACAGCAGCAGGACCATCACCAAAAATGCGCCGGTGAAACCGAGCACCGGCGAGAACACCATCCCCTGGAACACCAGGCCGACGCCATGCATCTCGATCGCACCGCTCCCGGCCGAGGCGATGCCGGCTCCGACGATGGAGAAAATGAGGGCGTGGCTGGAGCTGGAGGGGATGCCCCACCACCAGGTCGCGAGGTTCCAGATGATCGCCGAGACCATCGCCGACACGACCAGCAACTGGGTCGAAACCTCCAGCGAGACGATTCCTTTGCCGACCGTCGTGGCGACCGCCGTGCCGGTAAGCGCACCGACGATGTTGAGGATGGCCGCCATCGAGACGGCCTTGGCCGGGGACAGCACCCGGGTCGCCACGGAGGTGGCGATGGCATTGGCGGTATCGTGAAATCCGTTGATGAAATCGAACACCAGCCCGAGGGCAACGATCAGGATCAGGGCGAGCAGCGCGGAATCAGGCATATTTGGCCACAATCGCCTCAAGCCGGTCGCCGACATCCTCCGCCCTGTCGGTGGCGTCCTCCAGCATGCCGTAGAGCTCGCTCCACCGGATCGCGTCGATCAGCGCCGGGACTTCGGTGACGCCATCGTAGAGCGTGGCGAGGGTGTCGTTGAGGGCGTCATCCGCCTCGTTTTCCAGCCGATGAATCTCCAACGCGTGGTGGCGAAGCGTCTCGCCGTTCTTGGCCACTTCCTCCAGCAATCCCATCGCGGCATTGGCGTGTCCGGCCTGCTCGATGAGGATCCGGGTCAGCAGGCTGGCCGACTCCGTGCATCGTCCGAGCCGGTACAACCAAAAACGCTTGCCGACCTCCTCCATCTCGTCGACGAACTCGTCGATCTCGCTGGCGAGACCGGCGATATCCTCGCGGTCCATCGGCGTGACGAATGTTGCGTTGAGCGCGCTGAAAACCTGGTGCGTGATCTCGTCGCCACGATGCTCCAGCTCCCGCAGGTGACGGACCTTGCGATCGACATCCTCCGTCCCGGTAAAGATCTCGCTCAGCAATTGCGCGACCTCCAGGGCGTTGGCCGCACCGGCCCGGAAATGGCCGAAAAACTCCTCGTTCTGGGGCAAGAACCGCTTCAGAACCATCATCGCTCCTGTCGGTGTCATCGTTCCCGATACGCGTGCACGGAATTTCCTGCACAAACGTCGCCATGATAACGGAGAAAGGTGGGGACATGTAGAAGAAGGGGAGGGGCATAAAAAGGGCGGGGGTATTTCCCCGCCCTTTTTATGCCCCTCCCCGCCTCATCGCCCTGAATGGGGTGTCACGGCAAAACGGTCACATCCCCCGCCACACGCCCGTCATGCCGAGCGGAGTCGAGGCATCTCGGGACCGCACCCCGTCCGAGAGAGGAGCGCCCTCAGCAGAACCCCACGCCGCGATGTGTGGACACGAGATCCCTCGACTCCGCTCGGCGGCTTCGCCACCTCACGGGCTCGGGATGACGGAGGTGGATGACGCAAAAGGCGTGACACGCCACTGAGACGATGAGGGCGCGGAGCGGCCGAATCGCGTCGAAAGATCTCGGGACACACCCGCGACGAGATCCCTCGACTCCGCTCGGAATGACGGATCACCCCCGCGGAGCGACGTATCCGGTCGAGTCTACTTCTGCTGAAGGTCGATCGAGATCGAGTTCATGCAGTATCGCGCGCCGTTGAACTCCTTCGGGCCGTCGTTGAAGACGTGGCCGAGGTGGCTATGGCACCGCGCGCAACGGACCTCCGTCCGATGCATGCCATGCGAGTTGTCCTCCAGGTATTCGACCGCGCCGGGAAGCGCCTCGCCGAAGCTGGGCCAGCCGCAGCCGTGATCGAACTTGGTACTGCTGTCGAACAACGGATTCCCACAGGCCGCACAGCGGTAGGTACCCTCGTCCCAAACGGCGTTGTAGTGCCCGGTGAAGGGTCTTTCCGTTCCGGCCTGGCGCAGCACCTTGTACTGCTCGTCACCGAGAACCTGGCGCCATTCGTCCTCGCTCTGCGGCACCGGCTTCAGCCCCGGATCGACCGCGACATCATCGCCGCCGCTCACCGGAGCCGGCTCCTCCGCATCGACGGAGACCGGGCTCATACCCGGAATCGCGCAACTGACGCCCGTCCCGTTCAGGCCGCAGTAACCATCCGGAACCTTGTGCAGGTACTGCTGGTGGTAATCCTCGGCGTAGTAGAAGGGCTGCGCCTCCTCGATCCCCGTGGTCACCGGCGAGTAGCCGGCTTCCTGCAGGGCGGTGTTGTAGCTGGACTTGGCAGCTTCGGCGATCTGCTTCTGCTCGTCGTTGTGGTAGTAGATCGCGGACCGATACTGCGTTCCGATGTCGTTGCCCTGCCGCATGCCCTGTGTCGGGTCGTGCGCCTCGAAGAAGATCTTCACGAGCTGGGCAAACGAGACCTTGGCCGGGTCGTAGACGACGTTCACGACCTCGGCGTGTCCGGTGCGACCGGTGCAGACTTCCTGATACGTCGGGAATGGCGTGTAGCCGCCACTGTAGCCGGAGGCCGTGCTCCAGACACCGGGCGTCTCCCAGAAGAGACGCTCGGCCCCCCAGAAACACCCCAGCGCGAATGTCGCGATCTCCATCCCTTCCGGGAACGGAGGCTGGATACGATTGCCGTTAACGGCGTGGATTGTCGGAACCTCGTAGGCGTACGTTTCCCGTCCGGGAAGCGCGTCGTCCGGGGTCGGCATATCGAGCTTCTTGCCGAAGAGTTTATTGAGAACCATGATGTACTCCCGTGGAATGCCGCCGGGCAGGCCTGCCCGGCACCCTTCCTATTTTACCGGATATGTCCAGCGATTTCGCCTGTCTTCCACCTGAAGGCAAGATCGAAAAACTACCCTGCTCCGGCATGGGCTATCCTGCAGGGAGAGCGCCACGACGCTCCACCGCGACCTATCACACCAGAGGATGCTCATCATGTCTACATTCCGCGAGCTTCTGGAGCGGGTCCGCCGCGAAATCCGTGAAGTCGATGTCGACGGCGCCCGGGAATTGATCGACACCCACCATGCCACCATCGTCGATGTCCGCGAGCAGGACGAATCCGACCAGGGCATCATTCCCGGAGCCACCGTGATCCCGCGCGGGCATCTCGAGTTGCGGATCGAATCCGCAATCCCGGACAAGTCGACGCCGGTCGTCGTCTATTGCGCCGGCGGCACACGCTCGGCCTTTGCCGCGCAAAGCTTGGCGACGCTCGGGTACACCGATGTCGTCTCCCTGGCTGGCGGGTTCAATGCCTGGAAAAATGCCGGCGAGACGTGGGTCCGTCCGCAAGCGCTCTCTCCCGAGCAAAAGCGGCGATACAGCCGTCACCTGCTGATCCCGGAGATCGGGGAGGCGGGTCAGCAGAAATTACTGGATGCGAAGGTGCTCCTGATCGGCGCGGGAGGTCTCGGATCCCCGGCCGGCCTCTATCTCGCCGCAGCCGGCGCCGGCACGATCGGCATCATCGACGACGACGATGTCGACGAGAGCAACCTGCAGCGGCAGGTGCTGCACACCACCGACCGGATCGGGATGCCGAAGGCGGAATCCGCGAAAATCGCGATCGAGGCGATCAATCCGGACGTGCACGTCGTCACCCACGAGCTCCGGCTGACGAAGGACAATGCGCTGGACATCTTCGCCGGATACGACGTGATCGTCGATGGCTCGGACAATTTCTCGACGCGGTACATCGTCAACGATGCCTGCGTGATCCTGAGAAAACCCCAGGTCCACGGCAGCATCTTCCGCTTCGACGGCCAGGTCACCGTCTTCGATATGCGTCAGACGGAAAGCCCCTGCTACCGTTGTCTCTTCCCGGAGCCTCCCCCGCCGGAGTTGGCGCCGAATTGCGCCGAGGCCGGGGTGCTCGGCGTCCTGCCGGGCACGGTCGGGATGATCCAGGCAACGGAGGCCGCGAAGCTGATCCTCGATATCGGGGAGCCGCTGGTCGGCCGCCTGTTGATGTACGATGCGCTGTCGATGACATTCCGGACGCTGAAGATCCGCAAGGATCCCGATTGCCCGATGTGCGGCCCGACAGGACCGGAATCGATGGCCGGGATTGAATACAGCGACATCACCTGCGCGATCCCCGCCCGGACACCGGTGGAGGCGTAAGCCGCTGCTCGCAGGTCACCCGTTCTGCCCTGCGAGCACTGTATACCGAACCCGGATGTATGCTCACGGGTCGCGTCTCGTAGTCTCGGGTCCTGTGCCCGAGACTACGAGACGCGGAGCGGCATCACGGCGACCCGCGAGCATGCATCCGGGTTTCCCAAAATCTCCTTCATCCTTCCCTTCGGTCAGGATGAAGGAGATTTTGGGCGCTGGAACGTGCCCATGTGGTGTCGGCACTGCGCTCGGGATGAAGATGTTCCTGGTTTCGGACCCGGCCGAGCTACTCCACCTCGAAGATCGTCTCGACCTCGACCGCGACCTCATTCGGCAGCGCTTGCAAGCCGACTGCCGATCGTGCGTGGACACCCTTCTCGCCGAAAACCTCGTAGTAGAACTCCGTCGCGCCATGCACGACCTTGGGGGAGTCCTTGAAACCCGGCGCGGCATTGACCATGCCGAGCACCTTCACCACCCGCTTGATCCGCGAAAGGTCGCCCAACACGGCCTTCGCCTGCGACAACTGGGCGATGGCGCACTCCCGCGCGGCCTGGTAGCCCTGCTCCACGGTGAGCGCGTCGCCCACCCGGCCCACCAGCTCCGGGCTGGAGGGTGTCGACCCCGACAGGAAGAGCAAATTGGCGTCAGTCAGCACACCCGGCGCAACTGCCGGGTGGAACGGCTTGAACTCCGCCAGCTCGATTCCCATCTCCTTGAGCTTCTCGTCTGGTGTTGGCATGGATTTTCCTTTCAATAATGAACGTTCCCAGTCCCCGGATCGTCGCTGAACTCCGCCCATGTGTCAACGCGCGCCACGCAGGGACGCATCCAGCGCAGGCAAAACATGGTGTTGGAGCAACGGTGCGAGCGGCGTTGCCGAGGCGTCCTTCATCGGTATCCACCGGACTTCCGCGATCTCACGAGCGACGCGCAACTCAACCGGCGTTTCGGCGACGAAGGTCGTCGAGCGAACCAGCCAGCCGACTTCATTCGCTGCGGGCGCCTGGAATGTTCCCAGCAGAGTCAAGTCTTCCGGTTGCACCTCAGCGCCGATCTCTTCCCGGCACTCCCGAATCGCCGCCCGCATCGCCGTCTCGCCCGGTTCCAGCTTGCCTCCCGGCAACATGAACAGGGCACTGCCGCGCTTCCGCACGGTCAACAACCGCTCGTCTTTCAGGAAACACACCGCCGCGACCGTGATGAGACCGCTCGCCTGGTTCATTCGTTCCCCTTGGCGCTTTTTTCGATCTCGTGACGGATCAGCTCGTAATCACTCTCGGGAATCGGATGGACGTTTCCCTGGAACGCGAGGGTCCAGTGCTCGGCCGGCCACTTCGAGGCGTACGTCATCTGCCGGGCAAGCGGCTCCGCCGGCACCAGATCATCATCGTCCAGCGCCAGGTCGGCCTCGATCTCGAAACGGTAGGGGTAATCCTCGTCCTTCTTCCGACCACTATCCCAGATCTTTGTGTGATCCTCGAAGTACTCCGACGTCACCGTCGTGATTCCGGCGAACGACTTGACCCCGGTGCAGTAGTAGACGAACTTGTCGCCCGGCTTCATCTGCTCGGCCTTCTTCCGATGCCGCGATTTGATGCCCTGTACCGTGAATCCGCGCTCCGCCGTGGTGTGCCAGTTGTCGAGCGAACTGACGAGAATCCAGTACTGCCGGCCGTCTGCCATGATGTCCATCGTCCCCGCGCGCATCCGGCGAACGTCGAATTCGGCGCCCGCCGGGAATCATTCAGTCATGCGTGCAGTCTACGACACGACCTCGCGATCCTATGACGTGACGACACCGAAAAGCCGGCCAACGCCCCAGGTAACCGCCATCGTCAGGACGCCGACACCGACGTTGCGAACGATCGCCAGCATGACGGGAGCCCGACCAAGGTGGGCGCTGAGATACCCGGTCAGGATCAGCCCGATCACCACCGCCACGACGCAAATCCAGACCCGCAACGACGCATCGGGATACATGATCGCGACGAACGGCAGGATTCCGCCGATCGTGAAGGCCAGAAATGAGGCACCCGCCGCCTGCCACGGGTTCGTGAACGCATCGGCATCGATCCGCAGCTCGGCCTCGACATGCGCCCGAAGCGGGTCGTGCGCGGTCAACTCGCCGGCAACCTGCCGGGCAGTCGTCTCGCTCAGCCCACGCGCACGATAGAGCCCGGTCAGCTCATCCAGCTCCTGATCGGGCATGTTGGCAAGCTCCCATCGTTCCAGATTCACGGCGGCCCGCTCGGTATCTCGCTGGGTGCTGACGGAGACGTATTCCCCGCCAGCCATGGAGAGCGCCCCGGCCACCAGCCCCGCCAATCCAGCGGTCAGGATGTTTCCGCGGACTGCCGTGGCACCAGCAACCCCGACCACGATCCCGGCAACCGAAACGATCCCGTCATTGGCACCCAGGACCCCGGCACGCAGCCAGTTCAGTTGCTCATTCAACGTGCCCGTGTGAGGCTCCCGCTCATGAGGTGGCGCAACCGGCAACTCGGACACTTCGATCCCTCCTCTCCCGCGGCATCATGTCACCACATCGCTGCCGGGCGGGACGCCGCTACACGACCGGCGTTCCGCCCACCGGCGTCGCGATCGGGGTTGCCTCGGGCGGCGTCGGCGTTGGTGTGCCCGGTGGCGGCGTCGCGGGCGCGGATGGCTCCGGAGTAGCGGGAACCACCGGCGGCGTTGCCGGCGCTGGCACGGGTGTCGCCACCTCCGGCGTTGCGCTGATGGGGACGGTCTGGAGACCGAAGGCCCGGATCATGTTTCCCGGCTTCACGAAGGACGCGATCTGTGGGGTTGCGGCACCAAGGACGATGATGCCATCCGCAACCGCGATCCCCCCGCTGACCGATGCATCGAGATCGTAGCTCCAGACCTCCTCGCCGCTTGTCAGGACATAGGCGTGGAGGATGCCGTCCATGCCCGCGTGGAACACCAGATCGCCGGAGATCGCGACGGGAGAGGCTGCCGGAGCATCCTGATCGACCGTCCAGATGACCTCGCCGCTGGCGGCGTCGAGCGCTGTCACCATTCCCTTGGCGGGTCCATTGAAATCGGGCCAGTTGGTCGCCGGAACGGCGATCACGCCAGCGCTCGCGGCGCTCGTGCCTTCCATCCCGCCGAGGAATCCCGCGGGTGAGACCATTGCCTGCCAAACGACCTCCCCCGTGTCACGATCGAGCGCCCAGTAGTCGCCGCTCTTTTGCCCCTCACCGACGAGATCCCGCGAGGCACCATCGATCTCGACGGTAAAGAGATTCGGCGATGCGCTGAACGCGACATCATCCGTCGGAGCGGAATCGCCGCCACCCGGCGGGGCATTGAATGCCCAGGCAACATCGCCGCTCGCGATATCGAGCGCGACGATGCTGACCGGATTCCCGTAGGGTGCGGGATTGGCCGTATAAGCATTCTGCGTCCCGACATACAGCATGCCGCGCGCCTCGTCGATCGCCGGCACCGCGAAGACACCGGCGCCGTCGGCGCCCTCCGGCACCATGAACGTTTGCCAGCGCACCGTCCCGTCAGTGGCATCCAGCGCGACAACGCTTCCCCGGAACCCCACTTCCTTGGCGACCGAGGCCACACCGACGAAGACGGTACCGCCAGCGATCATGGGTGAGGACCAAATGCTGGCCTGCGGCTGGTCGTCCACCACCGTCTTCCATATGGCCGTCCCGGTCTCCTGATCGATGGCATGCACCGTCGCCGCGGCATCGCCGAGGTAGACCACCCCGGAATCGACTGCGGCAGACCCCGTGATCCCGAGAGGAATCTTCAGGTTGGGCTCCTCGACGGCCGCCCCGGTGTCGTAGGTCCACAGGACCCCGCCCGTTTGCAGGTCGATCGCGTCCAGCGTCCCCACATACGAGCCGATGAAGACCGTCCCATCGGAGATAACGGGTGTCGCACTCACGGCACCCCCGATCTCGACCTGCCAAAGTGGGCCCAGATCGGCAACTGTGCCGGTATCGATACCTGCCGCATCCGTCGCCCTGCCGCCCGTGAGGTCGTGTCCGTAAAGCGGCCACTGGAGCGCCGCAGAGGAGGGGACCGGGTTCGACACTGCGGGCATCGGCGTCGCGGCCCCCTGCGCCAGGACTCCGCGAGCACCAAGCGCGAACGCGCCTCCCGCGAGGAGCACATTCCGCCGCGTGATACCGTATCGCAACCAACCAGAACGTCCGTCATCCATTGTGTTCATGACGTATACCTCCGGCCCGATGCGAGCAGAATCGATTCCATCGATTGTGTATACAAATTATCTCGATATCATCATTTGTGCATACGTGCATTACATTGTCGAAATGCCATTGCTTCCTTTTGGGAAGCTACCTAGAATAGTGATCAGAACGCCGGCAACATCCGGCATCCGTCCTTCCCCACGGGACGATCTACACACACCCACACCCGGATTCCACGAATACAGCGGACCCGATGGGGGCGCCTGGATACCAGACGCGAGACCGGTGTGTGCCCGACGAACGAGACCGATCGCGCGCGACAACCGCGCATGAAACGAAATCAGGATGCCTCACCATGTATATGCCAACCGATTTGTTGTATCCCAGCCTTGACCCGATTGAGGAGCGACGCCTGCAGTCAAATCGCCCCGCATCCCGCGCCGAGATCGCTCGCCGGGTCCTCCATAGCCAGCACGACGCGCTCATCGCCGCGCAGTCGCCCGCAGAGGAAGCTCCGGCCCGGTTCGCCCACCGATCGGCGCCGGATTCCATGACCCGCGTCCGCCGGGGAATCAGCCGGGCGCTCATCGCTGCCGCCGATCGAATCGGCCCGGAAGCCGCGTAATATCGAATCCGGATGCATGCCCGCGGGTCGCTGTGATGCCGCTCCGCGGCATGTCTCGGGCACAGGACCCGAGACTACGGTCGCGCTGACCCTCGGGCATGCATCCAGATTCCGCGTAAAATCATTCGTTCCCCCGACGCATAACCGGCCCATATGGGCCGGTTTTTCATTGCCCCATGCAGGATCGTCTCCTTGCACGCGACAAACCGAATCCGGTGGTATACAACGAACGGCAGGACCCATCGCGCAACCAGACGGAAGGGATGTCCATGTCGTCACCAGTCATCATCGGGTACTTCAATGGCGAGATCGCCAGCGAGGAACACATCGCGCGGCTCCGGGCGGCGGCACCGCTCCTCACCCATGTCAACTACGCTTTCGGCCTGATCGACGAGCATAACCGGGCGATGCTCGGCTCGCCGGAGGCGGACATCGCCTACGCCTACGCCGGCGACGAGGGAGCCAGCGATCTCGGCGGCAATTTCCGGCAACTCCAGCGCATCAAGGAACAGTATCCCCACCTGCAAACGCTCATCTCGCTCGGTGGGTGGATCGGCTCCGGCCGATTCTCCGACGCCGCGGCGACGCCGGATACCCGGCGCGAGTTCGTCGCCTCCACCATCGAGCTCTTCCTGACTCGCTGGCCAGACGTTTTCGATGGTATCGATATCGACTGGGAATATCCCGTCTGCTGCGGGTTACCGGAAAACAGCTATCGCGCGGAGGATCGGCGGAACTGCACGTTACTCTTCCGCGAATTCCGCCAGCAGCTCGACGAGCTCGGTGGCCAAACCGGCCGACGCTACCTGCTGACCGCCGCACTCCCGGCGGGGCGCGACCTGCCGCTACGCACGTTCGAGATCGCGGAGATCGCTCGCATCCTCGACTGGATCAACGTGATGACCTACGACATCAGCGGCTCGACGGAGAGTGGCATCACGAATTTCAACGCCGCGCTGCACCCCTCACCAGCCGATCCACGCGAGCCGGACGAGTGGCGCTACCAGAACGTCTCCGGTACCGTCGAGACGTTCCTGGGTGAGGGCGTGCCACGGGAGAAGCTGGTTGTCGGCATGCCTTTTTACGGGCGAGGATTCACCGGCGTCCCGGATATGAACCACGGTCTGTACCAGTCCTTTGACGACCAGATGTTCGTCCGCTATCACCAGATCGTCCGGGATCTTCTCCCCGTATCCCAACGCTTCTGGCACGCCACGGCTGATGTTCCCTGGCTCTACAACGCCACTACCGGAACGATGCTCAGCTACGATGACCCGGAATCGCTCCGGCTGAAGGGCGAGTACATCCGACGAGAGCGTCTCGGGGGAGCGATGTTCTGGGAGCTGTCCGGCGATACGGACGATCTCGCCCTCCTGACAGCAATCCACGAAGGACTGGGGCTGGGATAGCCCGGAAATCAGGCCAAATACTCCGGCTACGACTCGCGAAGACGCGATGGACGATTGATCTTCATGTCGTCCATCGCGGTCACCCCCGCGACGTTCAGCTTTCGGAAGGGAAGGCCCCGTGCATCCAGGTCGGCACTCGCCCTTTCCTCGGCGTCCATCTCCGCTTCGATATCGGCATCCGCCGGAACATCGTTGTCGACGGCAATCTCCAGACGATAGGTAAAATTCTGCAGCGATCGATCGTAGTGGAGGACGGGCTCCTCGCTGAAACCCAACCGCAGCGTATCCACCTCCGCCAGCAACATCGCGCGCTGTTCGGCGGTCAGGTCGCCAAAGCGACCGCGCACCGTCGCCCGGTAGGTTCGGGTCATTTCGTATCCTCTCCAGATGGTTTGATGTCGTCGATCAGATCCGCGACGGAATCGACGATACGCGATGGCAGGAACGGGAAGCGATCGGCCGTCTGGCGGTCGGTGATACCCGTCAACACCAGGACCGTGCGCAATCCCGATTCCATCCCGCAGACGACATCCGTGTCCATGCGGTCGCCGATCATCACGGTCGTCTCGGAGTGGGCGTTGATGGTCCGCAACGCCGAACGCATCATCAATGGATTCGGTTTTCCGACGAAGTAGGGTTCCACGCCGGTCGCCTTGGAGATCATCGCGGCCACGGCGCCGGTCGCGGGCAACGGCCCCTCCGGGGAAGGCCCGGTCGGGTCCGGATTGGTCGCGATGAACCGGGATCCCTTCTCGATGTGACGGATCGCCAGCGCAATGCGCTCGAAGCTGTAGGTGCGCGTCTCGCCAATAACGACGTAATCCGGCTTGTGCTCGGTCTGGGTGTACCCGATCCTGTACAGCTCCGTCGTCAACCCGCTTTCGCCGAGAACGAAGGCCGTACCATTCGGCCGCTGTTCGTCGAGGAAACGGGCCGTCGCGTGCGCGGACGTCCAGATCTCGTTCTCCGCGACGTCGATGCCACTCACCCGCAGCCGGGCAGCCAAATCCCGCGAGGTATACCTCGAGTTGTTCGTGAGGATCAGGAACGGCTTTCCCGCCTCGCGCAACGCGGCAATGAACCGGTCCGCCCCGGGGATCAGGTGATTCTCGCGGACGATCACACCGTCCATATCCATCAGATAGCTGGCGATCGGCTTCTGCTCGGTCATGAGCGAGGTACTCCTCATCTGAGTCGCGGTAACGACCGCCCCGTACGGGAACCTACGTCACTATTGTCCCATGAGACAACACAACGGGCGGCTCCCCTGAGGGGAGCCGCCCGTCACGTTCAGGAACGCGTGATCTCGCGCTCGATCAGTGGCCGCTCATGACCGGCGTCACATCGGCGGCGTTGTTGGCCCCCTCGGTGCCAGCAACCGCCTCCGGATTACCGGAACGAAGCGGGATCTCCTTCAACATCAACGCAATCAGCAGCGAGACGAAGACGAACGGGATCGCGACCAGGAAGAGATCCGTCAACGCATCGGTGTAGGCGCCGAGCACCAGGCTCTTCGCCGGCTCCGGCAGGCTCTGCATCGCCTGGATGTTGCCGGTGGCTTCCTTTGGCAGCGACGAGAGATCAAAGCCCGTGCTCACCGCCAGATCCGTCAGATGCGTCGTCAACCGGCTATTGAGAATCGCCCCGAAGATCGCCGTGCCGATCGCGCCGCCAAGCGATCGCGTGAAGGTCAGCGAGCTGGTCGCCACTCCCATATCACGGAACTGGACGGCATTCTGCACGGCCACCATCACCGTCTGCATCGTGAATCCGAGACCCAGCCCGAAGAAGAAGGCGTAGAAGGCGATCTGCCAGTACGGTGTATCGACCTGCAACCGGCTAAGCATGAAGAGCGCGACGATGATGAGCGCCGAACCAAGAATCGGGAAGATCTTGTACCGGCCGGTCTTCGTCACCAGCAGACCAGAGGTGATCGACATCGAGAGGAGGCCGGCCACCATCGGGATCATCGCCAGGCCGGAACGCGTCGCCGACATCCCCATCACGCCCTGGAAGTACAGCGGCAGGAAGATGATGCCGCCGAACATCGCCAGACCGGAGAGGAAGCCGAAGGCGTTCCCGACCGAGAAGATCGAGTTCTTGAACAGCCGCATCGGCAGGATCGGCTCCTCGGCCCGGTTCTCGGCGAGCACGAAGAACACCGTCAGCACGATCGACGCGATCAGCAGCCACAGCGCGCGGATGTCGCCCCAACCATACTGCTCGCCCGCCCAGTTCAGGTAAAGGAGGAGCGAGGACACCGCAGCAACCACCAGCGCGGCGCCGAGGTAGTCGATCTTGTGATTTCGCTTCACCACCGGCATCTGCAGCGCGATGGTCGTCAGGACCAGCGCGACGGCGCCCACCGGCACGTTCACGTAGAAGATCCAGCGCCAGTTGATAGCGTCGGTCAGGTACCCACCGAGCAGCGGCCCGGCAACGCTCGAGACACCGAAGACGGCGCCGAAGTAGCCCTGATACTTCCCGCGCTCGCGCGGCGGGATGACATCACCGATGATCGCCAGCGCGATCGACATCAGGCCACCGCCGCCGATACCTTGCAGGGCGCGGAAGCCGATGAGTTGCGGCATGTTCTGCGCGGCGCCACAGAGCATGGAGCCGACGAGGAAGATGATGATCGCCAGCTGGAAGATCTTCTTCCGGCCATACAGGTCGGAAATCTTGCCCCACAACGGTGTGGTCGAGGTCGAGGCCAACAGGTAGGCCGTCACCACCCACGCCAGGTGTTCCAGACCGCCAAGCTCGCTGGTGATACGCGGCAAGGCGACGCCCACGATGCTCTGGTCGAGCGCCGCGAGGAACATTCCCGACATAATGCCGAACATCACGGTCAAAATTTGCTTGTGCGAGAGATACTGATGCTCGCTCGGATCATCCACCGGGGCGGCAGGTGTCGCGACGTTCTCGTTCACGCGAAGTACTCCTGAACCGATAGCAACCCGGCCACCCGATCACGATGACCGGGTCCCGGGAGCTGGATTTCTTTTCACTGCTGACCCTGACCGACCGGTTGGTCAGTCGCCGGTTTGCAACTATACTGATGGAAGCGGAAACCGTCAACTCCCGGCGTGGCCGCCTTCCGGTTCCGGCGGCCACGCCGCATATCACGGGCCATCCTCCAACGACCGCAGCAGTCATGACAGAAGGGTTATTGTGGAAGAGTCGCGGGCGACATCATCGGCAACAGGCGGGCGCGAGCGCATCCTGCAGGAAGCGCTGGGGCGGTTTCTCGACGCCGGGTACGCCGCCGTCTCCATGCAACAGATCGCCGATGCGTCCGGCGTCACCAAGGCGACTCTCTATCATCACTTCCGGGACAAGGAAGACCTCTTTTTCGAGGTCATGCGTATGGGTTTCCTCCGCTCCCACGACACGTTGCAGCGAGCCGTCCTGACCGGCGCCACCTTGCGGGAGCAACTCATTCGTTTCGGGTCGTACCTCTTCAGCTCGGAGCGCACCGACCTCAACCGCCTGTTCGGCGATTTCCACCAGCATGTCGATCCCGAGCGGCAGGCCACCTTCTGGCAGACGTTCCAGCGACCGTGGACGTATCTGGAGGAGCCGATCGCGGCCGCCATCGTCCGGGGCGAGGTCGTACCGGGCGATGCCTCGCTGATGGCACGGGTGATCTTCACCGCCCTGGCCGGTCAGCTCCAGATCGCCCGCTTCGAGGACGATGTTCCCCCACCCGACGACGCGGTCGCCACCGATGTCGTGGACATGCTCCTTGACGGCATCCGCTCGCGTTCGTCACGGGAAGATTCCCGTCCCACGAGCTAGACCGGCCAGCGTAATCTGAGCCCTCGGGTTGAAGCGTCACCCACCGGCACTAGCCGAGGTTCGCCTTCATCGTTGCCATATCGATGGGAAGCGATGAGTGCTGGTGAACGATCTTCCAGCCATCGTCCTCCCGGCAGAGACCGAAGGTAAAGCGATTCGTCATCTCCCGCAGACGCTCGCCACCGGCGGTCTCGCCGGCAAACGTCACCGCAGCGTGAGCGAAGGCGACATCCCCGGACGCCCTGATCTCCACCGTGGAGAATGTCACCGGCACGCGCTCGTCGCCGAGCGAGCCGAACCATGCCTCGGTCATCTCCCGCCAGCGCAGCAAACCGGTCACCTCGAAGTCGCCCCACGCATCGAAGACATGCACATCCTTTGAATACAGATCGATATAGGCATCGACATCTTTCTCGTACACGGCAGTGCAATATGTATCGAAGACGTCCTGAACGTTGTCTCGCCGGGCTGGCATCCAGTATCCCTCCTGATTTCTCGCGATTCTCACAAGAGCGTAGCAATCAGGGGGGCGCGGTTCCTTCTCCGATGTTGCTGTCTGCCATACCGAATCCGAATGATCGATCGCGAGTCAGCGCATGCCAGGAGATCGTAGTCTCGGGTCCTGTGCCCGAGACATGCCGCGCAGCGGCATCACGGCAACCCGCGAGCATTCAGCATCAACTCCACCGTCCGGGCGCCGGGAGGGCGGCGAGCCCCCCGCCGTGCGATGGACGTGGCTACACGAGCCGTCCGGGCATGCCAGGCCGGGACGTCGGCGCGTCGACCACGATCCGCATCGGCAGGATGTTGTGATTGAAGCGGAACCGGTTACCGGGATCGTAGGTCGTCTTCACCTGTTGCAACCGCAGGTACTCCTCCGCATCGAATGCCGCCCGGGTCCGGTGCTCGCCAACATCGCCATCGCCGAGGAAGTTCAGCAGCACCCGATCCGACGCGAACGGCGCGAGCGCTCCCGCGATCCCCTCCAGCGCACCGCTCACGGCCACGTGAGCCTCGGGCGCACCGGTTACCCCGATCGCGTACACCACGTAGGGAGCGGCCAGCGCAGTTCCATGCTCTCGCGCATACGCCCCGGAGTTGCCGAGATAGCGAACCTCGACCATGAGAACCGGTGACTCGATACCGGGCCCGGCCACGGAGAGCAATGCTTCCACCTGAGCCTCGTCCAGCGAATCCAGCATCAATGTCCGTCCCGCCACCGGCATGGGGTCGGTCGGATCCATGCTGATCGCATCGATCGCGGAGAATGGCAACGCGCCGAACGTATCCATCAACGGCGTTGTGAGACGACGCATCGGCTCGATGATCTGCTCCGCCGCGTCGAGATCCTCGCACGCGCAGGCCCGCACAACCACACAGGCTGCTCCCTGCAGCGGGGGAGGCAGCATCGGTAGCGGCGGGAAGCGCATGATGCTGATACCGGCGGTGATGCTTTCGGGCAGATCCTTCGTCCAGGTGTTGAACGCCCCGAAAACCGCCCGCGCATCCTCCAACGAATAAAAGACCGCGCCACCGTAGACGTGGCTCACCGGCACCAGCCCGACCTCCAGCGAGGTCACGATGCCAAAATTACCGCTCCCGCCGCGCAGCGCGTCCAGCAGGTCCGGATTGCTCTCTGCGGAGACATGGATCAGGTCGCCACGCGCGGTCACGATGTCGGCGGCAACGATCCGCTCCGCCGCCCGGCCATGTCGTCGCGCCAGCCAGCCATGGCCGCCACCGAGCGTGTAACCGACGACACCGACATCCGACGATGAGCCGCATAGCGGAGCCAACCCGTACTCGTGTGCGAGCGGGATGACGTGGCTCCACTTGGCGCCAGCCTCGACCCGGGCGATCCGGCGCTCCGGATCGATCTCGACGCCACGCATGCGCTGGGTATTGATCAGCATCCCGCCGGTGCAGGCGACCGGCATACCATGCCCGGTTCCCTGCACCGCAACGGGCAGGTCATGATCGTGAGCGAAGCGCATGGCGCACACCACATCGTGCGCGGATTCGGGAAGCACGACGATTGCCGGCTCGTGCCGGGTACCGAGCGACCATGTCAGGATGGCGCCAGCAAAATCAGCATCGGAAGGAAGGAACGCGCTGCCCTGAAGATCGTCGCGAAGCATGGCGAACGCATCCGGGGAAAAGGACTCATGGAGGAACGTATCTGGAATCACGATGTAGTGCTCCTGCACGGGGCACACCAAGGCCCCGTTATACTGGCACGCCAGCACACGAATAGCTGCCATATACGCGGGAGCGATCTGCGATGCCCACGCCAATGGCCAGTCCCTGGTCCCATGTAAGGAGGATGTCTCCACCTCGGATAATAGCGACCCTCTGGACAAAGCGCAAGAGGTGTGGGCACGGAACGTGAGAGACAGGATTCCCAGACAGCAGTTACAAATCTTCTCTTCAGAGTAAGGAGCATTCCCTATGACGACACCCTCACCACTCCGTCTCGGCATCATCGGCACCGGTCTGGCGGTGGAGCAACTCCACTGGCCGGCCCTGCGCCGGATGACGGACCGCTATCGCATCACGGCGTTTGCGGATATCGATCGCGACCACGCGCATCATTTCGCGGAGTACTCCGGCGCCTCGATGGACGACTTCACCCCGGATTATCACGACCTCCTGCTCCGCGACGATATCGATGCCGTCCTGATCTCGCTCCCGATCGCGAACGTTGCACAGGTGTTGCGGGATACCATCGAGATGGGCAAACACACGATCTGCGAAAAGCCTCCCGGTGCGACCGACGAGCAGGCGAGAGCGTTGCTCGACGTCGAGCGGGCGCACCCGGACCAAAAAGTGTTGATCTCGGAGAACTATTTCTATCGGGACGATGTCCGGCTCGCGAAGTCGCTGGTCGAACACGGCATCCTCGGTCGTATTCACCTGATGACCTGCATGCAGGCGGCGACCATGCAACCCGAGGAGGGGCAGTTCTCCGGCACACCCTGGCGAATGGAAGGCAACTACACCGGAGGTGTCCACCTCGACGGAGGCGTGCACCAGATGGCACAGATCAGGATGCTGATGGGAGATGCCCGGCATCTCTCCGCGGAGATTCAGGATGCGAACGATCTCTATGGAGGACCGTCCGACCTGATCCTGACCCTGCGCTTCGTCAATGGCGCGATCGGCTCGTATGTCGATACCGAACCGGCGAACCATGTCCCGTTCCTGCCGAGCGAAATGCGTATCTACGGCACCGAGGGAACCATGGTGATCGGCGGCAAGACCGTGGCGATCCATCGGGAGCACCAGGTGGAGACGTGGTCCCTGGACGATATGGACGGCGGCTATTTCGGCGAGTTCCTCAATTTCCATGAGGCCGTCACCGGGAATGCCGACATCGTTGGCACGCTGGCCCAGAGCATTCGGACGATGGAACTGGTGACACAAGGCATCCGGTCCGCCGAGACCGGGCAGGTCATCACACTCCGCGACGACGACAGGTTGGGACCGCTGTCCGAGCATCCGCTGCCCCTCTGGCTACCGCAGGGGCAGTCCTCCCTGGAGGTGAACGCCCGGCGCCATGTGACTTCCCGATGAAGAATTGATGTAAGCGGGCATGATGAAATGTCGTAATTGACAGAAATTCCGTCGTTTTCCTTGTTGCGAAGACAGTATCTCGGGTAGCCTCAAGAACATCATAGGAGGGTCTGCGCAAGCGCCGAAGGGAGCCGGGATGTCGACGTCATCTTCCAGCCAGGACGAACCGGGGCTACATCGGTTACGTGCACTGGACATGCGCTCAACCAGGAGGTCGCAGCCCGGCGTCTCCACACTGACCCCGCTTGTGGGACGAGAAGTTGAATCCCGGACGATTCGTGCGATGCTGCAGCGGGATGATGTCCGGCTCGTGACGCTGCTGGGTCCCGGAGGCGTCGGCAAGACCCGCGTTGCCCTGCATGTCGCGGCCGAAATCGCCAGGGAGCATCCTGGAAGGGTGCGATACGTCTTCCTCGCCGCCACGCGTGATCCTCACCTGGTCATTGCCGCGATCGCGCAGGCATGCGGTATCAGGGAAACGACCGAGAAAGCGATGCGGGCGCATCTGACCCGGGCGCTGGAGACCGGCGAGCATCTGCTCGTGATCGACAACTTCGAGCAGGTCATCGATGCGGCCACGGAGTTGAGCTGCTTGCTCCGCGCCTGTCCCGGCTTGAGGATCATCGTGACGAGCCGGGTCCGGCTGGATGTTTACGGGGAGCACATTTTCACGATCCAGCCATTCCAGGACCAGGCAGAGTCGGTGCAGCTGTTTATCGATCGAGCCCGGGCCAACAATATCCATTTCCAAGTGGACGACACAGCACGACAGGAGATCGAGGATATCTGCGCCCGGCTCGATGGGTTGCCCCTGGCGATCGAGCTCGCCGCGGCACGATTGAACGTCTACTCTCTCAGCGAGCTCACATCGCGGCTGGACCCCCGGCTGCCTGAACTGACCTCGACCGCACGCGACTTGCCGGACCGTCTGCGGACGATGTCAAACGCCATTCGCTGGAGTTACGACCTGCTCCAGCCGGTCAACCAGGACGTATTTCGACGGCTCTCGGTGTTCCAAAACGGCTGCCGGGTCGACGCAGCCGTCAGCATGATGGCGCCTGAGATACCGGACGCCGAAGAGGTGATGGAGCGATGTTCGCACATCGCATCCAGCAGCCTGATGATCCGGAGCGAGGACGCCGATGGCGAGCGACGCTACCGGATGCTGGAGACCATCCGGGAGTTCGGCATCGCTCAACTGGCGGCGAACGACGATCTCGTCGAAACCAGGAATCGCCACGCCGCGCACATGGCCGCGTTTGCCGAACAGGGCTTGTACGGGATGAATAGCCTCGATCAGGCCGTGTGGATCGAGCGCCTCGATGCGGATCGTGCCAATATCGAGGCGGCGATGGCGTGGACACTGGAATCCGGCGACAAGCGCACCGCGATCCTGATCGCCAACGGCATGTGGCTGTACTGGGATACCCGGGGCCAGAGCAATCATGGTGTCGAGTGGCTCAAGCGAGTCCTCGCGCTAAAAAAAGACATCCCACCTGATTTCGAGGCGAATGGCTACTACGTGCTCAGCATCATCGCGCTTCATACGGGCGATAACAAGCTCGCCTACCATGCCGCGACGCAAGCGCTCGCGTATGCGGAGATAGACAGATCACCGTGGCCGATGGCGATGTCGCATTTCGCCCAGGGGATGGTCGCCAATGCGCGTCGTGACTGGAACACGGCCGACCGGGCCCTGATCGAAGCACGAAAGTGGTTTCAGTCACTGGCGTTCCCAGTTGGCGAGGCTGCTGTCCTGAACGATCACGGGCGTACAGCGTATCTGATGCGCGACGCGACCACGGCGAGAGCGCGATTCGAAGAGGCGCTGGCGATCGGGCGAGAGATCAACTCACCTCGCACCATTGCCTTGGCGCTGCACAATCTCGGCAATCTCGCAACCGATCGTCGGGACTACACCCGCGCGGCCGAACAGCATATCGAGTGCATGACGATCAACCTGGCGCACGGCGATGAGTGGCATATCATGCTGCCACTCATCGGGCTGATCCGGATTGCGACCGAGACAGGTCGGAGCACGCTCGCGGCGCGGCTCACGGGTGCAGCGGAGTCGCTTCTCGCCATGCCGGGGGGCTCATTGTGGGATTGGCGCATACCGGAGGAGTACGCGCGCACCCTGGAGTCGACCCGCGATCTCCTGGGAGGAGAAGGCGCCCGTGAGCTCATCGACGAGGGTCGCGAGATGTCGCCGGAAGACGCGATCGAGGCGGCCCGGGAGCTGACCCTCGGTACGCGCGCCTCCGACAACGACACGGGACTCACCGGGCGGGAGCTGGACGTGCTCGACCTGCTGGTCGTCGGCAAATCCGACCGCGATATCGGCGAATCACTCTCCATCAGCTACCGAACGGTGCAAACACATACGCGACGCATTTTCCGGAAGCTCGGCGTACACTCCCGCACGGAAGCGATTGCCGAGGCGCACCGGCGGGGCATCGCCTGACGCTCGCCCGGCCGCTATCTCCCGGGTGCCCGTCTACGACGGCGTGAACCGGGCGATCAACGAGTGGTTCGCGGCGGGGTAGGCGATCCGCACCCAGGTCACGATCGAGCTGGAGTTCCACGTCCTCCGCTCGATCGAGAGACAGGGAGCGCCTTCCGGAATCGCGAGCATCCTCGCCAACCGGGCATCCGCCCCCACAGCGGTGATGACATGCTCCGCCTCCTGCCAAGGCACCTGTTGCAGGAGCCAGCCGCCAGGAGATATCGCGGAAAAATCGGCATGCCGGGCATCGGGCACGGCGGAGAGATTGATCAGCCGCTCTTCAAGGCAAAACGGCGTCTCCCCGGCGTGATGCAGGCAGGTCAGTTGCAAGACGGGATCGCCCGGCTTCAGCTCCAGACGTCTCTCGCCGGCAACGCTGGCGTCGATCGCGCGCCGGTCGATCAGCTCGAACCGGTACGGTTCTCCGAGCGCGATGATCTCCGTCCGGATATCGGGGATCTCCAGCAATGCCGTCGATGCCTGCGGACGAAGGACGAATGTCCCGGCCCGGCGGCGACGCTCGAGATAGCCGGTTCGCGCCAGTTGCGTCACCGCCTTGTTGATCGTCATCCGCGAACAATCGTACTCCGAAGCCAACGCCATCTCGGAGGGAATCCGGTGTCCCGGTGCCCACTCTCCCGACAGGATCCGGTCCCGGATGTCGCTCACGATCCGGTCATGGAGCGACCTGCGCGTGCCGTCCCGTATTTCGGTGTTTTCGCGCATATCCGACTCCTGCCAATCCATCCCGTGCCACTCCGGACGAGAGTCCGCGAGACCTCACACGACGGCCCCATTGAACCCCTCAAGCCTACCCTGTCACCGGGGTATTGCGTCTTCTCCCACCACATGATACATATGTATATACAATATCGATTTCGCGAAAGAGGAGATCGTGACCGCACCTCCCGTTGACCACATCTGGCGGAACGCACGTATCGCGACGATGTCGCCCCATCGGCCCGGCCTCGGCGTTATCGAGCGCGGGGCGATCGCCGCGAGCGATGGCCGTATCATCTGGATCGGCCCCGAGGCGGAGATGCCGCCATTCGACGCTCCGGAAACCGACTGCGGAGGCCGCTGGATCACCCCGGGCCTGATCGACTGCCACACGCATCTCGTCTACGCGGGAAACCGGGCGCGGGAGTTCGAGATGCGGCTGGAAGGCGCCACCTACGAGGAGATCGCCCGGAGTGGTGGTGGCATCGTCTCGACCGTGAGGCAGGTCCGCGAGGCGAGCGAGGATGAGCTCCTGCGCCAGACACTCCCCCGGCTCGATGCGCTGATCGCCGAAGGCGTGACGACGGTCGAGGTCAAATCCGGCTACGGGCTGGATCTCACGAGCGAGCGCACGTCGCTCCGCGTCGCGCGGCGGCTTCAGGAGGAGCGCCCGGTCTCGATCGCGACGACCTTCCTCGGTATGCACACCCTGCCTCCCGGCGAGACCGATCGCGAATCCTACGTCGATACCGTCATCCACGAAATGCTGCCGTCACTGAGAGGGGAGGGGCTCGTCGATTTCGTCGATGCGTTCTGCGAGGGCATCGCCTTTACACCAGAGGAAGTCGCCCGGGTATTCGAGGCGGCCAAAAACGACGAATGTGGCGTCAAGCTTCACGCCGACCAGCTCTCCGATCTCGGCGGCGGCGCGTTGGCCGCCCGGTATGGCGCGGCGTCGGCCGATCATCTCGAATACACCAGCGAGGAGAGCGTCCGCGCGATGGCGAGCGCAGGAACGGTCGCAACGTTGCTCCCCGGTGCCTATTACTTCCTGCGGGAGACGCAGAAGCCACCCGTCGAATTATTTCGCCGGTATGGCGTGCCAATCGCGATCGCGACGGACTCCAACCCCGGCACCTCGCCGCTCACATCCCTGTTGCTGACGATGAACATGGCCGCGACCCTCTTCGGGCTCACCGTCGAGGAATGCCTGCTCGGCGTCACCCGCATCGCCGCCCGCGCGCTGTCGGCGCATGAGGACACCGGCACCCTGGAGCCCGGGAACTGCGCCGATCTCGCGATCTGGGACATCGACGATCCGGCTGAGCTCGTCTACCGGATCGGTTTCAACCCGCTCTGGCAGCGGGTATTTCAGGGCGAGGTGACATGACACGTGTAGGGGCAGACGCTTTCCTCCAAAACCACCGTCATTCAGAGAGAAGCGAGGAATCCCCGTGCGAAGCACTTTCAAACCGCCTGAAGGGCGTCCATTTCTGCCCTGCGGGCAGCGGCTCCGCCGGGAGATTCCTCGTCGCTTCGCGTCCCTCGGAATGACAATCGTACGAAAGCGAGAAACATGACAACCATCACCATCACACCCGGATCGGTCTCACTCCGGGAATGGCGCGACATCTACCACGGCGCGACACCGGTCCTCGCCGAATCGGCGATCCCGAAGATCGAGGCAAGCGCCGCCGCCATCGCGCGGATCATCGCACGCGGCGAGCCCGTCTACGGCGTCAACACCGGCTTCGGCAAGCTCGCCTCCGTCCGTATCCCGGCAGAACAGGTCGAAACGCTGCAGCGCAACATCGTCCTCTCGCATGCGGCGGGAACCGGTGAGTCGGTGGAGCCGGAGATCGTCCGGCTGATGCTGGCCCTGAAGCTGGCGAACGTCGCGCAGGGCGCCTCCGGTGTCCGGCTGGAGACGGTCCGCCTGATGGAGGCGATGCTGGCGCGGGGCATCACCCCGGTCATCCCCGCCCAAGGCTCCGTCGGGGCCTCGGGAGATCTCGCACCGCTGGCCCACATGGCGGCGGCAATGATCGGGGCAGGGGAGGCGGACACCCCCCAAGGTCGGATGCCGGCATCTGAGGCACTTGCATCGGCCGGTCTCGCCCCCGTAACGCTCGGCGCGAAGGAGGGCCTGGCGTTACTGAACGGCACCCAGTTCTCGACCGCCCACGCTCTCGCGGCGCTCTTTGAAGCCGAAGGGCTGTTACAGACCGCGCTCGTCACCGGGGCACTTTCGACCGAGGCGGCGAAGGGGTCCGACACACCATTCGACGCCCGCATCCATGAACTACGGAAGCAGCCGGGCCAGATCGAGACGGCAAGCGCCCTCCGCGAGCTGATGACCGGCAGCGCAATCCGCGAATCCCACCGCGAGAACGACGAGCGCATCCAGGATCCGTACTGTTTGCGGTGCCAGCCGCAGGTAATGGGGGCATCGCTCGATCTGCTCCGGCAGGTGGCGACAACGCTGGAAACCGAGGCGAATGGCGTTACCGATAACCCACTGATCTTCCCCGAGGACGATGAGGCCCTCTCCGGGGGCAACTTCCACGCCGAGCCAGTCGCTTTCGCCGCCGACATGATGGCCCTGGCGATCTGCGAAATCGGCTCGCTCGCCGAACGCCGGATCGCCATGCTTATCGACCCGGCGCTCTCGGGTCTGCCCGCCTTCCTCACCCCGAAACCGGGGCTGAATTCCGGCTTCATGATCCCGCAGGTCACCGCCGCCGCACTGGTCTCCGAAAACAAGCAACGTGCGACCCCGGCCAGCGTCGATTCCATCCCGACGTCGGCGAACCAGGAGGATCACGTCTCGATGGCCGCGCACGGGTCCCGGCGACTGCTGCCGATGATCCGCAACGCGCAGGCGATCATCGCGATCGAGGCGCTCGCCGCCGCGCAGGGCTGCGATTTCCACGCGCCTCTGCGTTCCAGCACGGCACTGGAATCCGTCCGCGCGACGCTCCGCGAAGAGGTGCCTCATATGGAAGACGACTGGTATTTCCACCCCGAGATGGAGAAGGCGATCGCTCTCGTCCGCAGCGGCGCCCTCACCAGTCCGGTTTCAAGGATGCTGCCCGGCATCGTTGGATAACCGGCCACCGTGGGGGCAGACATAAGAATCTTCCCCTCCGATAAAGAAGGACTGCATCCATGACCACCCAATCAGGCCCACGCACCGTTCGCGCCCCGCATGGCACCGACCTCTCCGCGAAGAGCTGGCTCACCGAAGCACCCCTGCGGATGCTGATGAACAACCTCGATCCGGATGTCGCCGAGCGCCCGGAAGATCTCGTCGTCTACGGCGGCATCGGCAAGGCTGCCCGGACATGGCAGGCATTCGACCAGATCGTCGCCGCCCTCCGCCAGCTCGATGCCGACGAGACGCTCCTGATCCAATCCGGCAAACCGGTTGGCGTCTTCCGCACGCACGAAAACGCCCCGCGCGTCCTGATCGCGAACAGCAACCTCGTCCCGCACTGGGCCAACTGGGAGCATTTCCACGAGCTCGACCGCAAGGGTCTGATGATGTATGGCCAGATGACGGCCGGATCGTGGATCTACATCGGCAGCCAGGGCATCGTCCAGGGCACCTACGAAACCTTCGTCGAAATGGGTCGCCAGCACTACGACGGAGACTGGACCGGCCGGTGGATCCTCACCGCCGGACTCGGCGGTATGGGTGGTGCCCAGCCACTGGCCGCGACGATGGCCGGGGCTTCCATGCTCGCGATCGAGTGCCAGCAAAGCCGGATCGATATGCGCCTCCGCACCGGTTACGTCGATGTCCAGGCGCGCGATCTCGATCATGCGCTGCAACTTGTCGAGGAAGCGACGCAATCCGGAAAGGCGACATCGATCGCCCTTCTCGGCAACGCCGCGGAAATCCTGCCCGAGCTGGTGAAGCGCGGCATCCGGCCGGATGGCGTGACCGACCAGACCTCGGCGCACGATCCCGCCCACGGCTACCTGCCAATCGGCTGGACCGTCGAGCGCTGGATCGAGGAGCAGGAACGCGATCCGGCAGCGGTCGCCAGGGCCGCGCGGGAGTCGATGGCGGTGCACGTCCGCGCGATGCTCGATTTCCACGCGATGGGCATCCCGACCGTCGACTACGGCAACAACATCCGCCAGATGGCCTTCGAGGAAGGTGTCGGGAACGCCTTCGACTTTCCCGGCTTCGTTCCGGCCTACATCCGGCCGCTCTTCTGCCGGGGCGTCGGTCCCTTCCGCTGGGTCGCGCTCTCCGGCGATCCGGAGGACATCTACAAAACCGACGCCAAGGTGAAGGAGCTGATCCCGGACGATCCGCACCTGCACCAGTGGCTGGATATGGCGCGGGATCGCATCCACTTCCAGGGGCTCCCGGCGCGCATCTGCTGGGTTGGGCTTGGCGATCGCGACCGTCTCGGGCTCGCCTTCAACGAGATGGTGAAGAACGGCGAGTTGAAGGCTCCGATCGTCATCGGTCGCGATCATCTCGATTCCGGCTCCGTCGCCTCGCCGAATCGCGAGACCGAGGGAATGCGCGACGGCACGGATGCCGTCTCCGACTGGCCACTGCTCAACGCCCTGCTGAACACCGCCTCCGGCGCGACCTGGGTCTCGCTCCACCACGGTGGCGGGGTGGGGCTCGGCTTCTCGCAGCACGCCGGGATGGTGATCGTCTGCGATGGCACGGACGAAGCCGCCGAGCGAATCGGCCGCGTCCTCTGGAACGACCCGGCCACCGGCGTCATGCGCCACGCCGACGCCGGCTACGAGGATGCCATCGCCTGCGCCCGCGAGCACGATCTGAACCTGCCCGGAATTCTCGGGTAAGTCGCGGGCCTCATCCGATACGACGATCCATGTTGTCACTCATAACTTCAGGTATACTGAGGTTATGAGTGACAACATGGATCGTGATCGATTCGAGTGCCTATTCAGAATTGCCGCATCCCAGATGGGCCATGTAACGACCCGCCAGGCGAACGATTGCGGGGTGGCGTCAAATCTCATCGCCTACCATGTAATGACAGGCCGCCTGATCCGAACCCATCGCGGCATCTACCGAATTCGCGATTACCCGTCATCCCCTCATGAGGAAGTGATGGCAGCCTGGCTTGCCGCAGGAGCCCATCGCGCTGTGGTGTCACATCAAAGCGCCAGTGAGATTTACGGACTTGGCGATCTGATTCCAGATTGCATCCATCTCACTGTCCCACGTTCCGTGCGGAACCTGCCGCGAATCGATGGCGTGTGCTTCCACACATCGTCGGTCGCGCTCCGGCCTCAGGATATCCTGACGAGAAATGGTATGCGCCTGACATCCCCGGCGAGAACAATCCTTGATCTGACACAGGCTGGTGTCGCTCCGGACCATATCGCATCGATTGTGCGAGAGGGGATGGCCAAAGGCATTCTTTCATCCGATGCTCTTATCCAGGATGCAAGTGATCGGAGCCAGCGCGTGCTTGACGTCATCCGGGAAGCGGTATGAAATACGCCACTGCTGCTGCATTCCGATCAGCTCTCGAAGCACGGCTTAATCGCCAGAGTCGCGAGAGCGGCATATCGTTGGTTCGGCTTCGCAAGCTCGTTGTGTTTGATCGTCTCCTCGCACGACTGATCGTGCTGGCTCCAGACCGATGGGTCTTGAAAGGCGGTGTCGCTCTCCAATACCGGCTGGAATCCGAGGCTCGGACAACAATGGATCTGGATGTCTCCTGGAGCGGCAGGCGAGATGACATTTCGGGTCAGATGTCGATGCTGCCATCAGTTCTGTTGGACGACTTCTTTATTTTCTCGATAGAAATGGTCGATGGGCAGGGTGACAACCATCGATCATTCCGTTTCCGTGTAAGCGCTGAACTCGCCGGGCGACATTTCGATAGCGTCACCCTTGATATTGGTCTGGACTACCCCCGCGCTACTGAGCCGGAAGTCCTTATGAGTCCTGACCTCCTCGGCTTTTCCGAGATTGAACCGCATGGCGTGCCCACCATCTCGATAGTCCGCCATCTCGCCGAAAAGGTGCATGCGTATAGTCGCCTCTACGAAGGAGGCCGCTCCAGCACGCGGGTCAAGGATTTCGTGGATATGCTCCTCATTGCCTCAGCCTTTGAGATTCATGCGGGTGAGGTACGAGAGACGTTATCGATCGTCTTCAAAGAGCGCGGGACGCATAACGTTCCCGGCTCATTGGCACCGCCACCTGCTGGCTGGAGAGCTCCATACCGGGTCTTGGCCACCGAGACCGGATTACCGACGGATATCCGCTTGGCGTTCGAGCGATTATCATCGTTCCTGAACCCTGTTCTTACACATGCCGCCGATGATGCGATGATATGGACTCCGCATAAATGGGCCTGGCTTGAGGAGTCACCGGATTTCAACCCGGGATGATACGCTTTCGCATCGAGCTTCCCCGCAAGCACCACACCTGAGGCCCTGTGCTGCGCAGACCATCCGCAAGATTCGAGAAGTCTCATCCAATCCGGACCGGTACGATGTCGTCAGGTCGCACGACGTTCGTAACGGAAAGACACGCCATGCAAAAGATCACACCATTCATCTGGTTCGAAAACACGTTGGACGAGGCAATGAACGCGTACGCCTCGTTGTTTCGCGATGGCGAGATCATCGAACGTGTCGCGATGGATCATCACGGTCCCAACGGCAACAGCACGGTGACGATCGGCAAGGTCCGTCTCGCCGGATGCGAGATCGGGGGAGGCGACTTCGGTCCGGCGTTCAGCCCCACACCAGCGATCTCCTTTTTCGTGGATTGTGAGACAGCCGACGAGGTAGACCACCTTTGGCATTCGTTGGTCGATGGCGGATCCGTGCTCATGGAGCTCGGCGAGTATCCGTTCTCTCCCCACTACGGCTGGCTGCAGGATCGATTCGGGGTCAACTGGCAAATCTCGCAGTCAGGTACGCCGCAGAAGATCACCCCTTGCCTGCTCTTCGTTGGCGACCAGTTTGGTCGCGCCGGGGAGGCGATGCAACTCTACACCCGGGTATTCGATAACAGCTCGATTGGCAATGTCTTCCGGGGTGACAAGGAGCAGGTCAGCTATGGCGCGTTCACCCTCGCCGGGCAGCCGTTCATCATCATGGAAGACGATAGCGATCACCAGTTCACCTTCACCGAAGGGCTTTCATTGGTTGTCGACTGCGATGACCAGGCGGAAGTCGATCACTACTGGAACGCCCTCACCGCAAACGGCGGACAGGAGAGCATGTGCGGGTGGCTGAAAGATCCATTCGGCGTCTCCTGGCAGATCACACCGCGCCGCCTGATGGAGTTGTCCGCAGATCCGGATCGGGAAAAGGCCGGGCGGGTGATCCGGGCGATGCTCCAGATGCAGAAGATCGAGATCGACAAGCTGGAAGCTGCCGCGAACGCTGGCTAACAGCAGATACCACCGGAGACCCGGGTCGATACGTTTCCTGTCGTAGGGGAGGTCTTGACCGCACCGGGGAAGCATTTCCTTGGGTACAAAACGCGCGGTCAATGGCCTCCCGTCCCCATCAGAAACCCGTTGCCTGGGAAAGGAGCGGAAATCCACCTAACAACTGCTGCAGGTAGATGACCTGTCTCGGAATGAACTCCGCGATCGTCAACCCGACGACGTCGGCGGCGTCCTGAATATCCTCGACGATGCGCCGCGCCTGGCGACCGGTTAGCCCATCCGGCTCCGGGCCCAGACCGAGTACGATCTCGTTGCTGTCGATGACGTCGACATCGAAGTGGATTGCGACGCGAGAGCAGCCCGTGCCCGCCAGCCAATCGAGAAGCGGCTGCGTGGAGTCGCGAAGCGCATCCGGACCCAACGACCGGATGCCCCATTCGGCGATGTTCGGATAATCGTCTTCGGTCCATGAATGCAGGCCCGCCAGGATCACCCGCTCCGGCGCCACCGTTGCTGGCAGCGATCCCAGGACGTCAGGATTGCCGTGACCGGTGATCGTGGAGACCGCCATCGCGTGATAACCGGAGTACTCGCTTCGCGGCGTGCCGATGTCCGGATGGGAATCGATCCAGATCACGGCAAGGTCATCGCCATAACGATCGGCGAGCACCGAAAACGGGGCGACGCTCACGCCGCAGTCACCACCGAGCGTCGTGATGCGGGCCGGATCGTGCCGGCGAACCACCTCCAGCGCGCTCGCGAGCTGGCTGACAACCGCCTCCTTCGCCTCGACACCGGCCCGCTCCTCAAGCCCCTCATCGGACATCGGGACAGGGACACGCTCGGTGGATCCAGCGTGTGGCGGCAAGATCGCTTCAAGCACGGCCGTACCGACAGCATAGCTACGCCGGGCGACGTCAAGCGGGAATTCGGATGCGAACTCCTTGATGCTCGATGTCCCGGCGCCCTGCCATTGCGGCCAGATGAGCCGCAGGTGGTTATCGCTGTCCTCTCGTGGAGGGTCGGGATGAGACATGGTGTATTCCTTCCATTTTTGAAGACGCCGCAATGAATATTGACGGCGATCCAGCCTGTTGACGATCGATGGGTTCGGGGTAGCATAATTTTGGCCAATCGCGCCGGGGCACCGGATCGCGATACATCTGTGGATCGCCGGGTCGTCGTCCACCGAAAGCCTTCTATTCTTGTTGTATATGTGAAAGATAACCATCCGATGCCAGCGTATCGCTCACGAACCACCACCCACGGTCGCAACATGGCCGGCGCGCGCGGCCTCTGGCGCGCCACCGGCGTCAAGGATGGCGATTTCGGCAAACCGATCATCGCCGTCGTCAACTCCTTCACCCAGTTCGTTCCCGGCCACGTTCACCTGAAGGATCTCGGCCAACTCGTGGCCCGGGAGATCGAGGCCGCCGGCGGGATCGCGAAAGAATTCAACACCATCGCGGTGGACGACGGCATCGCGATGGGACACGACGGCATGCTGTACTCGCTGCCGTCCCGCGAGATCATCGCCGACAGCGTCGAGTACATGGTCAACGCCCATTGCGCCGACGCCATGGTCTGCATCTCGAACTGCGACAAGATCACGCCCGGCATGCTCAACGCCGCGATGCGGCTGAATATCCCGGCGATCTTCGTCTCGGGCGGACCGATGGAGGCCGGTAAGGTCGTCCTGAACGGGATCACGCGATCGGTCGACCTGATCGATGCAATGGTCGCTGCAGCGGACGACTCGGTCTCCAACGCCGACCTGCAAGCGATCGAAAACTCGGCGTGCCCTACCTGCGGGTCATGCTCGGGTATGTTCACGGCGAACTCGATGAACTGCCTGACCGAGGCACTCGGTCTTTCCCTGCCGGGCAACGGATCGATGCTCGCCACCCATGCCGACCGGGAGCGGCTCTTCCGCGAGGCGGGACGCGTCATCGTCGATCTCGCAAAACGCCACTACGAGCAGGACGATGAGTCGATCTTGCCGCGCAACGTGGCGAACAAGCGGGCGTTCGAGAACGCGATGTCGCTCGATATCGCGATGGGTGGGTCCACCAACACCGTCCTGCACATCCTCGCCGCCGCCCACGAGGGTGGGATCGACTTCACGATGGACGACATCGACGCGCTCTCGCGCAAGGTACCCTGCCTGTCGAAGGTCGCTCCGGCCAAGGCGGACGTGCATGTCGAGGACGTTCATCGCGCTGGCGGCATCATGGCGATTCTCGGCCAGTTGGATGAAGGCGGACTGATCCACCGCGATTCGCCGACCGTGCACGCCTCCACGATCGGCGAGGCCATCGACCAGTGGTCGATCGACCGCACGACTGACGAGAATGTGCACACCTTCTACAAGGCGGCACCGGGCGGCGTCCCGACCCAGATCGCATTCAGCCAGGATTCGCGGTGGGACGAGCTCGATCTCGACCGCGCAAACGGGGTGATCCGCTCGGTCCAGCACCCCTTCTCCCAGGATGGCGGTCTGGCGGTGCTCAAGGGCAACATCGCGCTCGATGGCTGCATCGTGAAGACGGCGGGCGTGGATGAGTCCATCCTGAAATTCACCGGTCCGGCCGTCGTCTACGAAAGCCAGAACGATGCCGTGAAGGGCATCCTCGGCCGGGAGGTCAAGGAAGGCGACGTGGTGGTGATCCGCTACGAAGGGCCGAAGGGTGGTCCTGGCATGCAGGAGATGCTCTACCCGACCAGCTACCTGAAATCACGCGGTCTCGGCAAAGCCTGCGCGCTCGTGACCGACGGCCGCTTCTCAGGCGGCACGTCGGGACTCTCGATCGGCCACGCCTCTCCGGAAGCGGCCCAGGGCGGGGCGATCGGACTGGTGCGCAACGGCGACATCATCGAGATCGACATCCCCAACCGGACGATCAACCTCGCCATCCCGGACGAGGAGATGGAGGCCCGCCGCACCGAGCAGGACGCACTCGGCTGGAAGCCGGCGGGACCGCGCAAGCGCAACGTGACCACTGCACTGAAGGCATACGCCGCCTTCGCCGCATCCGCCGACAAGGGCGCCGTCCGCATCCTTCCGGAATAGTTTCACGTTCCCGTTTTCCGTAGGGATGACTTGATTGAGGGAGGACTTGATTGCGCGAATCGCGGTGGTAGACCGAGCTGATCCCGCGCAATCAAGTCCTCCCGGGACCGTCGCGACTTCCCTGTCCGTCTCACAGCATCTCCGCAAGTCGAATCAGTTCCCGCACCGCCGGGCTCGTCTCGCTCTGGCGGCTCCAGATCATCTCCAACCGACCCCAGATCAGCGGATCGGTGATCTCGATTGCTGCAACATCCTCACGGGTGTGGAGTTCCGGCCCATCCGGGACGATCGCGATCCCCAGACCGACAGCAGCGAACCGGATCAGCACATCCGGGTTGCCGGATTCGTAGCGAATGGAGAGATCGAGCCTCGCCGGCTTCCGCGCCATATCCAGCGCCGCCCGGATCCCCGATCCCTCCGGCGTGCACATCACCGTCTCTTCCAGCAATGCACGGAGCGGGATCGCCGACTTCCGGGCGAATCCGTGTTCCCGCGGGGCGACCGCGATCAGCCTCGTTTCGGTGATGATGCGCGAAGGCAGACCATGACTTGACGGCGACGTCGTGCCGACGATCGCGATATCGACGTCCTCGTTCGTCACCCGGCGAATCAGGTCGTCGGCACTGCCTTCGATAACGCGCATGGAGACATCGGGAAAGGCTTTGCGGAAATCGCGAAGCAAGTCAGGCACATTTGCCCCGCCGCAGCCGGGCACCGTCCCCATCAGAATCGAGCCGGATACCACGCCCTGCGTGAGACGAGCTGCAACCTGTGCATCGTCGAAGGCGCGAACCGCCTTTCGCGCATGGGGCAGCAATATCTCGCCGGTGGCGGTCAGGCTCACCTGTCGGCCGTTGCGAAGAAATACGGCATTCCCGATCTCGCGCTCCAGCCTGGCAATCTGGAGGCTGACCGCTGGCTGGGTCATCTCCAGCCGCCGCGCCGCACTGCTGAATCCACCTTCATCGACGATGGCCACAAGACAGCGGAGTTGGCGAACGTCCATAACACATCCTTATACCAGCCATACACATATGCGATGGCAGTATATGGTCGCGATCCGCCACGATAGAAGAGTCGCACGCGGGTGCGACGAAACAGCAGGCAGGAGCGCAGGATGACAATCGCGGAAACGTACTACGACGGGATCAATCGATGGGATTTCGCGCGGGTAGCCAGCATCCTGGCCGATGACGTCGAGTTCACAGGCGCGATGGGCGTGGCCCACGGCAAGGACGCATGCATCGATGGGTTGCGTGGGTTACGCAACTCGATCGAGCGGTTCGAAGTCGTCTATGTCTGGGACGATGGCGCGGGGAATATCGCCGTCTGGTTCGAGATCCATGTGCCGGGTATCGATCCCGTTCCCGGCGTGAACTGGATGAGGGTGCGCGATGGGAAGATTTTCCGCACCCAGGCGGTCTTCGATCCACGCGCCTTCATCGATGCGATGCGCCAGCAACAAGGGTAGGGCGGACATGCATCAATCGAGGGGATATTGTCGCCCCACGGCATGCGTCCCCTCAGTCCCGGTTCTGGCTACGCTGGATGGATGGACTTTCTGATTCCGTGATTTCGCGCGATGATAAGGCATTGACATTTGTCGGGGTATTCCCTACGATGCAGGTGGGGAAACGACGGAAAGGCATGTTGTGACGCATGTCACGACGGGCCATGTTATTCCGTTGTACCGGTAACACCGGAGCAATCCGGATTGCCGGGATGAGGCGAGGAGCCTTCACATGCGCCGCCAACGACGCAGAATTGCACGAATCGCGACGATCACCATCGGGGTGATGGTCGTTTTGTGCGTGCATGTGTCGATGGCCTCAGCCCAATTGCTCGGTGGCATCCTCGACCCCATTACCCAACCCCTCTCGGACACCGTCGATACGCTCGGCGATGAGGTCCTGACCCCGGTCACGGAGATCGCCACGGGCACCGTCGACCAAGTCCTCGATCCCGTTATCGACACCGCCGCACCGATCGTGCAGGACACGACCGCACCGATCGCACCCGTGGTTGAAACGCTGGTCAAGCCCGTTGCCCCGGTCGTCAATCAGGTCGCGGAGCCGGTGACCGGCGTCGTCGATCAGGTCGTCGCTCCCGTCAACGATGTGGTCCAGCCTGCCGCCGATATCGTGCAGTCGGCCACGGACGAGATCGTGGAACCGGTCACCGGCATCACCCAACCTCTTATCGAAACCACGACCAACGACATCGTCCAACCCGTCGCTGGCGCAACCCTCCCCGACATCACCGCGGCGGCAGCGGATTCGCTCGCGCCGATCCTGCGCTCGACGGTCAACACCATCGTTCCGGACAGCACGACCCCAAACGGATCCGCGCTCCTTGACGAGAGCGTTCTCGAACCGGTCACCAGCGTCGTCAACGCGCTTCCGGTCGCACCGGTTGCAGAGCTGACGACCGATCTGGTTGCCGGTCACACCGACGCATTGGCAGATCTCGCCGACCAACTCGTGTCACCCGTAAACCGGGCTGTGGAACCCATTTTGCCCACCATCCTGATGCCCGTGGGGACGGCCGTTGACATCGTGACGCCCGTCATCGCTCCGGCATTGCCGGTCCTGGATCCTGTCCTGACACCGGTTCAGCCCGTCCTCGATCAGCTCATCCCGATTGCGCAGCCCGTTGTATCGCCAGTGATCGACATCGTGCAGCCTCTGGCGCCGGTCATCAAGCAGGTTCTGACGCCTGTGTCGCCGGTCGTAGAGACGATCCTGCCGCCAGTCATCGACATCACGGCCCCGATCCTGCCACCGCTGGTCGATACTCTGGACCCGATCGTGACCCCGGTCGCGCCGATTCTCGATCCCGTGCTGCCGATCATCGACCCGGTATCGCCAGTCGTTGATCCGATCCTCCCCGGGATCGACCCCGAGCTTCCCGCGATCGATCCCATCCTGCCGGAACTGCCGGTGGTGGATCCGGTCGTGCCGGGAATCGACCCATCGGCGCAGCTCCCGGAAGTCCCGGTTGTCCCGGCAATTCCGCAGCAGCCGCATCCCGTCGTGAATGCGCCGGTCGAGCAGACTCCCGTTCTCGACATCCCGACGACCGCCCCATCGATCCAGGACATCCAGCCTGGAACAACGAGCTTCTCGGCGGAAACGTCCAGTCTCCTGGATGTCGCCTCCGCACAGATCATCCCGAATTACCTCACCTCGACGCTTTCTCCGGATGGAGGTCCCGGCCACGCACCGCAGTTTGATTCCGGTACCATGCCTGCGACATCCCCGGCACCGTCGGCTCCGGTCGTGCCGGCACCTCCCTCCCCCAATGGCGGGGGAGGCGGTGGCCCCATGCCCGGTATGATGGCGTTGGCGTTGATCAGCGGTATTGCCATCATCGAGCTCTCGAGCCGGTTCCGCTACCTCTCGTTTTCCCTGAGAGTTCCCTCATCCATCTCCCAGACCATTCCGGTTCCTCCGGGATAGTGCGCCCTGGCGCAGTGCGTCCGATTTCCCGGCACGCGCTGACACCATCCGCAAAACCTGTCTCGAATACGCCCGTTCGCGCTCATACGAACGCGGCTGGAGGAACCATCATGAACCTCAAACGACACCTCGCAGGGTCGCTCATTGCGATCGCCTGCGCGGCCAGCCTGGCCGGCCACGCCTCTGCCGAAGGCGGTCTTCTCGGCGGCGTTGTCGATCTCGTCGATGACACAACCACCGTTGTGACCGATACGGTCTCACCGGTTATCGCCCCCATCGTGAATGTCGATGCCCTTGGCGGCACCACCGACGTCCTCAGCGACCCCGTCGTCAACGTGCCGGTCGTCGGCGATGTGGTTGCCGATCCGGTCACCACCGTGACCGATGTGGTCGAGGACGTGACGGTGATCGGCGCTCCGGTCCAGGTTCTCAACGATCCTGTCGATGCTGTGACGGGCGACGTGCTCCCGGTCAACGACATCGTCAACGGCGATGTGGTCCCCGTAGATGTCACGGATGTCGTGAACGGCGACGTGCTGCCGGTGACGGACGTCATCGACGGCGGTGCGATCAACCTCGACGACACGCTCAACGACGTTGACATCATCGACAGCGACGGCGCCCTGGTCGAGAACGTCAGCATCCTCGACAACGTGCTCGGTGGCGGCATCCTGAACGGTACTCCCGGCGGTGACGGCGTCCTCTCCGATGTCGTGAACGGTGGCATCCTGAACGACGTGCTCGGCGGTGGTGTCGCGAACGACGTGGCTGGCGGTGGCGCCCTGACGGATCTCGTCAACGGCGATGTCCTCACCGATGTCATCGGCGGTGGCGTCCTGGACAACCTGATCGGCGGCGATGTGCTAGACAGCGGCCTCCTCAATGGCGGCGTTCTTGGGGGCGGTGTGCTTGATGACGGTCTCCTCAACGGCGGAGACGTGCTGACCGATTTCATCGGCGATGTGACGTTGGTCGACGGCAGCCTGCTCCCCAGTGATCTGCTCGGTCTCGACCTGCTGAACGGCGATATCCTCACCGATCTCATTGGCGGCAGCATCATCGGTGGCGATGTTATTGGTGGCGACCTGATCGGCGACATCATCGGTGGCGGTGATACGGTGATCGTGGTCGATCCCGGCACCGAGGGCGGCGATACGAACACCAACAACACGACCATCATCGTGCAACCCGGCACCACAACCAACAACACCACCATCAACAACACGACCGTGACGAATACGACCAATATCACGACCATCGTGAACAGGACCGTCACGGTCTACGAGATCCATCAGCTGACCAACGCTCAGCGCACCGTGACCGTGAACGGCGCGTCGCGACCCCAGGCGACCACCGGTTCCTCGATGCGCTACAGCACGGCCCAGCCGATGATCCTCGGCGGTGTCAACGCCCTGCCGTCGACTGGCACTGGCATGACCAGGAACGCGTCGCCGGTAGCGTCGTTGCTCGCCGTTTCCGGTCTCATGGGGCTGACGGGCGTCGGTATTCGCCGCCAGCTCATCCCCCGCATGTAGTGAGCCTGATCGCTCGATCCGCCCGGGGTGGCGTCCCATAGCCACCGTTCGCGAAAGGAGATTTGTGACCGCATCTGACGTGACCAGCCGGAGCAGGTGAGGAGACGATTCCCGTCGTTTCCCCAAAAACCGGTTGTCGTCTCCTCGCCACCGAATGGCACGCTCAGATGGGTAGACGCAGCTCACCGATGCCAACCTGTTTCCCGAGAGGCAGGAACCGGATGCCGCATCTCCAGCGCATCGCGTTGATCCGCCCGGGCAGGTTGGCGTCGGCGTGCGCGACGAATGACGATATGATCGAAAAAAGCTCGTGCGGATCGAACAGAAGAGGGGACGTCGCGATGGAACAACGCACACGCATCACCCGGCGAGGCTTCGCCGCATTGGCGGCGATAGCGCTTCCGGCGCACGCCGCGATCGCTCAAAAGGCCACGCCACCGCCGGAGGTCGACAGCGATCAGGTATTTGCGCCGGCATGGAGCTTCCGCCTCATCGCGATCCACGACCCGTACCCCGGCACGCTTCAGGTGCCGCAGGATGTGCCGGCGGGCACGCGCACGGTTGCGATCGAGATCGAGGTCATCAACGATTCGACCCAGGCACTCAATTTCACGCCGATCGATGTACGCCTCCGGGATATTGGCGGGACGGAGTTTCGCGGTGGCGCCGCGATCGGCGCCGAGCCGATGATCAACCCGCGCAACCTCAACCCGGGCGAGCGCTCGCGCGGTTCGGTCTGGTTCATCGTGCCCGACGCAACGGAGCTGACCGAAGTCGTCTACATCGCACCGCAGCCACAGTTCCGGGTATCCGTAAGCTGATACGGAATCCGGATGAACGGTGGTGGATCGTCGCCCGTGCGGACCTCGTAGTCTCGGGTCCTGTGCCCGAGACACGCCGCTCCGCGGCGTCATGGCACCCTCGACCAATCATCTGGTTTCCGTATGACGCATAAGAATCATCGATCATCGCGAAGCAAATCACGTCCACGATACCGATATTCGCGCCGGCGTCGCCATCACGTCAGGAATTTCACGACTGGCAACCGGATGTGATCCTGTCTCGTCCTGTCCGGAAATCCCGGCAAGGATCTCAGGATCTTCTTGACACACTATTTACCCTGGCGTACCATCTGCCCCAAAGATAGTTGCCCAGGTAAAGGAGTTGTGCGCGCGGTGTCGAACTATGGGGTTCGCCGCGCACTGATCCGAGGGCGTCGAGGTAAACGGATCGATGGTATCGAAGCATGATGCGGATTCCCGGTTGCGGGTCTCCCGGCGCGGTTTCCTGAAGGCGAGTGGTGCGGGCGCGGTTGCCGCCGGCATCGGCGCGGTTCCGTTCGCGGCATCGAAGGCCGCAGCCCAGCAGGGATGGGATGAGGAGCGCGACATCGTTGTGGTCGGCAGCGGTGCGGCGGCGTTCGCGGCCGCGATCACCGCAAAATCGCTCGGCAACGACGTTGTCATATTCGAGAAGGGCACCTATGTCGGCGGCACCACGCTCGTCTCCGGCGGCGGTGGCTGGTTCCCGAACAACCCTCGTATGCAGGAGGACGGGATCGAGGATCCGCGCGAAGACGCCATCAAGTACATGACGCGCTATTCCTTCCCGCATCTGTACAACCCCGGAAGCGAGACGTACGGTCTCTCGCAAGAAGACTTCGACCTCCTCTCCGCCTATTTCGACACGGCGGCCGAGGCGACATCGTACCTCGAGGATCAGGGCGCGATCACCTGGACCTACGGCCGGAACTTCGGACCGCACTTCGATCAGGTCCAGATCGACTACATGGAGGAGTATGAGGAGAACGTCCAGCCGACGCATCGCTCGCTCCACCCGAGCCTCGAGGATGGCAACCCGGGCGGCGGCGGCGACATGATCGGCGGCTACACGGCCTGGGCCGAAGCCAATGATCTGCCCATCCACCTCAGCCATCGCGTCGAAAATGTCATCACGAACGAGGCGGGCGAGGTGATCGGCGTCGAGGTCGGCATCCTCGATCCGTCGGCCGCCACCGCTGAGGCGAGCCCGAGTGCATCGCCCGTGGCACCGACGCAGACGCTCACGATTCGCGCGAAAAAGGGCGTCATCTTCGGCAGCGGCGGTTTCGCCCGCAACACGGACATGATGCGTCACATGATGCCGGCTCCATATTATGGCGGCTGCTCCGCGCCGACCAACGAGGGCGACCTGCTGCGGATCGCGGCCGCGCTGGGCGCGAAGCTGGGCAACCTGCACAACGTCTACCGCAACGAGGGCATTTTCGAGCAGGCGGTCGCCAGCTCCGGCGCCTACAACTGCACCTGGTTCCTCAACGGCGATTCCTTCCTGCAGGTCAACAAGCACGGCAAGCGCTACGTCAACGAAAAGCGGAACTACCAGGATCGCCCGATGGCCCACAACGCCTGGGATCCCAATTATGGCGACTGGACCAACCGTTTGACCTTCTTCGTCTACGATGGCCGCATGCAGGAGAACTGGGGCGGGCGCTTCCCGTTGCCGGAAGATCCTGAAACCGCACCGTACATCATCGCCGGCGACACCATCGAGGATCTGGCCGACGCCATCGGGGAGCGGATCGAAAGCCTCCGCGAGATCACCGGCAATCTCTCGCTCGACCCGGATTTCAAGGCCAATCTCGTCGCCGAGATCGAGAAGTTCAACGAGTACGCGCGCACCGGCGAGGATCTCGACTTCAAGCGCGGCTCGCTGAAGTACGACATCACCATCCCGTACGGTCCGTACACGCCAACGGAGGAAACCGCCGAGTATCCTTCCGCCGACCAGCCGAACGCCGCGATGTACCCTCTCCGTGAGGAGGGCCCGTACTACGCGTTCATCATGTCCGCCGCCGCGGTGGACACGAACGGCGGCCCGGTCATCAACCCGGATGCGCAGATCACCCGCTGGGATGGTTCCGCGATCGAGGGGCTGTATGGCGCCGGCAACTGCATCGCCAGCCCGGGTGTGAACGCCTACTGGGGCGGCGGCATGACGATCGGTAACGCGACGGTCTGGGGTTACCGCGCGGCGCTGCACGCGTCGGCATCGACCGAAAAGTCCGCTTCCTGATCGATTTTCCGGGCGCCTCGCCATCAACGCGGGGCGCCCTTCCGCAGGGTTCTTCCGTGAAACGACCTCTCAGCCAGCTCGTCTACGCCCGCATCCAGGAAAGTGACCGCAGTCCACGCGTCATTACCCTGCATGACCACAATCAGCACGGTCGCGATGGGGAACCCTATGCCCGGGCGGCCGCACCCGAGGCGACGATCATCGGGCTGGAATCCTACAAGGGCGTTTTCGTCGGCAAGGAGATCGTTGGGTACACCTGGTTCGTCGGACCGAACGACCGTCCGTCGCCACTCTTTTTCGGCGACGCGCTGGCCGAGATCGAGCGTTTCCTGTGGGACGAGATCGATCGCCAGGCAGCTGATGCAGCCGAGCTTCCGTTCCTGATCGGCGTCGGACAAGGCGCGATCATGGCGCTGGCCGCGGCCGCTGCGGTACCGGATCTCCTCTCCGGTGTGATCGCCGTACGAGGCCGCTTGCCCGTCGTTCCCGGCTGGGAGCCGCCGCTGGCGCCCCTTGACGATCTCCCGATCCTGCTTTTTGACGATGGTCGGCCGCGAATCGAAGGCGTGCTCAGCGGTGACGAGCTCATCGCGACACTGACCCGGTGGGGTGGATCGGTCCAGTCGATGCCATACACCGGCGATGAGATACCCACGCAGGAAATGGCAAGCTGGATACGGGCTCGCACGCCGCGTTTCCGTTCTTCCGGCAGCTGACCCGCTATACTCCAATTCGCAACATCCACATTGATATACGTGGGACAGGAACGGGAGATATGCGATGGGTGAGGAGTCACGAACGGCGCTCGCGATGAACATGTTGACCAGCCTGCCGAAGTTCGGTGCCTGGGCCAGCGGCGTCCGTGAATTCAAGACGCCGCATGGCAAGATCGGTTTCCGCCAACTCGCGATTCTCTGGTTCCTGCGGTACGAAACCGCGCCGGACGAATCCGTCTCCCCCTCCCAGATCGCCGCCTACAACGCCGTCCAACCCAGCGTCATCACCCGCGCCCTCGCCAAGCTGGAGGCATCCGGGCTGATCGAGCGCACGATCGATCCCGTTGACCACCGGCGATTCCGCATCACAATGACGCCAAAGGGTATGGACGTCAGCATCTACGTCGAGAAGTTGTACATGGATGACCTGCTGGCGAGCATGGCGCATCTCGACGAGTCGCAGATCCGGGAACTCGACCGCAACGTCGCCATCCTCGATGCCATCTCCGACGATCTCCAGGACCGGCAAGCCAAACACCGCGCCGGGTGAGCCAGGCAGGATCGATCCGGCGTGGCCAATCAGAAACCCTCCCTCACGATCGCAAGATGCAAGATGCAAGAAGGCTCGTGCGATTCGTGCCGCTACCATACCGGCATGCGGCGCGAAGGCGTCTGAATTGACCGTGTCCTGATCCGGGGAGAAACACATGCAGAAGATCACACCGTTCATCTGGTTCGACGCCAATGCCGAAGAGGCGATGCGGACCTACGTTTCCCTGTTCCGAAACGGGGAGATCGTCGATACCTCCGGTGTCGGACCCGAAGGCACCATGCTGCTCGGCACGGCGCGAATCGCCGGATCCAACCTCATGTTTCTCAACGGCGGCCCGGATCATCCGATCACACCGGCGATCTCGTTCACGGTGGGATGCGAGAGCCGGGACGAGCTCGACACCCTGTGGGCGGGTCTCGCCGAGGGCGGCATGGCGTTGATGGAGCTGGGTAAGTACCCCTTCGCCGAGCGTTTCGGCTGGATCCAGGACCGCTTCGGCGTCTCATGGCAACTCATCCTCACCGGTCAACCGCAAAGTTTCATGCCGACGTTCCTCTTCGTCGGCGACCAGTTCGGCAAGGCAAAAGACGCGATCGAGCTCTACACATCCGTCTTTCCGGATTCGCGTATCGGCGATCTGCCCAGGGGAGAAAACGGCGCCATCGCCAACGGCCGGTTCTGGCTCGCCGGGCAGCCATTTTCCGTGACGGAGAGCGACCTGGGGCATCCGTTCACCTTCACCGACGCGGTCTCATTCTCGGTTGACTGCGCCGACCAGACCGAAGTGGATCGCTGCTGGGATGCCCTCACGGCGAACGGCGGCGCGCCCGCCCCCTGCGGCTGGCTCACCGATCCGTTCGGTGTGTCATGGCAGATCGTCCCGCGACGGCTTGGCGAGCTTATGAACGACCCGGACCAGGCTCGTGTCGGCCGCACCGTGCAGGCCATGCTCCAGATGTCGAAGCTCGTCATCGCCGATCTCGAGACCGCTGCCAACGCCGGGTAGCCGTTGCGCGACCGGTCTGCCTCCGCTACCATCCCGGTACATCTATGAACGAACGTCGCGCCGTATGAGGAGGCATCCCATGGTCATCCGGTCCAACGGTCCACTTCACGATCTCTACGTAGCCTTCCGTGAAGGGGGCCTCACACGCCGGGTGTTCCTCGAACGAAGCGCCGCGCTGGGCATCGGCGCATCCGCCGCGCATTTCCTTGCCAATGCCGGATCAGCCGGTGCGGCATCCGGATTTCGCGACGGCTTCGCTGTCGTCGCCAATCAGGATGCGACTGCGACGCCGGATGCCGCCGGTCGCCCGGCATTCGGTACCGACGGCCAAACGCGTGGTGAGGGCGGAACGCTGCGATTAATCCAATGGCAGGCGCCGACCCAGCTCAGCCCCCATGTATCCAGCGGCGTCAAGGACTTTCTGGCCGCCTTGCCGGTCCTCGAACCCCTCATGCATTACACGCCAGACTCGCAGATCATCCCGAATCTCGTGACGCAAGTGCCCACCGTCGAGAATGGCCAGCTTGCGACGGACCTAACGTCGGTGACATTCACCCTCCTGCCGGACGTGACGTGGAGCGACGGAGAGCCGTTTACGGCGAACGATGTAGCGTTTACTGTCGATTGGGTAAAAAATCCCGACAACCATTCCGTCAATAACACCATTCACTCCCAGATCGATCGGGTCGAGATCGCCGACGATCTCACCTTCACGGCGTACTTCAGGGAGAGCAATCCCTTTTGGATGGATGCCTTTACCGGCACATCGTCCGGCTATGTTTACCCCCAACATATTCTCGAACAAGGCCCGGACGCACACGATAGCTTCGTCTCAAAACCCATCGGCACCGGTCCCTTCGTCGTCGAGTCCTTCACTCCGAATGATGAGGTGACCTACAAGGCGAATGAGAACTATCGCGAGCCGAACAAACCTTTTTTCTCGGATATCTCGCTCAAGGGCGGCGGGGATCCGGCCAGTGCTGCGCGGGCGGTCCTGCAAACCGGCGAATATGATTACGCGTGGTACCTTCAAGTCGAAAACGATGTGCTGGTAAGTATGGAGTCAGAGGACGGTCCGGGAGCCGTCATCCCTTATCCCGGTGCGACGGTCGAGCGCATCAACATCAACTTCTCCGACCCGAACTCTGAGGTCGACGGCCAGCGCTCGGAGATGAACACCCCGCACCCGTTCTTCACCGATCCCGCCGTTCGCGAGGCGATGGCCACGGCCCTCGATCGCCAGAAAATTCGCGACGAGTTTTACGGTACGGACATGCATGTCGCCGTCAACATCTTGCAGGGAGACCCTGCAACCGCATCGCCGAACACCTCGTTCGAATACAACCCGGAGAAAGCTGCCCAAATCCTCGAGGATGCCGGCTGGGTCATGGAGGGCAATGTCCGCAAAAAGGACGGCGTCGCATTATCGATGACCTATGCCACGGAGACCAATCCGCTCAGCCAAAAGACGCAAGCGCTTGTCAAATCAAACCTTGAGGAAATCGGCTTCAAGGTCGAGTTGGTGCAGGTAGAGTCGGGGTCCTATTACGATGGCTCCGCCGGGAACGATCAGAATATCGGCCATTTCTATTGGGACACCGATATGTACAAGAGTGTTCCGAGCTCGCCACGGCCACTGTCATTCATGGAATACTGGTATGCCGGGCCGAATGGCGAAAACATAGCGCAGAAGTCAAATGGCTGGAATGGTTCCAACAATTCACGCTATGCGAGCGAAGAGTATGATGCGCTGGTCGAATCAGCGCGGACGGAAACCGATCCACAAGGGCTTATCGATATCTTCATCGCGATGAATGATCACGTCATACTCAACCACGTCATCGTGCCACTCATCGTCGTCGGCACGCCGCGCGGCATGTGCCGCCGCCTGCGTTACGAGAACATCGCCCTGGCACCGTTCTCTTACGACTACTGGAATATCGCCAACTGGAACCTTGCTGAGGACGCGGGGTAGGGAAGCAAACATCGCTGCCTGGTAAGAATATGCCGTCCTTGCTGGGCCAGTTGAGGATAGCGAGGAACGGGAGGAGGAGCCGAGGGCCATGAGTGCGGTTCTGGTGATGGGCTGCGCCTGATCCATCTGCGATCTCCGACGGCGCTCTGCCCCCGGAACGCAACCGGCTCCATGAATTTGCCCGGCTCATACCGAATCTGCCTGAATGCTTGCGGGTCGCCGTGATGCCGCTTCGCATTCATGGTTATGGGCATGTCTCGGGCACAGGACCCGAGACTACGATCATGTGCGCTGATCCGCGGTTGATCATCCGGATCCGGTATACGAGTCCCCGCCCTACAGGTGACGGCTTCGACCGTGTCAACCGTCCTGCAATTCGCTGTAGGTCGTATACATCGTCGCGATCATCCGCAACTGGATCGTCCCATGCTTCCGCGGCAAGGATGCGAACACCGTGTATGAAATGACCGTCCAATAAGCGAACACCTGTTGGGTATCCACCCTGGAGAAGAAACGGCGCCGGAATTGTCCGGCGCCGTTTCTTCTCCAGAGATTCTGTGCACACTGACTACGTGGTAGCTGGCGTTTCCGGGGCGGTTTCCACCATACCGTAGTACTCGCCATAGTAGTAACCGGATGTATGCCGCCCGGACTGACGGTTCAGGACGATACCGATCAACCGGATATTGCCCTGATGGATGAAGTGCACCGCCTGCCGGAACGCTTCGAGCCGCGTCTTGTGGGAGTGGCACACCAGCATGACACCATCCGTGACGCTCGAGACGATAAGCGGATCGCTGGTCAGCAACACCGGCGGCGTATCGAGCAACACGATATCGACATCGGTCCTGATCCGCGCCACCAGGCGCTTGAAGCCTTCCGAGCTGAGAAGATCCGGCGGGTTCGGCGGGACTGGCCCACTCGGGATCAGGAAGAGCCCCGGCAGGGCGACCTTCCGCGCGACCGAATCCCACGCCTGGTCCGGATTCGTCAGCAACGTCGTCAGGCCGGTCGTGTTCTCGACGCCGAAAATCCGGTGCTGGCTGGGATGCCGGAGGTCAGCGTCCACGACGGCGACCGTCAATCCGGACTGCGCCAGCACGACGCCCAGATTTGCCGTGATCGTACTCTTGCCCTCGCTCGGCGAAGGACTCGTGATGGCCATGCACTCGATCTTCCCGGATGCCGAGGCGAACTCGAGGTTGGTTCGTAACAGGCGCATCGCTTCCGAAGCGCTGGATCGCGGCTGGGCCATGGTGTAGACCTGCGAGCCACCGGGGGAGAGCTTCGAAAGCTCCGAGATCGTCGCCAGGACCGGCGCGGCCGCCATGCCCTGCACATCGATCTCCGGCTTCACCGTATTGTCGAGGAACTCCAGCAGGGCCACGACACCGGCGCCGAGCAACGCCCCGACGAAGAGACCCAGCAGCAACGACCGGGTCGGTTGCGGTGCGAACGGCGCCTTCGGCACGCGCGCCGGATCGGCAACCTCGACCTGCGCGCCAATCCGCGGATCGACCTGTTCCATGATGTAGGCGCGGAATTCGCTGGCGACCGTGTTCGCGATGAGGGCCGCCTGCTCGGCGTCGTGATCCGTCACCGAGACCTGGACGATCTGGGTATCACCCACCACGGATGTCGAGATTTTCTCCTTGAGCTCGGGAGACGAGTAGGGGAGATCAAGCGCATCGACCACCCGATCCATGACCGGTCCCGTTTCGATCAGCTGGCGATACGTCTCGGCAAGGCTCCGGCTCGTCTGCAGGGAGCTGAAATCACTCCCGGTATCCGGCTTACCGGAGATGACGAGGATTTTTGCATTCGCAGAGAACTGATCCTCCTGACGGGAGGAGGAGATATAGGCCGAGGCACCGGCGACCGCCATCAGCAGCACGACGATCCACCATCGCCGTCGTGCGATTTGCATTAATTGCCTGAGATCAAGATCCACACGAGGCTCCAATACGCCATCTCTCAAATACGCCGGAGAAGACTATAGTATACGAATGCGTGATCACTTCGGCCCCCGGTCCATGACCCAGACGCGTTACGAGGCATCATAGTAGATGATCGATCTCCATTCCCACGTCCTGCCCGGCATCGACGACGGTGCGCGAACCACGCAGGACAGCATCGCCATGCTCGACGCCTTCGCGGCGCAGGGGTTCCACACGGTCGCCGCGACTCCGCACCTGACCGGCCGGTGGCGGCCGGAGTACGTGGCTCATATCGACCGCGCATTCGCCGGGATCGAGCCGCTGGCGCAGGCACGCGGCATCACCCTGGTACGCTGGTTCGAGATCCAGCTCGACCCGGGAACCGCCGGCCAGATGACGGGCGACATGCCGGTCGCGCTGGGCGGCACGGACATCGTGCTCGTGGACCTCCCGTTCACCGAGTGGCCACTCTATGCCGATGCCGCGCTTTTCGCGGTGCGGGCGGCAGGGTATCGCGTCATCCTGGCGCATCCCGAGCGCTACCCCGGCATCCAGGACGATCCCGGCAAGGCCAGCGAGCTCGTGGAGCACGGAATCGCGCTGCAGGTCACGATCGGCAGCTTCAGCGGCATCTTCGGCAAGGCCGCCCGGAAATCCGCCGAGGAACTGCTGGCGCGAGGTCTCGTCCACCTCGTCGCAACCGACGCGCACTCGACCGGCTCGCGGATGGCCGCCGTCCCGGCCGGACTCGCCCGGCTCCGTCAATTGGCGGGGGAGGACGGTCTGCGCCAGCTGACCACCGACGCCCCGGCCGCGATCCTCGCCAATGCGCCCTTCCCGAAACCCGTCCGCCCGACGCCCAGGCCCTGGCACACCCGGCTCGCCTTCTGGCGCCCCTGAGACCCATTGAGACCGATTCGCTCCCAAACGCTCCAGTGCCCTCCACGTGGACGAAATCGGCTCACCTCGCCGAACGTACACCCTACGCCGCCACGAAATCCGGTCCGTCCCGCGCCCAACGAGTCCCGCACCCCGTCCGTACGGTCTTTGCTCGTGCATTTATTTATCAAATGGGATTCTCTGGCAGGCTAGCGCGATGCACGCACGTTGTGTACAATCGGTCTTGAGTTGGGGGACTCAACGGATGGTCAGGATCAGTCCTGGGGGATGATCGATCGGGGCGGAGAGAGATGGTGTCTGTGGAGTTCCGCGATGACAACGCGGCTTCCGGTAGCGTTGGCGCTTTAAGTAACAGCAGAACTGGAATTTACCCCTTACACATTACACAGCACATGCAAAACCCCACCGTTGAAGACCGGTTTGGTACCGCCGAGCACTGGCTCGCGGTGATCGGCGGGATCAGCGAGGCGGGCGTGTTCCGTTTGCTCTATGTCACCTGGATCAAACGCTCGGTCGATATCCTTGCAAGCTCCTTGTTGCTCCTCCTTCTTTCGCCGTTCATGATCCTGTCCCTGCTCGCGGTGCGCCTCGACTCAAACGGCCCCGCCATCTTCAGTCAGGACCGCGTGGGACGAGGCGGCAGGATCTTCCGGCTGTACAAGTTCCGCACCATGACGCATAACCCGACTGAGGAACTCGTCTGGATGACGGATGAGAAGGGGATGAAGAGCCACAAGGTTCGCAATGATCCGCGGATCACCCGCGCGGGAAAGTGGCTGCGAAAAACCAGCCTCGACGAGCTCCCGCAGTTGATCAACATCATCAAGGGTGATATGAGCCTGATCGGTCCGCGCCCCGAACTCGTCCAGATCGTTGCCAAATACGAACCTTGGCAGCATGAGCGCCACATCATCCGACCCGGCCTCACTGGCTGGTGGCAAGTATGTGGCCGAAGCGACCGTCCGATGCACGAGAATACCGAACTGGATCTCTACTACGTCCGGAACCAATCGTTCCGGCTGGATTTCATCATCGCGCTCAAAACCATTCGTGTCGTTTTTAAGGGCCTTGGTGCATTCTAGAATCTTCCTCAATCTCATGCGAAGGGACATACTGTGAGCGATCAGAAGCGCGTATTGGTGACAGGTGCTGGCGGATTCATCGGGCATCACTTGGTCACCCGGCTGAAGAACGAGGGATATTGGGTGCGGGGCGTCGACGTCAAACATCCCGAATACACCGATGTCGATGCGGACGAGTTCGAGATTCTGGATCTTCGTCGCTGGGACAACTGTCTCCAGGCAACTCGCGGAGTGGACGAGGTGTATGCACTTGCGGCCGATATGGGCGGGATGGGGTTTATCTCATTCCATCATGCCGAGATTCTTTACAACAACGCGCTGATAAACTTCCATACGCTTGAAGCCGCCCGGACGAATGGTGTCCAACGATATCTCTACACTTCGTCAGCCTGTATCTATCCCGAGTACCTGCAGGAAAAGACCGATGTAACCCCTCTTAAGGAAGAGGATGCTTATCCCGCACAGCCGCAGGATGCCTATGGTTGGGAAAAGCTGGTCGCCGAGCGACTTTGCCACCACTACGCGCAGGACTATGGGATGGAAATCCGCGTCGTGCGCTTCCACAACATCTTCGGGCCGAACGGTACGTGGGATGGCGGTCGCGAAAAAGCGCCCGCCGCGATGTGTCGGAAAATCGCGACCGCGAAGTTGACCGGTAACCCGGATGTCGAGATCTGGGGCGACGGCGAGCAGACGCGATCTTTTTGCTATATCGATGACTGCGTCGAAGGGCTGCGGCGTCTGATGGATTCCGATTATCGCGAGCCGCTCAATCTCGGTCAGGATCGCATGATCTCGATTAATGGGCTCGCTGACGTGATCGCCGAGATCGCTGAGATTCCCATCGAGAAGCGGCATATCGACGGTCCCCAGGGTGTGCGAGGTCGGAACTCCGATAACACTCGTCTAAGGGACGTTCTAGGATGGGAACCGGAAATCTCGCTGGAAGACGGTCTCAAGCTCACCTACGACTGGATCGAGGATCAGGTACGGACCCAAATGCAAGCAGAGCCGGCGACCGCGCGCCAGCTTTCATCCATCGCGGATTAGTTTGATGACAACGATGACCGTGCCATCCACCATTGACTCGACCGATATCCTCGGCGTCCAGATCAGCGCGTTGAATATGCCGCTTGCGGTCGAAACGATCGAGAGTTGGATCGAGAACGATACCCGCGAATACGTCTGCATCTTCACCGTGCACGGTATCATGGAGTGCCAGCGCGACCCGGAGCTGATAAAGATCTGCAACGCCGCCGGGCTCCGCACCCCGGATGGCATGCCCCTCGTCTGGCTCTCCCGCCGCGCCGGGCACGGCGAGGTTTCCCGCGTCTACGGTCCGGATCTCATGCTGGAGCTCGCGCAGCGCTCCGCCACCACCGGGCATCGCCACTTCTTCTACGGCGGCGCCCCTGGCGTGGCCGACGACCTGGCCGCGAAGCTCACCGATCGTTTTCCCGGCCTCAATGTCGCCGGAACCCATACCCCGCCGATGCAGCAGATCGGCGACATCGAAAGTGAGGAGACCATCACCAAGATCAACGACAGCGGCGCCGACATCGTCTGGTGCGGTCTCGGCACCCCGAAGCAGGATTGGTGGGTGGCCAACCACCGCGCCCTGCTGCACGCGCCCGTCCTCATCGCCGTCGGCGCCGCCTTCGATTTCCACACCGGTCGCGTCAAGCAGGCGCCGAAATGGATGCAACGCAACGGCCTCGAATGGCTCTTCCGCCTCAGCCAGGATCCGAAGCGGCTGTGGCGACGGTATGTATTGGATAATGGGCGGTTTGTTTCGGCGTTACTAAGGCGCCGTGCTAGGTTTACTAGCATTGTGGGTGGTTAATGATCGGGCATACTTCAAAATCTGAGAGAAACTTGAACATGGAGCAGACGACCTCAGCCGCACTTGATCCGGTTGTGGCTGCGCGCGTAAAGACAATACAGTCTTTGGCGAAGCTCCTCGATAGATCACCCTGGTCTTGGTGCATCTTGCATCCTTGGAGAGGCTATCCCAGTAATGTTGAGGCTGATTCAGATATTGATATCTTGCTTCCACCGGAGGCTCTACCACATGAATTCGGGTTGTTTCTGGACGAGAATACTCATATTCTTGAGAGCAGCCTGATCCAATATAAAAAGATTCCGGCAACTGCGTCCCATCTTTATGTGTTGGCTATAGATGATCGGCTCGATGACTCGTCGACCTTGTCTCTGGATGTTTCATCGGATCATCGGCGACTTGGAGTCTCTTTTTACTCAGCTGATGAGCTGCTTCATGGCCGAAGACGCGTCGATGGTTTTTGGCTCCTCGAACCAGCATTGGAGTTTGGGTATTGCCTCACAAAATGGATCTGCGGATCGGGGATTTTAGGCGATCGCCAAAGTAGATTGTCATCGCTATATTTGGAGTATCCTGCCGAATGTGATCAGCAGCTTAACCGTTTTTGGGGAGCGAAGAGTGTCCGAATTCTTTCTAAGGCACTCAAGGCCAATAATTGGCTCCCTGTGCAGGAGGCTCTGCCGCGACTGCGAAGGGAGCTTCTCTCTCGCCGTGTTTGGCGGAGTCCGGCGGTATGCGGCATGGTGGCATTTGAGCGAGCACGGGATGCTCTTAGGCGCCCACTCTTGGGATTGTGGATTGGATTTCTCGGAACCGATGGCGTTGGGAAGTCTACGATGGTTCAGAGGTTCCGCAATAACTCGATTCGAGGTTTTGGAAAATCACCTAATACTCGTCACTGGTTTTTGAGAATCCCGGGGAATAGGCGCCTATATGGGCGCGTATGGCTTCCCCTCCAGAGCCGTTTGTATGAGCCTTGGAATGCTGGGACACCTCATTCTCGACCGGTGTTTTCAGTACGACGATCCTGGATGCTTGCGCTGCTATGGTATGGGCACGCTTGGATTGATTACTTGACCAACATCCGAGTTCAAACGTTGAGGTCACGTATTTTTGTGTCTGACAGAATAAAACTACCGGACGCCATGGTCGATCCGATACGTTATCGTTACGGAGGAAGCCGGACTCTTCTTTCCTCTTTATGGAAGCGAGCCGCCAAGCCCGATATTATATTCGTTCTGGATGCGGAGCCAGACGTCATCTACTCCCGGAAACAAGAGTTGACACGCCAAGAAACGGAACGGCAGCGGAAGGGGTATCGCGATCTTACCAAAGAGTTGAGTAACTCATATATTGTCGACACCTCGAAGCCTGTATCGGAAGTGGAAAGAGATATTCATAGGATTCTCATAAACATAATGAACGAGAGGACAGTAAAGGCTCTAAAGGCTCGAAGACCAACGGGTATCTGATGTCTACGCTGGCAAATATCTATGCTAACGATCTACTCAATTCTCTGGAACACCGTTGATGTTCGCACGAGTCTTTGACCAGATGGTCCCGGCATTAGCGCGGAAGGTACCGCGCCGATACATTCGTGATATTGGCTGGACCATTAGCACAAAGGTCCTCCTCATTCCGCTCAGAATGGTCCGCTTTGCTTTCCTGGCGCGTTTGCTTGGAGTTCATCAATATGGTGTTTTCAACGCAGTATCCGCCTTGGTGGTTTTTGCAGCGGCATTCTCGGGTTGGGGATTTGGCACTCTTCTCGTTCGCCATGTTACCCGCGACCAACGAAGTTTTCCCATTTGGTGGGGCAACTCCCTGCTCGTATTGATAATCTCGGTCGTTCCACTGACGATCTTTATGATTATCTTAGGGTCAAGGCTACTGTCAGATGTAACTCCCAGCCTGATTATCATGATCGCAGGCGTTGAGTTATTCCACCGCCCTTTGGGAATTATTGCCGAAAGGGCATTGCGAGCACGTTGGATGATGACACAGGCGGCTCTTATCAGTGTGCTGCCTGAGATTACTAGTGTTCTCTCACTGATGCTGTTCGCCGCCGTGGGAGTTCGATCCGCGCAAAACTGGGCAATGTGGCAATTCATAGGTGCGACAGTCGCCACAATCATTGTCGTTGCGGTGATCAGTTCGAAGCTAGGTAAGCCGAGGGCCCAGTGGTCATCAATAAGGGCGAATTTTTTGGACGGCACGCATTTTGCTGTGGGGCAGTCCGCAAACTCTGTATATACAAGCGTCGACCGGGTAATGCTTGGGCGATTATCCACGTTCGATGCAACAGGCATCTATTCAGCTGCCTTGGGGCTTATGAACATGGCCAGGCTTCCACTGACCTCTTTCGATGTAGTAATGATGCCGAGATACTTTGAACTGGGAGGTCAGAATGTCGCCGCTACAGCCCGATTTGCGTCCAGAAATGTGTTCGCCAGCCTAATATACGCCGTACCCGCCGGCGTTCTAGTCTTTCTTTGCGCGCCGTTCATCCCCCGTTTTCTGGGAAGTGACTACACATCAGCTGTTGAAGCAATTCGCTGGATGGCCGCGTTGCCCATCTTCCTGTCGATCAGCAATGCAGCCGGATTAACGCTATCCGCTATCGATCGGCCGCAGGACCGAACAAAGATTTTTGCGGGCGTGGCATTGGTCAATATTGGGCTTAGTGCGTGGCTTATTCCTCACTACTCCTGGAAGGGCGCGGCTGCATCGACCATGCTTTCTGAAATTATCTTGGGTCTTTGCCTGTCTCTCATGGTGTGGAGATGGGTGCAGCGATCCCGGCGGAATTCGATCGATTTGGGAGCCTAAGTCATGATCGCGATAGTCAAAGCTATGCTTAGAAGGGTGAGGATCACCCAGACAGTCCGGTGCATGCATAATCTTTATAAGTTCGGGCTCCTCGTAGTCACTATTCAGGCCGCAGCCAAGGGGATCTTAAATTATGGTCCAAGACACCGATTCACGATAGCATTTTATCCAGACACCGTACAATGTCACTTCGAGATGCACCGGATAATGCTCTTGAAACGATATCGCCGTGCTAAGCCCAACGAACGACCTGATATCAGGCTGTTTCGGGCAACGTCTGCGCATTCGCGGCCCGTTATAGCTTCTATCCAATCCCTTAATGGAGAATGCACGAACACCTCCAAAATACATATCGACCGGGTCCACCGGCGAGTATTTGGCTATAATTTACAGATTGACCCCTTAACCTTCGTGGGAGCTGCATTCGTAAAAAGTGATGAGGACGGGACTCAGGATGGATCAACTGTGCAACTTCCAGTAAACTGCCCAGCCCGTGGAGCGATCTATCAACGGATTGTGGACAACATCATGCCGGATGGAACGCGGCAAGACATCTGTATTCCGATCGTAGCCGGACGTATTCCGTTTGTACATACTCGATATCGGAGATTAGAGGCTAGGATAGGGCCACCAATGGAAGGAAAAGGTGAATTTAGAGCGACAAACGAAATCATATCTAACAGCGAGCAAGCTGCTATCATGCTGATGTGCCGAGAAATGAAATTTGAATTCGGTGAATTGGATGCTATTCGTGATAATCGGGATGGGCGTATATATATAATTGACTTCAATCTGAACACTGGAGGGGGAGTTTGGCCGAAGGAGATGAGAACCAAGACAGAATATTGGCATTATTTGGAATCGTTCGCCGATGCATTCGATCATGCCTACGTTGAGCCGCTGATGGAAGGCGTATAGATGCATCAGACATCGCCATTGATCGCAATTTGCGTGGCCACGTATTTGAGACCAAGATACCTTCGGAGCCTTCTGAAGAGCATTGAGAAGATCGAAACAGTCGGTTTTCAGTCGCATTTGATAATTGTGGACAACGATGTAAATGGATCAGCACAGCCAGTAGTCAATGATTTGATCGAACTTTTGCCCCTACCCGTTACCTATCTTATTGAGCCGACTAGGGGGATCGCAATTGCCCGGAATAAACTCGTGGAAGCGGCGAATACCATAGGGGCGGATTATGTCGCTTTTGTCGATGACGATCAGTTTGTGGATCCGGATTGGTTGCGGTATTTGCTCGACACTGCTCAGGCAATGAACGTCGATGCGGTAGGTGGACGATGGATTGCTTATTATCAAGAGGGGGTTCCCGGTTGGTTCAAGAGCGGGAACTTGCGAAATGGCGACGATCAGACACCAACTGGGACAAGAGTGGTGCAACTTAACACCGGTGGCGTCCTAATCAGGCTAGCCGCGATGAATATGATCCCCGGACCATTTGATGTGCGGGACAACATGACGGGAGGGGAGGATTATCAGTTTTTCGAGCAATTCAATCGCCTCGGTTACGTTTCTGTCAAGTGCCGCGAGTCGATAGTTTATGAGCGCATTCCAGCCAGCCGGGCGACCGCTCCGTGGTATATAAAAAGACAATTTAGGTATGGTGTGGATAAAGCTGTTCGATATCGACGAAGCGCCCCTTCCCCTTCAAGAATACGTACAGGTGTGTTCTTGGCCGGAATCTTCATCAGCTCTGGGAAACACTCCTTCCTGCTGGTCCCACGTCTGCTGCTCCGAGGCCGAGCAGGAATCGTCCGCAGTATAGGCGCATTTGCTTATGAACTGGGATGTCTCGTTGGCTTGGTGGGAATGACGTACAAAGAGTATTCCAAAACCCACGGGGAGTGATTAATGGACCAGATCGCAGGAGATTCTGTCTTTGTGGACGCGGGGATGCAGACGCCCTTAGTCGCCATCTGCATCCCGACCTACAAACGTCCCCAGTATCTACGGGGCCTTTTGGAAAGTTTACGTGCCATAGAAAGCGATGGCTTCAGAGCTCACCTTATCGTGGTCGATAACGATCTGGAGGGCACAGCATCAGACATCATTGAGCACGCTCGAAGCGGCTTCCCAATGCAGATTTCATACTTGATCGAGCCGACTAAGGGCATTGCTACGGTAAGGAATCGACTTGTCGCCGAAGCTCATCGTCTTAGTGCTGATTACGTGGCTTTTATTGACGACGATCAATTACCAGCACCCAATTGGCCGGGAGCATTGGTCCAACTTGCTATCAGCCACAGTGCCGATGCCGTTGCGGGTCGGTGGGTACCGAAGTTTGAATGTGATGTACCGAAATGGGCCAAAATGAGTGGATATTGGAATCGCCCCAGCTTGCCAACCGGGGCATTGGTGAGAAATTTCGGAACAGGTAACGTGGTTGTCCGACTTGCATCGATGCTGTCGTTTCCAGGCCCGTTCGATGAACAGTGTAATCTTACTGGCGGTGAGGATACGCTGTTTTTTAGGGCGTTCCACGAACAAGGATTTGTATCTATCTGGTATGATGAGCCGCTGGTTCAAGAGCGAATTACGGGAAGTCGAAGTACTGCTAGATGGATGATAAATCGCGGGTATCGGGTAGGCTACGGCCATGGCTCGTCCGTTCGTGCTACGAACCGGACGGCTTACTGGAAAGTTGTCCGGTTCATGAGGTCAGCAGCGCTCGTTGGGAAGAGTGCTGCAATTCTACCTTTCGACCTCCCTTTCGGCCGGGCCAGAATTGTTCCACGTCTTGCCAATATAGCTCGCGGGGTGGGTGGTTTGATGGGCCTGGCAAATATTGGATCAATCTATAAGGAATATAACCGTGTTCATGGGCGCTGAAAATCAAGCTGCAGAAGGATTTAGAGCGCACCAGGAGCGTAACTTGAAAGTCCTCATCTCCGCATTTGCTTGCCAGCCTAGTCGCGGTTCCGAGCCCGGTGTTGGTTGGAACTGGGCTTTGCAGGCGGCCCGTTATCATGAAGTCTGGGTCCTCACGCGCTCAAGCAATCGAGCCGCGATTGATGAGGAGCTGGCGAGGAAACCCCAAGCAAACCTCAATTTCATCTACCATGATGTTCCCAATGGCGCTCGATTTCTGCGGCATGGTAGATATGGTTTGAATCTTTACTACTACCTGTGGCAAATGACCGCGATACCAGTTGCGCGAAAAGCGCATGCATCGATTGTTTTCGACCTTGGGCATCACGTAACATACGTGTCTTTTCGTCATCCGTCCTCACTCGCATGGCTTGACATTCCCTATATTTGGGGTCCGGTCGCCGGAGCCGAAGATGCCCATTGGTCCTTTTTCTCCCTCTATGGTGTGAATGGTGCAATACAGCAAGCACTGAGAGCAGTCAGCAATAAGCTGGTGGCGCTAGATCCGTTCGTCTGGTACACCCGCAATAGAGCGAGGATAGTACTTGCTGCGACACCGGAAACAGAACGGAAGTTGCCTCACTCCCGCGTTATGCCCGCGATTGGTATCGACAGTAATTTGATCCCGAGCCGGCCTCCAAACATATGTGCCAAACCGCTGCGGCTCATCTTTGTGGGCAATCTGCTCTACTTAAAAGGACTGCAACTCGCCTTGCCGGCACTTGCAATTGCAAAAGCGCAGGGTGCGGAGTGTTCGCTAACAATAGTGGGGGATGGTCCATTCCGGCACCGACTTGAACGTATGGCTCGAGAATTGGATATTGAGGAGCATGTTATTTTCCGTGGCAATCGCCCGCTCGAAGAAGTGTATCGATTATATCAGGAACACGACATCTTCCTTTTCCCTAGTCTGCGAGATTCCGGCGGCTTTGCTGTACTGGAGGCCATGGCTGCCGGTCTACCGGTCATCTGTTTGGATCTTGGGGGGCCGGGCTTGAGTGTAAACGATGAAACAGGGATTCGTATCGAGGCGCATAACCCGAGTCAGGTAATTGATGGTATTTCGAACGCAATCCTGCAGTTCGTGAGTTCGCCCGCCTTGGTAGATCAAATGGGACATGCAGGTAAGCATAAGGCTCGAAACGTCCACGCATGGGATCAAAAAGGCGACTTTTTGCAACGTATCTATCACGAGTTGCTGGGCGCGTCAACATGAGGATTTTCACTGATCGATTCTTTAGCCGTCCGCAAATGTATGGCCTTAGTGTTTTCGCCATTGGCCTAGCGCTTCTTTCTGGCATGCTCGTCTCAGTGCGACCATGGATAGGGATCGTGTCTGTATCGGGCATTGCGGGATTACTCGTACTTAGTGTGTTGAGTCGCCGGACGGAAGCATTGTTCCTGGGTTCACTTGTTGTATTAATCGTTGGCTTCCTCTTTTATAGTAAGGCGTTCTCCTACATCGGGCGCCCTCCCTTGTTTGTTAGCGAGCCTGTGCTGATACTCGGTCTGTTAAGCCTCGTCTTTTCGCGGATCCGAGGGAGGATCAATAGCCTCCATCTCCTGATCCTCGGATTCGCTTCAATAGGCTTGGTCAGGACGATTCCGTATCTGTCCTCTTATGGTATGGACGCCTTACGAGACGCTGCCACTTGGTACTATGCTCTTTTTGCAATCATCATCAGCCAGCTGCTTTCTCGACAACGCATCACCAAATTCTTCGTGTTGTACGCATGGCTTGCTCCGGCTCTGACGATCTGGCTGGCCGTAATGCCAGTCTTGTTTCGTTATGCTCCCACCTCTCTCCGGGCGCTTGACGCGCGTCCATTCCCCTTTTTCTACACAATCAAAGCGGGAGACCGTGCGGTAATTCTCATGGGCCTCGCCGCTTTCGTGATCACGGGGTTGTACACAAGATTTCGGGGGCCCGGCGGTTTGTCTCCTGCAGTATTTTGGTTGTCATGGGGAGCCTGCGCCCTATTTGTCGCTGCGGGAAACCGTGGCGGGATGCTCGCGATTGCCATTCCCTTCATGATTATTGTGCTGTTGTGTCCATCGAGAGAGCTCTTCCAAGGCGCAATGGTTGGCATCGTATTGTTGTCGACCGTCCTTGTTACCAATCCCAGCATAGACACTGGGGGAGCACGTGCTGTTTCAGTTGAGCAAATTCGACTCAACCTGGTAAGTGTATTTAAAGATAACACGGGAAATACCGGCAGCGTGCAAGGCACTAAGGAATGGAGGCTTCAATGGTGGAAGGAAATTGTTTCTCAGACTGTCGCCGGCCCTTATTTTTTGTCTGGCCAAGGTTTCGGTATCAATCTGGCCGACGAATATGGATATCAAGTCGATCAAAACCATTCGCTGAGGTCACCACATAGCATCCACATGACGATTCTCGCCCGCATGGGAGTACCGGGATTTATACTTTGGATCGGGATAAATATTATGTTTGCGAGTCAGCTCTTGCGGATTCACTGGCGAGCAAAGCGGATCGAACAGCAGGTGATTTCTGGCATAGCTGTATGGCTGCTAGCCGTTTGGGCGGCATCCCTCGTCAACGGGTCCTTTGACGTTTATCTCGAGGGACCGTACGGAGCAATCCCATTTTGGTGCGTCGTTGGGGTAGGCATGGCGTTGCCTGCGCTGTTGCGAGAGAGTGGAGACAATGCGGATCCTGCGCGTGCATAATCGATATCAGCAACGTGGAGGCGAGGATGTTAGTTTCGAGACTGAAACTGCTCTCCTCAGGCGCCCTGAGCATCAGGTTAAGTGTCTCGAATTCTCGAATGCCGAAATCGCTGAACGTCCGTCGGGCATGGATGCTGCCCGGCTTGCACTCACAACAGTATGGTCAGGCAGCGCACGGCTTCGGATTGCCGAGTGTATTGAGCAGTTTCACCCAAAAATCGTGCATTTCGATAATACATTCCCTCTGATCTCTCCGGCGGCGTATGCTGTTTGTCAAGAGCGGAGAGTTCCGGTCGTGCAATCCCTTCGGAACTATCGGCTGCTTTGTCCGAGCGCGAATTTCTTTCGCGATGGCCATGTCTGTGAAGATTGCCTTGGCAAAGCGGTTCCATATCCGGGTGTCGTCCATGCATGCTATCGAGATTCCAGGACGCAGACGGGCGCGGTCGCGGCCATGCTCACGTTCCACCGCCTTCGACAGACGTGGACTCGTGATGTCGATCACTACGTGGCGCTCACGGAGTTCGCGCGAAACAAGTTCATCGAGGGTGGACTTCCGGGGGAACGCATCACAGTGAAGCCGAACTTCGCCGACATCCCGGCGCCCGAGCCGGCCATTCAGCGAGGTGCGATGCTCTATGTTGGACGCCTCACTCCCGAGAAGGGGATAAAAACACTTCTCGCCGCGTTCGGCTATAGCGGCAATCAGAAGCTGGGAATTATAGGCGACGGACCACTGAGCAGTGACGTGCGGACCTCCGCAGAACGGTATGATTCCATACGCTACCTTGGTCGATGCCCGGAAGCGAAGACGTATCAGCATATGGCATCGGCTCAGGCCGTGGTCGTGCCATCTGAATGGTACGAACCATTCGGGCGCGTGGTCGTCGAGGCCTACGCTAATTGCACGCCCGTCATCGCCTCACGGAGTGGTGGCTTGTCCGAGCTTGTGGACGATGGCCGCACCGGTCTCCTCTTCGAACCGGGGAACGCCGACGATCTGGCGGCCAAGGTTCTGTGGGCGGCGGAGCATCCGGTAGAGATGCGGCGCATGGGCGAAAATGCCCGTCGCGAGTACGAGGCGAAATACACGCCGGAGCGCAACTACGAGATGCTGATGGACATTTACGAACAGGCGATTGCGCACGCGCGACAACGTCGCGCATAATGGTCGAATCAATATTCACAATCTGATTGGGGCAGGGAAGAGAGAAACATGCGTATATTGGTCACCGGTGGTGCCGGCTTTATCGGCAGCCACCTTGTGGAGCGTCTGGTCATCGAGGGGCACGAGGTCGTCGCCACCGATAATTTCCTGACCGGCGTGCCGGACAATCTGGATCACCTGCGCGGCCAGCCGAACTTCTCCTTCCTGCCGCAGGATATGTCCCAACCGCTCCGCGCCGAGCTGGTGGATGATGTCTTCCAGCGCATCTACAACCTCGCCAGCCCGGCCAGTCCCAGGGGCTACGCCCGTTACCCGATCGAGACGCTGATGGTCAACGCCAACGGCACCCACAACGCGCTGGAGCTCGCCCGTCGCCACGGCGCCCGCTTCATGCAGGCCTCCACCTCCGAGGTCTACGGCGATCCGCTGGTCCATCCCCAGGTCGAGACCTACTGGGGCAACGTCAACCCGAACGGCCCCCGCTCCTGCTACGACGAAGGCAAACGCTTCGCCGAAGCCCTCGTCATGGAATACGTCCGCCAGCACAAGGTCGATGCCCGCATCGCCCGCATCTTCAACACCTACGGTCCCCGCTCCGCCCCCTCCGATGGCCGCGTCGTCCCCAACTTCTGCATCCAGGCGCTGGAGAGTCGCCCCATCACCATCTACGGCGACGGCTCCCAAACCCGCTCCTTCTGCTATGTGGACGATCTCGTCCGTGGCTTCGTCCTCCTCATGGAGACGCCCGGTCTCGCCGGCGAGGTCATCAACCTCGGCAATCCAGAGGAGCACACCATCCTCCAGTTCGCCCAGCGCATCGTCGCCATCTCCGGCTCCACCGACGGTATCGCCCACGAGCCGCTCCCGCAGGACGACCCGAAGCGCCGTCGCCCGGATATCACGAAGGCGAAGCGCCTCCTCGGCTGGGAACCGGAGATCTCGCTCGACGACGGTCTCCGTCAGACGCTGGATTTCTTCCGCCAGAAACTCGCAGAACCCGAACGCTTCGATTGACCGTGCCGGATCGCAGCTGGCTCCATCGGGACATCATCGCCCGCTATCTCGGCGCGATGGCGATCGTCGGGGCCATTCGCGCGCTCGCGATCATCTGGTGCTACATGGACCAGAACAGGATCGCGGAAGGGCCCCTCGTCATCGCGCTCGGGCGCTCCCACGGCGTCCACCTCTTCGATCTCGTCGTCCTCGCCATCGAGCTGGTCCTCGTCGCCCTCCTCAGCACCGTCCTCCTCGCCGGGTTCGCGCGTCGTCGCTGATCCCGTGGCGGATTCCGCCGTCCCCGATGCGTATACAGGTGAGAGGCCCCTCGTACGGGCGATGCTCGTCATCGCTATCCCCGGAGCATCCCCCCTCCCGCACCGGGGAAAATGATCGTGATCGTGATCGCCTTCGTCACCCACCCCTGTGACATAATGCACCATGCCCTTGCACGCATCGCCAATTCCTCCTAGAATCGGCACAACGTCAGCAATCGAAAGAGCCATCTCGCCCCCGTCAGGCATCCCCCTCCCCCGGGGAACCCGTCGCGGTCGAACCGGACGTTCATGCTGGCATCCCGTCACCGGCGCGATCGTACGCACCGGCACCGTGCACAACCGGCCACCCATGCCGGCAGGAGGATCCGTTTCGATGACTCAATCGCAGCAGGGGCCACTCAGAACACTCTTCGATTCGCTCAAGGCCGGCGAGATCGATCGCCGCACCTTCGTCCAGCGCGCCTCCATGCTCGGCATCAGCGCCGCCGGCGTCGCCTTCCTCGCCAACACCGGCCTCGCCGGCGCGCAGGATGCCTCACCCTCCCCCGAAGGGGGCATCAGCGAGATCGAGCTCGTCTCCATCCGCCCCGATTACGGCACCGAGAATCAGGAGCGCGGCGCCGGGGGACCGCTCAACATCATCCAGTGGCAAGCCGCCACCATGCTCAGCCCCCACACCGCCACCGGGGTCAAGGACTTCCTCGGATCCGTCCTCGTCCTCGAACCCCTCATGCACTACACCCCGGATTCCACCATCGTCCCCAACCTCGTCACCGAGGTCCCCACGGCCGATAACGGCGGTCTCAACGCCGATCTCACCGAAGTCACCCTCAAGCTCCTCCCCGATGTCACCTGGAGCGACGGCGAGCCCTTCACCGCCGACGACGTCGTCTTCACCATCGAGTGGGTCCAGAACCCCGACAACAACGCCGTCGACTTCAACACCTTCGAGACCATCGCCAGCGCCGAGGCCGTCGACGATCTCACCGTCAAGGTCACCTTCTCCGCCCCGAACCCGGTCTGGTTCACCCCCTTCACCGGCACCAGCACCGGCTTCGTCTACCCCAAGCACATCCTTGAGGCCGGCGACGACGCCTACACCCAGTTCCTCTCCGCCCCCATCGGCACCGGTCCCTACAAGGTCGATTCCTTCACCCCGAACGACCAGACGACCTACAGCATCAACGAGAACTACCGCGAGCCGAACAAGCCGTTCTTCTCGACCGTCAGCATCAAGGGCGGTGGCGATGCCCCGGCCGCGGCCCGCGCCGTCATCCAGACCGGCGAGGCCGACTTCGCCTGGAACCTCCAGGTCGAGCCGGATATCCTCCTCGACATGCAGTCCGAAGAGGCCCCCGGCAAGCTCACCCCGTATCCTGGCATCACCGTCGAGCGCGTCAACTTCAACTTCTCCGACCCCAACACCGAGGTCGACGGCCAGCGCTCGGAGATGAACACGCCGCACCCGTTCCTCACCGACGATGCCGTCCGCGAGGCGATGGCCACCGCCGTCGATCGCCAGAAGATCGCCGACGAGTTCTACGGGCTCGGCCAGCAACCCGCCACCAACATCCTCAACGGCGACCCCCTCATCGAGTCCCCGAACACCTCCTGGGAGTTCGATCTCGACAAGGCCGCCCAAATCCTCGAGGATGCCGGCTGGGTCATGGGCGACAACAACATCCGCGCCAAGGATGGCGTCGAGCTGCGGATGGTCCTCGCCACCAGCGTCAACTCCGTCCGCCAGAAGGAGCAGGCGGTCATCAAGTCCGACTTCGCCACCATCGGCATCGATGTCAAGCTGGAGCAGGTCGACGCCGGTATCTACTTCGACGGCGGCGCCGGCACCGAGCAGAACATCAACCACTTCTACTGGGATGCCAACATGTTCCAGAGCGTCCCCAGCACGACCCGCCCCCTCAGCTTCATGGATGCCTGGTACGCCGGTCCCGACAACGAGAACGTCGCCCAGAAGTCGAACGGCTGGAACGGTCAGAACCAGGCCCGCTGGATCAACGCCGACTACGATGCTCTCTACGAGCAGGCGCAGACCGAGACCGATCCGGACGCCTTCGCCGATCTGTTCATCCAGATGAACGACATGGTCATCAACAACCACGTCATCATCCCGCTGGTCGTCGTCGGTTCGCCGCGCGGCGTCTCCAAGCGCCTCCGGGAGGAGAACCTCGCCCTCGCGCCGTTCTCCTACGATTACTGGAACATCGCGAACTGGAACTTCGCCGACGGCGCCGAGTAATCGACGTCAGCCGGTAGCACCGACCCGCAGTGGTCGGTGTCCAGAACGCGCATCAAAACAGGGGGCGGTGGGAAATCCCACCACCCCCTGTTGCCGTCGTACGGGCGATGCTCGTCCTCGCCTCGACAAAATCCCCCTATGCCCCGCAAACCCGCAGCATCAAATCGTACATGAACCGCGTCCCGTACCCGATATCGTCCACATGCACCCGCTCGTTATGCCCGTGCACCAGCGTGTCGTACAGCGGAATCCGCTCCGTCGGCAGGCTCGGGAAAAACCCGTACACCTTCACCCCGGGAATCAACCCGGCATCCGTCCCGCCGGAGATCAACGTCGGGATCACCGTTCCCTCCGGGTCGAGCCCCGTCATCGTCGCCTTGATCGCCTCGAAGAAATCCGATTCCGGATCCGCCTCGATCCCGCTCTCCTGGGTGTCGTAGAGGAACTCGACGTCCGCGATGTCGCCAATTGCCTCTCGTGCCTCCGCCAGGAAATCCTCCGGCGCGACGCCCGGCAAAATCCGCCCGTCGATCTCGACCACCACCTCGGAGGGGATGACGTTGATCTGCCGCCCGCCGTGAATGATCGTCGGCACGGCCGTGTTCCGCGTCACCGCCCGCAACGACGGCTTGTCCGCCTCGGGCCACGGCAGCTGCGCGATCTCCGCCCAGGACGGAGCATCCTGCGCCAGCAATGCGTGAATCTGGTCGGCCGCCTCGCCGCCGACCGCATCGGCCACGCCCTGCAGCATCAGCCGCACGGACGCGGTGATCCGCGTGCGCGGCTCCCACGCATGTAACCGCCGCATCGCCTCGGCCAGCTTCGCCATCGCCGTATCCGGCATCGGCACGGAGGCGTGCCCCGGCTCGCCACGGACGGTCATCTTCAACCGGGTCCCGCCCTTTTCGCCGACCTGGCAGGAGTAAAAGCGATGCCCGGCGATCTCGATCGGGCTGCCTCCTCCCTCATTGACCGCGAATTCGGCGTCCAGCAGATCCTGGTGATGCTTCCAGACGTAATCCGCCCCGAACGCGCCGCCGGCCTCCTCATCGGCGAAGGCGACGAAAAGCACATCGCGAGTCAATGCGATGCCGGAGCGTTTCAGCGCGAGGAACGCGGCCAGCTCCGCGGCGACCTGCCCCTTCATATCGAGGGCGCCGCGGCCCCAGATGTATCCATCGATGATCTCGCCGCCGAAGGGATCGCGTTCCCACTTCTCGCGCTCGACGGTCACGACATCGATATGCCCCATCATCATGACGGGACGCCCGGTCGGATTCTCCGCCTCGAGCCGGGCAACGACGCTGACGCGTCCCGGCGCGGCTTCGACGAAGGTGCAATCGATGCCTTCCTCGGCGAGCGCACCCTTGATGTACTCCGCGGCGATACGCTCGTTGCCGGGAGGAGACTGCGTGTTGCATCGCAGCAGGTTCTGGAGATGGAAGACCGCATCTTTCTGGAGCGCCTGGGCCATCTCGTCGGTCGCGAACTCGGCCATGGGTGATATCTCCTGAGTCAACGCAAATACTGTCGTGCATACGGATCGTACGTCGCGATGCCACGCAGGGCAATCCGGGCACGCATGCGACACCGTACATTCGAATGAGAGTGGGGCATGGTAGCCTTGAGGCTACGATTGGTAGACGATTGGCTACCGATCGACATCCCCCCTCGCACCTCGTACCCGCTTTTCGAATGGAAATGCCCTCCGTGAGTACAGAACACTCCTCGACAGCCGCAAAGAGCTCATCTCCTGCATTGTGGATCATCCTCGCCAGCGTCGTCTCGGTCGTCGTGATCGCCGGCGCGAGCTGGTGGTTTCTCTTCCGGTCCACATCGCACGACTTCCGGTACGGTCACTACGATCCGCCGCAGGCCGCCCCGGCACTGGTGAACGCGGTCGATCAGCATGGCCAATCGTTCTCGCTCGATGACTATCGCGGCAAGGTGGTGTTCCTGTACTTCGGCTACACCCATTGCCCGGACGCCTGTCCCGCCACGCTCGACGAGTTCATGGAAGTGAAGGAAAACCTCGGCAACAAGGCGGACGATGTCGCCTTCGTCATGGTGACCGTCGATCCCTCGCGGGATTCGCCGGAACGCATGACCGAGTATCTCGATTTCTGGGATCCCGCCTTCCACGGCGTCTCGATGTCGCAAGAGGACACGGAATCGGTCGCGAGGGAATGGTCCGTCTTCTTCACCTATGAGGAGAAAAATTCGCGTGGCGGCTATCTGGTCGACCACGATGTGTCCTCGTACGTTATCGACAAGGACGGCAACAAGCGATTGACCTATCCGCTCGGTGCCGATACCACCACCATGGCGAAGGATGCGGAATACCTGCTGCAGGAGTAGGCATCTATCAACCAGGCGCCGGGATATGGCGCAGAGGAGATTCCCGATATGAAGCGATCGATCATCACGCTGGTCGTGGCATTGCTGGTCTCTGCAGGGGCGATGGGCAGTGCGTCGGCTCAACACATGCACGGCACACCGGAGTCGTCGCCGATGGCCGGACACGATCACGCGCACGGCGACGATAGCGCCGATCTCTCGATGGGCGCGGCCTACCTGACCATCACGAACACCGGCGATGAGCCGGATCGCCTGATCGCCGTCGAAACCGATGTTGCGGAAGCGGTCGAGGTTCACGAGGTCACGATGACCAACAACGTGATGGAGATGAGCCCGCTGCACGATGGTCTGGAGATCCCCGCCGGGGAAACCGTCTCGCTGGAGCCGGGCGGCTACCACATCATGCTGATCGGGATCACGAAAAGCCTGATCGCAGGGGAACACTACGAGATGACGCTGACCTTCGAGCACGCCGGCGATGTCACGGTGACCGTGCCGATCCTGCGCAGCGAGCCGAAGGATGGCAACGAGCCCGATGAGAAGGTCGAAGCGGGCGATCTCGAGATCGACGGCATCTGGTCCCGGCAGGCGCCGAAGATCGACACCGGCATGGCAACGCCAATGGCCTCGCCAGAAGCCACGCCGAGCCACTGATGGACGCCGCGATTCCCCAGACACCAGCAGCGTTGGCTCCCGTATCCATACGGGCGCGACGGCGACAACGGCGACGGCTCCTGCTCATCGCCGGAGGCATTGCCGGTCTGCTGCTGGTCGCGATGTTGGGGGGAATCGCCCGATTCTGGGAGGATTCGGAGATCGGCGGGCTCGTCTTCGTGATCCCCGAAGGGGCAGCGGCCCAACTGGCACAACCGACGATCGATACCGCCATCACGATCCCGACGGATATCCGCTTCGGTCCGGACGACGACGCGCGCATCACGATCCGCAACGACGACTCGACCGCGAACCGGGCAGGGCCGTGGGTGCTCATGCCGGGGCAAGTGTATACCATCGGACCCTTGCCCCCGGGTACATATCAGTACAACTGCACCGTCGACCCCGCCGAATCGGTCACCGTGACCGTCACGGGCGAGTGAGCCCGGTCACACGTCCCGGTAGCACCGGGTCGGCGCTACCGGATATCGCAGTTTGGTGATCATTCCTGCCAAAGGTGATCAGGTTTCTGTGTACAGGGCACTGTGACCATCTTTAATCATCTTCCGACGCCTCCCCGGTAGCATCGCACCGACGTGCAGTGTTCGCGTCACCGACCACTGCACGTCGGTGCTAAAGCGATTTGCGGGATGGGTGACATGGTGTCCTGATGATCGACCCATTCGCTTCGCTCAGGACGCGAACGGAGTTGCTTGCACTTTTCGGCCTGTGGCCTCACCCCACAGAACCCGACGCGAAGTGGACGTCGCGATCGCGATGTTCCCGCACCGCCTCGTGCGCGGTAGCACCGGGCCGAAGTGCCCGGTGTCCGTCTACACCGACCACTTCGGGTCGGTGCTACCGGGAATGTTCGAGGGTCACTTCGCGTCGGGTTCTGCAGGGTGAAGTCGCATCAGCGGCCGAAAAACACCGCGCACGTAACCTGTGCCGAGCAAAGCGAAGGAGCGCGGTGCTACCGGGATCTATCCCTACCCGAGATGCTCTCGCAGGAACTCAAGCCCCATCGCCAGCATATGCGCCCGCTGGGCATTGTCGGCGGAGCCAGCATGACCCCCCTGCCGGTTCTCGTAGAAAAGCGCGTCCGCAATGCCGCGTTCCTGCATCCGCGCGGCCATCTTCCGCGCCTGCACCGGCCCGACGCGATCGTCGCTGGTCGCGGTGTAAAACAACACCGGCGGGTACTCCACACCCGACCGCAGGTTGTGATAGGGCGAGAAAGTCTGGATAAAGGCCCAGTCCCCGGGTTTGTCCGGATCGCCGTATTCCGCGATCCACGATGTCCCCGCCGAAAGCTTCGTGTAGCGCTTCATGTCGAGCAGCGGCACGAGGCAGACGATGGCGCCGAACAGCTCCGGGTAGTGCGTCAGCATGTTGCCGACGAGCAATCCGCCATTGCTGCCACCCATACAGCCGAGATGCTTTGGCGAGGTGACACCCCGGTCGATGAGGTCGCGCGCGACGGCGGCGAAATCCTCATAGGCACGATGCCGGTTCTCGCGAAGAGCAGCTGTGTGCCAGGCCGGACCGTATTCACCACCGCCCCGGATATTCGCGACGACAAGGACATTTCCCTGCTCCAGCCAGGCTCGACCGATCGTGCCGTCGTACTGGGGAAGCTGGGGAATCTCGAATCCGCCATACCCCCGCAGCAGGGTAGGAGTCGTTCCGTCCAGCGGGAGGTTCTTCGGACCGATCTGGAAGTAGGGGACGCGGGTGCCGTCGGCGGATGTCGCGAAATGCTGCTCGACCGTCATCGATGAGGCATCGAAAAAGGCTGGTGAGGTCTTGAGTGTCTCAACGTCGCTCGCGCCGATCGTTCCCCTCTGGAGCGTCGACGGTTGCAGGAATCCGCTGACGACCAGCCAGTAGTCGTCATTTTCGTCCTCATCCACACCGTCGATGCTGACCGTCTGGTTCGGCTCGACCGTGCCCATCTCCTGCCGCGACCAGCCGCTTTCACCCGGAGTGAGGATTTCGATCCGGGAGGCGACATCCCACAGCTCGGTCAACAGGAGGTGGTGCCGCGTCCAGGAGAAATCCACGAGCGATGTCTGGGCATCGGGAGCAAATAACGTCTCGACCGCGCGATCTCCGGCCAGCCACGCGTCGACATTCGCGGCCACCAGGGAACCAGCGGGATACAGTGTGCCTGCAAGCTCCCAGTCGGAACGGGGCCGGATCAGCAACCATTCCCGATGCAGATCGATATCGGCATCCTGCGGCACTTCCAGGCGAACGACATCGCCATCCCGGAACAGGAACGTGTCGAAGTGGAAGAAATCGATCGCATCGCGGATGAGATCCCGCTCGAACCCAACCGTATGATCGTGGCTCGCCCAAACGCCCATATGGTCGATCGGGGCTTCGTAGACCATTTCCGCGTTTTCCAGCGATTCGCCCCGGCGCCAACGCTTGACCTGGCGAGGATAGCTGGATGTCGTCACCGTACCGGGACCGAAATCGGTGGCGACGAAAATCGTATCGCGGTCGATCCATGCGGTGTTCGTCTTGGCGTGAGGGAGCACGAATCCGTCCGTCACGAAATCCCGCCGATCGAGATCGAACTCCCGGACGACTACCGCATCGCCACCATCGGGGGAAAGGTGAAGCAGGGCTCGGGTGTAGTGGGGGAAGAGCATCTGCGCACCGGCAAACACCCACTCCTTGTCCTCAAGACGTCCGAGCTCGTCCACATCGAGCAGGATCTCCCACTCCGGTGTGGATGTGCGATAGCTCTCCAGCGTGGTTCGGCGCCAGAGACCCCGTGGATGCTCCGCATCCCGCCAGAAGTTGTAGTAGAACTCCCCGCGCTTCGTGACCATCGGGATGCGGTCGTTGGAGTCCAGGACGGCAAGTATTTGCCGCGATGTGCGGTCGACGGCATCGCCATCCAGCGCGGCGGTCGTTTTCGCATTCTGGTCATCAACCCAGGCGAGCGCCCGGGAATCGTAGATATCCTCAAGCCACTGCCATTCATCGTTCGTGGCCATGCGGTCCGGGAACTGGAGGTCTGCGTTCATGAACTCTCCTTACGGGTATCGTGATCGGTCTGCGTTCATTATCGCTATCCGGCGACCCAATAGGATCGCCATCCCGAGCAACGTCGAGGGGTCTCGTTGCAACTGTGTCACGAGATCCTCGATTCCGCTCGGGATGACGGCAGGTGACGGGCCCAGCGCCGTTACTCACTCATCCCGGGTGACGAAGCGGCGAAGCAGGGCAGCGAATTCACGCACATCCGTCTCGTCCCAGTCTTGCAATGCCCTGGCGATCGGGTTCTCGGCCGTCCGCACCCGGGCGAGACGCTCCCGACCTTCTGCCGTGAGATCGAGCATGTAGGCACGCCTGTCCTGAGGGTCCGGTGTTCGCTGGATCAGCCCCAGCTCGTCCAGTCCCTGAATCAGGCGGCTCATCGCGCTGCGGTCGACTTCCAGATGTGCCGCCAGCGTACTCGGGCGCGAGGGACCGCACTTCTCCAGCATCCGCAACAGGTAAAACCCGGAGGGGGAGAGGTCCGGATGCACGGTCCGGGCGACCTCGGTCATGAATCGACGCCCCTCGCTGAAGAGCGTCGAGAGAAGCACCTGAACCTCACGGACCGCCTCGGCTGATGGTGCAGGCATGGGTCGTTCATTCCTCTTGTCGAAATCGATCACATTGTCACCATTCTCGGCGACGTATCGGCTCCATCATACGCTGTGGAACGGTCACCCACCGCTGGCTGGAGCACGTCCTCGTCCATCTGCTCCGTTGCCGAGCGGGTTCCCAGCGGCGTGTTGGGCAGCATCACGACCGCAACGAGGACGACGACCGCCATGGGCACCGCCAGCATGAAGATGTCGCCGACACCACGGCCATAGGCATTCTCGACAACCAGACGCACCGGCTCCGGCAGGAGTGAGAGATCGGGAATCTGGCCGGAGGACGCCGCGCCGTCCTGCTCGATACCGAGATCGGAGAGTCCGTCGCTGATCAGCGTCGTCACCCGGCTTCCCATCACCGCGCCCATGATCGAGACGCCGATCGTGCCGCCAAGGCTGCGGAAAAACGCGATGACCGAGCTGGCCGCGCCGAGCTGCCGCACCGAAACGACGTTCTGGACGATAAGCACGAGGTTCTGCATCACCAGGCCCATGCCAAGACCGACGCCCATCATGTAGAAGGACAACAGGACAAAGTTGGTGTCCGCGCGGATCGTTCCCATCGCCGCCATGCTGACGGTCATGATGAACGCGCCGGCAACCATCAGCGGCTTCCAGCGACCGGTACGCGTGATCACCTGGCCACCACCGATCGAGGAGATCAACGTGCCGGCGACCATCGGGATCGTCATCAGGCCGGACTGCGTCGGTGTCTTGCCCCGGGCCAGTTGCATGTACTGGCTGAGAAAGACCGACGTGCCGTACATCGCGACACCGACCGCGATTGAGGCGACGACCGCCATCACGACGGTGCGATTGTTGAAGAGATTGAGCGGGATGATCGGCTCCGCAGCCCGCATCTCCGCGAAGACCGCGAGCGCCAGCAACGCGATCGCGCCGAGCACCATCAGGTACGACGGGGTTGAGCCCCACGCGAATTGGGAACCGGCGAGCGACACCCAGATCAGCAGGAGCGAGACGCCGGACGCGATGAAGGTTGCGCCAAGGTAGTCGATCTCCACGGTGCGGCGGGATCGCTGCGGCAGCTTGAGCGTCTTCTGGATCAGGACGATCGCGATCGCGGCGATCGGCACGCCAACGTAGAAGTTCCAGCGCCAGCCAATGGTATCGGTGATGAGACCGCCAAGCAGCGGCCCGCCAACGGTACCGACCGACATCACCGCGCCAAGAACGCCCATGTACCGGCCACGCTCGCGCGGGCTGATGATGTCGGCGATCACGACCTGCACCAGGGCGGTGAGACCACCGGCACCCAGGCCCTGGATCACCCGAAACGCGATCAGCATCCCGGCATTCTGGGACTGGCCGGCGAGCGCCGATCCGAACACGAAAACGATCAGCGAGAGTTGAAGCAGGCGCTTGCGATCGAAGAGATCGGCGAATTTGCCCCACAGCGGCGTGCTGACAGTGGTCGCGAGAAGCGTTGAGGTGACGACCCAGGTATAGGCGGACTGGCCGCCGCCGAGGTCGGCGATGATACGCGGCAACGAGGTCGAGACGACGGTGCTCGAGATGATGGCGACGAACATCCCCATCATGAGACCGGAGAGGGCCTGCAGCACCTCTCGTTGGGACATCGGCGCCCGTTCGCGGACGCGTGGTTCTGAAACGGGCGTGTCTGTCACGCCCGGCGACGCGGATTGGTTCATGGGCTTTCTTTCCTGCTTATGGTCGAAATCATCCGGAATATCAAATTGATGGATATCCATCAACTAATAACAAGGCAAGTATAGTCCTCTCATCAACGATGTCAAATCTCATGCAGGGAGAAAGACCGATATGGCCGTTCGCAGATGGAACGAGATGAACCGGAGGACGCTCGCGAAGATCCTGCCGGGCGCAGTCACAGTGGTGCCAACCGCGGCGACCGAGCAGCACGGGCCGCATCTGGCAACGGGGCACGATGCCCTCATCCTCGACGAGATCGTCCGTCGCGCGGGGGACTGCGTCGCCTCGGACATTGATGTCGTCGTGACCCCGACACTCGCGTTCGGATCGTCGGATCATCATCTTCCGTTCGGCGGAACGCTTTCGTTAGGCACCGAGACCTACCTGCGGGTGATCTCCGATCTCCTGCGCTCACTGGTCGCGGCCGGAACGAAACGGATTCTGGTCGTGAACGGGCACGGTGGCAATCACGAGCTGAACGAGATCGCCGTGCGCGACGTGGCAATCTCGCTGCCGGCGGGCCAGCACGTCAAGATGGCCGCCGGATCGTGGTGGACCATCGCAGCCGGGACGAGGGCGAACGATGCGCGATTTGCCGGAATCCGGACACCCGGTCACGCCGGAGCACTGGAGACGGCGATGATGCTGGCGTTCCGGCCAGAACTCGTCGCCGCCGATCGTCCGGCACGAGAGAACGATCCTTCGCTCGGCACGGTGATCCCCGGGGCTCGCATCGAAGGAGAGGTCCGTTGGGCGGATTTCGACGGCTACACCGATTCACCGGCCCTGGCGACGGCAGAGCTGGGTGAGGCCGCACTGGCGATCGCCGCAGACGCGCTGGCCGGTGCGATCGCAACGCTGGCGTACGCAACCGTTGAATAAATCGCCCAAAACGGTGCGTGGAGTAGGGTACGAGCAGTCAATTCGACGGTTCAATGCCTGGCAATGGGTGCAGGGGCGGTCGGCCGGAGGCTCGCCGCCCCTGCACCAAGACGCGAAGCTGTTTCGCCTTTACCCCTGCCACGTCCAATTCTGGATTTCCGGTGGATCCTCGAAATGGTCCATCGCGTACTGCGTCGCCCTCGCGATCTCGTGATCCAATCGCTCCTGCAGATGCTCGGTGCGGACGGTGTTCTTCATCCCGCGCCGGATCGCCTGCTTGGCAAGGTGGAAGCGGCTCATCTCGTTGAGCACGACCATCTGGAACGGGGTCGTCGTCGTGCCTTGCTCCTGGAAGCCGTGGACGTGGAAGCGGCTGCTGTTCGGTCGGCCGTGGATGATCTCGTGGATCGCGGCCCGATATCCGTGGAAGGCAAACACCACCGGTGTCTCCCAGGTGAAGACTTCCTCAAACCTTGCCGTATCCATTCCATGCGGATGGCGATCCGGCGTGATCATCGCCATCAGGTCGACCACGTTCACGAACCGAACCTTCAACTCCGGTACATGCTGCTGCAGCCACTCGGTCGCGGCCAGCGCCTCCTGCGTCGGGACATCACCCGCGCAGGCCATGACGACATCCGGGGCCTCTCCCGGCTGCGTCGTGCTCGCCCATTCCCATTCGCCGAGTCCGACGGTGTTGTGGGCGATCGCCTGCTCCATCGTCAGGTATTGCAGATGTGGCTGTTTGTCGATCACGATCAGGTTGACGTAGTTCTTCGAACGCAGGCAATGATCCGCCACCGAGAGCATGGTATTGACATCGGGAGGCAGGTAGATTCGGGCGACGGTGCCTCGCTTGGAAAGCAGCACATCGATCAGGCCCGGTCCCTGATGGCTGAACCCGTTGTGATCGTTGCGCCAGCAAGTTGAGGTCAGCAGGATATTGAGCGACGGCACCGGTTTGCGCCACGAAAGTTGGCGACCTTCCTCCAACCACTTCGTGTGCTGCACGGTCATCGACGCCGATACCATGGCGAACGCCTCGTAGGTGGCGAAGAGACCATGCCGGCCGGTAAGGTTGTAGGCTTCCAGCCATCCCTGACAAAGATGCTCGCTCAGCACCTCCATCGCCCGGCCATCGGGAGAGATGTGCTGGTCGACGGCCGGCACCTGCGGGCCGACGAAACAACGGTTCGTGACCTCCAGGACATCCTGCAAGCGGTTGGAGGCCAGCTCATCCGGACTGAAGACGCGCAGGTTGTCACGATCCGCGTTGCGCGTGAATGCATCGCGCAGCAATGTGCCGAGCGGCTTCGTGTTTTCGACCAGCTTCTCCCCCGGCCGGTCAAACACGACCTCGTAGTCCCGAAAATCGGGAAGATCGAGATCGAGACCGCCCGGTCCTCCGTTCGCCCACGGATTTGCTCCCATCCGGAGCTTGCCTTCGGGGATGAGCGACTGGAGTTCGGAGCGCAAGGTGCCGTTTTCATCGAAGAGTTCGCCCGGCCGGTAGCTGCGCATCCACACTTCGAGCTGCTTCAGGTGATCCGGATTCTGGCGAACGCCGCTCAGCGGCACCTGATGCGCGCGGAAGGTCCCCTCAACCGGATCGCCATCGACCACATCCGGCCCGGTCCATCCTTTCGGCGTCCGCAGCACGATCATCGGCCAGCGCGGCCGTTCGGTGATGTTGGCGGCACCGCGCTCGCGGGCATCGGCCTGGATCGCGCGGATTTTCTCGTAAGCATCGTCCATCACCCGGGCCATGTCCTGGAAGACCTGCACCGGATCGTCACCCTCGACGAATGTCACATCGTAGCCATGCCCGCCAATCTGGGCGGCGATGTCATCATCGGACGTACGGCCGAGCACGGTCGGGTTGGCGATCTTGTACCCGTTGAGATGCAGGATTGGCAACACCGCGCCATCTCTTGCCGGATTGAGGAAGGCGGTGCCCTGCCAGGCACCCGCGAGCGGACCGGTTTCGGCCTCACCATCGCCGACCACGGCGCAAACGATCAGGTCCGGGTTGTCGAAGGCCGCGCCGAAGGCGTGGGAGAGCGCATAGCCCAACTCGCCGCCCTCGTGGATCGAGCCGGGAGTCGTGACCGAGACATGACTCGGCACCCCGCCGGGCGTCGAAAACTGGCGGAAGAGCCGGCGCATGCCGCCCTCATCCTGCGTGACATCGGGATACATCTCCGTGTAGGAGCCTTCGAGATAGGTATGGGCGACCAGCGATGGCCCGCCATGACCCGGCCCGGCAATGTAGATCGCATCGAACCCGTGCTTCCTGATCAGCCGGTTCATCTGGACGTAAATCATGTTCAGGCCGGGCGATGTCCCCCAGTGCCCGAGCAGGCGAGGCTTGATGTCGTCCGGAGACAGCGGTTCGCGGAGCAGGGGATTCTCCTGCAGGTAGATCTGGCCGGCGGTCAGATAGTTCGACGCTGCCCAGTAGCGGAGCATCCGGCCCAGCTCGTCCTCGCCTAACGGTCCCTCGCCATGCGAGGGCTCGGGGATATCCGTTCCTGCGGGAACGGCACTGGAGATCGCGGGATCGAAGATGAATGAACGGGGTTCGGTCGCCATGAACGTTGCACTCCTCGTTGACGGTACACATCTTGTTCGCGCCAATCAATGATGCGCATGTCCTGCTCCAGATTGTAGGGAACCCGGATGAGCTTTGGTGTGTTCTGGGGTAGAATGCAGGAACTGCCCGACGTAGGGAGACATTCATGGACCGGGGCGTGTCGATCGCACGCCGTTTTCAGATCGTTCTGTCGAAGGAGACCTCCAGGATGACCTCTTTTCCCCGTACCGGCCCGTATGCCGATCTCTTCTCGGCTCTCAAGCGCGGCGAGCTTTCGCGCCGCCAGTTTATCGAACGCGCGACCGGCCTCGGCATGGGTATCGGTGTTGCGATGTACTGCGCGAACACCGTGTCCGCGCAGGATGCGTCACCATCGGCCGAGGCTCCCGCCGCGGGCGCCGGCGTGATCCCGGATGCCGGCACCGAAAATCAGGAGCGCGGCGCTGGCGGCGAGCTCAAGATCCTGCAGTGGCAGGCACCGTCCCAGCTCAACGCCATGGTCGCGACCGGCGACAAGGACAACCTGGCGGCGATGCTCGTTTCGGAGTCGCTGCTGGTCCGGCTGCCGGATGGCAACCTCGCGCCCCAGCTCGTGACCGAGGTGCCGAGCGTGGAGAACGGCCTGTTGGCCGAGGACCTCAAGAGCGTCACCTACACGCTCAAGGAAGGTATCGTCTGGAGCGACGGCGAGCCCTTCACGGCCGAGGACGTCAAGTTCACGTGGGAATGGGCGCTGGACGATGCGAACGGCGCGGTGCTGCAGAACGTCTACGAGACGATCGAGAGCGTCGATGTCGTCGACGACCACACCGTGACCCTGCATTTCAAGGACCCGAACCCGACGTGGGCCGATTCCTTCTCCGGCATGGGCACGGGCCCTGTGATCCCGAAGCATATCCTCGACGGTGCTGACGAGTCGACGGTCGATGCATTCCGCTCCAACCCGATCGGGACCGGCCCGTATGTTGTCGAATCGTTCATGGCGAACGACAGCGTGACCTATGTCATCAACGAAAACTATCGCGATGCGAACAAACCCTTCTTCTCGAAGGTGATCCTCAAGGGCGGTGGCGACGCGAACGCCGCCGCACGGGCGAGCCTGCAGACCGGCGAGTACGACTTCGCCTGGAACCTGGCAGTCGATCCGGATGTCCTGCGCGAGATGATGAAGGACGACAATCCCGGCGAGCTGGTGGTCTACGGCGGTCTGACGATCGAGCGCATCAACTTCAACTTCTCCGACCCGGATACGGAAGTCGACGGCCAGCGGTCGGAGATGAACACGCCGCACCCGGTCCTCTCCGACCGGGCGGTGCGCCAGGCGTTCACGATCGGTATCGATCGCGAGAAGATGTCCAACTCCTTCTACTTCGGCATGGAGGAGGAGCCCGCCGTTGCCAACATGCTCTCCGGTATCCCGGCGATGGAGTCGCCGAACACCGAGCTAGAGTACAACCCCGAGAAGGCGGCGCAAATTCTGGAGGACGCCGGCTGGGTGCTGGATGGCAAGGTCCGCAAGAAGGATGGCGTCGAGCTGAAGGTGGGACTCTACACCACTACCAGCCCGGTGCGACAGAAGATCCAGGCGTTGGTGAAGAGCAACCTCGAAGAGATCGGCTTCAAGATCCCGATCGAGTCCGTCGACTCGTCGATCTTCTTCGACAGCGCGGTCGGGAACGACCAGAGCAACACGCACTTCTACACCGATACCAACCAGTTTGCCTCCGGTGTCGGCGCGCCGCCGCCGGTGTCGTTCATGATCCGCTGGTACGCCGGTGAAAACCGCGAGGAGATCGCCCAGAAGTCGAATAACTGGGCTGGCCGCAACATCCAGCGCTACATCAATGATGAGTACGACGAAATCTATCGCCAGGCCCGGATCGAGCCCGATCCGGAGAAGGCAGCCGAGCTCTTCATCCAGCTCAACGACATCCTCTACAACGACTACGCGGTTCTGCCGCTGGTCCGCTACGGCTCCAAGGCGGGTGTCTCGAAGCGGCTCCGCGGCGAGAACCTGGCGATGAGCGCGTATGAATTTTCGTACTGGAATATCGCGAACTGGAACCTTGCCGACGGCGCGGAATAGCGCAACCGCCAATTGGGAAGACACAAGGAAGCGGCTCCGGAGAATGTTCTCCGGAGCCGCTTCCTTGTGGAGAGGCTGATTTCCGGCTCGGTTTTGGTTTGTCATGCCGGCTGGTCGGTTTACATCGAATCCGGACGACCTAGCACACACCTACAGTGGTTTTACAGACGTTCTTGCGCACCTGCCTGTCCACCCGAGCCGATGATTGTCGGCGATCGACTCCGGATGATCGATCGTGGATCAGCGCATGCAGGGAGATCGTAGTCTCGGGTCCTGTGCCCGAGACATGCCGCGGAGCGGCATCATGGCGACCTACAAAATCTTCTTCATCCTTCCCTGCGGTCAGGATGAGGGAAGGGGAAGTGGTGCGTGCCAGCATGTGCGTGATGGTTGCGCCGGGCAGATCGCGCCCGGTAGCCTGTCCTGAGCGAGCGTCGCGAGTCGAATGGATGACGCAGTGGCCGATCAACCTCCTGTCATCCCGAGCCGGAGCCGCGAGCGGAGCGAGGGGCGACGTGTCGAGGGATCTTTGTCTCTGGCGACCATGGCGGTGTGCGGGAGCCAGGATCCCTCGACACGATTCGACGCCTTTGGGCGTCTCATCGGCTCGGGATGACAGCATGGTTGTGCGGTTCATCACGATGAGTGTAGGGGCGGACGGTCCGCAGGAGGTGGGGTGAGGTCGCGTCAGCGGCCGAATAGCATACGCGGTTCGTTCGCACCCTGAGCGAGCGCAGCGAGTCGAATGGGTCGATCATCAGGCAGCCATATCAACCTCTCTGAACCTTGCTCTCATCGAAACGCACTGTACCGCTCACCCCGTACCATCTCGGGGCAATGTTGCCAGCGTCGGCAGCGTGCTGATACGCATCCAGGTTTCGGATCGCATTTCGCGACCGGAAGGGCGAATTCAGTACCACCATGCCCCTCGGCTGGCATGAGATCTGCGCAAAATCTGTCATACACCAAGGCTCTCCAGTATGATGATACTGACAATGACGTCACGCGATGATCCAAAATGAGTCACACGCCACGGGCAGGTGACAGAAAGGTTTCTCAGGTATGTCCAATCCCTCGACATCCGGGCCATTCAGCGCGCTGTTTGACCAGTTGAAGGCGGGCGATATCACCCGCCGGGCCTTTATCCAACGCGCCACCGCGCTCGGCATGGGCGCCGGCCTCGCCATGTACTGCGCGAGTGCCGTGTCCGCCCAGGATGCGTCTCCCGCCGCGTCGGAGGGCGGCGCAGCAGGTCTGCCCGACGGCGGAACCCAGGACCAGGCTCGCGGTGCCGGTGGCGACCTCAAGATCATCCAATGGCAGGCTCCCTCCCAGCTCAACGGCCTGCTCTCCACCGGCGACAAGGACAACCTCGCCGCACAGTTCGTCTCCGAATCGCTGATGGTCCGCAACGTCGATGGCAACCTCGTGCCGGTCCTCGTGACCGAGGTGCCGAGCGTGGAGAACGGCCTGCTGGCCGAGGACCTCAAGAGCGTCACCTACAACCTCCTGCCCGATGTGACCTGGAGCGATGGCGAGCCCTTCACCGCCGACGATGTCAAGTTCACGTGGGAGTACGCGGTCGACGACAGCAACCCGGTCGTCCAGCGCAGCATCTACGATCGCACCGAGAGCGTCGAGGTCGTCGACGAGCACACGGTGAAGATGAACTTCAAGGATCCGAACCCGACCTGGGCCGATGCATTCACCGGCTCGGGCAGCGGTGTCGTGCTGCCGAAGCACATCCTCGAAAATGCCGATGAGGACACGAAGACCAGCTTCGCCTTCAACCCGATCGGCACCGGACCGTACGTCGTTCAGGAGTTCTCGGCGAACGACCAGGTCACCTACGTCATGAACGAGAACTACCGCGAGCCGAACAAGCCGTTCTTCGAGCGCGTCATTCTCAAGGGCGGTGGCGATGCCGCCGCGGCGGCCCGCGCGGTGCTCCAGACCGGCGAGTATGACTACGCCTGGAACCTGTCCATCGAATCGAGCGTGCTCGACTCGATGGTGAACGATGACAACAAGGGCATATTCGAGATCGTCGGTGGTCTCGATATCGAGCGCATCAACATCAACTTCTCCGATCCGGACAAGGAAGTGGATGGCCAGCGCTCGGAGATGAACACGCCGCACCCGATCCTCTCGGATCACGCCGTGCGCCAGGCGCTGACGATCGGCATCAACCGCGAGCAAATCTCCAACGAGCTCTACTTCGGCATGGAAAACGAGCCGGCGGTGCCGAACATCCTCTCGGGTATCCCCGCGATGGAATCGCCGAACACCGAGTTGGTCTACGATCCGGACCAGGCCGCGCAGATCCTCGATGACGCCGGCTGGGCGCTGGACGGCAAGGTTCGCAAGAAGGACGACAAGGAGCTCAAGCTTCGCCTGTACACGACGGTCAACACGATCCGTCAGAAGGAGCAGGCGATCATCAAGAGCAACCTCGAACAGATCGGCTTCGCGATCGAGCTGCAGCAGATCGACAGCTCCATCTTCTTCGACAGCTCGCCGGGGAACGACCAGAACAACACGCACTTCTACACCGACCTGAACATGTTCACGTCGACGGTCGGCGCGCCGCCGCCGGTGGCCTACATGATCCGCTGGTACGCGGGTCCGGACGGCGAGGAGATCGCCCAGAAATCCAATGGCTGGGCTGGCCGGAACTTCCAGCGGTACCAGAACGAGGAGTACGACAAGACGTACGACGCGGCCGCGATCGAGACGGATCCGGAGAAGTCGGCCGAGCTCTTCATCCAGCTCAACGACATCCTCTACAACGACTACGCCGTCGTCCCGCTCGTCCGCATGGGCAAGAAGGTCGGCATCTCGAAGCGCCTGAATGCCGAGAACGTGGCGACGAACCCGTTCGAGTTCAATTACTACAACATCGCGAACTGGAACCTGGCTCCCGAGGAGTAGGGATCACTCGCTCAACAAGATGTGTTTGCGGAAACGTGGCCCGGGACATTTCCCCGGGCCGCGTTTTATTGTTCTGCCAACATCTCGTTCCAGCTGTACGCAAGGAGCATGTGACCGTCATGACATCGAGTCGTCTTGAGGCATTTACGGACGGCGTGATGGCAGTGGCCATCACCATCATGGTACTGGCACTCCAGTTACCGGATGACGCATCGTTTTCCGCCCTGCTCCACACGACAGGACCGATGTTCCTGACGTATCTCCTGAGCTTCATCTACATCGGCATCTACTGGAACAACCACCATCACATGATGAAGCTGGCCGACCACATCACGGGGATGACGCTGTGGGCGAACCTGCATCTCCTGTTCTGGCTCTCCCTAATCCCGTTCTCCACCGCCTGGATGGACGATACCCACCTCGCTCCAACCCCGATCGTCGTCTATGGCGTGAATCTCCTGGGGGCGGCCATTGCCTACTTCGCCCTGCAATCCACGATCATTCGCGGCCAGGGCGAATCGTCTCGCTTGCGGCGGGCGATCGGGAAGGACGTCAAGGGGAAGGTTTCGCTCGTTCTGTACCTGACCGGAATCGGGCTCGGGTTGCTGACCAGCGTGTCGCACGGAACCACGCGGTGGCCCGCAGTCGCGTGCTTTGTGGTCGTCGCTTTGCTCTGGCTGATCCCCGATGTCCGGATGGAACGCGAGATCATTCATGCCGAAAGTGCGGAAGGGTAGGGGGGCAATGGCAACGGCCAGGGGAATAATTCCCCGGGCCGTTGCACGTGCGTATTGACGCGGTCGAACCTCAGTTACACCCGGCGCTTGCCGTGCGCCCAGATTCCACCAGCGCCCGCGAGGACCACCAGCGAGGCAGCCGCAAGCAGCATCGCATTCGGGGATGTCCCGCTCTGGCTCCCCTGACCGGTCTTCGGAAGCTCGGTCACCGTCACCCCCGGTGTCCCTGTCGGCTCCTGCGTCGGGGCAGGTGTCGGTTCCTGCGTTGGCGTCCCCGTCGGCTCCGGCGTCGGAGTGACCGGCGGTTCCGGCAGCGCGCTCGACACCAGATTCGCGGTGAAGGCGAACTCGCTCGTCCACGGATTCGTGACAGGCAGCTCCATCGAGAATGGATGATACCCCTCAGCCTCGATCGTCAGGGTGTAGACATCGAATTCGAACGGATTGACGACCGGCAGCGTATCGCCAGAGGCAATGGGGGAGGCAAGCGTGCCTTCCTCGTAGACCGTGCCGGCACTATCCGCGATCGACCAGGATGTCCCGGCCGGGATATCGGCCTCGTCGGAGGTCACGAGCGTGATCGTGACGGCGCCCGTCAACCGATCGAGCACGAAGTCGTGGTGCGTCTCCTCGGTCTGGATGTTCAGCACCTGACCGGAGCTGTATCCGTTCCCGGCGACCCAGATCGAGTACGTCCCGAAGGGGACCGGCTCGTCGATCGCGCCATCGAAGCGCGCTTCCCCGGCCGGAACATCGACCGTGGAGAACGGATCCCAGGTTCCATCCGGAATCAGGCTCACGATGAGCCCGTTCGGCAGGGGGCCGTCGTCCGACATGCGGACGGAGAAGCTGACCGCCGACTCCGTCGGAGCAATCTGCAGGTCGGCCGTGGCGCTGTAGTCCCGTACCCACGGATTGGTGAGATCGATGGTCATCGAGAACGGCAGGATCTCGCGCGGCGCCGCGAGGACCGCCAGCGGCACCACGCCATCCGGGCCACCCGGGTTCATGTTCAGCGTGTAGACGCCAAACTCGATCGGGTTCTCCAGCGGCAGCGTGCCACCGTTCGGGATCGCCTGGTCCAACACGCCGGACTGGACGACATTGCCGCCCGCATCCAGCAGTTCCCAGGTCGTTCCCACGGGGATCTCGCCCTCGTCCGACGTCGTCAACGTAACGGTCAGATCACCGGTCAGGCGATCGAGCACGACATCGTGATGCGTCTCCGGACCAGTGACACTCAGCACCTGGCCAGACGAATAGCCGTTCCCGGTCACCCACAACGCGTAGGTGCCCAATTCGACCGGCTCGTCGATCGTGTACTCGAAAAGGGTCCCGCCCGGAGTGACATCGCCACTGTAACCGGGATTCAGCGCCCATTCGAGACCGTAGGGAAGCGGCCCGCCATCGGACATGCTGACCGTGAACGACACGGTCGAGAGAATCGGCTGCAATTCAGCGGTGAAGTGGTACTCGTTCGTCCACGGATCGGTGACAGGCATCGCGACGGTAAGCGGGTAGAAGCCCGGCGCGTCGATCGCCAGCGTGTAGGAATCGAACGCGAGGGTCATCTGATCGAGGGTCTGCGGGCTGGCCAGCGCCGTATCGATCGAGAAGGAATCGACCTCCGTACCCTGGCTGTCCGTGAACGTGAACACGGTTCCCGCCGGAATATCGCGGCCGTCCGTCGTCGATACGGTCACATCGGCCGTAGCCGTCAATCGATCCAGCACGAAATCATGGTGCGTGGCCGCACCCTGGACATTCAGCACCTGACCCGAGGAGTAGCCGTTCCCAGTAATCCAGAGTTGATACGCACCGTATGGCAGACCGGATTCGACCTCACCCCAGAAGGTCGCGACGCCAGGCGTCACCGAACCGGAGGCGAGAGCCTCCCAGGATCCGCTCGGGACGAGGCTCCACTCCAACCCGTTCGGGAGCAACCCTGCGTCGGACATGCTGACCGTGAAGGTGATGGTCGACATCGGCTCCTGCAACAGGACGTCGACGTTGAAGTCACTCACCCAGCTGTTCGTGACATCCACCGTGGTGCTGAACGGATCGAAGCCCGGAGCATTGACCGACAGGGTGTACACGCCGCGCTCGATTGACTCCGGCCCCCACACGGCCCCGCTCGGGAGTGCGGCGGAAAGAGTGCCGCTCGCCACACTCTGGTCTCCACCGTCGAAAAGCGCCCAGGTGGTGCCAGCCGGCACGTCGGCTCCACTCGATGTCGCCACCGTGAACGATACGGAGGCCATCAACCGATCGAGCACGAAATCATGGCGCACATCGGCACCATCGATCACAACGACCTGACCGGAGCTATACCCGCCGCCCGTGACGTAGAGGTTGTAGCTTCCATCCGGAATGGCCACCGTCGTTGTCGTCTCGAACCAGGTTCCGCCGGCCGGCACGGATCCGCTATCGAGCAGCGTCCATGCCGGGGCTGTCGGCGCCGACAGCTCCCACGTCAGCCCCGAGGGGATCGCCCCACCATCCACCATGCTGACGCTTACTGTTACGTAATGCCCGTTCGGGTCGTTCTGGGCGAATGCGTGTCCTGACATCGCCAGCACCAGCCCGAACAACGCGATTACCGCGCACGCCAATCGCCGCCAAAACATCATCCCTCGTACCCCTGATCGTTGCACCCGAATATGGCGCACCGGGCAATCACCGGCACGCGTATCGAGGCATCTTCGCCGGTCCCCATATGAACCCACGTAGTCCCGTTTGCGACCAACAGGATGTTAATACGTATGACAATCGGTCACAAGGGTTTTCAGGGAAGATGTTCCAAAGACCGTTTTCAGGGTAGGATAACGGCGGCACATGGTGTGCCCCTGAAAAGATTCCCCGTACCAACTCGCGAAGCGGGTGGGGATGATAAAACGAAAGGTCTCTTCTCCATGTCTCAGACGCACGCGTCCGGCCTCCTCCACGATCTCTTCACACGTCTCACCGCCGGAGAAATCTCCCGTCGTGCGTTCATCGAGCGTGCTACCGCCCTCGGTCTTGGCGCCGGAGTCGCGATGTACGCCGCCAGCGTTGCCGCGCAGACGCCCGACGCCACCCAGGCGACCGGCGGAGCGGGCATGGCCAGCGGCGTTGCCCGGCCGGAGTTCGGCACCGAAAACCAGGAGCGTGGTGAGGGCGGCGAGCTCAAGATCATCCAGTGGCAGGCCCCGAGCACCTTGCTGGCGCACACCGCCGGCGGTGACAAGGACATCCTCGCCTACTCGCCCGTCATCGAACCGTTGATGCACTATGGCGAGGACGCCGGTCTCGTGCCGAACCTCGTCACCGAGGTGCCCTCGTTCGAGAACGGTCTCCTGGCCGAGGATCTCTCCAGCGTCACGTTCCACCTCCTGCCGGATGTCACCTGGAGCGATGGCGAGCCGTTCACCTCCGCCGATGTCCGCTTCACCTGGGAATGGGTGATGAATCCAGAGAATGCGTCGGTCAACACCGATGTCTTCGGCAAGATCGCGTCGATCGAGACGCCGGACGAGCAGACGGCGGTCATCACCTTCAGCGACTCCAACCCCCTCTGGTACGCCAGCTTCACGGGCAACAGCCAGGGCTCGGTGCTGCCGGAGCATGTGCTGAAGGACGGCGGCACAGATGCCAATACCGCGTTCAGCATGAACCCGATCGGTACGGGTCCGTTCGTGGTCGATTCATTCAGCGTCAATGACCAAGTGATGTACTCGGCCAATCCCAACTACCGCGAGTCGAACAAGCCGTACTTCCAGTCGGTCGTCCTCAAGGGCGGTGGCGAGGCATCGTCCGCCGCGCGTGCGGTCCTGCAGACTGGCGAGTATGACTTCGCGTGGTACCTGCAGGTCGCACCAGACCTGCTGCGCGAGCTCCAGGAAGGCGGCAAGGGCAAGCTGATCGTCTACCCGGGCACCTACGCCGAGCGAATCCAGATCAACTTCTCGGATCCGAACACCGAGGTCGATGGTCAGCGCTCGCAGAAGGACACACCGCATCCGTTCTTCTCCGATCCGGCGGTGCGCGAGGCATTGCGGCTCGGTATCGAGCGCGACAAGCTGGCCAACGAGCTGTTCCTCGGCGGAGACGAAGAGACGGCCGCGAAGGATGTCATCTCGGGCATCTCGTCGTTGGCATCCCCGAACACCTCGTGGGAGTACAACCCGGAAAAGGCCGCACAGGTCCTTGATGATGCGGGCTGGGCGATGGACGGCAAGGTCCGCAAGAAGGACGGCGTGGAGCTCTCGCTCCGGTACGTCACGACCACAAATCAGATCCGCCAACAAATCCAGGCGGTCGTGAAGCAGAATCTTGAGGACATCGGATTCAAGGTGAGCATCGAAAATATCGATGGCTCGATCTACTTCGACAGCTCCGCCGGAAATGACCAGAACACCCTGCATTTCTACTACGACATGAACATGCACCAGACCGGTGCGGGCGCCCCGACGCCGATCTCGTTCATGGAGAACTGGTACGCGGGTCCGAACGGCGAGAACATCGCCCAGAAGGAAAACACCTGGTCCGGCCAGAATGTCCAGCGCTATCAGAACCCGGCATACGATGAGGTCTTCGAGAGCATCCGCACCGAGACCGATCCCACCGTGCTGACCGAGCTGTTCATCCAACTCAATGACATCCTGATCGAGGATGGCGCGGTCATCCCGCTGATCCAGGTCGCGGAGAAGTCTGCCGCGGCGAACTGGCTGAACGAGAAGAACTTCGGCTTCGGCCCCTTCGGGTACAACTACTGGAACATCGCCAACTGGAACCGCGGCGAGGACGCCGAGTAGGAGACGCCTTCTCCCTCATACCCCCGTTACCACGATGCAAAAAGGCCGCGTGTTGCTTGCACGCGGCCTTTCTGTATCGGGGTAGGAGAGACCCGGATTGATCGTGGAGCAACGAACCTTCAAGGATGCCGACACCATCATCCATGAGCGGATCGCAAGAAGGCCGATTTGGCAGGGGCGGACTCTTATGTCCGCCCGGTGTTGCATCCAAAGGGCGGACATAAGAGTCCGCCCCTACGAGCGATGCGCGTGCGCCGCATCAACCTTCCTGTAACCTGCTCTAACTGATCCGCGGATCCAGCGCGTCCCGGATGCCATCGGCGAGCAGGAAGATGCTCAGCACGGTCAGGAAGATCATCACCCCGGGGCTGATGACCAGCCACGGCGCCTTCGTCGCGTACTGGAACGACTTCGCCAGCATGTTGCCCCAGCTCGCCATCGGCGGCTGGATGCCGAGCCCCAGCGCACTGAGTCCGGATTCCGCGAGGATCGCGCCGGCAACGTCGAACCCGGTCACCACCAGCACGATCGAGGTCACGTTCGGGAAGATGTGCCGCCACATGATGCGGCCATCCTTCGATCCGAGAACCCGGGCGGCATCGATATAGTCGTGCCCCTTGACGGAGAGAACCGCCGCCCGGATTTGCCGCGCATTCCCCTGCCAGCTGAGCAACCCGAGGATCACCGCCAACCCGCCGATTCCCGGCCGGAAGATCACCGAGAGCAGGATCAGCAGGAAAAGCAGCGGGATGTTGATCGTCGTCTGGATCACCGCGTTGATCGCGTCGTCCACCCATTTCTGGTAGAACCCGGCGAGCAAACCGCAGGTCACACCGATGACGAAGGCCGTCAGCGCCGCCAACACACCGATCAGCAGGGAGACACGACCGGCATAGAGCAGACGGATCAACACATCGCGGCCGACATCGTCCGTCCCGAGCAGGTGCTCGGAAGAGGGGGGCTTCATCCGCTTCAAAAGCTGCGTCGTGTTCGGGTCGACATCCAGCAGCTTGCCGATCCACGGCGCCGCGATGCTGAGCAGCGTGATCAGGAGCAGCAGGAAGAAGGCGAAGACCGTGATCCTGTCCTTGCGAATGTGGCGGAATGCGCGTTGCCAATACCCGAGCGCGGGTTTTTGCGCCGGCATCTGCGCCGCAGAGCCGGCGGTGGCCGCCGCACCCTGCAATTCGGCCTGAAACTGTACCTGGCTCATCTAGTACCTCACCCGGGGATCGATATAGGCGTAGGCGATATCAGCGAGGAGATTCCCGACGATCACCAGGAACGAGAAAATCACGGTCAGGGCCATCACGGTCGGATAGTCGCGCTTGAACGCGGCCTCGACGGCGAGGCGTCCCATCCCCGGCCACGAGAAAACCGTCTCCAGCAATACCGAGCCGGAGAAGAACCCGGCCAGCGATCCGCCCAGGATCGTGATGATCGGGATCAGGGCGTTGCGGACGGCGTGGTTCATCACCTTGCGTTCCTGCAACCCCTTCGCCCGGGCGGTACGCACGTAGTCCTGCCCGAGCACGTCCAGCATGGCCGATCGCATGTAGCGCGAGTACACGATCCAGCCGCTCATCGCCGAGATCAGCGAAGGCAGCAACAGGTGATGCAGGCGCTCCAGCACGACATGCTCGGCGTTCGGGCTGCCCATCCCGGCCAGCGGGAAGATGCCAAAGGGCGCGGTGAAGATCAGAATCATCAAACCGAGCCACCAATGCGGAATCGCTTGTCCGAGCACGGTGAAGACACGCACGATGCTGTCGATGATCCGGCCGCGATGCAATGCAGCCTGAATCCCGAGCGGGATGCCAAGCAGACCAATCAGGTACCCCGCGAGCGAAAGCTGCAGCGTCGCCGGCACGCGCTCGGCGATCTTGCTGATCACCGGCCGGTTATCCTCGAACGATCGTCCGAAATTGAGCTGGAACATATTGCCAACCCATTTGACGTACTGAACGTAGACCGGCTGGTCGAGACCGTACTGTGCGCGGAGCTGGGCAATGTATTCCGGACGGATATTCGGATCCTCGAGCATGGTTTCCGGCCCACCCGGCGCAAGTCGGGTGATCACGAAGGTGATCAGCGTGATGCCGAGGATCAGGAAAAAGGATTGAATGACGCGACGAACGATAAAACGACCCATGATTGTTCACCGGGTTTCATTCGTCATTCTGAGCGCCAGCGAAGAATCCCCGTGCGAAGCACATCGTTCGCAATCGCGACGTCTGCCCTGCGGGCAGCGGCTTCGCCGGGGGATCCTTCGCTTCGCTCAGGATGACGACAGTTTCTGGTTAGGAAGAACGCGGGCGTGTTGGCGCCAGCCTACTCCTCGATGGACCACTCCCAGACGTCGTTCAGGCCGAGGTTGTTGATCTCCACACCCTGCACGCGCGTGTTGATCGCGCTGTGACCCTGCTCGGAGTAGATCCACATCCACGGCGACTCTTCGGTCAGGATTCCCATGATCTCCTGGTAGATCTGCTCCCGCTTCTCACGGTCGAACTCCAGCAGGCCCTGTTCGTAGAGCTCATGGACGCGATCGTTGTCGTATCCGACGCGGTTGTAGCTCGGGCCGGCGTCCTTCTTGAACCAGATCAGGTCCGGATCGATCGCGGGGATGTACATGTTCATGAACACGCCCCAGTCGTACGGGCCTTCCTTGGTCAGGGTGAGGTAGGCCCCCCACTCCATGCCGAGCACCTCGACATCCGCACCGACCTCGCCCCACATTTGCTGGGCAACCGTGGCCATCTGCTCGCGGATCGGATCGTTGTTCGGGCCGTAGATGAACTGGAACTTGAGCTTCTGGCCATCCTTCTCACGGATACCGCCATCGCCCTCGACCCAACCAGCCTCATCGAGCAGGCTCTTCGCCTTGTCGACATCGTAGGCGAATGTTTCGGCATCCGGGTTGTAGGCCCAGCTGGTGGGCAGGTACATACCGGTCGCGCGAGCGCCGAGTCCGTAGGTCAGCTCCTGCGTGATGATGTCCTTGTCGAACGCGAAGTTGAGCGCCTGGCGCACCTTCGCATCCTGGAACATCTCCTGCCGGCAGTTGAAGCCGAAGTACATCACCGCATTGTCCGGTGCGTCCCACTGCAGGGCGTTGAGCTTGTCGTTATTCTGGGCATCTTCCCAGCTCTCGGCGCTCGGGCCGTACTGGTCGATCTGCCCCTCCAGAAGCGCTTGGAGGGCGATGTTGTCCTGCCCGAAGAGCTGAACCATGTACGTATCGAAGTTCGGGCGGCCGAGCATGAACGAGTCGTTCGCCTCGAAGGTGGCGTACTGGTCCTTCTTCCACTCGGTCATCACGAACGGGCCGGCGCTCACCGACGGCTTCATGATCTCCGGGTTGGCTTCCGGATCGCTCCAGTCGAGATCCTCCCAGATGTGCTGCGGCAGGACGTAGGCCAGCGCGTTGACGGCCTTCTCGAGGCTGGTGGCGATGGTCTCCTTCAGGACGACCTCGATCGTGTGATCGTCGGTCGCGGTGACGGAATCCACGAACGGCGAGTAGTTGCCGAGGCGCGGCCAGCCATTATCCTCGTTCGACGCCTGCTCCCACGTCCACGCGTAGTCGTTGGCGGTCAGCGCCTCGCCATCGCTCCAGACGAGATCCTGCTTGAGGACGAAGGTGATCGTTTTGTGATCCTCGCTCTCCTCGAACGACTCGGCCGCGAACGGCTCCAGCTCGATCGTCTCCGGGTTGTAGCGAAGCAGCGGCAACCAGTTGACCAGGTCGATGTAGCTGAACGACGCGGTGTCCGTCTCCTTGAACGGGTGCATGGAAACGGCGTCCTGCGCCGCGCCGGTCTTGAACTCACCGCCCTGGCGCTCCGCATCCTGGGCCACGACCAGCAGCGGGTTGAACCCGAGCAGGCTGCCCCCCACGCTTGCGGCGAGACCGGCTGCGGCCGATCCCTTGAGAAGGGTCCGCCGGCTCATATGGACAGGTCGATCGAACGTGTTCTTTTGAGACATACAAATTCCCCCAATGCATCGTGATGACGTGCATCCAATGTTGCGTAAAACAAACGTTGGGAACAGTATGCCCCATCGGCGAAGTGAGGCAAACCCGTTCGGGCATGTATGACCAGGAACGTCACATTCATTCCCTCAGGGCCCAATAATTGACAAAATGAAGTAGCTGTCTGGAGACTACCCGCCAACAACTGAATACAACGTCACTCATCCAGAGGTGCAGGGGGAACGGCCCGATGAAGCTTCGGCAACCACCCGGCAATGACGACGGACAGATGCGCCGGGGAGATGACGTCCCGCCCCGGTGCATATTCCGGAAACCCCGGCAATGGGATACATTGGCCATACAGGGATAAGACGGTGCCACATCTGGCGCGGTCGTGCGGAAAGGACCCGGAATCATGACTCAACATCGTGCGTCAACATCGGAGACGGGACCGCTTTCCCGGCTGTATGACCGGCTTGCCACCGGCGAGATCGATCGGCGGGCATTTCTCGGCGCGGCGGGCGCGCTCGGCATCTCCTCGGCGGTCGCCTCCATGCTGGCGCTGACCGGAACGGCCGCCGCCTCCGGTCGGCCGCTACGGGACGGTCTCGCGGTCATCGCCCAGGCGTCGCCGGAAGCATCTCCAGACGCGCTGGTCGGCGTCCGGCCGGAATCCGGCACGGAGGGGCAGGAACGCGGCGCTGGCGGCACGCTGAAGCTGATTATCTGGCAAGCGCCGACGGTCGCGGCCCCGCACAGTGCGCTCAGCACCAAGGACTACATCGCTGCCGCGCCGGTGATCGAGCCGATCATGCAATACCTGCCGGACGGCTCGCTGGTGCCGAACCTCGTCGACGAGGTACCAACGGTCGAGAATGGCTTGCTTGCCGAGGACCTGACATCCGCGACCATCGTCTTCCGTGAGGGCCTGCTCTGGAGCGATGGCGAACCGGTGACGTCCGACGACCTCATCTTCACCTGGAACTGGGTGATGGAGCCGTCCAACGCGGCGACATCGGCCGGGGTGTGGCAATCCATCGACACGATCGACGCCGTCGACGAGCGAACGGCAAAGGTGACGTTCAAAAAGCCGTCCGTGACCTGGTTCGAGCCATTTTCCGGCGGGTTCGACGGGAATCTCTACCCGGCCCACGTTTTCGACAACGATCCGACGAACAAAAACGAGGCGTTCATGAGCGCCCCGATCGGCACCGGCCCGTACCTTATGGAAGAGTTCAAGCCGAACGAATCCGCGGCCTACGTGGTCAACGAGAACTACCGGGAACCAAACAAGCCGTTCTTCTCACGCATAGAGTTGAAGGGTGGGGGAGACGCCGCCGCCGCGGCGCGGGCGGTTCTCCAGACCGGCGACTTCGATTACGCCTGGAACCTGCAGGTCGAGCCGCAGGTATTGGCGGAGATGGAGGGCACGGGCGAGCACGGACATCTCTATGCCGTCAACAGCACCGATGTCGAAAGCATCAACTTCAACTTCTCCGATCCCCGGCAGGTGGTCGATGGCCAAAAGTCGCAGAAGGACACGCCGCACCCAATTTTCAGCGATCTCGCCGTCCGGCAGGCGCTGAACCTCGCGGTCCCGCGTCAGAAGATCGCCGACGAACTCTACACCAAGGACGAGCACGCGACCGCGAATCTGCTGGCCGGCATGGCACTCTACGAATCCCCGAACACCTCCTGGTCATTCGACCTCGACGAGGCGAACCGCATCCTCGACGAGGCGGATTGGACGCTCGAGAATGGCGTCCGCAGCAAAGATGGTGTCGAGCTCTCGTTCGACTACTGGACGTCGGTCACGCCGGTGCGGCAAAAGACGCAGGCGGTGGTGAAGGATGCCTTCGGACAACTCGGCGCAAAGGTCGACCTGGAGTCGGTCGACAGCTCGATCTTTTTCGATCCCGGTGCCGGAAACGACCAGAACTTCTACCACATGTTCTGGGATATGGATATGTGGACGAATGGCCCGTATTCACCCATCCCGATCACCTACCTGAACCGCTGGTATGCTGGTCCTGACGGGGAGAACATCGCCCAGAAGGAGAATGACTGGCAGAAGGACAACACCCAGCGTTACCAGAATCCCGAGTTCGATGCGCTTTACGAGGAGCTGGTCGACACGACCGACACGGACCGCGCGATCGAGTTGTTGATCGAGCTGAACGACATGCTGATCGCCGATGTCGTCGCGATCCCGATCGTGAATCGTGCCGTCGGCAGCTACGCGCTGGCGAATCGCATCCGCAACGAGAACCTCGCCAACGGCCCGAGCTTCATCGTCCCGACATGGAACATCGCGAACTGGAACCTGAGCGACGGCTTCGAACCGGAAGGCTGAAAGGCTCACCGCACCGGATAGAGGGGCGGTCGGCCCGAAGGGCTCGCCGCCCACGCCGCAGAACGGCGTCACCTACGGTCGCGGTCCGAAGAAGCCGCATTCCTTCGCCACATCCATCCGTCATCCCGGCGACCATACGCGAACCATATGTGCTGATTGCCATACTGGTCCCCCAAGGCAGGGTTTCATGGGACGAGACGCGGGAGGGCTACATGCGCGTACTGGTGGTCGATGACGAGGAGGATCTGGCGCAGGTGGTGGCGAGAGGCATCCGCCGCGCCGGGATGGCGGTCGATGTCGCCACTACCGGCGAGGACGCGCTGGAGAAGGCGTTCGTCAACATCTACGATCTCGTCGTCCTCGATCGCCAGCTCCCCGACATCCACGGCGACGAGATTTGCCGCGAGCTGGTCTCGTCGGAGAGACCGCCGCGTATCCTGATGCTCACCGCGTCCGGCACGATCGAAGCGCGGGTCGAGGGGCTCGGCATCGGGGCGGACGACTACCTCGTCAAACCATTCGAGATGGCCGAGCTCATCGCCAGGCTGCAGGCTCTCGCCCGGCGTCCCTCGCGCGTCACCCCTCCGGTGATGGTCGTGGGGGATCTTCGCATCGATCGCAGTCGCCGCAGCGTGGAGCGGGGAGATCGGATCATCAACCTGACGCGAAAGGAATTCGGGGTCCTCGAGATGCTGGCGGACGCCGGCGGCGGCGTTGTCAGCGCCGAAGACCTGCTGGAGCATGTCTGGGATGAGGAAGCTGACCCTTTCACTAACGCGGTTCGCATCACGATCATGACGCTCCGCCGCAAGTTGGGGGAGCCGGGACTGATCGACACGGTCGTCGGTACCGGCTACCGGCTCGTCGAACCAACGTGAACCGTCTCTGGCGACCCACAATTCGCCTGCGCCTGACGCTCTTTTACGGCGGATTGTTCCTCGTATCCGGAGCCATCCTGCTCGTCCTGATGTACGTCCTGCTGAGCCAAAACCTGCAACCGCCACCCCCGAAACCTCCGCATGACACCGTCGTCCAGGTCGAGGGCCCCACCGACGAGGAACCGTCGTTCGAAGAACAACTGGCCGACGCCCGCAAGCAGGAGCGAGAAAACGCCCTGAGCCAAATCAGGATCGTGGCGGCCGGCGCATTGGTCGTGACCAGCGTTGGCGCGCTTGGTTTGGGCTGGGTCGCCTCCGGGCGGGTTCTCCGTCCCATCCGCGATATCACCGATCACGCCCGCCAGGCATCGGAGACGAGCCTCGACCGGCGAATCGCGCTGCAAGGTCCGGACGATGAGCTGATGGAGCTCGCGAACACGATCGACGCCATGCTGGCGCGGCTCCAGGCGGCCTTCGAGAGTCAACGCCGATTCGCCGCCCAGGCATCGCACGAGCTTCGGACGCCCCTGGCGATCATGGGCGCGGAAGCGGATGTCGCCCTCGGCGACAAATCCATGACGGGAGACGCCCGCGACCTGGCACTGGCGATCCGCAAACAGGTGACGCGCAGCGAGCGTCTGGTGCAGGGCTTGCTGACGCTTTCCCGCAGCGAGAGCACGATGCGCGACGACATCGTCTTCGATCTCGCCGATCTGGCCGGCGATATCGTCGGCGATTACCTCACGCTCGCGGACGCCGAAAACGTCCGGATCAACCTGGAACTGGATGAAGCGCACGTTAAAGGTGACCCCGTTCTTCTCGGTCCAGCCATCGGCAATCTCGTCGAAAACGCCATCCGTTACAACGTACCCGGCGGCTTCGTACATATCGCAGCGGGAGTCGTTGAGGGGCAAGCGAGCGTGAAGGTCGAAAACAGCGGTCGAGTGATCGATCCGGACGAGCTCGCGACCATGATCCGTCCGTTCCGGCGCGGGCTGGACCAGGCGACCCGTCGTGCCGGCGGCTTCGGTCTCGGTCTGGCGATCGTGCGATCCGTCACGGCAACCCACGGCGGACATCTGGAGATCCAGCGCCGCGAGGAAGGGGGGCTTCTCATCCGCATGTCGTTCCCCCTGAACCCAACATCGGCCTGACCGCCAGTCGCCAGAAACCATACGCAGAGCATATGGGCGCATCCCTACAGTACGACCATGGCCCAGGTGAACGGGCCGTCATCGTACTCATCATTGGGAAGGACACGTTCCATGTCAGACGTTCAGTCATCTTCGCGACGCGCACTGGGCAGCATGCCGCTCTCCTGCGCCTCATGTGCCGCCTGTCCCGCGCAGGGGTGCCCGGTCCGCGAAACCGCCTACGATCCGCAGGCGTCCCTGCGGGTCACCTCCACCCGCCGCGCGTTCATTGGCGCTTCGGCGGCAACGATTACCCTGGCATCCCTCACGGGGCACCGGATCGTCGCGGCGCAGGAGGCGACGGCCGCCACCGTGGCAGATGACGCCACCGCCACGGCACTGGTCTGCACGCCACTCACCGCCGAGCGCACGGAGGGTCCGTATTACATCGAGGATGCGTTGCTCCGCGACGACATCACCGAAGGTCAACCGGGCATTCCACTCGATCTCCAGATGACGATCATCGATGCAACGACCTGCGATCCAATGGAAAACGTGGCGGTGGACGTCTGGCATTGCAACGCCGCCGGTAGCTACTCCGGTATCTCGGGCGGGATGGGAAATGACGACACCACCGGCGAAACCTTCCTGAGAGGCATCCAGCTCACCGGTACCGACGGTGTCGCCGCCATCCGGACGATCTATCCCGGCTGGTACCAGGGCCGGGCGACTCACATCCACCTCAAGGTCCATGTCGGCGGCACCGCCGAGGATGGCACCTACGAGGGCGGCACCGTCGCGCACACCGGCCAGCTCTTCTTCGACGACGACCTGACCGACAAGATCGCGACTCTCGACCCCTACGTGACCCGGACGATCCAGCGGACGCGCAACGATGAAGATGGTGTCCTCGCAGGAGGCCTGAACGAACCCGGGTTCTTCCTGGAGATGACGCCGGTCAACGCCGATGACCTCTCCGCCGGTTTTACGGGCACCGTGACGCTCGGCGTCGACCCCTCGGCTATCTCGCAGGAGACCGGCATGGGAGGCAACGGCGGACCGGGCACGTCTGGCGGTTCCGGCAACATGCCTCCACAAGGAGGACCACGCTCGCGGCCATCCGGAACGCCGGGGCAACAAGGAGACAGTGAGGAAGAATCCGGATCGCTCTAGTCTGCGTAAAGAAGTGTTAATCGACGACTGAATCGGTTGATTGACACGTTACCGTCGGGATGTCCCGGCAAGGAACGAAAGGGAACCCATCGTGACGACTCAGCAAAGCCGCCCCTGGTTTACCCGCGCCGCCATCGGGCTCGTCGTGTCAGGCGTGCTCCTGATCCCAGGCGGTATGACCACCGTCGCCGCACAGGAAGCCACACCCGGAATCCTCGGCACGGCGGTCGCAACCGAATGCAAGACCGATCTGGGCACCTCCGAAGTGCCCGACGGCGCCACCGGGTACACCGTTGACAGTGAAAAATCCGAAGCTCGTTACAAGGTCGAGGAAGAGTTAGCAGGGCAGGGCACCAACGAAGCGGTCGGGACGACCAATGCCGTGATCGGCACGATCCTGATCGACAAGGATGGGAAGCCGCTTCCCTGCTCCCGCTTCGATGTCGACCTGCGTACCCTCCAGACCGACGAGGCCAAGCGCGATGCACGGGTCCAGGAAGCACTCGATACGAGCGAGTACCCGGTTGCGACCTTCATCGTGACCGACGTCCAGCCCGCCAGCGACCTAAAGGACGGCGAAGCCGTCGATGTGACGTTGATCGGCAATCTGGAGCTGCATGGCGTCAGCCAGCAGGTCTCCTGGACGGGCACTGTGACGAAGGACGGCGATTCCATCTCGGGCACCGCGACAACCACCGTCTCCTTTGATGCCTACGACATCACGAAGCCGGTGATCGGCCCCGTGATGTCGATCGACGATACCTTGACGCTGGAAATCGATCTCGTGGCGAACGCCGCCTGATCCACACACGCATGGAAACCCGCGTCGATATGAATCGACGCGGGTTTCCGGTTCGCGAGGTGACCCATGAATCCAACGCGCTGGACCATCCGTCACTGGATTCTCTCGGGAATCCTGCTGGTGGCGCTCATCTTCGTGATCGTTGGCGGGTGGACGTTCTACGATGCCTGGGATGCTGGCGTCCTGCCCTGGCAACCGGACCCGACGCGCGTCGTCGTCACCCCGTTCGCCAACCTTCCGACCGAAGTCGCAACACCCGGCCAATGACGGCACTCCCTCCACCAAAACCGCCCTCCAGTGGCCTGCAGGAAGGTTGCGAGGCTCACCACGATGGGTGCAGGGGCGGTCGGTCCGCAGGGGTGGGGCGGGGTCGCGCCAGCGGACGAAAAGCGCAAGCAGCCCCGTTGCCGCCTATCGGCTCCTGCAGGGAGTCGATTATCTCGACCGCCCATGTCCATGATTCCGCAATTCGTCCTACAGCGAATTTCAGGAAGGTTGACATGGTCGCCCGATGATCGACGCCCTACGGGCGCTGATAGGGCGGAGAGCCTTCGGCCATCCGCCCCTACGTGTGCCGGCTTCGACCGTGTCAATCTTTCTGCAACCTGCTCTAAATGGTTGCTGCTACGGACCAGGTGCATCGCACGGAGGGATGGCGACCACACCACCCGTCCGGCACCTTCCCCATCGTCTCGTCATCCCGAGCCCGTGAGGTGACGGAGTCGCCGAACGGTGTCGAGGGATCTTGGCTCCTGGCGACGACAACGGTTTGCGGGAGCCAAGATCCCTCGACACGTCGCCACTCGCTCCGCTCGCGGCTCCGGCTCGGGATGACGGAAGTTTGAGGCGCGGGAGCGGCCCCCTTCGCGTCCTGAGCGAAGCGAATGGATCGGCGCCCGTAGAGCGTCGATGAAGAGATAACCCTGTCAATCTTCCTGCAAGCAGCTCTAATACCCGACGGCCTGGCCATCGGCGCGAGATTCGCTGCCCCCCATCAATGCGCCGGACGGCAGCTTCCAGATGATCTGGCCGCGTCCGAACCCGCCGAGATCCTCCATCAGCTCGATCTCGTGACCGCGTGACCGCAGCGCCTCGACGATCTCCGGATCGGTCCCCGTTTCCAGCAGGACGTTCCGGTCCTTCGTCCACTGCCAGCGCGGCTGCTCGATGCTCGTCTGCGGATCCATCCCGTAATCGATGGTGTTGACGACCATCTGGACGTGCCCCTGCGGCTGCATGTGGCCGCCCATTACGCCAAACGGACCGACCGCCTCGCCCTCGTGCGTGAGGAAGCCCGGGATGATAGTGTGGAACGGACGCCGCCCGGGAGCCAACGCATTCGGATGGTCCGGATCGAGCGAGAAGCCATGCCCCCGATTCTGCAACGAGAATCCGGTTCCCGGCGCGACGACGTGCGAGCCGAACCCCTTGTAGGCCGACTGGATGAAGCTGACCATCATGCCATCCCCGTCCGCGGTGCAAAGGTAGACCGTATCGCTACGCGGCGGCAGCCCCGGCTCCGGCTGCAGTGCCATCTCGCCAATCAGTTGCCGGCGTTCGTCGGCATACGGCTTCGAGATCATCCCCGCGACCGGGATATCGACATGTTGCGGATCGCCGACATACCGCTGGGCATCGGCGAAGGCGAGCTTCATCGCCTCGATCTGCAGGTGATAGCTCTCGGCGGAGTTCCGAGGCAGATCGGTCAGGTCGAATCCTTCGAGGATGTTCAATGCCCCGAGCGTGGCAATGCCCTGACCGTTGGGCGGAATCTCCCACACATCGTAGCCACGATAGTTGGTCCCGATCGGATCGACCCATTCGCTCCGATGACTCGCCATATCCTCGGCCGTGATGTAGCCATCCGTCGCCTGCGCGAAATCGACGATCTTCTCCGCGATATCACCGGCGTAAAACGCCTCGGCGTATGTCTCCGCGATCCGGCGCAGGGTATTCGCTTTGTCGCGGTTGTGCCAGATATCGCCGATATTTGGCGAATGGCCACCGGGAGCATAGAGGTCCATGAAGTGAGCGAACTCGGGTCCCTCCAGTGATTCGTGCGCCCGAAGCACCTGCTTCCGCCAACTCCAGACCGAGATCGGCGAAGCAGGATAGCCCTTCTCGGCGTAGGTGATCGCCGGTTTCAACACTTCCTCGAACGGGAGTTTGCCGAACCGCTGGTGCACATCCCGCCAGACCGCCGGCGCTCCGGGGATGGTCACCGGCAACCAGCCGTGATCGGGAATGGCATCGTGTCCCCGCCGATGCACCTCATCGATCGTCAGCCCGGTCGGCGCGCGTCCGGAACCGTTGATCCCGTGCAGCGCCGAGCCATCCCAGATCAGCGCGAACGCATCGCCGCCGATACTGGTACTGCCCGGCTCGACAACGGTGAGCGTCGAGACCGTCGCCAGCGCAGCATCGACCGCGTTGCCCCCGTTGCGCAGCATCAGCAATCCGGCCTGGGCCGCCAGCGGCTGGCTGGTCGCGACCATACCGTTAAGGGCGACAACCGGTTGATGCCGTCCCGGCCATTCCAGACGATTCAGGTCCATCTTCATGGTGTCATGTCTCTTTCCGGATATTTCGTACGATGACTCATGCGGCCGCATCGTAGCACAGGAATCGCGAAGACCGGAAGCCGGTTTGCGACGATAGCACCGGGCCACAGCGCAATACGGTCCAACTCTTTCGTTGCTCGCTCACGTAAGAGCCTGGCCAGCACCCGCTCACCTTCGACTCCGCTCGGGGTCAGGATCCCCATGCAAAGCGCGTTTCAAACGCCCGCAGGGCGTCCCTCTCTGCCTTGCGGGCAGCGGCTTCGCCGGGGGATTCTTCGCTCCGCTCAGAATGACAACGAGATGGGCGTCAAGAAGCAAGGATCACAACGATGCCCGTCCAGGCGACAAGGGTACCGCGTTCCCCTGTCGCCTGATCTACCGGTCGAGGAGCGTCCTGACCGCATCCCGGCCTTGGTTCGTCAGGACGACGGTTCCGTTGGTCCGGGACGCCAGGTTCCGGTCCACGGCGCGCCGGATCGTGCCGGCCGTCTCCCCGGGCGTCCAGTGCAACGCGGCACTGATATGGCCGATCGAGCTTTCGGACGGTGCGTCCGGAGTCAGCTCGTGGGTCGACAGGTGCATCAGCAGCATGTCAACGGCGAACCGTTGCCGGTTGACCCGCGTCCGTCGTGCCCGCGCCACCAGCCCTTCCGTGGGCGAGAAGAGCAGCGCCAGCCCGAAAAAGACACCCGTCATCGTTACGATCCCGCCCGAAACCGACGCATCCCACCAGATCGCCAGCCAGTAACCGCTCACAGCCGACAATGCGCCAATCATCGCCGATCCAACGATCATCTCGAAGAGGTCGTCCGTCAACAGGTACGCGGTTGCCGCCGGTACGATCACCAGCGCGACGACGAGGATCGCGCCGACAGCGGTGAACGCGCCAACCGTCGTCATCGAAAGCACGAACATCAACCCGTAGTGGATCAGGACCGGCGAGAGGCCGATCGTCGCCGCAAGACCGGGATCGAACGTCGTCAGCTTGAGCTCCTTATAGAAAAGGAAGAGGAACGTGACGTTCACGACCAGCAACACACTCATCAACCAGAGCGAGGAGGGGCCGAGGTCGTGCCCGGCGATTGCGAACCGCTCGAACGACGAGAATTCGATGTTGCCGTACAGGATCGCATCGGTATCGAGGTGCGCATTCGAGAAGGAGCGCGAGACGATGACCGTCCCGAGCGCGAACATCGCGGGGAAGACGATGCCCATCGCCTCGCCGCCTTCGATTCTCCGGGTCCGCTGCAACGCCTCGACCAACGCGACCGTCAGCAGCGCCGCCCCGGTCGCACCGACCACGCCGGTCAGCAGGTTCGGACCACTGGCGATCCAGTATCCGGCAACGAGACCCGGCAGGATCGCATGACTGATCGCATCCGTCATCATCGCCTCGCGTCGCAGGATCAGGAAGGTCCCGAGGAGGGCGCAGGCGGCGGCACACAACACACCGGTAAGCAGGATCACCACGCCGGAGGTCATGACCGCACCTCCGCCACGGCGTCGAAGCCACGATCGCGGAGCCGCGTCTGCTGGCGACGTCGCCGGATCTGGTCGGGGAGGAGCCCGTGTCGCGGTGCGAGGAAGAGCGAAACGAGCACGATCGCGGTCAACGAGAGTACGATCATCGGTCCGGTCGGAATCCTCGCCGCCTGCACGCTGATCACCGCGCCAGAGACCCCGGCAATCGCACCGAAGAGCGCAGAGAGAATCAGCATCACATGCAGACGATCGGTCCACTGCCTCGCCGCTGCGCCGGGCCCGATCACCATCGCCGCCATCAGCACCACACCCACCGTCTGCAACCCGATCATCACGGCGACCACCAGCAGGGAAGTGAGGATGATGTCCAGCAATCGTGTGGGCAACCCGATGCTGAAGGCGAACGCCGGGTCGAAGGAGATCACCTTGAACTCCTTGTACAGTGCGATCACGACGATCAATCCGAGCGCGCCGATCACGACGAAGGAGATGACGTCGTCCGCAATCAGCGAGGCGGCCTGTCCGAAGAGGTACTTGTCCAGTCCAGCCTGGTTGGCATCGTTCCCCTGCTGGATCAATGTCAGCAGCAGGATGCCGACGCCGAAAAAGACGCTCAGCACGACGCCGAGCATCGTGTCTTCGGAGAGCTTGGTATCCCGCACGGTACGGAGCAGGAGAAGCGTCCCGAGCCACCCGGCGATTCCCGCGCCGATCAGCAACACGATCGTCTCGCGGGAGCCCGTGAGCATAAAGGCGATGCAGATCCCCGGCAATGCGGCGTGCGAGAGCGAGTCTCCGAGGAGCCCTTGCCGCCGCAGGACCGCGAACGCGCCGAGCACGCCGCTGACGATCCCGAGCAGCATCGCGCCGAGGGCGACATTGCGCAGAGTGTAGTCAAAGATCAGATCGTGCAGCACGCTCATGTCCTGACCGCCTCGCTCTCCCGGATTCGCAGCAGATTACTGTTGCCGCCATACGTCCTGGCGAGATTGTCAGCCGTGAAGGTCTCCACGAACGGGCCGGCGGCGATCGTGCGCACATTCAACAGAACGAGCCAGTCAAAATACTCGGGCGCGGATTCGAGATCGTGATGGACGGCGATCACCGTCTTCCCCTCGTCACGCAACGTCTGCAGCAACGTCACGATCGCCTTCTCGGTCGCCGCATCGACGCCGACGAACGGCTCGTCCATGAAATAGAGCTGGGCATCCTGCACCAGCGCCCGGGCGAGGAAGACCCGCTGCTGCTGGCCACCCGAGAGCTGGCTGATCTGCCGGTGGGCGAAGTCGGCCATCCCGACCTGTTCCAGCCGATCCATGGCCTGCGCGATCTCCGCCTTGCCCGGTCGCCGGAACCATCCGAGGTGACCGTAGGTGCCCATCGTCACGACATCCAGCGCGCTGGTCGGGAAGTTCCAGTCGACGCTGCCGCGCTGGGGAACGTACCCGACAAGTTGCCGCTGCCGTGGCGACGAGTGCCCGAAAATCTCGATCGTCCCCGATGCGACCGGGACCAGTCCGAGGATCGATTTCAGCAAGGTGCTCTTGCCCGCACCATTCGGCCCGATGATCGCCGTCAGCGTCCCGGTCGGGATCGTCAGGTCGACATCCCACAGGACGGGTGTTTCCCGGTATGCGACCGTCAGGTCGTGGACGGTGACGGCGGCGGTCTCATCGCGAATCGCGGGCACCGCCGCCCGTTTCAATGTCAGGTTCATGGTTTCCTCGCGGTTGCTACACAGGTAGGGGCGGACCCTGTGTCCGCCCGATCGGCGCCGCAGGCGTCGATAATGGAACGACGGAAGGCCTCGGTGAAGACGCGTACACAGGTAATGGACCTGCGGGTGATGCCGCTTCGCGGCATCGGGCAGACACGGGGTCTGCCCCTACCCGATGCGCTGTCTCTCATCACCCCTCACCCAGCAAGGCGTCGACGATCGTATGCACGTTCGCACGCACCATCCCGATATAGGTGCCTTCCGGCGTGCCGGATTCTCCCATCGCGTCGGAATAGAGCTCGCCACCGATAGCGACATCCCAGCCCTTCGCCCGGCAGGCGGCCTGCACCGCCTCGATCGTCGAAGGTGGCACGGATGACTCGATGAACATCGCCCGGATCTGCCGCTCCGTGATGAAGGCGGCAAGATCCTGCACGTCTCCGGCACCCGCCTCCGTCGCGGTGCTCATGCCCTGAAGCCCTCGCACCTCGAAGCCATAGCGACGTCCGAAATAGTTGAAGGCATCGTGCGCGGTCACCAGCACCCGTTGTTCTTCCGGAATCCGGTGCGTTGCTTCCAGCACCCAGGCATCGAGCTCGTCCAGTTTCCCGAGATACACCTCCGCGTTGGCCGCAAAATCATCGGCGTAGGCGGGAAATGTCTCCACCAGCGCCTGCAGGATGCGATCGCCGACGAGTCGCCAGAGCGAAACATCGAACCAGACATGCGGATCCCACATCTCCGGTCCAAAACGCAGCCGTCGCTCGACCGGGATAGTCTCGGAGACCGCAACGGCCGGTTTGTCGCCCAGCTCGTCGATCTTGTCGAAGGTCTCCGACATCCTGCCCTCGAGATGCAGACCGCCATACAGGATCAGGTCGGCATCCCCGAGGCGGGTGATATCCCCGGCACTCGGCTTGTAGAGATGCGGATCGACACCGGGCCCCATCAATCCGATCGCGTCGATACGCTCGCCGCCGATATTGCGCGCGACATCGGCGATCATGCCGACGGTTGCGGTCACGCGGGAGCGACCGTCGTCCCGGAGCGAAGACTCGCTGGCAAACGCGACCCCGGTCGCGATCGCGCCAACTGTCAGGACCCCACCGGCAATCAGGCGCCGTCTCGTCATCATTCGTTGCGAATCCAGTTTTCCCCTCCTTCCTGTCATACGTCATTCGGACGACCCGAGCCGCCCAATCAAGGTTTAGCCATAGCTAAACATGATCCTACACCGAATGCCGGGATTTGTCACAAAGCATGCGGTACGATCCGGACAGGAAGACGCGAGACGCTCTGGATGGGATACCGACGAAATGGGAACAACCCGATTTGCACAAAACGAGCTGGCCCGGCTGAGTTACGAAGTCGCCGGACCAGAGGACGCGCCGGTGGTGGTCCTGCTGCATGCCACGATGGCGGGGCGGGCCTCCATGACGCCGCTGCAGGAGCGACTGGCCGAGAGCGCCCGCGTGATCGTGCCCGACGCGCGCGGACACGGCGGCAGCACGGCGCTGACGAAACGCGATCTCGCCAGCACCGATCTCGCGAACGACATCGTCGCGGTGCTGGATGCGGAGGATATCTCCGGTCCAGTCCATCTCGTCGGACATGGGCAAGGCGCCGTCGCCGCACTGGAGCTGGCGCATTGGCGACCGGACCGCATCGCATCGCTGGTGCTGATCGAGCCCGAAACGCTCGCGGTGCTTGAGGGTGAGCACGACGAAGAGATCGTGCAGGTGCGGGAAGAAGCGCGCCAGGCGAACCGGGAAGCAGCGGATGCTTCGTACAGACAACTCGCCGACAAGGCGCTGAACGGCTACCTCGACCGGCGTTGGGGAGAAGGCTGGCGAGAACGCTTGCCGAAACCGCGATTGGCGGCGGTCCGGCGGTCCATGCCCGCGCTGGCCGCCTCGCTCGATGCGCTGGAGCGCTTCCGGATGCTGCCGGAGCATCTGGAAGGGGTCACATTCCCGGTCCTGATCGTCACGGCGGAGAATACCCCCGTCGCCGAGCGATTCATGGCCGACCGTCTCACCAGTTGGCTCCCGACGGCAGAGCGCCTCGCCGTACCGTCACTGCCCGGCGGTCTGCCCTTTACCGGCGACGGCGCATCCGCTGCCGACCAGATCGCGGCCTGGGTGAAGGCGAAATTGGCGGGGGAGTAGGAGCGCTCGCAGGCAATTGACTTGCCCAAACGTGCCTCACGTAGGGGAGGACCTTGTGTCCTCCCGATGTTTCCTCACCATTGCAATAAAAGCCTGTCATCCCGAGCGAAGTCGAGGGATCTCGATACAGCGAAGTACAGAGATCCCTCGACTTCGCTCGGGATGACAGAGATGTATCGGGATGACAGAAACGTTTATGAGACAGCCAGCCTCTTCGTGGCTATCCTGCCCGGTACACGGGCTCCACTGTCACCGGAAAATTCACTGAATTCGCGATGAAGCACAACCGGTGCGCCTCATGATGCTGGGCATCGGCGCGTTTCTGGTCGGCTCCATTCGCCAGCGTGATCTCCGGCCGCAGGACAACGGAGTCGAAGCGGCCGCCACCGTCGCGATCCTCGATCATCACGCCCTCGGCACGATCGACGTACGCCGTCACGACGACGCCAGCCTTCGCACACCGGCTGAGAAACCAGAGCATGTGGCACTGCGACAACGAGGCGACCAGCAGCTCCTCCGGATTCCACCGGGCGGGATCGCCGTTGAACGCCGGATCGGACGATACCGGAATCACCGGTTTACCCTCACCGGAGACCTCGTGATCCTTCGAATACCCGTTCGGCTTCGCCGTACCGTCGCCGGTATTCCCGGTCCAGGTAACGGTGACGGGGTAGTGATGCGTTTTCCCAGGCATGGTATTCCTCGCGTGAAACGAAATTGACACACGACGATACCATGCCTGGCGAAGCGACATGACGCAACTGGCAGGAATGTTACGACGCCACCGGAACCGGGGTCGGGGCCACTCCGTCGATCAAAAAGGCCTCAAGATCGTCCATCACCTTGTTCGCGGCAATGTAGCCGATTCCGACCATCCAGTACTCGTCGTCAACCCAGTAGAGACGATCGTTCTTTACCGCATCGAGCGAATGCCACAAAGGATTGGCGTCATACGCTTCGAGCGGGGTATCGCCGGTCGCACCCCAGGCGCAGGCAAAGATATGCGTTCCGTCACACAGGCGAATCTGTTCCTCCGAGATCTCCTCCGACCAGTTCACAGGATCTTCACTGTCCTGGCTCTCGGCCCGAGGCATTTCAAGATCGTCAAGGATCGTGCCGATAAACGACTTATGATAGTAAAGCCGAACCGCACCGGGCAGAAATCGAACAATCGATATTCGCCAGTCCTGACGGTCTCCATCCGTAGCCTGCTTGAAAGCGTCGATACGCTCCCTGTATTGAGCGATGACGTTTTCACCCTCGGTCTTTTTGTTCATCGCGTCGGTGAAAAGCAGGAAATCGTTTTGCCACGTCGCACCAACGGTCTCGCTGAAAACAGTAGGCGCGATTTCTATCAAAACCGGATGAATCGACTCATGCCGAACCTTGGTACCGATAATCAGGTCCGGCTCAAGCTCGATGATCGCTTCGAGATTCGGCTCGGTGATGATACCGACGTTCGCGATACCCTCGGTGCGGTCACCGAGATAGGCGGGAAAAGGATCATCGGCAAATCCCGTGGTTGCGCCGATCGGCGTCACTCCGACGGAGAGCGCCGCATCCAGCATTGGTCCATCGAGGACAACGATCCGCTGCGGATTGGCCGGGATTTCAACCTCGCCCATCGCATCCGTGAAGATTCGCGTCCCTCCGGTTGGCATGCTGTCGGGAGATGCCGACTGTGCAAACGCGCGCAGTACCGATACTGCGGGGACGGCGGCGGTCATGATTGCCGCAAATGCACGGCGGGTGAGGGAACGGGAGAAGCTCATCGTCAGACTCCTGGTATAAGGAGCCGAATTCCGACTCCATCAGTCAGATTTTCCAGGGGCCATGATAGAGTTCTCCACATGCCGACGTCAACGCGCAAGGCAACAGAAACTCACGACTGAAATCCGTCCAGCAGCCAGCGACCGGACGACTCAGACCACACATATGTCCAGTGTGCCGGCAACTTCGCGGCGAACGGCATCAACGAATCGCCAGCCTCTCCGATGATCGCCTCACCATCCCGATTCATCCAGACGACGGTGACGGTGACTCTGCCGTCCTCACTCACGACAGGCGCGGCGTCCGGGTTCCAGTCGACGATCATCGGAACGTACGTATCTGTCGGCGGGTTCCAGATAAAAACAGTGGTGTCGACCTCGGACGATGAATCGGCATCAAATGACGCGATCTGCTCAGCAACCAACGACGGGCTGTACGCAGGGATGTTGATCCGCAACATATCGGCGCGGATCATATCGTCGCTCTCAAGCGCCAGCATCTGCAACGCCGTCCCGGTGAAATGACAGGCAATCCATCCGCGATGCGACTCCGTGATCTGCCGATACTCATCCTCGGTCAACTGACGACTCCCGGAAGTTTCCGGTGTCGCTGCGATCCGTTCGGACGATCCTCCCTCGACGACCGACAGCACCTCGTCGACGGTCAACGGCTCAACCGAGCATTCGTCTGGTTGCGGATGATGATAAATAGCATTCGGGATCGGTGTCTGTATGGTCCGGGTCGGATATGGGTTCTCGACCGGCTCAATTGGATGCTCGACTCCAGTCGGAATAAGTACCGGATTCGGGTTCACCGGGATCGACGGGGCCTCGTCTCCAATAGTCGTAGCCACCGGAATGATGTCTGAGTCGTCCGACGACGGCGAACTGCCAAGACCACTCGCGGGGACGGTCGGAGCCGCAGCCCAGGCCGTCGGCGTCACACGCGGCATTGCCTCGTCACCCCGAATGATCGGGAACGCGACGAACGCCGCGATCACCACCATCACGATGGCGATCGCCGTGATTCCCGTCTGCATCGCCTCGTGAACGATGCCCATCCTGTTCCGCGCCTGGGGTCGTCCGGGAATACGTCTTCGTACCCAGGGGTTGAACGCGTCCGGCGTCGTCAGCGCTGGCTGGGCAAGCGGACCAGGCCCACCGGTTGGGGGCTCACCTTGCGGGTGCGTGGCCATAAGCTCCCTCCAGATCGCCGAGCGACGATCATCGTCCAGCCGGGCGGTGGCAGATTCCTGAATGCGACGGGCAATATCCGCGACCGGAGAAGCATCCCCCGGCGGGTTCCCGCCGACGAGCGCATCGAGAAAATCGGCGAAGCGGTCCTCGTTCATGGATGTCCTTCCTCCGGCGAAGGAGACGTGTCAGCGTAGGGTGCGAGGAGCTCGCGCAACCGGGTATAGGCACGGAACTGGGTCGATTTCACCGCGGCCAGCTTCATTCCCAACACTCCGGCGATCTCCGGCCCGGTCAATCCAGCCAACCGGAGCTCGACGACGTCGCGCTGACCATCCGTCAGCTCGAGAAGCGCGACGCCGAAGGCTCGCCTCAGGTCAGCCTGCAACGCGAGGTGCTCCGGCCCGGCTGATGTGTCCTGCATCGCATGCACCTGGTCACGCGCGTCAAGCGAGGCGGTTTCGCGCCGGGCGCGGTAGGTATCGACCAGCAGGTTATGCGCGATCGAGAACAGCCAGCTTCGAAACGTCCCGCCGCTATCGCGGTAACGGGGGAGTGCCGCCAGCGCCCGGGTGAACACGAGGGCCGTCAGGTCGGCCGCCTGCTCGGGGTGGCTGATCCGTCGCAGGCAATACCCGTAGACATCGTCGACATAGCGCTCATAGAGGGGTGCAAACGCCGCCGGATCGCGCCGGGCGCGGGCGATCTCCACCGATTCGCGGGAGACCGCTACGGGATCGACGGGAACGTCGCGGGCAGGGGAATCCGCCAGCAGAGTCATCATCCCGCCGCCCGCATCCCCGATCTCGATTGGAGCCCGTGGCGCCTGCATCGCTCCTCCATCATCTCCCGTTGTGTTGGGGTCAACGTATATTCGCGAAAAAGGATTCGATGGATGTGAGTATGCGGGATTCCAGAAACGGACGACTCTCCATCCTCACGTTTCCGTCTGCCTCCGGCGCGGCCCCGCGAATGCAAGGTGTAGAGTCAAATACACACGCGCTCCCGCATTCATCAAAGGCGCACTCCCATGACAGCCACCGACCCGAATCACATTCCCGCTCACACCCGCTGGATCGGACGCCTCTTCGGCGCAGTCGCGATGCTGGCGATGCTCGCCGTGGTCGTTCTCGGACGCCTGCTCTCCGGGTCGATCTCCCTGCTCGGCACCATCGCCGACGCCCTCCTGCTGGCGATGCCGATCAGCGTCTTCTCGTGGCTCCTCGATCTCCTCGGCACCCAGGCGAAAACGTTGCTTTTGGCCGGCCTAGTCGTCCTGCTCGTGCTGATCGGCGCGTGGATCGGGGGGCGCTTCATCGTCGATTCCCTCCGCGAGCCGGGACGCGCCGGAGCGCGGGCCTCGATCGTCTCGCTGGTGCTGTTCCTCTGCTCCATCGGCTTCATCCTGCTCTTCGTGAACGCGCAAACACCCGGCGTGCTGACCAACGGCGGCTTCCTCCGCACGTCGATCACGCTCGGTATCGCGGCGATCGTCTTCGGTATCGTCCTCGCCGGACTGACGACGCTCTACCTCGTGGAAGAGCGCCCGGATCGTCGCCGCTTCCTCGTGTGGGGAGGAACCGCGATCGCCGGGCTCTTCGGGCTTGTCACCGTTGGCCAGGAGATCGGCCGCGTCGCCACGCGCAAGACGAATGTCACGGGCACTGGCGGAAAACTCTCGTCCACGATCACGCCGAACGACGATTTCTACATCGTCTCCAAGAACTTCGTGGATCCGCAAAACGATCGTGGTCCCGACTGGACGATCTCCATCACCGGCCTGGTCGACCACGAGCTGACATTCTCCCGCGCCGATCTGGAGGCGATGGAGGGCGCGGGAACGTTCACCTCAACCCAGCTCTGCATCAGCAACCCGGTCGGAGGAGACCTGATCGGCACGGCGGAGTGGACCGGTATTCCACTTTCGGCGCTCCTCGACCAGGCTGGAGTAGGGGAGGGTGCATACAAGGTCATCTTCGAAGGCACCGATGGCTACACCACCGGGGTCCCGGTCGATCGCGTCATGCGCGCGGCATCGCACCTCGTCTGGGGTATGAACGGCGCGCCCCTGCCGCACGAGCACGGGGCGCCAGTCCGCGCGATCATCCCCGGTCTGTACGGCATGAAAAGCGCCAAGTGGCTCACGAAAATGACTCTCACGAAGGATGATTACAAGGGGTATTGGGAGACGCGAAACTGGACCGATGAGGCGACCGTGAAGACGATGAGCCGGATCGACACACCGAGCGATCACGATGTACTCCCGGCCGGCCCGGTCGATATCGGCGGCATCGCCTTCGCTGGCGACGAGCGCATCAGCGCGGTCGAGGTCTCGACCGACAACGGAGCGACGTGGCAGAAGGCGGAGATACGTGAAAACCCGGCTCCGGGCAGCGTCGAGTGGGTGATCTGGACGTTCCGGTGGCAGGCGACCTCCGGGGCGCATGTCCTCGTCGTTCGCGCCGTCCTCGCCGATGGCAGCGTCCAGACAGACCAAAAGGCATCCGAGCTCCCCGATGGAGCCAGCGGCTGGCACCGGATCACCGTCGGCATTGCCTGATGCGATTCGCAGGCACAGTTGGCCCGGCGTGGTCGCCACCCGGCGTAGGGGCCGTACTTGCGAAGCAACGTCGGCCCCTACCGAATGAACCTTTCCGCAACCGGTTTGCTTCGGCATTTGCGTTGATGCGGCCAGCACACCTTCCCGCAGCGCGCGATCCTTGCGAGAATGAACGTCCTGTCGCATTCGTCTGCAATCCGGAGAATCCGTCATGCCCGATCCATCCCTGCCCACCTCCTACTGGCACGCCACCTTCCCACCCTCGATTCCGGATGATGCCTTGCCGACACGCACCGATGTCGCCGTCATCGGCGGCGGCATGCTCGGATGCTGGACGGCGTACTGGCTGGCCCGGCAGGGCGCGGACGTCACCCTGCTCGAACGCGATGTCATCAGCTGGGGTGCGACCGGCCGGAACGGCGGCTTCCTGATGAGCGGCGGCGCGATGAGCTACGGTACGGCGATCGACACCTTCGGCCGCGATACGGCCCGGGAGATCTGGACACTGGCCGCCGAGGGGCAGGCTCGGGCGGTCGAGATCATCGGCGAAGAGGGGATCGACTGCGATCTGCGCACGCCGGGCAGCATGACGCTCGCCCTTTCGGACGACGCGCTGGACCGTATGCGGCAAGACGCAGCGTTGATGGCGGAAGATGGCTTCGGCAAGGAAATCCTCGACCGGCACGCGGTGCAGGAACTGATCCGGACCCCGCTCGGACCGGAGATCACCGGCGGCGCCTACGCCGCGGACGGCAGCCTGCTCCATTCCGGACGGTACCTCGCCGGCATCGCGTCCGCGGCGAAGCGGCACGGCGCAATACTCTGCCGGGCGGGTGTCACGACGATCACACCGGGGGAGGACGGCGTCACGCTCGCCACATCGGCGGGAACGCTTCGGGCCGGGCGAGTCATCGTCGCGGTCAACGCCTGGTCCGCCGATCTCGTGCCCGCGCTGAAGGGAGTCGTCTCCCCGGTTCGCGGGCAAATCCTCGCCTACGAGCCGGTTTCCCGCGTCTTCGACGTCGGGCTCGGCGCAGATATCACACCGACGGGCGAATACTGGCAGCAGACACCGGAGGGGGCGATCGTGATCGGCGGTTGCCGGGCCGACGCACCGAACGGCGACGTCGGCGTCCGCGATATGCGTCCGACAACCGATGTCCTGGACGCGATCGCAGGCGTGCTCCCACGGCTCTTCCCGGAGTTGGCCGACCTGCGAATTTCCCGGCAGTGGGCCGGGCTGATGGCATTCACCTCGGACCATTTACCGGTGGCGGATGCCCCGACGCAGATGCCCGGCGTCTGGGTCGCCGGGGGATTCTGCGGTCACGGCATGCCGTTCGGCCCACGGGTGGGGCAGTTGCTGGCGGGGGCGGCCATCACCGGTGAAACACCGGACGTACTGGCCCCGCTGCGCATCGACCGGCCGACCCTCTCGTCCCTTGGCTGATCGTCAGGCCGACTCCCGCAATCCGCAGACATGGACGGAGCCGTAGGTTTCGCTCCAGCGTTCGAGCGCGCCCAGTTCATCCTCGTCCAGGACGAACTGCGTCGAGCAGGAAGGGCAGACGATCGCGTAGGTGCAATCGCCGCGCGTCTCGCACCACTGCAACACGTCGCCGAATCCATGGCAATCGCTCTCGCAGAGATGGTGGATCACCTCCTGCGCGCTACCACTCAACGTGACGAGGGTGTCTTCGGGAACATGGACGGAATCGCTCATACGAACCTCCTCGGGAGGATGTACTACAGCGGAACGGTTCGTTGCGTCGTTGCAGGGTTCCGATGTTAGCGACCGTCTTTGCAAAACGCAAGCCGTCATTCCGCCTCACATGCGTGATGCGATTCACAATTCGTCCATGCATCCAGTCGTGACTATGCGACGAGCACAATACTTTTCCAGGTTATGACAATTTCAGTCGTCGCGATGCACATGTCGGCATGACCGTAGGAACTCCCTCCCAGCCCGTGAGACGCCCCTACAGCGAATTGCAGGAAGAGTGTGACACGGGTATCCGAATGCTCGGCGTCCTACGGACGCCGAGGGGGCGGAGAGTCCTTCGGACCATCCGCCCCTACGGGCAATGCGCGTGGTCCGATTCGCTGCAGGGCGTTGAATCCCGTGCGAAACACGAGGGATTACACCGTGACGGGCAGCTCCGACAACACGACGCGCGCCATCTCGAGCGTGCGATCGATATCCGACTCAGTGTGCGCGGCGCTGACGTGGTTGCGCTTCAATGCGGTCGGCAGCATGAAGATGCCCCGATCGCACATTCCCTGCCGGAATGCGACATCCATCGCCGTGTCGTTGCGCAGCAGGTCAGTGTAGGTCTCGATGGGACCCTCCATGAAGTAGGGCACGAAGACCGAGCCGTAGCGTGCCACCGTCACCGGGATGCCGCGCTCGTTCGCGATGTCCTGGATTCCGGTCGCGGCCCTCTCCGCAAGCCCGAAGGTGTGCTCGTAGACGCTGCCATCCTCCAGCTCGGCGATCGTCGCCAGCGACGCCGCGACGCTCATCGGGTGGCCGTTGTAGGTACCCGCGAAGAAGACCCCGCCGGGACCGAACATGTCCATGTAGGTGGCCTTGCCGGTCAGCGCGGCGATGGGATAGCCGTTCGCCATCGCCTTGGCGAAGGTGGACAGGTCCGGCTGGACCCCCACGATGCTCTGGTAGCCACCGAGACTGTGCCGAAAACCGGTGACGACCTCATCGAAGATCAGCAACGAGCCGGCAGCCTCGGTTTCCCGGCGCAATGTCGAAAGGAACTCCTCGCTCGGCAGCACGCAGCCGATGTTGTGCGGGATGATCTCGACGAACACCGCCGCGATCGTGTCACCCTGCTCCCGCAGCGTCGTTCGCAGCATTTCGGCATCGTTGAACGGCAGCACGATCGTCTTGTCGACCGTATCCCGCAGCATACCGGGGGAGAGCGGGTCCTTCTGGCCGATCTTCTCCGCCGGGGTGATGACGTTCATCAGGACGGCATCGTGCCAGCCGTGGTAGGTCCCCTGAAACTTGACGATATGCTCGCGTCCGGTGGCAGCACGGGCGAGACGGAGCGCGGCGTAGGTTGCTTCGGAGCCGGAATTGGTCAGCAGCACCCGTTCCGCACCCGGAACGTGCCGCGTGATCGTCTCGGCAAGCACCACTTCCTGCTCCGTCACCCCGACACCCATCAGGTCGAGGTCGCTCATCGCCTGCTGCACCGCCGCATTCACGCGCGGATGGTTATGCCCCAGCACCAGCGGCCCGAAGGCCGCGTGATAGTCGAGATACCGGTTGCCATCGGCATCCGTGAAATACGCGCCCGCCGTCCGCGTCGTCACCAGCGGCCACTCCAGCCGCCGGTTCGTCGAATTCACGCCACCGGGAATCACCTGCTGCGCCCGGTCCATGATCGATGCATTGCTCGTTCGGTCCATTACGATTCCTGTCCTTTCTCCGTCCTGAAGCGGATCCCAGAGACGAATGCGCGGGTGGCGAATCTCTTACCCCTTGATCGACTCCAGCAGACTGAGGGCTTCGGCGATCGCCACATCCGCCGCGTCCGGCGCGAAGGGCGTGACCTCGACCTCGTACCCACCGAGCGGATAGGCATCGGCCGTGGGCAGGTACGCCCAACCGACCCCCGTATACCCGGACACCAGCGTGTGGGAGAACGGGGACGATGCCTTGATCGCTTTTCCGATCGCAGAAAACGGCTCCGCCGCCATCCCGAGCAGCGCGATGTCCGACCCGATCGCGATGGCATGCATATCGACGGGCCAGGTGGCGCTCCCCTCGAGATTCCGGGCCAGATCGGCGCGCATCGAGGCCCGCTTAGCCTTCATCGTCACCGTCCGGATGTCGTCCTCGCTCCCGCCGGAGCTCCGCAGGTGTTCCAGCTCCGCGGCATGTTGTGATGCGGCGGCCGTCAACACCTCGGGATCGCCGATCTCCTTGACCGGCAAGTTCACGGTGGTACGGGCGTAGCGAACGTGCTGTGACGCGGGCGGAAGTGGACGATCTTCATAGACCGCCAGTGGCGCACCCGATTCGAGCGTCGTCACGTAATGCTCCTCGGTCGGGAACGGCTCCGCCTCCCACCAGAGCTTCGCCGCTTCGTGACCGAGGATCGCCCCCAGGCGCTGGTACTGGTTCACACCGTCCCGCGCGACACCGCGAACCGGACCGATATCCCCGGCAGCACCTTGCAGGAAGAGGCAGGTCGCACCCGTGGCATCCTCCACCAGCGCTTTCACCACACCGGGATAGTCGGGAGTCACCAGATCATTGTCGGGACCGACCGTGATGGGATGGCAGGCGTAGTTCACGATGGCTGCGAGAGGCTCGCCGCCCTCCGTGTCGACACGAAGCACCAGCACCTCGGGGTCGCGGACACCAGCCCGGTTGCGGCCAACGACGATCGCGCCGTCCTCCGGGCGGGAAAACCGCCGGTTCACGGAGATATCCGAGGCACCGGAGCGCACGGCGACCCGGGCAGGCTGCATCTCCCCCAGGGCGGACCACACCGCCCCCGCGATGCTCTGCCGGACGTATTCCGTGTAGCCGGGCAGCATCTCGGCGCCGCCGACGATCCACGAGCCTTCCCGCCCGTGGATGGGTCCGGAATGCGTGTGCGTGTAGGAGAGGCGGATGGCATCCTCCGGCAACCCTGTGAGCGCCGTCACCGTATCCAACGCGCGCTGGGCATGGTCGCCCCAAAGCCAGCAGGTATCGATATCGACGATCACCGTCGTCTGGTCGCCGGAACGAAGCGCCAGCGCGGTCACCGTCAGCGGCATATCGATCCCGGCGGCTCGCTCATGCGACTGGGCGCCCCAGCCACCATGAGCGATACCAATCGGTGGGGTAATGTCGACTTTCGCCACGCCGGCCAGAAGTGTCGAGGTCACGGTTCGATCTCCTTCTCTCGTATCGCGGAATCCTGCTTACCAATCGGCAACAGCACCGTCCGGATGGAAGTACCGCTGCATCGCCTCCGGTTTGAATGGATGTTTCGCGGCTTCCTCCTCGTTGATATCGATACCCAGTCCGGGGCGATCCGGCATCGCAACGTACCCGTTTTCGACAACGACGGGACCGATCACCACATCGTCTCGCCAGGGCACATCGTTGGTGATCGCTTCCTGGATCACCCAGTTCGGTGTCGACAGGGCAAAATGGATGGTCGCCGCCGTGGCGATCGGGCCGTTCGGGTTATGCGGTGCCACTGCAATCGAATGCGCCTCCGCCATCGACGCGATCTTGCGCGCTTCCCAGAGACCACCGCAATGCGACAGATCCGGCTGGATGATGTGGCAGGCCCGTCGCGCGATCAGGTCCCGGAACTGCCGCACGCCGACGAGACGCTCGCCCGTTGCGATCGGAATCCGGGCCTTCCGGGTGACCTCCTCCGTCGCGTCGATATCGTCGATAGAGCAGGGCTCCTCGAAGAAATAGAGCCCGTACGGCTCCAGGGCATGGCAATACTGGATCGCCATCGCCGGCCAGGTACGCGCGTGAAGATCGACCATCAGGTCCATCTCCGGTCCCACGGCATCGCGAATCGCCTCTACATACCTCGCGGCGAGACGCACGCTCTCGATTCCCTCGACGGGCTCGGTCCGGGGGACAGCCATGAACTTGATCGCGGTATAACCGCCGTCCTTGATCGAGAGCGCATTTTCGGCAAACTGTTCCGGCGTCTCGCTCTCGTACATGACCTTCATCTGGCCACCGCCGAGGTGGTTGTAGACGCGCACCCGGTCCCGCACCCGGCCACCGAGCAGCTCGTACACCGGCACGTTCAGCCATTTCCCCTTGATGTCCCAGAGCGCCTGCTCGATACCGCTAATCGCGCTCATCCCTTCGATCCCCGGGCGCCAGAAGTACTGCCGGGTCATGATCTGGTAGAGATGCTCGATCCGGCGCGGGTCTTCCCCGATCAGGAGACGTCCGATATCGTCGACGGACCCGACGACGCCAGCGGTCTTCCACTCCAGCGTCGCCTCACCCCACCCGTACAACCCATCCTGATCGGTCTCCACCTTGACGAAAACCCAGTTCCGCATGTTGGCGTTGACGACCGTGCTGGAAATTCGCGTGATCTTCATCCTCTGCTCCCCAAGCGACCGATGTGCTCGATCGCAAGCGATCCCGGAAGACAACCGGTCAGATGCATCGACACCTCACATCTCCACATGCGTTTTGTATGTACTGCATGCAATGTATACAACCCCTCGCGACACTCCGGAAACACCTCTCTACAGCGCATTGCAGGAAAGTCGCGGGGCTCATACGGAATCCGCATGAATGCTCGCGGGTCGCCCTGATGCCGCTCCGCGGCTGTCTCGGGCACAGGACCCGCGACGACGATCTCGTCACACGCGCTGACCCGCTACTGATCATCCGGATTCCGTATCACTCCATCAGGTGACCACGTCAACCTTCGTGCAGATAGCTCCAGTCGAAAAAGCCAGCCGCTACCTTTCCCGCAACCTCGGGTCGAGAATGTCGCGAAGTCCATCGCCGAGGAAGTTGAGCCCCAGCACCACGATCACGATCGCGAGACCCGGGGCGATCGCCATCCAGGGATTGATCTCCATATACGTCCGCGCGGCATTCAGCATCCCGCCCCAGGATGGCTCCGGTGGCTGGGTTCCCAGACCGAGGAAGGAGAGACTTGCTTCGGCCAGGATCGCGCTGGAGAGATACACGGTGATCAGGACGATCATCGGGGCCATGATGTTGGGGATGATATGACGCCCCACCAGGCGCCCATTGGTGACTCCGGCCACCCTGGCCGCCTCGACATAGGGCTCGGCCTGCACCGAAAGGACCGATCCCCTGATCACCCGCGCAAACGCGGGCGCGTAGATGATCCCGATCGCGATCATCGCGTTCCGGCTGCTGGGTCCCAGCAACCCCGTGATGACGATAGCCAGGATGAGCCCGGGAAAGGCAAACAGGATATCGACGAACCGCATCAGCACGTTATCGACGATCCCACCGTAGAATCCCGCCGAGATACCGAGCAATCCACCGAGCAGGAGAGAAACGGCGATGGCGATGATACCGACCTGAAGCGATACGCGAGCGCCGTAGATGATGCGGGAGAGCGTATCGCGCCCGAGCTCATCCGTTCCCAGCACATGCTCGCCGGATGGCCGCAACAGACGGGCCGCCTGTTGGTCCGCGGGGTCGTAGGGCGCGAGCAACGGCGCGAAAATCGCGGCGACGATGACCAGTAACACGATGATCGCGCCCACCGTCCCGATTCGGTTCCGAAGCAGGAGGTGTAACCACGTGCGCCGCGAGGATGCCTCCCGCGATTCGGCTATCTCGAGTGTTCCGACCTTGAGGGCTGTGGCTCCCACGCTCATGATTGCCGAATCCTTGGGTCCAGAAGACCGTAGAGAATGTCCACGATCAGGTTGACCAGCACGAACATCACCGCCAGATACAGCACCGCCGCCTGAACCAGCGTGTAATCGCGGTTGAAGATCGCCTGCAACAGGGTATTGCCAATACCATTCAGGCCGAAAACGACCTCGATGATCGCCGACGAGCCCATCAGCGAACCGAGTTGGAAACCGATGACCGTCACCACGGGAATGAGCGCATTTCGCAACGCATGGCGGTAAACGACGATGCGTTCCTGGAGTCCTTTGGCGCGGGCGGTACGGACGAAGTCATGGTTGAGGACCTCGAGCATGGTAGCCCGCGTCATTCTCATGATGATGGCCATCAATTGCACCGCGATGGCAAAGGAGGGCAGGGCGAATTGCCTCAGATTACCGATCGGATCCTCGAACAGAGGGATGTACTGGATGGACGGTACCCAGCCAAACGCCTTCGAGGTGAACAGGAGAAACAGGGTCGCGAGCCAGAAATTGGGAAGCGAGAGTCCGATCAGCCCCACCACCCGGGAGACGTAGTCCATGCCCGTATCCCGCTTGACCGCAGAGATCACACCGAGAGGAATCGCGACGATCGTGGCGATCAGGACGGAGAGGAGCGCCAGCTCGATCGTGACCGGAAGCGCCTTGAGGATCAGCTCGCCAACCGGCTTGCCCGAGCGCATCGACAGGCCGGGATTCCCGTGCAGCAAATCCCAGATCCAGTTCGCATATTGCTTGTAGAGAGGGTCGGACAACCCCATCGCATCGCGCAGCTTGGCGCGTGATGCGGAATCCGCCTGCGCATCCGCTCCCGCGATGATATCGACGATATCTCCGGGCAGGAGACGCAGCATGAGGAAAATGAGGATACTCATGCCGATCAGCGTCGGGATGAGAATGGCCAATCGCCGCAAGATATAGCGACCCAATCACGTCTCCTTTCCGAACGATCCCGGGCAGTCCGAGCATCCGGTAGAGGAGCGCCTACGGGCGCTCCTCCGCGAAGATCAGGCGTCCTTACTCCCCGTCACTCACGGTGACGTCCCGCAAACCCATGTTCGTGTTGCCATAGAACACATACATGCCCTGCAGGCGGTTGTTGATCGCCTGGAATTTCCGGCTCTGGACCGTATAGAGGTTCGGAACCTCCTCCATGACGATCTCCTGCAACCGGTCGTAGATCTCCTTGCGTCGGGTCTCATCGACAGTCGAGAGTCCCTCATCGTAGAGCGTGTCGAATTCGTCATTCTTCCAGCCGTCGCCGAACCAGGTCGTATTGTTGGACGTCCCGGTCCGGAAGTCGACCACGTGCGCGCTCGGGTCGCCCCGCATACCGCGCCGGGTGGACGCCCACTCGAATTCGCCCGTTCCGACGTTGGCCGCGAACGTCCCGATCTCGAGCGGCTCCACCGAGACATTGATGTTCAGCTGTTTCACCGCCTGCTGGACGATCTCGGCAATCTGCGTTGTCTCGCGAGGGGAGGCGATGGACTGGAGGGAAACATCGAACCCGTCCGCATACCCGGCCTCCTCCATGAGCGCCTTGGCACGCTCCACATCGTTCGCGTAGGCGGCGGCGATGACCTCGTTATCGAGAGGCCAGGGGCCAAACCCCGGCGGGATCGCGGCGGTCAGCTCCGCATTGCCGCCGAACACCTTGTCGATGATCTCCTGGCGGTCGATCACGAGGTTGATGGCCTGGCGAACTTCCCGGCTGCGCCAGGGCACGTCGTTCACCATCGAGAAATGGATCACCGCGGGCGCCGAGGTCAGACCGGAGAGCACGGTGATCTGATCGCTCTCCAGGATCGCGGCGACATCCGAGCTGAAGGTCGCTCCGTCGATCTCGCCCGAGCGCAGGGCGGCAACGCGCTGCTGCTCGTCGGGAAGCATCTTGAGGATGAGCGTCTGCACGCCGGGGGCGCCCTCACCCCAGAAATCGGGGAACGCCTCGTACACGATCCGGTCGTCCTGGCTGTACTCCGCCAGCCGGAACGGGCCGGTGCCAATGCCATCGCTCAGCACCTCGATCCGGTCGAACACACCGTCCGGCACAATGGGGGTGTAGTGCGTCCAGGCGAGGGTACCCGTCAACGTCGGATCCGGCTTCGACATGTTCACCTGAACGGTATAGTCGTCGACCGCGTCGACGCTGGCGATATTGTCGAGATAGGGGACCTTGACTCCCGGCTCGACCGGATCCAGCGCCTTGCCGAAGGAGTAGACGACATCCTTCGATGTCATCTCCGAGCCATCGTGAAACTTCACCCCCTGCCGCAGATGGAACACGTAGGTGGCATCATCGGGTGTCTCCCACGACTCGGCAAGTGCAGGGATCACGTTCAGGTCGGCATCCCAGGCGAGCAATGAGTCGTACATGAACTCCTTGCCCTGCCACTGCGAAAGGGCGATGCCGCCAAAGGGAATGATGTTCGGGACGCTGGTATCCATACCCCAGGTCACCGTGCCGACCGGTGATTCATCCTGCTTCGCCTGGAGCGCGTGCGCGCTGGCGCCAAGAGCGGATAATCCCAAACCGAGCCCCGCACTTTGCTTGAACAAGCTCCGTCTGGACAACCGGCCACGAACAAAGCAATTCAGGAAATGTAGACCCGGGTCATGGTAGCTCATGATGACTCCTGACTGTCGATTCCGTACACCGAAGGATTCCGATCCTTGATGCGGTCGGTAGATCTCGTCTCTGGACCACGTGGACGAAGGTCTCGTGTGCTCCTTTCTGCTGGCTATTCGTTCGGATAGTGCTCTCGCCAGCGAACCCGGATCGCTTCACCGTGCTTCTCGGCAGCCTGGCTGGCGCGTTCCGGATCGCCGGACTGGACCGCGTTGAGGATCGCCCGGCGGTCTTCCACCGAGGCGCGCATGTTTTCCGCAGAGAGTTGCTGCTGCGAATGAATGAGATACAGGTCGGATCGTTCCTCGATCCCGACCAACATGCGAGTCAGAAACGGAGCGCCGGCGCATTCCCCCAACGCCTGCTGGAACTGCCGGCACGCGCGAAGATGACCGGGGACGTCATCGGGAATACAACGGTCGGCGACCTCCAGAATCGATGCCAGCCGGACCACATCGGCGCCGGTCACCCGGGTCACCGCCTGCCGGGCGATAACGGATTCGATCATGCCCAGGGCTTCGTACATACCGAGAAACTCATTGAGCGTCACCGGCCGCACGCGCAGTCCCTTGTACGGCACTGCTTCGATCAGTCCCTCGTGCTCCAGAATCGCGAGCGCTTCCCGGATCGGCGTTCGGCTCAGCTCAAGCGCTTCGCCCAATCGCTCCTCGATCAACCGCTCGCGGGGCTCGAAGACCCCGCTCAGGATCGCGTTCTTCACCGCTTCGTATGCGATTTCCCGGGACCTCATTCGGCTGGTATCTCCGCTGATATGCCGGAGAATACCCGAATATCGCTCGTCGCTGATCCCATCGCTGGAGTTGGCCCTCGTCGCCCGTCCCATGTGGGTCTCCCGGCTGACAGCGCTCTGGGCGCGTTAACGGATTCATTGCATACAGTGGATACAACACTATCGCAAATCTTCATTTTGTCAACACCCGCTGCATGCCCGCAGGAGAATCTGCCAAAACGGTCGCGCATGACCGCATCTACCACCGCATCCGGATGATCAATCGCGGGTCAGTGCGCGTCACGAGACCGTCGTCTCGGATCCTGTGCCCGAGACATGTCCATAACCCAATGTGCGGAGCGGCATCCCGGCGAGCCGCGAGCATTCAGGCGGATTCCGTATTATGGGAACGCTCCTGTAGTGCCAATACAACACTTCCGGAAAGTCGCTACGAAATCATATTGACAATACCGTACGTACGCCTATAGGATTCAACAAGCACGTATATCTCATCCATACAAATCAACAGGAAATCCATAACAACGCTGATCCGGCGGACGAGAAGACCCGCCGACATGGCACGATCGTGCCCGCAACGCTGTCCCCGACACGCGTCGCGGGTTTGTGGAACGCAGGAGCTTTCGCATGGCGGAGTGGTCTCGACGCGGAATCCGGAGCCTCACGTTACTCGTTTTCCTGGCCAACCTCGTGGTCCCGTTCTCGCCGATATCGGCGGCAGCGGTATCGAATCCTCCTCCCGGAAACGTGTCCTCACACCAAACTACCAGAGCATCGCCCGGCGTGACCGGTATCGTGCCAACCCGGTCGCTCGCCCAGATCACCGCGCCCCCGTGGACGTGGAGCTTCGGCGGGATATCACTCGTGGCGACACCACCCGCCAACGTTGACTTCATGCCGGTTGGAACCACGTATCAATACACGGTCGACGTCACCAATGAAGAACATGGCTATCTGGACCCATTAGTTCTGATCGCGGCAAACTCTCCGGACACACCGGTCACGACCGACTCCTTTTCGATATGGCAGACCTGGGCAATCACGATGTCCGGCACGATCACCCTGAATGATGTCGCGACGGGATACCTGCATATTCCCGATCCCGGCATCACCGTCAGCGACGGAACCACCGTACTGGGGTCGACCGGCGCCTTCGCCTTCCCCTTCACGCCGCCTGCCGTCCGCACCGACCTCACACTCGAGCCAGTCACGATCATCCCGGCGACGTGTGACGACGGTAGCTACGCACCACCGTCGCTCGCGATCCCGGAATCCGGAGAGATCACCTACTGGCTCGAACCCGATCCGGACGAATTCGCGCCAGGCGACGAGCTCGTCGCCTACGCCAGCTGGGATCCCGACCTGTACGCCGTGTCCTCCGATGGCTACTGGATTCTGGCGGACGATCCCGGCTACGCCAGCCAGGCCGTCCACCTCGATGGCTGCGCGCGAACCGGGCTGCTCGTTGAGCTGGTGCCGGACCGGACGTCGTACTCCCTGCCCACGGAGACAATCGGCTTCAGTGTGTTTGCGAGAAACATCGGCGAGGCTTCGCTTTTCGGTATAACGGTCAACACCGGAGTCATCCTGACCTCATCGCTCCTGCCCGGTGAACGAGCGCTGATAGCGACTGGCGCGCACCCGGTCTCCATGCCGGATATCACGACAGGGACGATCGCGCTCGCCGTGACGGTGACCGGCATTGATGCCATCTCGCTCGATCCGGTTGGGGCCACGGCCCAGGCGACGCTCGACTATTCTCCGCCAGCACCGGTCACACTCGACGCCATTCCGGAGTGGAATGAGGCGTCCTGCAACGGCATGACTCCGATCCCACCAACGATCACCCTGCCGGTTGACGAAACCGACACGATCTCCTTCATTGCCGATCCTCCCGGCGTGAACGGAAACTGGGCTCCCGGGCAGGTCGTGACGATCGTCGCGACGGTTGCCGACGGTCGGGTCTTCGGCGACCGGGCGAACGGCTGGGAGATCGACCCGGATGACGATAGCCGAGCGACGTTCACGATCTCGCTCAACAACGTCGATTGTGTCGTCGCTGCGATTTCACTGGACATCTCGATCGTCGACGAGCAACCGGCATACGCTGCAGGCGAGACGGTGTTCTACACACTCATCGCCACAAACACCGGGAATACCGATCTTTCGGATGTCGCCGTGACCGACGATCTGGTCGATGATCTCGTTTGCGACGGTAACGGGATTTCATCGGGCAAGATCATCACCTGCACGGCACATTACACGGTCACCCAGCAGGATATCGATGGCGGCGGCTCCATCGTCAACGCCGCATCGGTGATCGGAACCGCGGCAGATGGCACGACGCAGCCATCCGACACGGCGTCCATCGACGCCAATCTTGTGGAGCGGGCCCCAAAGCTCTCGCTCGGGCATGCAGTCGATCCGGCGATCGTCGATGTCGCCGGGCAGGAGGTCACATACACGTTCACCGTCACCAACAGCGGAAACGTGACGATCACGGACATCGCGATCGATGCGCTGCAACTGACGACCGCCGGCCGTACGATCACCTGCGGGAAGACATCGCTCGCCCCCGGCAACAACACTGACTGCACCGCGACGCTCGCTTTCGATCAGGACGCGCTCGATACCGGATCTCCCGTCGAGATTGTCGTGACGGCAACTGGCACCGCACCCGGAGGAGGCACCGTATCCTCCAACTCGATCACGGCCAGTGTCACGTTCGCCCGGGAGCCGGAAATCTCGCTCGCGGCAAGGGTGACGCACGTCACCTCGGCAGGTGTCGTTCGCGAGCTCGCCGACGGAGAAACCGCGACCGGCCTCGAGACCGGCGACATCGTGACCTACGGGATCACCGTCACCAACACCGGCAACCTGACGCTTCACGACGCTGTGATCGAGGACACGATGTTGGGGACTCTGCAATGCGCGGGGTCGTTGTCGCCCGCCCCGGGCGACACCATCACCTGCTCCGGTACCTACACATTGGTGGCCGCAGACGAAACGAGGTGGCGGGGAATCGTCAATACACCCAGCGTTGTCGCCAGTCCACCAGTCTCCGGCCTGGTTACCGCGTCGGATTCGGTCACGATCTGGCCGTCCGTGCCGAAACCATCGCTGCAGCTTGACCTGGAGGCCGATCGCGGAAGCTACAGTGCACCCGGTGACACCATCCAGTACACCGTGACGGTGGAAAACACCGGTCTGGTACCCATCGACGGCGTCCAGTTCTCGACGACAGGCATGACCATCGGGAACGACTGCGCATTCCCGGAAATGCTGGACCCGGGGGATTCCGTCACCTGCACCAGCATCTACACACTCGTCCAGGACGATCTGGACGGAGGCACCCATACCGGCGGCGCGAGCATCTCCGGCGTCGGGCCGGACACAACTCCCGTCACGATTGAGGACGCCGTCGCAGCAACCGCCGTCCAGAATCCAGTGCTTGGCTTTACGGTTGAAGTCCGTTCGGTGAACGACACACCGGTGACTGGCGCGGCAACCGGACTCGTAATTGGCGATGTCGTCACCTACGCGCTCATCGCCGCCAACACCGGCAATGTGACGCTCGCAGGCGTGGAGATCAACGATTCGTTGGTGACAGAGGATCTTGATTGCGAGCAACCTGCCTCACTCGCACCGGGATCGTCGCTCACCTGCATGGGCGCATGGACGATCACGCAGGATGATGTCGATCAGGGATTCGTCACCAGCGATGCCACCGCCACCGCCACGGCACCGGGGAAGATACCCCTTGCGAAAACCGCGTCGATCACGATAATGACCGTCGAGGCGGCTCCCGGCATCGCTCTCTCGCTCTCCGCGGCTCCGAATCCGGCCCGTTCCGCGGGCGAGGTCGTCGTCTGGTCGTTCGTCATCACCAACACCGGCAACGTGACCGTCACCGATATCGCCATTCAGAGCGACAGGTTCGACGCCGGACACATCTCCTGCCCGAAGACCACTATCCTCCCGAATGAGAGCATTACCTGCACGGCTTCCATCGTCATCACGCAGGATCATATCGACTATGGCGACGCGCTCACGCACGAGGCAACTGCCACTGGTCTCGCCGTGCGTACCGGAGGTGGCACAGTCCGGAAGTCGTCGGACGATCCGCGACTGGTCGCCACGAGCCCGACGAGCGCAACAGTGCAGATCCTCCAGGAACCGGCGCTGACGCTGGTCATGTCCGGGGCGATCTCCGCTCCGGACGCGATCGTCCCGGGTACGATGGTGACGTGGGAATTTCTCGTGACCAACAGCGGCAACACGACGCTCCGCGATGTCCTCGTCGACGATGAGTTGGTGATCTATGTCGCCGGCGGTGGCAGTGGATTCCAGGAAGGCCTTGGGACAATGGTCCCCGGCCAATCGGCGACGCTCAGAGGAACGTCCCGGATCACACCGACGCAACTGGCAGCCCGATCGATAACCAATCGAGCCATGGCGGGAAGCGGCGCCCTCCGCTCACCCGAGTCCGTGTTCACACTGTCTCTGGGAGACCCTGCCCCGACACCGACGCCGACAAACCCGGCCGCGCCGACGCCCACACCAGCTCCGACCGGCTCGGTCATCCCGCCAACGCCCACCCCAACATCCCCGGCCACACCAACAGTCTCGCCATCACCGACAACGGCTCCGGAGGTACCGAATCCGGCCGATCCCGACCGAATGCCGACCGGCGATGGAACCGGCGGGCAGCAGGACGCAACGCCGGACGACCAGGATCCGGCGATCACCGGTCTGCCGTCGACCGGTCAAGCAATCCCCGGCATCGCCCGGCCAACATGGATCACCGCGCTGCTGGCGACACTGGTTCTGGTCATCACCGCCCTCGGCGTCCGACGACACGGCCGGGTGTGACACGAGAGGGACGACGCGATCTGGCGTCGTCCCTCTCACATCTCTTGCCCCGGAAATCACCCTGCGATTCGCCCCGGGGTACCCGTTTTCCCGGAAGCCACGATCACAGCAGCGATTTCAGCTTTGCCTGGTCGATGTTCCCGCCCGACAACAGCGTGACGACCCGGCTGCCCCTCGGCGCATTCGCCTTGCCGGTAAGGAGGGCAGCGGTCGCGGCCGCCCCGGCCGGTTCGACCAGCACCTTGGCCCGGAACAGGATGAGCTTCAGCGCGTCGGCGATCTCTTCGTCGGTCACCAGCACCAGATCATCGACATAGTGGCCGATGATCGACTGCGTCAACGTACCGGGGAAGGGGGCGGCAAGCCCATCGGCGATCGTCTGGATGTCCCGGGCCGGCTCCATCGTTCCGGCTTCGAGATTCCGCTTGACGACATTCGCGCCGACCGGCTCGACTCCGATCACCCGAACCTCGGGTCGCTGGCTCTTGATCGCGACCAGGATACCGGAGATCAGGCCACCGCCTCCGATCGGCACGATCACGGTATCGACATCCGGCTCGTCATCAAGGATCTCGAGCCCGGCGATTCCCTGACCCGCCACGATCGCGGGATCGTCGAACGGGGAGACAAACGTGAGGTTGTGCTCCTGCCGGTAGGCATCCATCGTCGGGAAGAGGTCTTCCATCGAGTGGGAGAACCGCGCCTCCGCACCATACCCCCGGATCGCCTCGACCTTGGTCGGTACCGCCGTTTCCGGCATGAACACGACCGCGCGAACCCCGGCCATCTTCGCGGCAAATGCGAGACCCTGCCCGTGATTCCCGGCAGACATGGTCACGACGCCATGCGCCTTCTGCTCGTCGGAGAGCTGCATCACGGCATTCAGCGCCCCACGCGACTTGAACGAGCCAGTGCGCTGGAAGATCTCCGCCTTCATCCCGAGCTCGACCCCGGCCATATCACCGAGCGTACGACTCTGCAGCATCGGCGTCCGGTGCAGGTGCGGCATCACTCGCTCCCGTGCCGCGCGAATATCGTCGAGCGTCACGGAACGCCAGAGGGCCTCGGTATCGTGCTCGTCCTGACCAGTCATGCTGGGAACTCCTGCGTGATTCATGCGATAACGGGAATGTCCACCCGGGTACACCTTGGGTGGCAGTATACCGAAGAAAAACCGGTCCTCCGCGACCGAGCGCGAAAGACATCCCCATGACCTCACGCGATCCGGCATCATTGCCTCGCAACCCACGCATCCGCACCTTGCCCTACACCGAAGAGGCGATCACCCCGATTGCGGACTTGCTGGACGCCGAGGCCGGCATGGCCGATTTCCGGCTTCCCAGTTCCGCGGTTTACCAACTCACGGTGCAGGGCACGAACGGACGCCCAACGGCGATGGTCACCCTCTGGCCGGGTATTCGCCGGGTGGATGTGGTCTCCGGCCCCGCGACGGTCGTCTTCACCGACATCCGCACGGTCGATCTCGTCCCCGGCGTCGAGGTCCAGTTTCGTCGCACCGCGAAGGAATGCCTGATCGTCGCCAAAAACGGCCAGATCATCGTCCGCGCGTGAGATGGGCCTGACATCGACACTCCTCCTGCTTCATCCTTCCGTGCGGTCGGGATGAAGAGAGGTGTTCAGGAGATGTGCTTCACACGGGGATGCCCGCGGTCGCGGAGCGGTCGCTCTCTCTGGACAGGTCCTTCGCCCGCGCTCAGTGGCGTGTCACGCCTTCTGTCACATGCGCCGCAACCATCCCGGCATTCCGAGCGCAGTCGAGGAATGCCGGGATGACCGAAGCGGCTGGACGATGACGATCTCTCCCGATGCATAAGCCATGACATGCCATCAGGATGAAGGCAGTTCGCGGGTGCCTGTTTTGGACTCCTCGCGTCTCCCTGAACGACAGGATGGTTACCGGAAAACTCGCTCCAGCGCGTCATCGACCGCTCGCAGGGCCTCATCCCCGGTGTAATGTCCGATCAGCACATGCGAAACCAGCCCGTCGACCAGCGCGAACAGGCTGATCGCCGCACGATCCGGATCGATACCCGGAGCCAGTTCCCCCCGATCCCGCGCGTCCGCAAGCAATCCCCTGAAAAATCGCTGGCTGTTCTGGAATGTCCCGCGCATGAACGCCTCCATATCCGGATCGACCACCGCCCGGGCGAGAAACGCCATCCAGACGCGAATGCCGATCCGGCGTTCCTCGTCCAGCGGCAGCATCTCCTCGAATACGGCCCCCATGATCGCTCGCGTAGTTCGCGGCTCCGGTAGCGCCCGGACCCGCTCACCCGTGTGCGCGTTCGTCCGCTCGACCATGTACTCGCAGGCAAACTGGAGCATCTCGTCGCGCGTCCGGAAATGGTGCTGCACCATGCCCGCCGAGACTCCGGCTTCCTTCGCGACATCGCGTACGGTCGCCCGATCCAGCCCCTCGCGGGCAGCGATCTCCAACACGGCCTCGGCAATCATCCGCCGTCGTACCCCGGGTTCCAGTCGTTGTCTCATATACCCTTTCGTTGCAATACAAGTGTATTGACAGATGCCCGCACCGTCATTACGATACGAGTGTATTGCAGGAATCGGGAGACGTCACGCCCTGCGTACCGGGTCCCAACATGTCGTCACATCCATACATGGAAAAGATTCGCATCATGGCAAGCAATACAGTCAGACACCGCACATCGCTGGAAAACCTCGCCTGTACCTGGCCGCGAGCGGCGACGATCCTGGGGGCGGTCATCGCCAACCTCGTGATCTGGGCAATCTCCACCTACGTCGGTCAGGTTGACCTGCACGTGAACGGCACGGATGTCGGTCCGGTCCTCGTCGCGGGGGTCACCCTGCTCGCCGGGTTGGTCGCGTGGGGGTTGCTCGCGTTCCTCGAGCGGCGTATGGCGAATGCCTGGAAAATCTGGCGCAATATCGCGCTGGCCGTCCTCGTGATCTCGATGATCGGCCCGCTCGGCGCCGATGAGGCGCTCGGCAAAACGACGCTCTCACTGATGCACGTCTTCGCTGGCGCGATCATCATCAAGGGCTTCTCGAATACCGTCCGGAAGTAGGAGAGGCTTCGGTCATCCCGTACGGTCGATGCTCGTCATCACCTGGCTACCCAAACAACGCTCTCAAGAACGCCAGACCGTCCGCCGCGAGCTCATCCTGACTCGCGGCGAGAGGTCGCCAGATCGAAGCGGCGGTCACGATTGTCCGGTTCGCGCTGGTGAACGACTCGATCGTCACCGTGCCGCTGTAACCGACGTCCCGCAAGGCATCCCGCACCCCAGCCCAATCGATCCCGTCGTTGCCCGGCGCGCCTCGGTCGTTCCCGCAGGCGTGGAAATGGACGAGGCGATCCCCGGCGCGGCGGATCGCCGCGCCGATATCCCGCTCCTCGATGTTCATGTGGAACGTGTCGAGCAGCAGACCGAGCGCCGGGTGATCGACCATGTCGACCAGCGCCATCGTTTGCGCGACGGTGTTGAACAGGCTCGTCTCGAAGCGGTTCAACGGCTCGATCCCGAGTCGGACACCGCTCGCATCGGCGATCTCGACCAGCGGCACAAGATTGCGCGCCAGCGTTTCGATCTTCCGCGTCCGCTCACCGTCGGAGATCGCTCCGGTCTCCCCGGTTGGGGAGTACAGCGGTCCCGCGACGACCCTCGCGCCGATCCCGGCCGCATGCTCGATACACGCCCGGAGGTACGCTTGCGTTGCCGCGACCGTACCCGCATCATCGCTCGTCAGATCACGTCCCGGACCCATCGCGGCACAGACACCGGGACGCAATCCGGCATCCTCGACGATGGCTCGCACTTCGTCCGGCGACCAGTCATCCGCCGATTCCAGCGGCAGCTCAATCGCCTCGAATCCAAGCGCGGCGATATGCGGCGCCCGTTCGCGAATGACGCCAGTCGTCACCGGCGAGTCCCAAATCCAGAGATTCGCCCCGATCGGCAAGCTGGTCATGAAAGAGGTCCTTTGTCAGGAATCCATCTGGCCCACATACGACAACCGTCATTCAGAGCGAAGCGAAGAATCCCCGTGCGAAGCACATAAAAACGCCCGAAGGGCACCCGTTTCTGCTCTGCAGGCCGCGGCCTCGCCGGGAGACCCTTCGCTAACGCTCAGTGGCGTGTCACGGCAGAACGGTCACATCCCCCGTCATCCCGAGCGCAGTCGAGGGATCTCGTAACAACCTCGCATCGAGATCCCTCGACTGCGCTCGGGATGACGGGGGGTAGATGACGAAAAAGGCGTGACGCACCACTCGGGATGAAAGGTGTTGACAGGGAGAGGGAGCAAAGGCACATTGCCTTTGCTCCCGGTCGATTACGGCTTGCCGCCCCACCGCTCGGGGTACTCCGGCATGCCTTCGCAGCCGCACAGCGCATAATGCTGCGGCGGCATATTCGTCTGCACGTACTGGTCGACGTTGTCGGAGGTGATCGCCGGTTGCGGCAGGATCCACTCGGACGGAACGTCCTCGCCGGAGAGGATCATCGTCGCGGCGATAATCGGCGTCCGCCACTGGAAGGTCGGCCACGATGGAGCGATCGCCGTCAGGTCATCCTCGGCCCACTTCTGCAGGAAGTCCTGCTGGTCCTCACCGACGATCGGCGGCACATCCATACCCAGGTCCTCGAATGCCTCGATCGCGGCGATGGCGTCCTGACCGGCATCCATCCAGATACCGTCGATTTGACCGTAGCGCTCGATGTAATCGGTCACAATCGACTTCACCTTGGCGCGGTCGCCCTCGGAGAACTCGACGCCGACGACGTTCATGCCGTTCTCGTTGAAAATGTGCTCGGCCGCCGCCCAGCGGGTCTCCAGCACATCCACACCCGGCAGAATCCGGAGCGCGAGGATATTGCCGCTCGAATCCACGTTGTCGACGAGGAACTCCGCGCCGATCGCGCCGAAGACGTATCCACCGATCGGGTGGATGAAGGTGGTCGCGCAATCGGTATCGACACCGCGGTCGAAGACGATCACCGGCAGTTGCTCGCACGCCTTCTCGACGGCCGGGGTCAGCGCCGCCGTCGTGTTCGGAGACACGATCAGGGCGTCGCAATCCTGATTCAGGAGATCATCGATATCCGAGATCTGCTTGTTGTCGTTACCTTCGGCATCGACATGTGTGAACGTCGCGATATCGTCATGCAGATCGACCTCGGCCTCCATCGTCGTGAACCCGACGGCCCGCCACGGATTGTTGACGCCCGCATTGGAGAAGCAGATATGCCAGCCGGGATCGGTCTTGTACGCGGACGTATCGACCATCTCCGGCTCGATCATCTGCACCCACGGCTGGTCTTCCGGCCCCTCCGGCGCGACCTCGCGCTGGCGCATCTGGTTGTCGAAATCGTCTTCCACAAACCACTGGTTGTCGTCCTGGGCGGACACCGTCATCACGGTCGGGCCGAACCCGATACCGAAGGCCATCAGGATGGCGAACATCCGGGGAATGACGGAAAGGGATGAGCGGCGCATACATGTCTCCTCACATAGGTAAAGGCACGGTGCCTCGTCGCATCCTGTCGATCACAAATTCGTCCGATCGCGTCTCCTTTCCCTGCGATACCCCTGGGGGCCGGTCATTCGCGTGTTTTTCGCTCCCGAAATGCGACGATGCCGAGGGCCCCGATGATGATGACGCCCTGAAAGACATCGCGGATCGGGTTCGGGAGTCCGAGCAGGTTGAGCAATGTAAACAACGCCTCCAGCGCCAGCGCGCCCGCCATGGCCGGGATCACCGCGCCGCGTCCGCCGCCGAGCACCGCGCCACCGAGGACGACCGCCGAGATCGCGCGAAACTCGTAGCCACCGCCGGCATCCGGCGAGACGCCGGAGAACCCTCCCAGCAGAACACCGGCGAGCACTCCGGTCAGCGCCGAGATGACGAAGCAGAACGTGCGCACGCGCGGCACATGAACGCCCGAGAAAAATGCCGCGCGGGGATTGCCGCCGGTTGCGAATACCTGTTTGCCGAAGGATGTGAAATGCAGCAGCCACGCACAGAGGATCCCGACCGCCCACATGACGATGACGGAGTAGGGGAGTTGGCCGATCAGTGGCACATCCTGCATGCTCGTTCGACCCCACATCCGGAAATTGTCCGGCAACGATCCTTTCGGCGTGCCGCCCGACCACCAGAGCGCGAATCCGTCGAGGATCAGGAGCATGCCGAGAGTCGTGATGAACGACGGCACTCCCAGCAGCGTCGTGATCAAGCCATTCGCAAGTCCGACGAGAGCGCCGATCAGCAACAACGCGGCGATCACCCACCATGTCCGACCCGGATCGCCATCGATCCAGCTCGCGGCGAGGATCACTGTCAACGTCGCCAACGCGCCCATCGACAGATCGAATTCGCCGGAGACGATCACGAAAAGCTGTCCCGCCGCCAGTACCATCAGCGGCGCAGCCCGCCGCATGAAGATGAAGAACACGTTCGGATTGGTGAAGTTCGGATTCTCGATCGTGATCCAGATGAAGAGCCCGAAAAGCACGACGAACACCGGCGCCGCCGCAACCAACGGCCGCAGCATTTGACGCCCGCGCGACTCGTCGAACCGGCGCTCCACCACCGGAATCATCGCATCGGCGCTCATGGCACCCTCCCGCGCTGGCGGATCGTGTAAGCGGCAACCGCCGCGATGATGATGACGCCGCGCACGACGTCCTTCAGCAGGGGATTCACCTGGAGTTGGTTGAATGCATTGTCGAGCAACGCGAGGATCAACACTCCGGCAAATGTGCCGAGCACACCGCCGCGCCCTCCCATCAGCGCGGTTCCACCGAGCACCACCGCAGCAATCGATTCGAGATCGTAATTGCCGTCCGTCCCGACCCACGGAGCCCCGGCGCTGAGCCGGCTGACGATGAAGAGGCCGGTCAACACGGCGGTGACGCTGCAAAGAACGTGCGCCAGGATCAGCACCCGGTCGGAACGCACCCCGGAGAGCCGGGCCGTCTCTTCGCTCGCGCCGACCGCGTAAAGATGATGCCCGAACCGCGTGTACCGCAGGATGAACCATCCGATCGCGACGACCGCGAGCAGGAGCAGCACCGAAACGGGCACGCCGAGGATTGCCCCGTAGCCGAGCTTGCGGAATTCACGCGGGACCGCGCCAGCGTAGTTGTTTACGGTCGCGTTCAGCGCTCCCTTGATGATGAGGGACGTTCCGAGGGTCGCGATAAACGCGTTGATGTGGAATTTCGTGACGATGACGCCGTTGACGAGGCCGATCAACGCGCCGAGCGCCAGCACGACGATCACCGCCAACCACATCCGGTCCACCCGGCCGTCCATCACGATCGACGCGACGACCGCCGTGACAGACACCTGATACGCGACCGAGAGATCGAGCGATCCGCCGAGAATGACGTATGTTTGCCCGACCGCCACGATACCCAGCGCCACCGAGCGCACCAGCGTATTCGTCACATTGATGTTGCCGCCGCTGGCGAGAATCAACCCCCAGGTGACGATCACGACCAGCAGCAGGACCCCGTAAATCTGGAAGAGTCCGGCCGCTTCGAGCCGGTCCCGGATGGACCGCGTTCGGAGTGATGCGGGAACGGCGACGCTCATGCCACCACCTCATCGGTCTGGGCCGCCATCGCCATGATCGCGTCCTCGGACGAACCGGCCGGAAGTTCCCCGGCGAAGGTACGGCGCCGCATCACCACGATCCGGTCGCTCATACCGATCACCTCGGGCAGCTCCGATGAGATCATCAGGATCGCCGCGCCTGCATTCGCCAGATTCCGCATCAGCTCGTGAATGCCCGCCTTGGCGCCGACATCGATGCCCCGGGTCGGCTCATCGAAGATGAACAACCGCGATCCGGTCGACAGCCATTTCATGAGGACGACCTTCTGCTGGTTGCCGCCGCTCAGGAATCGCGTCTCCTGGTGCAACCCCGACGCCCGGAGGTCGACCCGCCGGGCCTCGTTGGCCACTGCACTACGGGACGATCCCGCCCGCGACCGGCCGACCACCGAGCGCACCGCCAGCAAGGTGTTATCGAGAATAGATGCATTAAGCACGAGCCCTTCGGACTTCCGGTCCTCCGAGAGAAACCCGATCCCCGCGCCGATTGCCTGTCGGGGATGCCCGAAGCGAACGACCGCCCCCTGCAGGGACATCTCGCCCCGGGTGAACGGATCGACGCCGAAGATCGCCCGCGCCAGCTCGGTTCGGCCGGAGCCTTCCAGCCCGGCGATGCCGACGATCTCCCCGGCCCGGATCGCGAGATCGATATCGCGGATCTCGTCATTCCCGCCACCGTCGATGGTCAGCACCGGTTCCCCGAACGTCGCAGGATCGCCATAGGGTGGGTAATAGTCAGACAATTCGCGCCCGACCATCATCGAAACGATCTGCGCGGTCGAAAAGTCGCTCGTCAGACCGGTGCCGACCAGTTCGCCATCCTTCAGCACCGTGAGACGCTGGGTGATTTTGCGAATCTCATCGAGCCGGTGGCTGATGTAGACGAAGGCGATGCCGGTCTCCTGCAACGCCCGCACCCGCTCGAACAGGGCGTCCACCTCGGCGGACGCCAGCGACGCGGTCGGTTCGTCCATCACGACGATGCGGGACTGGAACGACAGCGCCTTCGCGATCTCGACCGTCTGTTGCTGGGCGACGGAAAGCCGCCCGACCAGCGTCCGTGGCGAGATCGACCGTCCCGCGCCAAGGTAATCGAGGAGCTTCTGCGTCTCCTCATCCATCGCGCGGGCATCGACCAGCCATCCCTTTTTCGGCTCGCGACCGAGAAAGATGTTCTGCGCTACCGTGCGATCCGGCAGCAGGTTGAATTCCTGGTGGATGATGTTGATGCCGCGTTCCTGCGCCTCGCGCGGGTGGTGGAAGCTCACCGGCTCGCCATCGAGCAGGATGTACCCGGCGTCCGGCTGGTAGACGCCGGAGACGACCTTCATCAAGGTCGATTTCCCGGCGCCGTTCTCGCCCATCAGGGCGTGGACCTCACCGGCATGGACGTCCAGATCCACGTCATGCAACGCCCGCACACCGGGAAAGCTCTTGCCGATCCCGCGCAGAGCGAGCAACGGCTCCCCTGCCGGCGCAGGATCAATTGGTGAATGGATGCTGGCCTGATCCGTCATGCACCCCGTCCGACCGATTGGTACGCGAATATGGCTGGCCTCGGCCAACGATATCGCGCGCGTCAGTTCACTGAGTGCGTCCAGTTAAGATCGGTCGGGGTGCATTGTCAAGAGTTGGAGTAGGGTGCCTCGTACGGGCGATGCTTGTCATCGCCCTTTGCCGAGCTTCAGGGGCGGTGATAGACATCGCCCGTACGAAAGACGCAGGTTATTTCATCGTCGCTTCGCGGAGATCGACTGACGTCCAGAAGCGGTCCATGAAAGCGGCTTGCTCGCCGGGACCGAGGAAGCGAGGCTGGCTGAAATCCTCGATCTGCACCGGATGCGTCCGGAATCCGATCACGTCGTTGCCGCGCAACGTCAGGTCCAGCACGTAACCCTGGCTGGTATCGACGCTGAACTGCTGGTCGTAGATGAAATTCCCGATCGCGTAAAAGATCGGCTTGCCCTTGTACGTCTCCATCCCCTGGATCGTGTGCGGGTGACTGGAAACGACCATCGAGGCCCCGGCATCGATCGACATGTGCGCGATGTCGTAGCACCACTGGCCCGACGTCCACATGTACTGGTTCCCCATGTGATAGAAGGGGATGACGATGTCGTACTGGCTGGCCAGGTTGGAGATATCCGCGGTGATCGTCTCCATGTGAAGCGGGTTGGTTCCGCCATGATCGACGGTCGCCTCGGAGTGCGCGTACTCGACGGTGTCCGGCTCGTCCGGGTAATCCATATTCGCGGTAATGCCATCGATGCCGATGATCGCGATCGAGACGCCGTTCACCTCGGTGACGAACGGTGCCCGCGCCTCGTCGATATCGCGACCCGCCCCGAACACGGGCATCCCGCCTTCGGTGAGGTACTTGTAACTATCGTAGAAGGCGGGGAGACCCCAACCGGCGCCGCTGAAAACCGCGTGATTGTTGGCCATGCTGACCGCGTCGATCCCGGCGTCGATCATCGTCGGCACGAAGGGCGGCTGGGTCACGAAATCGAGCGCGTTCGGCTCGGTCAATTCCGGCGGCTCGATCGTTTCCGAGATAAAACACTCAAAGTTGGCGAAGGTGAAATCGAAATCGGCCAGCACGCTCTTCACTCGCTGCAGCGGCATAGCGTAGTCGTTGTACTTGCGAATGTAGTTGGCGACATTGCGCCCGGGGATGATATCGCCCGCCGCGCCGATCCGGACGATGGGCGCGTTCTCCGTGCCTGCCGAGCGCAACGGATCGACGTCGTCGATCAGCAACGTACGAACCTGGAAATCGACCGTATCCAGCGGCACCGCAGCAAATCCGCCCGGCGTCGCGTCCAGCTCGGCGACAAGTCCGGCGTAGTCGTTGACGATCTTCGTCGGAGTCATTCCATCCGGCACCAGCCCGTCGATCGCGAACGGCGTTACTGCCAGGCTCACCGGTGCTCCGGCCTCCCGCCAGTTCCCGATCGCACCCTGCACGAGCGGCTGGACATTCGCCGAGGTAATGCCCGGCAGCGGCAGCCGGTTCGACGTCACCAGTACGGTGCCCTGCGGCAATCCCGTGTCGGGCACGGCATCCTGCGCGGTCGCTCCTGCAGGCAGGAGGAGCCCGGATGCGCCGAGCGCGGCTGCGCCAGCGGCACCTGCGATGATATCGCGACGGCTGAAGGTGATTCGAACGGGATTCCGATGCTGGTCTGGCGTGGTGGTCACGGGGTCTCCCTGTACGGCGGGGGCGAGTTGAATGTCGCTAACGAGGATAGACGATGCCGGGGCGACGTGCAGGTATCGTTCCTATACAACCTCCTCGATACATGCCATACTGCCCTCAAGGGCGGATTTCCCACTGAATCCTGAGAAGAACCCCATGGCCACCGATATCCGTCCCCGCAATCCGGATACATCCTCTCTCATCGATCGGCTCACGAACGACATTGCCCATGCGGAAGAGCGACGTGACGAACAGGTCACCAAGCTCAAACGACAGGTCGCGCTCTATGAGCGTATCTACGGACTCTCATCGCGAGAGATGCAGGCCGCACTGCAATCAGGCCGACTGACTGAGAACCACGACATCTGCGAATGGCTCTTCCACCTGGATCTGCTTGACCATGTCGCATCGCACCGCTGAATCCGATCGCCACGGATGGAACAAACTCAACCGGTATCTCACAATTCACGAAAAATGCATGGAAGAGTGTCGTGGCTACTTTGTGGAGCACGACACTCTCCGTTTTGACGTTATATCTGTGCCCGAGACATGCCCATACCCATGAATGCGAAGCGGCATCACAGCGACCTGCGAGCCTTCCTCCAGATCTTACAACCCCCGTCATCCTGACCCTGGGCGACGTCGAAGGTGAAGGATCCCCCGGCGACGCCGCGGCCCGCCGGGCAGAACGGGACGCCCTCGCACCGTGGATGTGCTTCGCACGGGGATCCTTCCCTTCGGTCAGGATGACGGACTGGTGAGTGCCAGCACAGTCGTGATCGTTGCATCGGGCAGATCGCGCCCTCTGGACAGATTCCGAATGATCGATCGCGGGTCAGCGCATATGACCAGGCCGTAGTCTCGGGTCCTGTGCCCGAGACATGCCGCGGAGCGGCATTATGGCACCCCCGAGCATGCATCCGGATTCAGCATTAAAGCGAATTGCACAATGGTTGATATGGTCACCTGGTGATCGACTCCCTGCGGGAGTCGATGGGCGGCGAGTCCTTCGGACCGCCCGCCCCTACACCCCATGAGGTGAGTCTCGCAACCTTCCTGCAAACCGCTCTAGGAGCGCGGACCTGCAGTCTCGTCAGGCCACGTGGATACGAGTAAACGGATGTTTCCCCGCGATCCGCTTTGCGCAGGATTCATCTGCCTCCAGCCTCTGAATGACAACGAACTTTGGGGATGCGTGCAGGCCCTGCCATCACGGCTGCTTGTCGAGATAGTCCATGATCCCGTCGGCGTAGGCCTTCGCCAGGAGTTGTTGGTTATCCGGCACGACGATGAAGTTCACGTCGTTCTGGTTGGTGATGAACACCGGCTCGATAATGACGCCGGGCATGTTGCTCGGCACGATCGTGTAGTCTGGGTTCTTCACCTCCGGTCCGAGCAGGACCAGGTGCTGCTCGCTACCAAACTCGTGCGAGCCGGTATCCAGGTCCTTGTCGTCGATCGTGCCTCGCGCCGTCGTCTCGAACCCGACCGCCCGGTACGCCGCGCCGATCTGGCGATAGATCGCCGTCGCCAGATCCAGATTCTGGTCGCCGAATTCACGGGCACCCGTGTAAAGCACCTCATACCCGTTCGCGCTCTGGTCATCGTAGCCATTGAGGTGCAGCGAGATGAGGACATCCGCGTCGCTTGCGTTACAGATGTTGATCCGCGCCTGCAACTCGTCGCGATCGCCGTCCTTCTCGCTATCGAGGATCGTCCGTCCGTCGTTGTTGACATCCTCGCCAAAAACGTTGACCGCAGTCCCCGTCTCCCGCGTCATCACCACGGTCACGCCACGAGCTTCCAGCTCGTCGCGAAGCATGTATGCCATGCCGAGATTGACCTCCGACTCGTTGAGCCAGGGTTGATCGAACTCGTCTTGCTTGCGCTGGCGTCCGAAGTCCCACCCGCCGTGGCCGGGGTCGATGCAGACGACGTACGTCGAGCCAGCAGGACGCTCCACAACGGCGGTCGGATTATCGTTGCGGTTCGGATCCTGACCGGGGGCGGTCGGTACCAGCGCAACCGGCACCGTCGCAGTTGGCGTAGGAGAGTCATCACCGCCGAACAGTCCGAAGGGCAGGAAGGCGAAGATGCCCATCAGCACGAAGAGGATTGCGCCAAAGAGGAGAATCGTCTTGCCTGGTCCGCCACCAGAAGAAGGGGGCTCCTCGCCAGGGAGATTTGGCAGCGCAGACTCCGCGTCCGACGGAGATTCGACGGAATCACGCCACTTGCGGCCGATTGTCGGCTGGCGGCTGGTATCCGGCTCCGGTGCCACGTCCTCCGGCGTCGATTCCGGCACGGAGGAGTCCGCTGGCGTCTCCCGGCTCGCGGAACCGGAGCGCCACGATGACCGACGCGAGGGGCGCGGCGCCTTCGCGTCGAACTCCTTCTCGCGCTGCTCCCGCTCCATCCGTTCCCGCTCGGTGCTCCAGCGAGATTCTGGCTTGTCACCGAACCGCCTGGACATCGGCCCGTGTTTCCTTCCCGTGTGCCATCAGCGATTCGATACCCGCACGCAATAATCCCGCGGCCCTAAAGCCACCGGCGCATATGGTCTCACTATACGGGAAATCGGCTGCAGGCGTCTCACGGCGCAGGTGTCGCCTCGCCTGTATTCGGGAAGGAAATCTGGAACGATGTGATCGGCTCCTCGAATTTCGACACCCGCGTCACCACGTCCAGCGTCCAGTCCCCCGCCACCGGGATGTCGATCGTGCCGGCATAATGTCCCGGGTCGTCCTCCGGTTCCAGCATCGTCGTCAACGGCCCGAGGTTCTGCGCCGGCAATGTCAGATTCACCTGCGGGTGATCGAGCAGATCCATCGGCGCATGATTCGCATCCATCACCGAGACCGTGACGTCATTCTGCCCCGTATCGCCCGGCGAAACGCGAACGTAGAGCATGCCGTCGCCGAGCGGCACCGTCTGCGCGAAGGGGAGCGCCGCTGGCGCCGCGGACTCCGCCGACGCTTCGGGCAGGTTCGGGTTTTGCAGCACCAGGAACCCAGTCACTCCGAGAACCACGACCAGCATGGCGGCCTCCGCCAGCACGGTACGCCGCAGGTGACGCCACGCCGACGCGTTATCCGGAGCCCGCTCCACGGCGGGCACCAGCCGGAATTTGTTCCATGCGGCGAGCATGAGCGGCAACAGGACGATCAGCACCTTCGCGATCAGCACCTTGCCATAGGTAGTGTGCAGCAATGCATCCCAGTTCCCGAGGATCCGCACCGCCATCACCACGCCGGAGAGCGCCAACCCGACGAAAAAGATCGCCGCCCAGAACGAGAACCTCGCCACGACCGTCGTCGCACCGGATGGCGCGGTTCCATCATCGCGCTTACCAAGAACCGCCGCGAGATACAACGATAACCCGACCAGCCCGCCGAACCAGAACGAACCGGCCGCGCCATGCAGGAAATCTGCCCCGTGCATCAGGTATCTCGGCCCAAACGCTGTCGAATGGCCGACGATCGTCAACGACCCGAGCGCCAGCAAGCCGCCGAGAATCGTCCCCCATGTCGCCAGGCGACGCGATGACGCGGTCGGTGCATAGCGAATCTCGACGGCGAGGCCAATCACGACGAAGACCAGAGCCCGGAGCTCCAGCGACATGGCGTTGACCTTCCACATCGCCGGATCGCCCAGTGCGCTCAGCGAGTCCCCCCGGTCGTGGATCGCCGTAATCGGGATCAGCAACAGGTGCGCGATCGCCGAGACGACCGTCGCCCAAATCGCGACTTTCATGCTCGCGAGATCGACCTGTTTGACAATGAACGCGCGAAACCACAGGATTCCGACCGCCAGCAACAGGCTCAGATAAGCAATACCGGTGACCGCTCCCATGACCGGCATCGCCGGATCGGATTGCGATTTCGCGGCGCTCGCCGTCTGCCCGGTCACCGCACCGATGGAAAAGGTCAACGCCCCGGTCACCGGGTGCGAATCGGCCGAGATCACCCGCCACCCGAGCGTATAGGTGCCGACCTGGAGATCGGGGGGAAGCGAGATCACAACGTTCGGCCCGCTCGCCGTCGCTTCAAGCGTAGTTGCGACCCCGCTTGCATTGTAGAGCTGCATCGTATCGGGCAGGACCTGCACACCTTCATTAAAGGTGAGCGTCACCGACTCCGGCGCCGTATCCAGCACCGCCCCATCTGCGGGATCGGTCCCCCGCAACTCGGCGTGCGCCCACGCCGTCCCCGGGGAAAGCCACATCCCCAGAACAACCAGCAGCAGCGCCCAATGGGCAAGCCGCGCGAATCCAGAATAGTGTCGCGAAGCGGTCATCAATCGGGGACCTCAGGGAACCAGCGTCGGGGAAAAAATCAGGGTGCGGGCACGTTCGGCCCGCCAGGGTCAGCGCAAGGTCACGCCGCGACGCCGCAGGGCAACCACTCGTACCATCCGAACGGTACCAGATGAAACAGGACAGGGCACGGGGATCGTGTTCCGATCCAACCGCGCCCTGCCAGCATGTCAGATACCGAACCTTCCGGACTCAATATCTGGTAGCGCCAACCCGAACTGGCTGGCGTTCATGTGCCGATGCCGGGAATCAGTGCCCGGCGCCATCCTGCGGCGCGGTGATCGTGACCGACGGGGCCGGGTTCGCGAGCTCTTCGCCGCTCTGGCCCTCAGCGGGGATCTGCACCCACGCCGTTTCGCCTTCCTCGCAGGTCTGCACCACCGGGAAGTAGAGCGTCTGTCCTTCGGCGTCGCTCGGCAACTTCACCTGCAGCAGGAACTGGTCGTAGAACTCGTCCGGCAGGGGAGTCTTCGCCGTGTAGATGATCTCGCTGATCCGTCCGGACGACTCGCCATGCTCGCCGGATTCCGGCGTGGCAGCGGCTGGTGTGGCTGCCTCATCCCGTTTCACCTCGACGTCCCAACCATAGTTCATGCCCGGCTTGATCGTTTCGATCTCTTCCGGCACCGAGATGTCGATCCTCGTCGTCGGCGATCCCTCACAGCCGTGCGGCACCCCGACCGTCAGGATCGTGTACGATCCCGCCGCCGTCTGGTCCGTCTTGATCGTCACATGCGCGCTGGCCATCCCGACACCCGACAGGAGCAATGCCGCGCCACCGACCGCGCCGACCATAACCTGACTGAATCGACCCAACACGTTTTTCATAGCCGTACCTCTCACGCAAATCACACCGATGTGACAGGAATCCACGTCGCGAAAGAGACATCCGCGAGTTCCCCTGACCATCGCATGTCACGCGACCCGGCACAATACACCCCCGGGGCATGAATCGGGAAGGTGTGTCCCGTATACACATCTCCGTTGTACGGGCGATGCTCGTCATCGCCCTCTAGTGATACGGCTTCCGAGGGCGATGACGAGCATCGCCCGTACGAAACCTAAACATCCTCCGGCAGACGATAAAGGCGATCGGAGCTCCAGTTGGCCGGATTATTCACGATATAGGCGCGGATACGATCAAGATCTCGCTCATCACGGACAATATGATCGTAATAACCCCGGTGCCAAAACTCACCCGCATATGGTGGCCAGCCTCTCTCGCGGACACCACGGCCATAATGGTGCCCAGTAATGCCCTTGAACCATTTCATGACATCGCCCAGGACAACCCCGGGCGAATCATCGGTGTGGGGTTCGATAAAGACGATGCCGTGAAGATGGTTCGGCATAACAATAAACACATCAAGCGAGATACCCGGAAATTCTTCCGGTATGGCATTCCAAAACTCGTCGATCATTTTCCCAATCTCATTGAGAAACATCACGCCATCGCGAATGTCACCGAATCGGCAGATGTAGCCATCGGTATTCGTGACGACGTGGTAATGACCCGGTGTTCTGTAGTGTAGCCATGCAACCGGGTTGCTTTTCGCCAGCGTTCAGAATCCCTTGCCACAGCAAGCCCCCCGAGGAGCACGTACGGGCGATGCTCGTCATCGCCCTCTGGTGAGACGGCTGCCGGGGGCGATGACGAGCATCGCCCGTACGAGAGCCGCAATCTATTCCACCAACTCCCGCATCAACCGATCGAGCGTCGCTCCCGGATCGGTGGTGAGGCCGGTGTGGATGGGGGAGGGCTGGATCATCGTGTTGCTGACCGAGGCGATCCAGTGAAAGCGCTCCGCCGGCTCCAGCGCGGCCATCGGCCCGGCATCGTGATCCCCGGCGGCGACCCGCTCCAGCGCGACGAGATGCGCCCGCACCAGCCCGGGGTCGATGTCCGGCGCCAGCGCGGTCAGCTTCGCCTCGTCCAGAAAGGTCCGCGCCGCGAGGAATCGGCGCGATCGGCACAGCAGCACCACACCGACGTTGAAGCACTCGCCACGCTCGATTCTCGGTACCAGCCGCAGCACGGCGTAGAGGTAGGGCACGCGATCAGCCACGTCGCCGCCCCCGCGTCGCCCGGTTCGGATCGATCGCGCCGACATCCGCCGCTAACCGCAGGCGTTCCGCCTCTTCGATGAACGGCCGCGGCGCCTGCAAACGGGCAACGAAGTAGTCCATGTACGCCTGCCGTTGCGCGCCAGGATCGCCAGAATCGGCGTTCTCCTCCAGCCATTCGTCCGGCACCGAACCGATGATGCTCCACAGCTTCGTCTCGTCCAACCGCGATGCCAGCCGCTGGTCGGCGTCGACGATCGACCCGGCGACCGGCAGCAGAACATGATCCTTGATCGCCGGCATGCTTCGCCGTCCCTGTTCGGCGGGATCGGTCCAGCGGTGATGCGGGTAGATCGCCGCGCCATGGTCGATCAGCCAGAGGTCGCCGTGCCAGCGAAGCATGTTCGTATTCCGCGTCGTGCGGTCGACATTCGCCGTGTAAGCGTCGAACCAGACGATATCCGCCGCCAGCACCGGATCGATCGGGATTCCCGCCGCCGCATCGTAGGGCAGCGCGCCGGGCAGGAAATCCAGCCCCAGATTCAGCCCTGCCGAACGGGCGAGGTGCTCCTGGATCTCGGGGTCCGGCTCGCTGGCACTCAGCTCGACCGGCACGTCGATCAGCACCAGCTCCGGCACGCGGAGCCCCAGCGACCGCCCGATCTCGCCGACGATCAGCTCGGCGGTCAGCGTCTTCGGGCCTTGCGCCGCGCCGTGGAATTTCACGACGTACAAGCCGTCGTCGTCCGCTTCGAAAAGCCCCGGTACGGAGCCTCCCTCCCGCAGGGGCAGCACAAACCGGGTCGCATCGACCCGGCGTACATGTGGTGTCACAGTTTCAGATGATGTCATGCAATCCAGCCTGTCTCGCGTTGTATGCACCCGCTTCGTACGCACGATATACATTATCGCCCGAGTACCAGTGGTATCGCCGCAAGATACGAGAAGCCATCATCAGCCATTCTTGCCAAAATATGGACAACAAAACGTGGATTCATAATGAGGACGGGAGAGAATATCGTGGTTGCACGAGGATATTCCGATCAGGACGAACGCGCGTCGACATCATGGCCGAGCTGGATCGTCAGCGGGCTCATCATCGCCTTCCTGATCACCGACGCCATTCCGAAAATCTTTCGGGCCAGCTTCTCCGTCGATAGCACCATCGATCTTGGCTATCCAGACAGCATCGTCGTCTGGCTTGGTATTGTCCTTCTGGTCAGCACCGCGCTCTACACCATCCCACGCACCGCCGCGATCGGCGCCATCCTGCTCACCGGCTATCTCGGTGGTGCAATCGCCACCCAGGCCCGGATCGAAGAGTGGGCGCTGATCCTCATGCCAGCGGCCATGGCCGCGCTGACCTGGGTGGGCCTGATCCTTCGAGATCCGCGCATCGGACGTATCTTCCGCGGGTAATCCGGCAAACGACGTACGATCCGTCACACAACCCCGGAGCGGTCCCGGTAGCACCGACCCGACGTGGTCGGTGAATGTGGCCGATCGCGAACCGTCGACGTCGCCCCGACACCGGGCACTGCGGCCCGGTGCTACCAAACCGACCACCGGTAGCAACGACCACTTCGGGTCGGTGTGTGGATCGAGGGATCGTGGGTCTTTGTCAGGACACCGGGCACTCCGGCCCGGTGCTACCCGAGTGAAGAGCGTGGCAACTCCCGGCACACACCGACTACTGCGGCCTTACTCCACCGTCCGTTGGCCACAGAGGGAACCATTTGCTCGCACTCCAACGCCTCCTCATCCTTACCGAAGGGAAGGATCCCCCGGCGACGCCGCTGCCCGCAGGGCAGGAATGGACGCCCTTCAGGCTATTGGACCTGCTTCGCACGGGGATGCCCGCGGTCGCGGCGCGGCCGCTCCCTCTGGACAGGCTCTTCACATTCGCTCAGGATGACGGTGTTGGCGGGATACGGATGTGAATCCAGGTCTCTCCGGGCTCAGAAAGAGGCGGCACGAAGAGCACTCCGGCCCGGTGCTACCGGATGCATCGTCGCCCACCGGCTATGGCGAACAGGCGTCTCGTTGCACCCCACCCGACATGCCGCTATTGTTTCCGAGTTGTCCCGGTCACATCACCGGGCGAGGCAGACCATGCCTGAATCGGGAGCTACCCACGACATGAACACCCAGACTTCCGTCGCGACGCCGGACCGGCCCGCGAACACATCGACGACGCCGATCATCGAGATCAGCGGTCTCGTCAAGCGCTACAAGGACTTCACCGCCGTCAAGGGGATCGATCTCGAGGTTCGTACCGGCGAGATTTTCGGCATCCTCGGTCCCAACGGCGCCGGCAAAACGACGACGCTGGAGATGATCGAGGGTCTGCGCACCCCCGACGAAGGGACCATCCGCGTCGCCGGGCTCGATGCGGTCGCCCAGAACGACGAGGTCCGCAAGATCATCGGCGTCCAGCTCCAGACGACGGCGCTCTTCCCGTACCTCAGCGCCCGCGAGCTGGTCGAGCTCTTCGCCGCATTCTACGAGGTGCCAAACCCGTCGGAACGGGCGTTGGAGTTGCTGAAGCTCGTCAATCTCGAGGAAAAGGCGAAAAACCGGATCGAGGAGATGTCCGGTGGCCAGCAGCAGCGGCTCAGCATCGCCCTCGCGCTCGTCAACACCCCGAAGATCACCTTCCTCGATGAGCCAACGACCGGTCTGGACCCGCTGGCCCGCCGCAACCTGTGGCAAACGATCCTTGATGTTCGCGCCTCAGGTACCACCGTCGTGCTGACGACCCACTATATGGAAGAAGCCGAGGTTCTGTGCGATCGCATCGCCGTCATGGACAGCGGTCGCGTCATCGCCTGCGATACGCCGGAAGGGCTGATCCGCGACCTGCCGCAGGATGCGACGGTGAGCGCGACGATCGCGGCCGGCGCCGCCAACACGATCACGGATGCCGTCATTGCCGCGATTCCGGGGGTGACCCGGGCGTCGGTCAACCTCGCCGCCGTACCGCCGACGATCACGGCGCAGACGAGCGACGTCCAATCGACGCTGATCGGCCTGCTCCGCTTCGCGGACGACCATAGCATCACCCTCGACGAGCTAACCAGCACCCGCGCCAGCCTGGAGGATGTCTTCCTCTATCTCACCGGCCGCAGCTACGAACAGCACGACGAGACGCCGCAGGAAGACGAAAACGCCGGCAAAAAGAAGAAACGCCGCCGCGGTTGACACGATAAACATCCGTCACCCCCCGACTTCGCTCGGGATGACGGAAATGTGAATCGGCAGGTCGTTGTCACCACCCACATCGAGGCCCATACTGCATGAAATCATTCATCACCATGGTCATCGCCAACCTGAAGATGACCGTTCGCAACAAGCAGGCGCTCTTCTGGAACCTCGCCTTTCCGGCGATCTTCATCGTCATGTTCGGCGCCGTCTTCAACAATGGCGGCATGAGCTCGTTCGATGTCGGCATCGCCGGAGGTGATTCGCCGCTCAAGGCTGCCACCATTCAGGCCATGCAGAGCAGTGACGCCTTCAAGATTCACGAGGGCACTGCCGACAAGGAACTCGACGCCCTGAAGAACGAGGACGTCGATGTCGTTCTCGTTTTCCCGGCAGACGGCAGCGACGGCCCGATCGAGATGTACTCGTCCGCCGCCGGTGGCCCGAACGGCCAGATCGCGACCGGCGCCGTCCGGAGCGTCGTGATGGAGGTGGTCGGCGCGTCCAGCGGCGTCCAGGTCGAGCAAAAGGAGATCTCTACCCTCGGCGCGAGCTATATCGACTGGTTCATTCCCGGAATCCTCGGTTTCAGCCTGATGAACTCCGGCATCATCGGCATCGCCACGGCCTTCGTCTCGTTCCGCGAGAAGGGCATCCTGCGCCGGATCAAGGTGACGCCCTTCGCGCTCTGGAAGTTCATCCTCGCCCGCATCGTCGCCGCCGTCGTTCTCTCGCTGGCCACCAGCGCCATCCTGATCGGGCTCGGCAAGGTTCTCTGGGGATTGACGATTCGGGGCAACCCGCTGCTGATTACCGGCGTCATCATCGTCGTGTCGATGTCGATGCTGGCCATCGGCTACGCCATCGCGGCGATCGCGAGGAACACGGAGACGGCCGCGAGCTACGCGAACCTCATCACTTTCCCGATGATGTTCCTCTCCGGCGTCTTCTTCCCGATCGCTTCGATGCCGGCCTGGCTTCGTCCGTTGATCAACATCATGCCGCTCAAATACGGCGTCAACGCCCTGCGCCAACCAATGCTCTACGGCCACGGTCTCGGCGCGATCTGGACCGACCTGCTGATCCTCGTCGCCATCTTCGCCGTCTTCATGGCCTTCGCGGTCCGCTACTTCAAGTGGGACGCGACAGCGAAGTAGGGGCGTCAGCGAGATTCTCCGTTCGGTAGCGCCGACCCGGAGTGGTCGGTGATCGTCACCGGGCACTCCGGCCCGGTGCTACCGGAGCGTTCAGGGCACATGCGCTTGACTGAGCCATACGATCAGTATCACGATCACGCGCAACAACTCAGAACGCCGATCTCCACCATCGCGACGGATTTGCAGGAGTTGCTGTCGCGCCGTGTCGTCGCCTACATCGTCGGGATCAAGGAGAGGAGCGGCTACCAGAGGGACCCCACTCCGCCCAAGGCGCGCATCCGCCGCAATATGTGGATACGAGATCCCTCGACATCCTTCACATGCGTTCAGGAATCGATCACTGTGGCGATCTCACGGGCTCGGGATGACGGCGGTAGCTGACGCAAAAAGCGTGACACGCCACTGAGCGAACGCGAAGCACTCGATACGTCGTCCCCGGCACCGACTCCCCACACCACCGCCGTCATCCTGAGCGCAGCGAAGGATCCCCGTGCGAAGCACACCCTCCGTGGGACACCAGTGTCCCATGAAGACCAGCTCCGTCGGGGGATGCTTCGGCTAAGGCCGCAGACATCGACGCGACCTGGACGATCGAATCACGACGATCTCGCCGTTTCTCAATACATCCGCCCGATGTCGAGCACGTTTCGCATCTCGTTCGCGCGCCCATCGAGGAAGCAAAGCAGGTTATGCGTGAAGATCTCGACGATCCGCCCGTTCTCATGAAGCGACGTGCTCGCCGAATGCGGGCTGATCAGCACGTTCGGGAGATCGCGGAATGGGGAATCCGCCGGAAGCGGCTCGGTGCGGAAGACATCCAACCCGGCAAAGCGGATCGTGCCGTCTCTCAGCTTCGCCAGCATCGCAGTCTCATCGACGAGTTGCCCCCGCCCGATGTTGACGAGGATCACGCCCGGCTTCAGTACGTCGAACGCAGCCGCGTCCATGATGTTCTCCGTCTCCGGCGTATGCGGCGCGCACAGCACCAGTGCATCGGTCTCCGCCAGCATCGCGTGGAGCTCATCCGCAGCGTAGACCCGGTCGACCCCCAGCTCGGCAGCGCGTCCCGGACGACAATCCCGCGCCAGCGCGACCGGGCGCATGTCGAAGCAGCGACCGATCCGGGCGACCTCGCGGCCAATCCGCCCCGGTCCGACGATCGCCAGGGTCTTCCCGGTCAGCTCATCGGCGCAAAAGCGGTCCCACCGGCGCTCCCGCTGTTGACGTGCCATCTCGGGCTGATCCTTCACCGCCATCAGCAATACCATGAAGACGAACTCGGTCAGGGGACGCGCGTGGACGCCGCTCGCCGTCGTAACGAGCATATCCCGCGGCTGGATACCGAGCCGGGAAACCAGTTGCCCGACCCCGGCACTCGTCGTCTGCACCCAGCGCAGATTCGGCGCGTAGTCGCGGGGCGAACGATCGCGGTACGGAAAATCGAAGGCGACGTCGGCCCGCGCGGCCAGCTCCTGCCATCGCGCCTCCTGCTCCGATGTGCGGCGGAAGTCAGGATCGCCATCATGATCGGCAACGTAGCGCGTCGATGGCAGCAGATCCGGCTCGTAGAGAACTTCGACGCGAGCATCCACCCGCCGAATCGTCTCAACGTGCTCCGGTTCCAGTGGCGAGGCGATCATCACCCGCACGCGATCGTCAGACATCCGTTTCCCTCCGCAATCATCCGGTTTCAACGCGAAAACCGTCGCATATACGGCGGGGAAGGGCAATGGCGCGGCAGGTCCATACTGATCCCCCCTTCCAGCGACCACCACTATCCTGAGAGAAGCGAAGAATTCTACGCGAAGAGGTCTCCATTGGATGCCCGATCCTTTTGAGACGATGTCTCCGACAGATGCCCGCGAAACGCGAAACGACAAATGTATATACGTACTTTCATGCAGGTAAGGCACAACACAACGGCCTTCGTCTTGCTGCATACTCATCCCTTGATTAGCCATTTCTAAATGCACTACCCTCACAGACCCCGCAACGCCGCGGGTATCCCCCTTATCCGGAGCCTTTTCATGCAGCAGACCGGCACCACCAACGCGAACCTGACCCGGTATGCCTGGCTCTCGATTGCCGCGGCCATCATCACGATCTCGCTGAAAACCGGAGCCTGGGCGCTTACCGGCTCGATCGGTCTCCTCTCCGACGCACTGGAATCGGTCGTCAACCTGATCGCCGCCATCGTCGCCCTGATCGCGCTCTGGGTCGCTGCCAAGGGACCGGACGAGGAGCACGCCTACGGACACGCCAAGGCGGAGTACTTCAGCAGTGGTCTCGAAGGGCTGCTGGTGCTACTGGCGGCCGTCGGCATCGCGGTCACCGCCATTCCCCGGCTCATCACCCCGGTTCCGATCGAGAAGGTCGGCGCCGGTCTCGCCGTTTCCGTCATCGCTTCGGCGGTGAACGGCGCAGTTGCGTGGAGACTCTTCCGAGCTGCGGAAGCCCACCGCTCGATCACCCTGCTGGCGGACGCCAAACATCTCGTGACCGACATCTGGACCTCCGCCGGCGTGATCATCGGCGTCGCGCTGGTGGCGCTCACTGGCTGGAACCGGCTGGACGCGCTCGTCGCCCTGGCGGTGGCGGCAAACATCATCTGGGTTGGAATCAGCCTCGTCCAGACCTCGATGCAGGGTCTGCTGGACTCTTCGCTCCCGCCGGACGATCTCGCCACGATCGAGTCCGTGCTCGCCCGGTATCGCAAGAAGTACGGCATCCAGACACACGCCTTGCGTACGCGACAGGCGGGAATGCGCCGGTTCATGTCCGTGCATGTGCTGGTACCCGGAGACTGGACCGTACAGCGGGGACATCATCTTCTCGAACGAATGGAGCTCGACCTCCACGCCGCCCTGCCGGAACTGACGGTCTTCACGCATCTGGAGTCGCTCGACGATCCCGCCTCGTGGGAGGATCAGACGCTAGACCGGACCTCAGTGGGGTAGGGAGACACCCACCGGGCACTTCGGCCCGGTGCTACCGGGATCCGCATTCACAGGCAGCGCCGACCCGGAATGGCCAAACGCCGCCCACCCCTCAACCATCATCCCAAACGTATGAACGGGCCTCCCGGCCCCTGTCATCCCGAGCCCATGGAGGAGCGCCTTCCTTCCTCGTCATCCCGAGCACGTGAGGTGACGGAGTCGCCGAGTCCTGAACGCATGTGAAGGATGTCGAGGGATCCTGGCTCCTGTGAACCGTTGTGGTAGCCAAGAGCAAAGATCCCTCGACACGTCGCCACTCGCTCCGCTCGCGGCTCCGGCTCGGGATGACGGGGAAAAGAGGGCTGCGGTCAGGATGACAAGGAAGGGAAACCCGGATTTCCTGGAAACCCGGCTTCGCCGGGGGATCCTTCGCTCCGCTCAGGATGACGGTTGGGTGGGCGCATGCTGGCCGGGCTCCTGAGGAACGGGCATTGAAGGAGGGGGACACCAAAGCGCACCGCTGTCTGGTGCGACCATCGCAACCCGTCTCGACAGCACCATCCCGGCGTGATTGGCGAACGCCACCGGGCACTGCGGCCCGGTGCTACCGGGATCCGCAGTCGCAGGTAGCGCCGACCACTTCGGGTCGGCGGAAGTCACCGGACGGACGGGGTCCCCTCCGGGGAGGCGATCGGCGTGCCGCCGGGCAGCAGCACCGGCCCGATCATCTCGGGAGACGACGCCGGCGAGGGGACGGTCGTTGCTGTTGGCTCCGGCGTGGACGTCGGCTCCGATGTGGCGGTCGGCTCAAGGGTCGGCGTGGGGCTGGGCGCCGGGGTCGCGAACAGCGAGGGACTCAGCTCCGTCTGCCGGTCGTACTTGATCTCCACCTGCGCGTTCTCGGTAATGTCATTGAATACCGTGATCGCCCCGAGCAGCGTGTAGATGTCGTTCTGATTCATGATGCCCTGGGGCAGGTTCGCGCACTGACCATCGGTGTAATCCAGACGGGCCAGTACCGGTCCCCAATCCGGCGCCGAGGGCGGAGTCACCATGTCGTCGTAGGCGAGGGTGATGCGGGAGATACGTCCCTCGAGCACGGCCTGACGTGCGCTTTCGGCGCTGACCGTCGTGCAAATCGGCAGTTCCGGCGGGTTGCGATCCGACGAGAAATAAATGATCAGCAGGAGCGAAAGGAGGGCGATCACGCCCACCGCGAGCACAACATAGGCCGACCGCGACCGGTGACTCATCCCCCGGCCCAATCGGCCCCCATGCTTACCTCCGGCTTGTCCGTCTTCCGCCGCGGGCTCCCGTGTCTCGTCATTCGCCATCTCGCCGTTGTGTCCTTCCCCATGGCCGCAACCGTGCGGCGCTCTCACTCCGGTTTAGCGGATGCCCCTGCGCGGGAACATCATGTTTTAACGACCGCGGCCCCGGATCCGGTCCCACAACGAGCGTTGCCCGGTCCGGGGATCCGGCCACGCTGGACCGCCGCCGGAAGAGCGTCGATCGAGAAAGCCCCGTCCGACCCCGAACAACAGCAGACCGACAAAACCGATCCCGACAACCCAACCAACAATCGGCGGGACATCGAACCGGGGAAGCTCGCCGGTGATGATCGCGCGAATCATGATCGCGGCCGACACTGCGCAAAACAGGAGCAACAGCAGACCGATGAGATTCTCGCGGCGGAACATCACCCAGCTCCCCTACTGCCCGAGGACCTGCGTCGCAAGATCGATTACATCCTGCGTCGGGTCCCCGCCATCGGTGGCATAGCCGCCGAAACGGTACAGGACCGGCCCCTTCTGGACGTACAGTGCAATCAGCACACCGCCGTCTTCCTGGTCTGTCCGGAGCAAGCGAACGGTTTCTCCCAGATCGGGCGCGTCCATCTCCTCGTACCCGAGATTGATCAGGATATCGGAGTAGAAGGGCAGTGCCTCCTTCGCGGACGCATCATCCTTGAACCCGTGCAGGCTCACCGTCAGGCTGGAGGTGGCGCCGGATTCGGCAGCGGCGTTCATGAACTCGCGCTGGACATTCGCCGTCCAGCCCCAGCTCGTCAGATTTTGCTCGGCGATCCGGCTGTCACCCAACGCGGCAACGACGTCCGCCTGGGTCAGCGATGACTCGTTGGTGACCTCGAAGCCGGGCGGCAGGTCGGAAACATCCGGCAGCAACGCGGTCAGACTGGCCTCGTCCGTCTTCACGCCAGATTGCGCCGGTGTCGTCGGCTCCTCGGTCGCGGCCGGTGCGGTCGGTTCGGCTGGCGCGGAGGTCGGCTCGAGCGTCGCTGGCGGCGTTCCCGCCGCGCCCGTATCCGGATCATCCGTGACGCGGGTGGCGATCGCGACCTGGTTGTTCTGATCGCTATTCGGGCTTTCGTCGCGCAGCAACGTCCACGCGAAGACGACGAGCGCGCCGAGCAGGATGATGCTGAGGGCGCCGATCGCACCGGCGATCAACTGACGGCGTCGGCGCTGGTCCGGCGGAGCGAGATCGAGCGGGCTGTAGTCGTACTCGCTGCGAGGCGGCGCGACGACCGTCGACGGATCGTATCCCCCGGGATACTCCGGCTGCGGCGGCTCGTACCCCGCTCCCGGCTGATAGGGCGATGTGTGCCGCGAAGGATCACCCGCCGGCGTCTGTCCGGGCGACGGGTTCCGCGGTCCGGTAGGTTGACGCGGCTGTTGTGGTCTTGGCTCCATGAAGTCTCTTCTCGGGTCCTTTCCGGATCGATGAATGACCTGCGGGCGCAGGGTGGTGGGTCTGTCCGAACGGAGTATCGCATGCCCGTAACCAGGACGGCTGTCAAAGAAGGAGGACATGCACGTGGCCGGACGACCTCAGGGAAGTATACCGATCCGGCGTGATCCCGGCAGGACGGATCCGTCCTGCCCCGGACACGAGGTCCAGGATTGCTGTTCGCGGCATCTCTCGATCGTTGGTCAATTGTCTGGACACCGGGCACCTCGGCCCGGTGCTATCAGGATCACGCCCTCCTTCCATAGAGAAACGCATCACGACCCGTCCGCCGTTTCGGTCGGTTCTATTTACATCCGTCCTTCGGACCGGTAGGATAGTGCTATGCAGTTGCATAGTGGATCGCACCGGCGACCCGCTGAAGGAGCCCTTCATGCCAGATATCTCGTCCGAGACCCACCATTCCAGCCAACAGGCACCGCAACGCCCCGTGCAGGAGGACCGCGTCGTGAGCGAGGTCCCGTCGACCTCGCGTCGAAGCACCGATGCGCCACTAGCCCGTTTCTACATGAGCGGCGACCTGCGTGCCGCGACCGGGCTGAGCCGCACGCATCTCGATTTCTACCTGCGCGAGGGAATCATCCTCCCCACCGCCCGCACCGAAAGCGGCTACCTCCTGTTCGACGACAGCGAGGTCGCCCTCGCCCATCAGGTCATCGCCTGGCGACAACAGGGCATCGGTATCCGCGATATTCGCGCGCGCCTGCACCGGGAACGGGATTAGCTGCATGGCAGCTACGGCGCGTTTCCCCACCAGCCCGATCCCGACCCCGGAATCGGCTCTCGCGCGGACCTTCGCCCTCGATGGCGACCCGTTCGCGGACGAGCCGGATCTGGGCGTCTTCGTGCCGATCCCGGCACACACTGCAGCGCTCGATGCACTCCGGCGCTGGATCGGGGAGATGCAGCAGGATTCGCGGCGACAGGACCGAATCGCGGTCCTGACCGGCGACGAAGGAAGCGGCAAGAGCCGCCTCCTCGCCGAGACGATCCAGTCTCTCGACAACGACCGGCTGCACCTCGTCCGCCTGCCGGACGTCCCGTCGCACCGGACCGATGCCCAGCTCCTGAAGGCGATCATCGCCGCGCTGGACGCGGAGCCGGTAGGTCGCACGGGACTGGAGCTCCGGGCCGAGGTGCGGAATGCCCTGCAAGCGCTCGGCGAGAAGGGCGTGCAGACCGGCCTCCTGATCGACGACGCCGATTTCAAGGGCTCGCAGCTCGAATTGATCCGCAACCTGCTGCGGGATGCCGACGGCACCGGTTTCTGGATCATCCTCGCCGGGACGCCGGATCTGCACGACCGCATGCGCCGTCGTCGCTCGCTCCGCGGGCTGATGGGGCCGGTGCTCGCGCTGGACGATCTGTCCGCCGGGGACCTCGCGATGCTGGTCGAACGACGGATCCGGGCCGTTCGCACGAAGGCGACGCCGGAAGATCTCATTCCGGCTGCAGCGATGGATATCCTCTCCGGCTGGGCAGAAGGCAATCCCGCCCGGATGCTGCACGCTGCCCGCGTCGCCCTGAGTGTCGCCGCGGACCATAGCGCATCCGCCGTCTCCACTGCCATCGCCGAAGAAGCCATCCGCCAGCTCACCGTTGCGGAAGCGAACGCGGCGCGAGATGAAGTCGTCGCCGCAACAGGACGACCGGTCCAGACCTGGATGCCGCTGCCCGAGGGCGGGACATCGTTGCGAACGACAACACAGCGAAGCCTGTGGGACGGGGAGGATTCGGTATGAGACGTGCGATATTGACCGTACGTACACAGCGTCAACAACATCGCTTCCGACGTATCCTTGATGCTGGACGAGATGCGCGCACCTGGCGCGCGTTGGGACTCGATCGCGCGGATGCATTCCCCTGCGGGTGGATCGTCGCGATCGGGACCGGACGCCAACCGGCCCGTGATGACAGGAGTGAACGAAAGGAAGGGAGCCAGCTGAACGCAACCGGCGTCGTGTCGAACGTGGGGAATGATCGGTCCGGAGCTCGAACGGTGTGCGCCAACACACTGCAAAGGGCCTGGTCCATCCCTCATGCCACAGCGTTGACGCCGACTGGAAACGGCTCGTCCCTAACCACCGCGCGTGTCGCGGACAAAGAAAAAGACCGGTGCGCCAACACCGGACTTCTTCGCAAAGGTCAGTTGGATGTGACATTCGGGATTCGATCGGACAATCGCCAAACCGCCTGATCGACTTCCGAAACCGAGCCGCTTGTTTGATCCCCGCCAAGGGAGGGTTACGTGTACCCGAGCGACGTTATCACGATTCTAGTCACACCCCCGGTGGTGTGTCAAGACCCCTCGTGCCCCGGCGTCACAGTATCGACCGCCGATCAGGACCGGTAGCACGATGTCACGACGACCGAACAACCGCGACCAGCGGCACATACCTTCACCCCGGACGGACAAGCCCTCGGCCGTTCGGGGCGACGGCATGCCCGCGAACGCGGCAGCCGACCAGATCACCGGCATCGTCGGCGACGCCTCGGTGACCAGCGGGCAGAGCCGCTCCGGCGAGGATGTCCGTCGCCGGGGCTGGTTCTGGCACTGGAACAACATCATCACCCAGTTCGCGCCGATCATCGGGCTCAAGGGTGTGGGTCTTCTCAACTCCTACACCGTCTGGACCGACCGCCGCGAGGACTCCCGCCACCGGGGCTATGCCTTCCCCTCGCAGCAGAGTGAGGCGGACTTCTACGGCGAAGACCGCAACGAGTTGATCACCATCAACAAGCTCCTCGTCGCCCTCGACCTGATCGAGATCCGCAAGGAGATGGTGCCGCGCACCGACGCACAGGGACGTCGCTGGAAGGTGCCACACAACCTTTACCGGGTGAAGGACCACGGCGACGATTTCAACCTCACGACAGCCGACGTGATGCGCGTGGCACGCCTCGCCGAAAAGGATCGCGCGGTCTACCGCTATGTCCGCCGCATCTTCTCGCCCCGGTTCGCTCCGATCGATCGTGACAACATCTGGCACCAGATCCTCGAGGAAGTCCGGGAGATCGAGACCTGGCAGAAGCTGGCCGCCCGCACCGAGCGCGATGAAAAGCGTGCATCGGCGCGGAGCAAGGCGGGGCACGCGTCTCGCCGCACCAGCGAGGAATCCACGTCTTTTTCTTTGCCCAATGGCAGTGACACGACGTCAGCCGAGACGACAGCACCCGACACCAATAAAGACAGTGTCACTGGCGATAGCAATGACAGCACACACGACAGCGAAACCTCTGCTGCAGATATCAACAATGGTTTGGAGGTCGATGCTGCACAGGGCAACAATGGTTGGGACGAAGGATCAGCAACCCCTGCTGCCCTCGTCAACACTGGTCAGGCAACCTCTGTTGCTCCGACCAGCACGACGTATTACCAAGAATTAACTACGACAACGAAGAAGAAGTCAGAAAAAATCGATTCATCGCCAAATCCGGAACCGATGTCGACAACGGATAGCCCGGAGCTCGGGTTGCCACCGGATGACCGTCGAGATGAAGATGCGACGGTGACGCTTTTCGATGAGGCAAACAGTCGACCGACCTCGGCCGCGGCCAGGCGACATCTGCGACAGATCGCCGAGGGGTGTGTCGATCTGGCACGGTCGGCCGGTGTTTCCGGGTGGACGCTCGTCGGCAGCGCGATCGATGAGGCAGTCGCCTCGGGCAGTGCATTTGTCGCACCGAAACGCGTTCGCGAGATCATCGCTCGTTGGGAGCGCGATGGCGTACCAGTCGAGTATGCCAATGCGTCACCGGCCGAGTCGCAACCTGTGACAGGGGTGGGTGATGCCAGTCACAGGTCCGCACTCCAGATACGAAACCACGATTCGCAATCGATCGTCGGATCCGGGATCGTTATGCCGAGCGGACGCGATGCGGCGGACATCTGGGACGAGACCTGTCGTTCGCTCGCGGGCACGTTACCGGCCGTCGCCATCCGCGAGCTGGCATCCCGGGTGACGATCGCCGGATATGCGGCGGGCGAGGTGACGCTCGAAGTCGCGGACCAGAATCTCGCAGAGCGCCTGCGCGACGAGTGGGGCGAGCAAATCCAGCGCAAGCTTGGCGTCGCGTTACGACGACCGGTGCGGATCGTCGTTACGACCACGGTCCCCGAAGATCCGGACCCGGACCCCGAACCGACCAGGGCGACAAATCGTCTCCGTTCGGCATCGAAGCGAACGCCGGTTGCAGGGCCATCGTCCAGCCCGCGAGAGATCCCGCATTTCCGGATCGCCGAGTGCGGCATGAGCGGTATGCAAGTCTGGACGTCGGTGGTCGACGACCTCCGTCAGTCCGGCGCGATCCCGAAGGCTGAGGTCGATACGTGGCTGCGGGATTCGGCGCTCCTCGGTCGCGATCCGGAGACCGATGCGCTCATCGTCGGCGTGCCTCACGCCCTCGCCGAGCGTCGGGCCGCCCGCTTCCTTGCGGCCATCGAGACCGCGACGATGCAGGTCGTTGGCTTCGACTGCGAGATCTCTATTGTCCGCACGCAGGACTGGCTCGCGGCGAACACCGGCGCGACGGGAACAGAGGGATGAGGCCGATTCGACCCCAGCGGCCTCCCGCACCGCCGGAACTCCAGTCTGAATGGGATCGGTTGCTGGCGGTGATGCCGGAGACCGTCCGGATGGCGGTCACGTCGGAGTTGTGGAATCTGGAATGGCTGCATGAACTGGTGTTGCCGGTGAGGGATATAGCGATCGGCGAGGTCGCCTGGCTCTTCGACGTGCCGTTGTGGGCCGTTGGCGGCGAGCCGTTTCGGGTAACGCCGAACGAGGTGAGGACCCGACCCCGGCGATTCATGGAGCAGTTCGAGCGCACGATGGCAAGCGATCTCGCCTGGCCGATTCATATCATGCGCTTTCGCGGCCGGTGGATCGTCCTTGATGGAGTCCACCGGTTGCTCAAGGCCGACATGACGGGCAAGCGAACCGTCCGGGCGATGGCGCTTTCCGAAGATGACTACGCCAATATCCTGTTCCCGCCGTCGGGATAAGCGGGTTAACGGAAGTCTTTGCGCACCACATCTTCCGTGTCTACAGCGCATTGCAGGAAGGGTGCGAGGCTCACCAAACAGGGTGGAGGGGCGGTCGGTCCGCAGGAGGTGGGGTGAGGTTGCGTGAGCGGCCGAACAGCGAACGCGGACCCGTTGCCGCCCATCGACTCCCGGAGGGAGTCGATCACCACGTGACCATGTCAACCATTGTGCGATTCGCTGTAATGCCGAATCCGGATGCATGTTCGCGGTCGCCGTGATGCCGCTCGGCACGCATGGTTCTGGGCAGGTCTCGGGATACGTAGTGCGGTATCAGGCTACAGTGATCGGTGGGGAGTGGGAGGTGCCACCCGCTGCACGTTGGTAGCACCGGGCCGCAGTGCCCGGTGTCCTGGCACAACGATTCATCGCGTCCTCCACCGACCACGCCGGGTCGGTGCTACCTATGCGGCATCTGCATCCATGGGTATGGGCACGTCTCGGGCACAGGACCCGAGACTACGTACGGTCTCGTCATATGCGCTGATCCATGATTGATCGTCCGGATTCGATAGAAGGCAATCATCTCTCGCGTTTCGGCCGGCGGCCTCACCCCGACGGGCGATAGGCTTCGACCATGCCAACCATTGGGCAACTCGCTGTAATGCTTTGGCTACCAGGCAGTCCAGCCGCCGTCGACGAAGAGATTCTCTCCCGTGACGTACGATGCGGCATCCGACGCCAGGAAGACGACGGGCCCCTTGAGCTCGTCCAGCCGCCCGAGCCGTCCGAGAGGCGTGCGGCGCTCGATTTCGGAGACGATCTCCGGCATCTTCAGCATTCCTGCCGTCATCTCGGATGGGAAGTAGGCGGGTCCGATCGCATTGACACGGATACCGTACGGTGCCCAGTGGACCGCGAGGTCACGTGTCAGGTTGACGACGGCTCCCTTCGAGGCCGCGTAGGCCGTCGAAGGTGCTGGCTCCGATGCACCGGCGCCGAGAATCGAGGCGATATTGATGATGGAGCCTCCGTGTCCGGCCTCGATCATCACGCGCGCGGTCGCCTGCGCACAGAGGAAAACCCCCGTCAGGTTGACATCGACCACACGTTGCCAGTCGCTCAACGACAGGGTTTCCGGTGCTTCGGAGGTGGCGATCCCGGCATTGTTGACCAGGATGTCGATCCGGCCGAATTCCTCAACGGTCCGCTCGATCATTGTCCTGACGGCACCTTCGTCGGTGACATCGGCGACGACGGCAATGGCCCCGTGCCCACGTTCGCGGATGCGACCGGCCGTTCGTTCGAGCGCGTTGATATCGAGTCCGGCACAGACGATGGAGGCTCCCGCTTCCGCGAGCGCTTCGGCGAAGGTGACACCGAGTCCGGAGCCGGCACCGGTGACGACCGCGACGCGACCGGTAAGATCGAAGAGCTGCTGAACTGTGGCCATGTCCGGACTCCTTGGCGACGTACGAGACGCGATCACGGCCTGGGGAGGCACCTGCGATCACGTTCACGATACGCTCGATATCCGGAACACGGATCGTCCGTTGGGGTGGTTCCAGGGTGAAACCTGGCCACGCTCATTCTTGTTCAGTTTTCGCGCTTCGCCGTCGCCCGTTCGATCTGGACCTCAACACCGTCGAGCATGATCTGCAAGGCGTGCTCGAACTGCTGATCCTTGTTTGGGAGCTCATGATCGTGCGCCATGAAGTGCCGGAAGAGCGGGTAGTCCGCCTCGTCCAGCAATGCCTGGATGCGGGGAGCGATCGAGGTGTGGAGTTCGTCCTCGGTCATACCCAAGGCTTCCAGGCGACGTCGCTCCATGACTTCGCCGAAGGCAAACCCGAGGGTGAAATCGTCGATCATGTTCATGATCGACATTTTCTCCTCGAAGCTCAGCGGGAGATCCTCGACCATGCGCATGGTGTTCTCCATGTGACTCAACATGCCGTGGCCGAGGATATGTTCGGGGATGAATTCCGAGCTGGAGAAGAGATCGACCATCCAGGGATGAGCCAGCATGCCCTTGCGGTTGTTCCGGGCGATCAGCTCCAGATTCGCGCGCCAGTTGCCGGTGGAGTCGGGCGGCGGTGCAGACTCTCGCATGAGCCGCTCCAGGACGAGGCCTTCCAGCTCCCGCTTGTTGGGGACGTACCAGTAGAGCGACATCACGCCCACGCCGAGCTCGGCCGCGATCGCCCGCATCGTCATCGCATCCGGTCCCTTTCGGTCGGCGATGTCCATGGCGGCGTCGACGATCTGCTCGATATCGAGTTGTACGCGCGGGCGTCTCCCCCCACGTCCTGCTGGCATTCGTGCTCGTCTCATATGTGCCCCTGCTGACATTCGGCCCCTGACCTCGCTTTCGCAAGTATCTCATCCTCCGGGAGATCGCCTCCGGTGGTATTGACAATCGTACACGGTACGAGTATCGTACGTCGTACGTTGATTGGTACATTGTACGATCGACGCACGACGAGAAGCTTTCCGATGCTTTCGATTCCCACATGAAGGGATGTCACATGGTTCAAGATCTCTCGCATGGCCCCGCAATTGAGGCCATGCATCTTTCCAAGCGCTTTGGCGCCACGCAGGCGCTGGACGATGTCAGCTTTCAGGTAGAACGCGGCACGATCCTCGGTCTCCTCGGTCCCAATGGCTCCGGCAAGTCGACCACGGTCCGGGCCCTGACCACGCTGCTCCAACCGGATGCCGGCACGGGACGTGTCAACGGCGTCGATGTCGTGAAGGACCCCGAGCTCGCCCGGTTCCAGTTCGGGCTCGCCAGCCAGGCCGCCACCGTCGATGAGCTGCTCTCCGGCCGGGACAACCTGATCCTGATCGGCCAGCTCTTCCAGATGTCCTCGCGGGACGCCCGGAATCGGGCAGAGGAATTGCTGGAGCGATTCGATCTGGTGGAGGCCGCCGGGCGACGGGCGAAGACCTACTCCGGCGGGATGCGACGTCGCCTCGACCTCGCCGCCAGTCTGGTCGCCACACCGCCGGTCCTCTTTCTCGATGAGCCGACGACCGGTCTTGACCCGCGTAGCCGGCTCGCGATCTGGGATGTGATCGCCGGGCTTGTCCGCGATGGCACGACGGTGCTGCTGACGACGCAGTATCTCGAAGAGGCGGATTATCTCGCCAATCACATCGTCGTCATCGACCGGGGACGGGTGATCGCCAACGATACGCCGCGCGCCCTCAAGAGCGCCGTCGGTGGCGAGCAGATCAACGTCACCGTCCAGCAGGCGACGCACATCCCCGCCGCGCAGGAGATCCTGGAACGCATCACCGGCACGGCGCCGACGTTCGCGCCGGAGTCGTTGCAGCTCGTCGCGCCGGCTCCTGCGGCGGGTGAAACGCTCACCGCTGTTCTCGCGGAGATGAGTCGGCGCCAGATTCCGGTAGACGATATTGGCTTGCGCCGGCCGACGCTGGACGAAGTCTTCCTGCACCTGACGGGCGAAGCCGCCGAGACGAGCCCGGTCCGCAATATCCAGAATGACAAGGAGGCCGCCTGATGGCTACGCTCTCGATGACCGCGACGGCGACGACCGCCGCCACACCATTTGCCTCGATCCAGCGCGCCGTGCGCGACAGCGTGTTGATCACGAAAGCCAACGTCAAGCACTTCCTGGCCCAGCCCGGCCAAATCGTCGGCATGATCGCGATGCCGATCATCTTCATCGTGCTCTTCGGTTACGTTTTCGGGAGCGCGATCCAGATTCCGGGCGTCGGAAACTATCGCGAATACCTGATGCCCGGTATCTTCGCCCAGTCTGCCGCCTTCACCATGGTCGCCGCCGCGGTCGGTATGGCCGAAATGAAGGAGAAGGGGCAGATGGATCGCTTCCGCTCCTTGCCCATGGCGCGATCCGCCGTTCTGGTCGGGCAGACGTTCTATCAGGTGCTCTACACGCTGGTCGGAACGATCGTGATGGTCTTCTGCGCTCTGGCGACCGGCTGGCGTATCCACACCGACGTACCGCATGCGGCGGCTGGCTTCGGATTGCTGTTGCTCTTCGTGATCGCGACCAATTTCGTCGGCGTCTGCGTTGGCATGGTGGCGAAGAACGCGACGATGGCGGACCAGATCATGATGCCGATCACCATGCCCCTGACGTTCCTCGCCAACACCTTCATCTCGCCGGATGGGCTTCCGTCCTGGCTGAAGCCCATCGCCGACTGGAACCCGCTCTCGGCAACGGTCGCCGCGATGCGCGAGCTATTCGGTAATGCACCGTCGATCGTTCCCGTCAACCAGCCCTGGCCGCTCGCTCATCCGGTGGTGGCGTCGATCGGCTCGTCGCTGATCCTGATCGCGATCGCCCTGCCGCTTTCCATCCGGCTGTACCGGAACCAGGCGTAGAGGCCGGGGAGGTGCCCCGCGGGGCACTTGTCACCTCATCCCGAACCCGAGCTGCAGGCGGAGCGAGTGACGAAGCGTCGAGGGATCTCGGAGCCTGTGCGCGACGAGATCCCTCGACTTCGCTCGGGATGACAGGGCGGGTGGGCGTAGAGACTCGCCCGTTTGGCGGTGGCGCACCACTGAGTGCAGCTAAGATCCTGACCCTTCGACGTCGCTCAGGGTCAGGATGACGGATCCTTTAAAGCGAATTTCATATTGGTTGATGGTTACACCCATCGTACGTAGGGGCGGATGGTCCGAAGGACTCTCCGCCCTCTCGGCGCCCGTAGGGCGTCGAGCACTCGGCTACCATGTCAACCATTGTGCAATTCGCTTGAATGTGTCGTCGAGGCGGTGATCGCTGTATATCGCCGGGTATCGGGAGGATCTTCCCGGGAACAATCGGGAATAAAGCCGATTCCGTTTGGGATATCCCGCGCCATATCGTACGGGCACTCGGATCCACCTGCTTTATGGACCCGCACGGCTCTGACTGAAAGGAGCGGCCTCTCATGGTCTCGTTCAGCGACATCCGTATGGATCGGCGCCGGTTCGCGCTCGCCACATCCGCCGTCGCGCTTGTCGGCCTCCCGCAGATTCGCCCCATCCTGGCCCAGGAATCCGCACCTGGCGACCTTGCCAGTCTCGGCCTGCCGGAGCTCAATCTCACGGTTGGTCCCGACAGCTTCGACGGCCTCCCCGAGGGAGATCTTCCGGCCGGTCGTTACCTGCTCACGGCGACGATCGCCGACGGTCTCGAATATGGATCGGCCAGCATTATCGGATCTCCTCCGGGCATGTCGTCCGAGGATTTCCTGGCCGCGCTCGCGGGCGTCGGCGGTGGACCTCCGGATGCTGCACCGGAAGGCTCCCCGGTCGCGGGTGAAGAAGACGAATCGTTCGATATGGAGGTCCCGCTCTTCCTCTACATGGCTCCGTTCCCCGGAGGAGTTGGCGGACCGGGCGGCACAGTGGCGCAGGGGATTCTCGATCTCCCACCCGGTGAATGGATTCTCTGGGGCGACGATCCCGCTGTCGGGCAGGTGCCGGTCATCTTCAACGTGACCGGCGAGATGCCATCCGACCTGCCGGAGCCGGATGCCGACGTCACCATCACCTTCATCGATTTCGCGATCAGCGTCGATGGCAACCTGACGGCTGGCGACCACCTGGCCCATATCCAGAACCACGGCGCGCAGCCACACTTCGTCGTCATCATGAAGGGGCCGGACACGATGACGAACGACGATATCGCGACGCTCGTCCAGGCTATGTTGGCGCCAGAAGGCGGCGAGGGTGCGAAGATGCCGGAGTTGCCGGAGTTGCCGTTCAACCCGGATACCGACCTGATTCCGGTCTTCCAGACGGTGCAGCAGTCGATCGCCACCAATCTGTGGATGCCGCTTTCGCTCGATGCCGGTACGTACGCCGGGCTCTGCTTCTTCCCGACCGCTGGCGAAGGGCTGCCGCACGCCGTGCATGGCATGCACACCGTCTTCACGGTGGCGTAACGCGTCTCGATACCCCCCTCTCCTCCTCTCGGTGTCTCCTTCCTCGTCATCCTGAGCGGAGCGAAGGATCCCCGTGTGAAGCACATCGCTTGCTGACCGCGCACGGTGTCCTGCGGGCAGCGGCTTCGCGGGGGGATTCTTCCCCTTCGACTTCGCTCAGGGTCAGAATGACAAGGATGTGGATGGCCACTTCGCATAGATCACAGCGATGTCCAGGTAGTGGAAGACGGTAGCACCGGGCCGAAGTGCCCGGTGTCTTCTCCCGACCACGATGACTTCGGCTTGAAGTGGCCGGGGCTGCGGATATGTGTGACCTGCTTCATTATTTATCAAGGAGCATCGATATGAATCCTCTGTCCCGCCACGTCCTCTCCCGCCGCCTCGACCGGCGACGATTCGTCCTTGCGCCGGTGGTCGGCGCCCTCGCCATCCAGCCGATGTCCCATGCGTTCGCAACGCAGTCGCACGATCACGCCACGCCGGATACCGCAACGGTAGATGCCGATGTCGTCTGGACCTGGACCGATGATGGCGTGGAGATTTCCTCTCCGATCGCAGCGGGCTGGAACCGTGTCTCCATCGTCAACAATCGCTCGGCCGACATGCCATCCACGCATGTCCTCACGCTTCGCCTGCCGGATGACGCGACCGATGCGCAAGTGGAGGAGCTGACAACCGATGGCGCCCCATTTCCGGATTGGGCGCGGGAATGCTATTACCCGGGGATTCCCGACGGCGTGGCGCCCGGCGAGACGCTTACCGGATACACCTGGTACGCGGAAGGGCAGTATCTCTGGGGCGATATCTTCTCCGACCTGCACGGTGATTTTACGGTCGGTCCGGGAAGTTGGAACCGGCCGCATCCGGCGCCGGACGTGCGCGTCGAAATGGTCGAGATGGCGTTTCTCGGGCTGGAGAAACCGCTCGCACCTGGGAAATTCCTGTGGGATATCGGCAACCGCGGGGCGACCTGGCACGAGATGGTCATCCTGCAGACTGCGGAGCCCATGACGGCTGATGAGGCTCTGGACGCGATGATGAACGATGAGAATTGGCCACCGGCCGGGATCACTCTCAGGGCCGGGTATGGCATTACGTCGCCGGGTATGTCCGGCATGATCGAGCTGGATCTCGAGGCTGGCAGCTACATCGCGGCTTGCATGGCACCGGACAATTTTGACGGTCCGCCCCATGCCATCGTCGGCATGATCCAGCCCTTTGTCGTCGAGTAACGCGCCGCCATTCCGGTTCCCATCCACAGGGATTCCCGGCCATCGTGCACAGTCGCTATACTGCGGCTATCGGATTCCATTCATCGCGTATGTGGCCCTGAGTTTCCGGTCTCCTCGGCAGACGGAAGGAAGAAGTCGATGGAAGCGTCTGCGACCGTTGCGAGCGCGCGTCGTGGTGGCACGGCTCCGCAACCCTCCATGATCATCGACGCGGAGTCCCTGCCGGAGGCGACGTTGCGCGATCTCTGGCGCTCATTGCGGGCAACCATGCCGTCGATCCGCCCGGCGTGGGTGATGCTTGGTTGCTCGCTGGTGGCCATGCTCTGGATGACGGCGTTCCTTGTCGAAACGCTGATCCGCGATGGCTGGTCGGTCATGCTGCTCGTGATCGGGATCTGGGGACCGTTCTTCCTGACATCGACCATCGTCGGTCTGCTCATTTTGTCGCGCTGGCCAGAGCATCGTCTCGGATGGATCCTCTGCATCGCCGGAACTGCCTGGCTTGTCGCACAGGGGTTGTACATGGTCGGCATGCGCGGGTTGATGACCGGCGAGACCGAACCGTGGTCGATGATTGCCCAGGCCGGCGGATTCTACCCCTTCGGGCTGTATCTACTATGCGTCGAGGTCCCGCTGATTTTTCCGACTGGCCGCCTGTCGTCGCCCGTCTGGCATATCGCCCGCTGGATCGGTCTCGCCGGTGCGCTGGGTGCATCGCTGGAGACGATGCTCGGATCTTCTCTTGTCATGCATGGGGAGTTCGGCCCGATCCCGAACCCGTGGTTTGTCTCTGATCCACCCTGGCTCTCCAAAACTCTCGCACTGATCGGGTATGGCTTCTTCGTCATGCTCTGGATGGCCATTCCGGCATTGATTTCGATGTCCCGGCGCCTCTTCTACGCAACGGGTGTGGAGCGCGTGCAACTGCAGTGGATTGCGTGGGATGCGTCCCTCGTCATGGCCGCCTATATCCTCCATTACACGTCGGCCACCAATGGGTGGTACGAAATGCGGTACGGGTGGATCGTGAATATTATCTGGGGACTGGCGCTCCAGTCGATCCCCATCGTCACCGGCATCGCGATCCTGCGATACCACCTGTTCGATATTCATCTCGTCATCAGCCGAACGCTTGTCTACGCCATCCTCGCCGTTGCCATCGCGAGCATCTACACCGCGCTGATTACCATCCTGGGCAGCCGATTCCAGGCGTCCGATCGGCAAGTGCTGGTCGTGGCCATCATCATTGCCACGATCGCCCTGCTGGTGCAACCGGCGCGGGACCGGCTACAAGGGGCGATCAATCGCATGTTGTATGGAGAGCGGGATCGACCGGAGGCGCTCCTCATGCGGCTCGGGGCACAGCTTGAGGCCTCGGCGACGCCCAATCTCGCCCTGCGTGAGATGACCGGGCTGGTTGCGGAGATGCTGCGATTGCCCCATGTCTCCGTGGTCACGGGGGCCGGGGATCATGCGCGCGTGATCGCGATCAGTGGTGAGCCCGGTCCGGTCCAGGTTGGGTTCCCGATGATCTTCCAGGGTGAGGAGATCGGTCAGCTCCGGGCCTCGCCACGCACGCCGGTGGATGGATTTTCCCGTGAGGACCGGCGTGTCCTGACTCACCTCGCCGGGCAGGCGGCGGTCGCGGCGGCGGCCGATCGCATGGCGCGCGAGCTGCGGGGCGCTCGGGAATCGCTCGTGACCGCGCGGGAGGAGGAGCGTCGCCGTCTTCGGCGTGACCTGCACGATGGTCTCGGCGCGCAACTCGCCGCCCTGGTTCTCCAGGCCGGCGTTGCCCGCAAGCTGGCCGGCACCGATCGCGATGCGGCCGTGGCATTGCTCGGCGATGTCCAGGATGAGCTTCGGTCGGCGATCACCGACATCCGCCACCTCGTTCACGGTCTACGGCCGCCTGCCCTCGACGAGTTCGGGCTGATCCTCGCGCTACGAAGCCGGATTGCCGCCTTCCAGGGTGCCGGAAACAATGCCCTGATCTGCGAATTTCACGCTCCGGACGAGCTGCCGGGTATGCACGCCGCGATGGAGGTCGCGATTTTCCGGATCGTGGAAGAGGCGATGACGAATGTGGTGCGTCACGCCGGTGCGCGCCGCGCCGTGGTAACGATCGCGGTTGTCGACGACGTGCAGGTCACAATCGAGGATGATGGCGCAGGCATCGGGAGCGGATACACCGCAGGTGTCGGTCTGCATTCGATGCGCGAGCGCGCGGAAGAGCTGGGCGGCAAGCTCCGGATCGTTCCCGGCGATCCTTGCGGTACCACGGTGGCCGCCACGTTTCCGTTCGAGCCCGATGGAGAGGCCCGATGAGCGACCCGATCCGGATCGTTCTCGCCGACGATCATCCTCTCTTTCGGCGGGGACTCGCCACCTTGCTATCGAGCGAGCCGGATATGGAGATCGTGGGACAGGCGGGAACCGGCTCCGAAGCGGTTGGTGTTGCCCTTGCGGAGCGGGCCGACCTCGTGCTGATGGATCTCCAGATGCCGGACGGGGGAGGGGTGAGTGCGATCCGGCAGCTCGCGTCGCGCGCGCCGCAGATTCGCATCCTCGTTGTGTCGTTGTTCGAGGATGCGGATTCCGTGTTTCTCGCCATGCGGGCGGGTGCGCATGGGTACGTGCTGAAGGACACCGGAGAAACCGAGTTGTTACGGGCGATCCGGGGCGTGGCCGCGGGAGAGGCGATCTTCAGCCAGACGATCGCAAGGCAGGTACTCGCGTGGTTTGCGCGGCCAGCCAGCGCAGCCGCCGAGGCGTTGCCAATGCTGAGCCGCCGGGAACATGAGGTGCTGCAGGAGATCGCCGCTGGCTACAGTAATTCCATGATCGCGCAGCATCTCTCGCTCAGCACCAAGACTGTGGCGAACCACGTCTCGACGATCCTCGCCAAGCTGCAGGTGCCGGATCGGAACGCCGCCATCGTCCGCGCCCGGGAGCTCGGCTACGGTGGCGCGACCGGGCACGAGCGGGAAACCGGTTGATACCGAATTCGGGTGATGCGTGATGGATCGTCGTTCCGGACATCGCGCGGCAGAGGCCGATGTCCGGAACAGGCCGCGCGGCAGAGGGGAAGAGGGGTGTGCCGGGAATGGGAGGCCATTGACCGCGTATCGGATGCCCCGCGGGAAGATATCCCCGGCGCGGTCAAGACCTCCCCTACGTGGGCGTTGAGACTTGTCAACTTTGCGCACAGCGCACGTCGATCATCTCTAGACGGTCGGCATCGCCAACGTCTCGTCCAGCCAATCGAAGATTCGCTGCGAGCGCAGGCCCAGCGCCTTGGGTTCGCAATGCAGATCGGCGCCCTCAGCAGCCGTAAACGTTAGCAACGCCTTCGGACTCTGGATCGCATCGTACAGCGCCTGCGATTGACCGGGCCAGAACGATTCGCCTTCGGGATCGGCAATGGCGATCGGGCAGGTGATCTTGCCGGTGATGCCATCGAGGGAGTAGTCACGGAGTTTCAGCAAGGTCTCGGCAAATGAGGTCGTGCCGTAGGGGCGCATCCGAAAACGGATATTGAAGCGGAAAAGGGCCGATTGCTTTTCGCCTTCGGCAACCGCCTCATCGAGCTCCTGCTTGAAGGCTTCGAGGTCCTGGCCCTGGGCCGTGAACAGCCCAGCCATCTCCTCTTGCGGGATGTCCTGGATCCATGATTCGATCACGTCGGTCACACCGGGATCGGCGATTGCCGCCGCGATGCGATGCTCGAATGCCACCGCTCGTGGCACCCAGTAACCAGCCTGGCTCACGCCCTGCAGCGCAATCTTGTCAGGATCGACATCGGATCGGGTCAGCAAATAGTCGACCACAGGTGTGACCACAGCTTCCCAGTCAGGCCGGAAGTACAGATTGTGCCGGTAAAGCGACGCTCCCTGTCCCGGTCCATCGAACATGAGGATGTTATAGCCACGTCGGAGCGCCGCCGCTCCGCCCTGACCCCACATGTCGGCCATCGTGCCGTCGCTGCCGTTATTCAGGATGATCCAGGGGCGCGGTGTGTCTGAGGCGTCGACGGTGAATGCATAACCCGGCAACGTCGTGTCTTCGTACGGAATCTCGATCGTTTCGACGGGGATATCGAGCCGGGCGATAAACGCTTCCCACGAAGCCCGATGCTTTTCCCAAGTCGGCACGAATTGTGATGGATCGCTGGTGCCATCCGAAAAGAACGTCGCCGCCCAGTAGTAGTTCGAGGCGCGCAGATACGCTTCCCGGGCGCTGATCCGATGTCCGGCTGCATCGCTGGTCTCGGCGATGCCGTGAACCCGATCTGCCAGCTCCGCCCACGCCGCAGTCCAGCTATCCGGATCGCCGTCCTTCACCTTGGCGGCGGCGGCGAAGCATTCGCCGATATCCGACCCTTGCTCGTAGGTGGCGCCGAGGGTGAGCAGGAACAGGAATTCGAAGGCATCGTATTTGAAAATCGATGGAGTCGTCGTCAGGAGCGGGTTCTCTGGTTCGACGGGAGTCGCCTCCGGCGTGGCGGGCTGGGCCGAGAGCGACTGGATGCTCCCTGCACCAAAAAGTGCTGCCCCGACCCCGGCCATCGTTCCCTTGAGGGCCGAGCGACGGGAGTGCCGAAGGGCGAGATAGCTGAGTATTTCCGCGCCAGGATAACCGGATCTGGACATGTCGACGGGATCCTTTCAGACAAGTGCTCCAACAGTACTGACAGGGTGGTGACGGATGGGACCTCCCGGCAACGTGGCCGGTTGATTTTTTCACTTTACAGTACCAGAAAGCGTTTTGAATACTTATGTGGCGATGTCGTTCATCATCGGCGGATCGGCATTATCGCCGCACCTTCGATGGTGGATCGATGCCTTTGCCAACGCTTCGTCGATGGCGTCATCCGGATTCCGAACATGCGGGCCGCCAGCCCTGATGCGGGGATCGCGGTCGATACCTCTATTCCCGGGGATACGGGAAAATGCCCCCGAAGCGCTTCCCAAAGTTACGTCGCGTCGTGATATAGTGATTTCCGGGTCCTGCTTCTCGGGAATTCCAGAGACAGAAAACGCGTATTTTTCATCCTTACCGTGTCCGCGACATCTGCTGTCGTGCTGCCTGGCATAGACGATGGCCCCTGTCTTTTGAGGGTCAGAGCGCAGTGGGGTGTCATCCTCCTTCAGGAGTGCGTGTTCCCATGGATGATTCCACTTCGCGGCCGGGTGGCCGCGTCTCCCGTCGCGCTGTCGTGGCTGCCGCCGTCGCTGCTCCTCTGGGCGTATCCCTTTTGGCCCACGCCCAACCGTCTCCCAGTCCCGTCCCGGAGGATGCCAGCACCGGCGAGCTTGTCCAGCCAGATGTCATTTCGAGTCGTGATGGCGTCCTGGAGGCCAGGCTGGTGGCGCAAACGGCGGAGGTCGACATGGGGGTGGGGCATGCCGTCCGCACCTATACTTTCGACGGGATTGTGCCCGGCTACACGTGGGAAGTTCGGCCCGGGGATCGACTGAAGATCGATCTGGTCAACGATCTTCCGCCGCTTGACGATGCGCACGCGGATCACGTGGATATGACCCGACCCCACCAGTGGACGACAACCAACCTGCATACCCACGGGATGCACGTCTCGCCGTCAGGAAACAGTGATAACGTCTTTATCACCGTTTCTCCCGGATCGTCCTATCAGTACGATATCGAGATTCCGGACGATCATACCGGCGGCTTTTTCTGGTATCACCCACACAAGCATGGTGCCGTCGCTCATCAGGTGCGGGCGGGCATGGCCGGCGCGATCATTGTCCGCGGCGAGATCGATGAAGTCCCGGAGATCCAGTCTGCGAAAGAGCAGGTGATGGTGCTCCAGGCAATCGAGCTTGGCGATGATTACGAACTGCTGGATCCAATTCCGTATCCCAAACCCGGCGAAGCATTCTATCCTCGCACGCAAATCCTCTATCCGGTCAATGGACGGATGAATCCCCGGGTCACCATGTACCCCGGCGAGGTGCAGCGGTGGCGTTTGCTGAACGCAGCCGAAGGCAAATTCATGTCGCTGCATCTCGAAGGGCACGACTTGAACGTTCTCGCCTGGGACGGGTTGACGCTTCATGAACCGGAGCCTACCCGGCACGTCATGATGACAGCGGGAAACCGGACGGATGTCCTGGTGAAGGCGATGGCCCCCGGCATCTACAATCTCGTGCTGTCACCAGGGTCCAGCCAACACCCGAGTATCCCCGGGATGGCGCACGCCACTCCCGAGGCGGAGCATAACGCGGAGCTCACGCCACGCTCGATCCTGACGCTTGAGGTCGTGGGCGAGGGGCCGGAGATGGCACTTCCCACGACCTTGCCAGCCTACGATCCGCCCATCTTGCCGATTGCCCGCCAGCGGACCTTTGCCTACACGGTCGAACGCGGGGAGAGCGATAGTTTCCAGTCGTTCGGCGTCGATGGCGAGTCGTTCGATCCGGACCGGCCTCCCTATCAGGTGAAGCTCGGCACCGCCGAGGAGTGGACGCTGGTCAATGATCTCGACCACCGCTATCCGGAACACGCTCACGGTTTTCATATCCACGTCAATCCGTTCAGGGTGACCGCCGTCAATGGTGAACCGCTGGCACGGCCTCAATGGCGGGATACCTTCGCGCTCTCGGGGCAGGATGACGACTCGTTCACATGCGAGATGAACTTCGATGATTTCACTGGCATTTTCGTTGACCATTGCCATGTCCTGACACATGAGGATCTGGGGATGATGGAGCGAATCGAGGTCGTGCCGTAAGGGATCGAGCCTGAATGCAGCGGCGACAGAGCGCGCCGCAACCGTGATTAACTGGCGATCGATGATTTCAGGAGAATGCAGTCCATGAACCGCCTCACCCGCCGATCGTTCCTTCGGAGCACCGCTGTCGCGGCGTCCACGCTCGCCGTGGGCACCTACATTCGTGATGCTGCCGCCTTCTCATCCCAGACTCCATCCGCCACCCCGCAGGTCGAGACCTCGGCTCTGGAGGATCTCCGGAACCGGCTAAACGGCACCCTGATGCTTCCCGAAGACAGCGGGTACCTCTCTGCGAGTGCCGCGGCCAACGGGCGGTATCTCGATATTCGCCCGGTCGCGGTCGCACGGTGCGCGGATGAAACCGATGTCGTCACGTGCGTTCAGTGGTGTACGGAAAACGGAGTGTCTCCGGTGCCGCGCGGAGGTGGCCACTCCTATGCGGGATTTTCGACCACCAATGGACTGCTGATCGATTTGCGCCGGCTGAACTCGGTTCAGGTCGACTGGAAGCGCGCCACCGTGACGTCCGGAGGCGCGTCGCTGAATGCCGATTTCTTCACGGCGACCGAAAACGGGCCGCTCTTTCTCCCCGGCGGAACGTGCCTGGGCGTCGGTGTCGGCGGACTGACGCTCGGCGGCGGCATCGGCTACAACGCTCACTGGGCCGGACTTACCTGCGATCACATGCAGGGCACGCGGGTTGTCACGGCCTCGGGCGACATCCTCGATGTCGATAGCTCGACCAACAACGATCTCTACTGGGCCTGCCGGGGCGGCACCGGCGGTACGTTCGGGATCAATACATCCTTTACCTTCGATCTTGTGGATGTCCCTGCTTCGGTCGCCTATTACCGGTACGAGTGGAGCGGTGCCGAGGCCGCGAGCGCGGTCCTGGCCGCGTTCGACAAGCTGATCCAGACCGCCCCCGCGGCATTCAACGGCGTTGCGATGGCGGAAGCAACCGACGTTGGGGACGGTAGCCCGGAGCAGGCGATCCACATCATGTCTCGCGGGCAGTACATTGGCCCCATCGACGAGTTGCGCGAGCTCGTGGAACCCTTGCTGGATGCTGCGGAACCCGATGTCCAGACCCTCGTCGAGATGCCATTCTGGGACATGCAGCGGATGATCGCGACACCGGAGCCGGCGTCTCATTCATTCGGGGATATTTCCCGGTATTCGAACAAGCAGCTTCCCGAGTCCGTGGTTGGAGACCTGGTGGACCTGCTCGTTGACTGCCCGCACCGGACGCCAGATGCGAATGGGTCGATCTGGTCGCTTGGCTGGGTTGGCGGCGATGTCATCGGGAGTTTCTCGCGGACCGAAACGGCCTACGTGCATCGTGATGCCTCGACGCTCCTGCGTCCAACGACGGTGTGGCCGAACGATGCCCCGGCGTCCGTTGCCGATGAGCTCAATGCTTGGACGCAGAGCGTGATCGACGTCATTGCCCCACACACGCCGGATGAGAGCTACCAGAATTTCCCGAACCGGAGCCTGACCGAGTGGGAGGAGCAGTACTTCGCGGAAAATGCCGCTCGTTTGCGAGATGTGAAGGCCAAGTACGATCCGGACAATCTCTTCAGCAATCCACAGAGCGTTCGCCCCAGCTAGAGTCGTTTGCAGGAAGGGTGAGCGAACTCCATCACCACACTCGCAGGGGCGGCTGGTTGCAGGCTGGTCGTCCCTACGGTTCTCCTGGGAGCTCGATGATTTTCAAGCATGACGCCGGAACGATGGTCTGACTTTACAGTCCTGGCGGGTGCAGGAACACGGCGATACCGGCGCCGAGGAGCCCGAGTCCGCAGATCCACGCGATGCCGACCGTCAACCGCCGACTCAGGGCCGGATTCTCCGTCAGGCGCGAAACGAGCATGACATCGACCGCGGAGCTGATGATGCTGGCGATGATCGCGCCGATCCCGGCTGCGAAAGGGGTGATCGAGCCGTTCGCCGCCAGGGCCGCCGCAGACGAGACCGCGCTCGCGCTGGAGAACATGCCGCCGATGGCGGTGACGATATAGAAGCCGAAGGAGCCGAACGCGCGTTCGGCAAGGATCCCGGTAATCTGCAAGACTAGGAAGATCACACCGAATTTGAGCACTGATTGCAGCGAAAACGGTGCTTCGATCCTGAGATTCAGCGATTCTCCTTCATTCTCCTGTGTCTGGTCGTCCTTTCGGATAAAGCGACGGACCAGGAACGAAACGCTGCCGACCAGCATGAGCGCGAATGCCGGCACCGCGATGAGAAACGCCTGCGTCGAGAGCACCATCATGATGAACCCGTTGCGCAGGACCATCGACGCCCGGGAGAGCAAGACGCCCCCGAAGGCCGCGTCCGCGAGGGCGACGTTCTCTTTGGCCCGTCGGGAGAGTTCGACCGTGGTGACTTTCGTGTTGATCAACCCGCCGAGAAAGCCGGTCAGCTCGATGCCCTTCGATCCATATTGCTTGAGCAGGATGTAGTTCACGAACCCGAGCGCTGCGATCATGATCACCGTCACCCAGGCGGTTCGGATGTTGACGAGGCCCCAGGGATCGATCGTCCCCTCGGGCAGACCCGGGTAAATGACAAAGGCGATGATGCCGAGCAGGATCGCCGAGCGCACTTCCTCCTCCGTCAGTCCGGTGAAGAAGGGCACCATATGCTCCTTCCAGCTCAGGAGCGCCGCCACCACGATCCCGACCGCCAGCGGGGTGAGCGTGTGTCCGAGACCGCACAGCACACCGATGAACCCGACGACACAGATCGTGACCGAGGTGGTGACCTCGATGTCCCTGTCTTCGCGGAACGCGACCATGGTGATCAGGAGGACGATGATGCCCAGAAGGCCGAGGGCTGCCAGAGCGTAGGCCGTGCCGAGGATGCCGCCCATCGCCCCAAGCAGGCAGACGAGCGCGAAGGTGCGCAGGCCGGCCTGTTTGCCCCGTCGCTCCCTCTCCATACCGACAAAGAGCCCGAGCGCGAGAGCCAGGGCGAGCTTCTGGATGGCTGGTACGTAGGCCCAGGTGACGGAGGTTGCGGCGAGCGTGGGGAACAGGAACAAGGAAGGTACTCCGGATCACGATATTCCAGGGCGGAGAGCACCCGGAACGGCTCGGGGAGTGGTCCGGTCAGGCGCTCCCCGGAAGAGAATGGGCCAGTATACCGCACCATTTTTGCCAGCGTGGCAAGAAATGCGGCAAGCGTATACTTCTCCGACGATGTTCGCGGTCGTTCGCAGGGGAGCGTAGGTGATGGTGTCGTTCTCGTCCATTCCCGGTCCGATGCAGTGTGTCTTTCCGGCGACGATCCCGGGTATGGCGGACATGCTTCCGTTGCTGCGCGCCGAGCGGGCCGAGTTCGAGGCGGTCTTTGGCCAGCCGGTGATCTTCGTGGACGATGATCCCGGGGTTGGCTCGCGCTGGCTGATCGAGATCGATCCGGACCGCGCTGATAACCAGCTCGTGTGGGAAGGTGATTCGCTCACCCTGACGTCCCGCGTGAAGGACGCGGCGGGGATGATGACGACGTTCAATCAGGTGCATTCGCTGATCGCTCTTGGGGTCGATTCCATCACCGATGCGCCGGAATCATCCACGCGCGCTGCCGTCGAGCGTATCTATCGCGAGATCGCCGGGACCTTTCCCGGCTTCGGCATCCGGGGTAAGGAGTGGGACGAGATCACCTCACGGCATGTGCGCGGTGATGGCGCGGACATGTCGTTCGAGGATGTCCAACGCTGGATCGCCGAACTGGATGACGCTCATACCGCGATTCGCCGAACGGTTCCGGTCTACAACCCACCGTATGCCGTTGAGCTGACCCCGGAGCGGGCGACGATGCGACGGGTGCCGGAATCCAGTTCGGCATATCGGGCCGGTGTCCGCCCGGGGTGGGAGATCTCGATCGATGACCGCGCTGGATGGCTGACCCGCACCGGCGCCCCGCCCCACGCGAAGGCGTTCACCGCCGGGCGTCGTGCGATCGCGCTGGAGGGTGCCGGGGAACGCGATTTCACCGCCGTCTCACCCGTTGGGGAAAGTGTGCATTGGACGGAGCGTGCCGTCCTGCCGTCGCTTGACGGCGTTTTTCTCGATCGTCAGATCGATACGCACACGGCCTACCTCCATCCTGGCAACTGGTTCACGGGTATTGGGTTTGAGGATGCGTTCGACGACGTCCTGACCCGATACTGGCATCTGGATCGACTCGTCCTCGATCTTCGGGGCAATACCGGCGGCAACCTGATGCTGGCGACGCAGACGCGCGACCGGTTCCTGCGCGAGCGAACGCATCTCGGCACGATCCGGTTCACGCGCGGTGATGGCACCCTCGCCGCTCCGGTCGAACTCTGGGGTGAGCCCTCGGTCGATCGCGTACGCTGGGCGGGCGACCTTGTTGTGCTCACCGATGCGCTGACGTACTCCGCCAGCGAGGATTTCCTGCTCGGCCTGCAAGGTCTGCCCCACGTCACGGTCGTGGGCCAGCGCTCCGGTGGAGGGAGTGGTCGCCCGCGTACCATCCGCCTCCTCGACGATATGTCGATCACCATTAGCACCGCTCTCACATACGATCGCGCAGGTACATGCATCGAGAATCACGGTGTCCCGGTGGATATCGCCCGGGATGTCTTCGGCATTGATGTGGACGCCTTGGGGGCTCTTGCATTGACCCATCCCAATCCTTAAATCGCATGGTTCGCCTTCGAGTTTCGTGAGTGGAAAATCCTGTGCTATGGTAAGCACGGAGTTATTCAAAAACGGGATTTTACGTATCGCAATTGATGCTTGCGCAAAGGAGGTGTCCATGCCTGCGGCGAAACGACCGGTGGAGATGGACCGGGAATTGGGAGTACCAGTCGATGACGGTCTCTTCGGACCGGACAGTGTGACATGGCGGGTGATGGCGTCGCCTTCGACCTCGCTCGGAACCTCCGCGGCGGTTCTCGCCCAGATGTTGCATCCGCGCGTTGTGCGGCTTATCGGACAGGCCTCTACCTTTGAGAAGAACCCGGAGCTTCGGGCCCGCCTGACCGCGCAGTATGGTCTGACCATCACCTACGGGGATACCGCAACCGCAGAGGCTGCCGGGGCGACGTTGCGCAAGCTGCACAGCCGGATGAAAGCGACCGATGTCGAGACCGGCGAGACATATGACGCGAACGAGCCGGAGTTGTTGCGGTGGGTCCACACGACGATTCCGTGGGCGATGTTGCGAGCATACGATCGGTGGGGTCCGGAGTTGACCGACGAGGAGAAGGACCGGTTCGTCGATGAACAACGGGTTTCTGCCCGGTTGGCCGGGGTCGATCCCGAGACCGTTCCTTCCACGGCAGCGGGGCTTGATGAGTACATCGCGAGTATGTTGCCGAAACTCGCCTATACGACCGAGGCTGGACGAATCCGCGCGATCATCGTGCCGCGCAAGGTGCCCCGAAACGGGAACGAGATCGTAATGCGATTGATGAGCCTGGCCGCTGTCGATCTCCTACCCCCGGAAATGCGGGAACTTTACGGTTACTGGTGGGGCCCCCTCCAGCGCGGAATACTTGGAGTCGCGACCAATGGACTGGTCCGATCGGCCGTGAAGAAGACGCCATACGAGCGCGTGCTTCCCCAGATGCGCGAGCAGGCAACGGCGCATGCCTTCGGCGCCAGGGCGCTGAAGATCAACAAGGAGATGCGCCAGCAGGCTCCGGCTCCGGCAGCAGCTGCGACGGAGACGGAATCTGCCCCGTCGTAAACGCCGCACGGTGTCACGAGACCAGCCTGTTTCGATCTAGCTTGGTCAGGGCTGAAAGTCTCAACAGCGTTCGCGCCCGTGGGCCAATCGGCCCACGGGCGTTCCGGTTCAGGGCCCAGCCCAATCGTACTGATCGGCCTTCACCGTGCTGATTCCGGAGCATCCGCGTCTGGGGCAAAGCTCCCGGTGACTTGTGGTGCGGGAACGTACGCTTCGTCCTTTTGATAACGTGTCTTTCTGTCCAGATCTGGACAGATCAGTGCTATTCTGGATGAGCATAGCAGGAGGATTAGCATGACGACACGCACGTTACCGACAGAAAAAACGATGAATGTAACCGACACCAAGCAGAATTTTAGCCGCGTCATCAACGAGGTTGCTCGGGGTGAGAGCTACATCGTCGTTGAAAAGAGTGGCGCTCCGGTTGCGGCGATCATTTCCCGGCAGGAGCTGGATGAATACCGACGTCTCAAAGAGAGGGAGAACGAGATTCGTGAGCGCCTTGAGAGCAGCCTGGAAGCGTTCAGCGCTGCTTTCCGTGATGTTCCCGAAGAAGAGTTGCAGCGGGTGCTCGCGGATGCACGACGCGAATACCGGGAGAAGACAGATCGTGAGCATGGTCGACAATGAGGACCGTGCTGGATGCCAACATCATCGTTTCGGCGGCATACACATACGGAAATCCCTCATCCACGATGGCAGGCATTCTTCGAGCGGGGATTCGGGACCGCTACACCTTGGTGATATCCGATCACATTCTGCAAGAGATACGGTCCACGTTGTCAAAGTCGTTCTTTGTAGAGCGTATTGATCCCGATGTGATTGATCAGATCCTGGAGGATTTGTGCAGGAAGGCTATGTTGATCGATCTCGATCGAATCGTCGAGCGCGTTGCTACCCATTGGCAGGACGATCTGGTCCTTTCAACTGCTTTGTCGGGTGACGCGGATTTTCTTGTTACCGGTGATCGGGAACTTCTCGGTCTCGATCATCCCTTCCCGTTCCGGATCATTCACCCGAACGAGTTTGCCGGTCTCCTGTAGCTACCCGTAACTTCACCCCTCGTTCCACACGGTCCGGAAACCGAGATTCCCCGTTGACGAGTCCGGTGTATTGGCGGATCGCGCATCGACCCGGTATCGATTGCAATACGACGCGTGACAGAGATACGAACCGCCGCGCATCACCCGTGCTTCTCCCCGGTCCGGACCCGTTGGGTTGATCGTATCGCCTCGCCGGTATGTATCCGGCGAGAACCAGTCGGCGCACCACTCCCAGACATTTCCGGTCATGCAGTACAACCCATAGTCATTGGGCTGGTAGGACTGTGCGGGTGCCGTACCCAGGTGGCCATCGGCGCGCGTGTTTTTCTCCGGGAATTTACCCTGCCAGACGTTCATCCGGTGCTTGCCGCCGGGAACCAGGTCGTTCCCCCACGGGAAGCGATTTTCCTCATGTCCGCCTCTCGCGGCGAACTCCCACTCCGCCTCGGTTGGCAGCCGAACACCCGCCCAGTCGCAAAATGCTTGCGCATCGTTCCAGGAAACATGGATGACTGGGTGCTCCTGCCGTTTCGTGATGTCGCTTTGTGGACCTTCGGGATGTCGCCAATCCGCGCCGAAGACCTGGCGCCACCATGGCGCTGCGATCGGGCGCTGGTTGCGGAGGAGTGCATGAGGGAGGAAGAGGTGGAAGACGAACGACCAGCCGAAGCGCTCGGCTTCTGTGACATAGCCGGTTGCCTCGGTGAACTCGTCGAAACGAGCGTTCGTCACGGTGGTCGAATCCATCCAGAAGGGATTGATCGTGACGTCATGGACCGGCCCCTCGCCATCGTTCTCGTAACCATCATCCCGGGGATTGCCCATCCGGAACGTCCCACCGGGAATCGCAACCATGCCGTGCGGCGGGGTCGGGGCGAGGGTGCGCGTCGCCGGTGCTCCAGGATCGCGTTCGTCTGATTCGCGGGATGGTGTGCAACAGGAAGTCATGGGAGTCGGGGATGTCCTTGGCGATGGTAATCAGGCAATCGGGCCTATTGTACGGGAACGGAGCGCTCATCCATCGAGATTATCACCGTGCCGGACATCTCGAGGTGGGCACCAGCGGCGATATAGGTCCGTTGGGCGGCTTTGTTGTCCGTTTCGGTCAGGCCCCACATGCCGTAACAACCGCGCTCCTGGGCCAAATCCCACAACGCGCGCACCAGTGCCCGGCCAATGCCCTGGTTGCGTGCGTCTTCATTGACCCCAAGCTCGTACAGAAACATCTCCGTGCCCTTGTCGGGATGCGTCATCTCAACGCCGGAGATGAACCCGACCGCTTGGCCTGAGCCATCCTCGGCGAGGATCAGGTGATGCCCCGGTGTGGCGAGGAATGTCGTCACCCAATCCTCACGCGGCGGGCCGTCGAAGACATCCGCAGCCATGATGGTCTTCACGTCCGAAGCGTTCATGATCCGCAGGGTCCAATCGATCATGGGTGCCTTCTTGCTATCTCTGGGGGTGATATCGGCTTCACCGGGAAGCGGCCCGCCACTGAAGGACCGCCATGATCCCGTCCATCAAGGCGGTGGCGATGAGGAAGCCGCGCCCGCGACCGGAACGGACGACACGTAGCGAGCCGAGACACCCTGCGACCCAGCCGAGGTTTCCGATCGCGGCGATTCGTAGATGTGCTGATTCCACACAATGTCTGGAGGACGCTATCCCGAGCAACGCGGCAAACGCGCCGAGCGTGCCCGCGAACGGTCGCCGCCAACGGGCAGGGAGATCGGTCGCGCGCCACGTTGGCGGGAGGAGTGAAATCATCAGGGCCGCGACTCCGCATCCGATGGCGTCGACCAGCAGGATTTGCCGCGCGTGCAAACGTGTCATCGCTGCTCCCATTCCCTTCGCAACGTGGCGAACCAGGTAATATCCCGAAAAGTTCCATCTTTCAGGCAAGATTCGCGGCGCGTACCCTCACGCCGCATACCGTTCTTCTGTATCACTTTGACTGATCCCATGTTTTCGGGAAAGCAGCCGGCGCCGATGCGATGCAGGCGAAGCTGGCGAAACCCGTAGTCCATCACAACATGCACGGCTTCCGATGTAATACCTCGGTTCCAGTAATCGACACCCAGCCAATACGCAACATTCGCGTTCTGATGCAACGTATTGATCATCAGGCTGACAGCGCCAATTGGCTCCGGTTCCGGTGAGAGACAGACGGCCCACGTCAGACCCGCGCCGGATGTCGCAGATGCCGCATGGGTCGAAATCCACTGCGTTGCGGCTCCTTCAGGATATGGATATGGGATATTCAGCGTGGTTCGGGCGATTTCTGGCGCCTGAAGCAACTCGTGGATGCGTGATGCATCCGATATCGCGAATGGACGAAGGATCAGTCGATCCGTTTTCAGGGTCGGAACAGCGTCGTTCATGGAGGTATCCTTCCGTAATCCTGAATCTGTATGGCACAGTGTATGGTAAGGCCCCGCTTCCTCGCGGCGATGCCGGTGTCCTCTCGTAGACGTGCAGTATGCTGAGGCCATCTGGAGGTAACGCATGATTCCGCTCGTCAAGGACAATCAGGACGCCATCATCGCATTGTGCAAACAGTACGGTGTCCGCAAGCTCTCGCTCTTCGGCTCAGCGGCCACCGGCAACTTCGACCCCGCGACGAGCGATCTCGACTTCCTGATTGATTTCTCGGATTATGGTGCCGGAGTCGGAAGACGATTTATGACGTTTGCCATTGCACTTGAGGATCTCTTGGGACGATCCGTTGATCTCGTGTTCGAGTCCGTTATCAAGGATCGCGATTTTCTCCAGGAAGTCCGGGATACTCAGGAGACTCTGTATGACGCAGGGGAGGGCACCGAAGCGGTTGCGTGATGCATATGGTGCTTGCCAAGAGATTGAGGCCTTTACGACAAACCGCTCCTTTTTGGACTACGAAACCGATCGGGGACTGCGACTGGTCGTTGAGCGGCTTTTTGAAATCCTCGGCGAAGCGTTGAATCGGGCTTCGCGAGATGATTCGTCGCTCAATGAACTGATCCCTGATCTGCGCAAAGTCGTCGGCGTCCGAAACATCATTGCACATGGATACGACATCATTCGCGATGAAGTGATTTGGGACATCGCAGTCAATGAGGTCCCGGTGTTGCAGGAGCAGATCGGGCGAGTTCTTGTAGCGCGCGGGTGGGAATGAACGTCATTACCTCTGCATGTTATCGAAGCTCGTCATTATGCCCGTAGCGTCGTCAATGGTTTCCGGCCGGGAATGAGTCGTTCTCCGTCGCTGTGACCGTCCTCTCGACCCGCGAGCTCGTTCACGAGGAGTTTCCGCCAGTACGCAACACGCTCCCCGTTTCCCGTGTCGAGCGCGAGGTCGTGAAGCTCGTTCGGGTCTTCATTCAGGTCGAAGAGTTGCTCCCGACCATCGCCGCTCCACCAGACGTACTTCTCTTGCCCGTCCGTCATCCATTGCACGCTTTGACCGAGATGCGCGTGCTCGCCGTGAATCGTCGCGTGCCCGGCGTCCGGCTCCCCGGCAATCGCCGATCGCAGGCTCCGGCCGTCGATCCCTTCCGGTACGTCCAGCCCGGCACAATCCAGCAATGTCGGCATGATGTCCCGCAATTCGACCAGCGCGTCTGACCTGATTCCTCGCGGAGTAGCCTGCCCCGATGGTGGGGCGACGATCAGCGGTACCCGGGCCGATCCCTCGTAGGGCAGGCTCTTCCGATAGCAATGGTGATCGCCCATCAGCTCACCGTGATCGGAGACAAAGCAGATCCAGGTGTTGCGGAAGACGTCGCGCTCCTGCATCACTTCGAACAACCGATTGAGCTGGTGGTCGATATGCGTCATGTGCCCGTAGTATCCGGCTTGCGCCCGGCGCCGGATGCGCTCGGGATAGACTGCAACGGGGGATTGACTGTTGTGGTCATTTCGCCACGGGTCCAGCATCTCTTCCCAGTCGCCGACAATCGGGTCCGGCAAATCGGCGTCGATATACTGGTCGAATGCCCACTGCGGTGGATCGTAGGGTGGATGCGGTCGATGAAATCCGAGGTAGAGGAAAAACGGATGCGTCGGATCGCGCTGGTTCAGGAACGAAAGCGCTTCGGAAACGACCCAGTTTGTCGGGTGGGTGTATTCCGGCTTGTCCCACGGTCGGGCAACGACGCCGTTACAGCTCACACCGTGATCGGCGTAGGTGGCTTCCCGACCCAGCTCACGTTGCAGCCATGGGGTGTAGTCGTCGATTTCGGCATGGTCCCGATGCCGGTTGCGGGCGAAATGCAGATATCCGTCGTGGAGACGGACATGGTCGAACCCGAGCCGGTTGCGCTCGGGGTAGGCGTGCAGCTTGCCGATCGCCTCGGTCTGGTAGCCCTGCCGGGAGAACTCACTCGCCAGTGTCGTTGGATAGGTCCACGGTACGCCGTCCTCGTAGCTGATCCGGCCATGATTTCTCTGGGAGAGCCCTGTCATCAATGCTGCCCGGGCCGGAACGCAAGAGGGAGTCGACGTGTAGGTCCTGGCGAACCGGATCCCCCGTAACGCGAGCGCGTCCAACGTTGGCGTTTCGACCACCGGGTGTCCCTCGATCCCGAGACAGTCGCCTCGCCACTGATCGACGCAGACCAGAAGGACGCTCGGTCGGTCGTGGGGCTGTTGCTCGGGCATGGTCATCTCCGGGTGGTGCGGATGATCGTTCCCGGCATTCTGGCAAAGGAATGGATCGGGGGCAACCTTTTGCTGGTGAAGGGGAGCGACGGGACCCCGGAGCCGGTATGCTGGAGGCAGAAGGAGGCGACGCCATGATCGACCTGGTTGCGAGCAAACGAGCCGAAATCGAGGCGTTATGTGAGGAGTACGGGGTTCGGCGGCTTGCGCTTTTCGGTTCGGCCGTGAAGGGGAGTTGGAACGCGGAGACCAGTGATCTCGATTTTCTGGTAGATATCGGTGACTACAACGACCGGGTGGCAAGGCGGTTCATGGGGTTTCTTGCCGGGCTCGATCGAATGTTCGACGGCAACATCGACATTGTCTCAGAGCCTGCGATTAAGTCGGATGATTTTCGCCGGGAATTGCAGCGAACTGCGGTGACTCTCTATGAGCGACGAAGCGAATAGTCGTCTTGAAGACGCGCTTACCGCAGCCAGACACATCCAGAGCTGGATAAAGACTGCCTCACGAGGTGACCTCGACACGGACGCCATGCTGGAGTCGGCATTGCTTCTTCAGCTCGAACGAGTCGGCGAGGCCCTCCGTATCGTGCGTTTCTGGGACGATTCTGTGGAAGAACGGTTTCCGGCGATTCACGGTTGGATTGCGCTACGTCATCTTATATCGCATGCGTATCGGGAGATTGACCTCAATACAATCTGGGATACGTGTGTCGAAGAAATTCCCGATCTGATCAGAGATTTAGAGGAACTTCTCGGCTGATTCAGAACTCACTTTCCATCACGCAGAATCGCATACATCGCCGCATCGGTGAAGCCGTCGTCCTTGCGGTAGTAATCCCGCAACGTGCCCTCGTACCGCATACCGGCTTTCTCCATCACGCGGGATGAGCCGATATTGTGTGGCATGCAGGTGGCTTCGATCCGGTGGAGCCCGAGCGTGTCGAGCCCGTACCGGACAACCGCCCGCGCCGCCTCGCTCATGATTCCCTTGCTCCAGTACGGTACTCCGAGCCAGTATCCCAGCATGCCGCGGTGGTGGTATCCCTGGATCTCCAGCCCGATCGTGCCCATCACCTCGCCGGTTTCCCGGTCGCAGATCGCCCAGTTGATCGCGCGCCCAAGCTCCGCCGCTGGCTCGTGCGTCACGATCCAGCTGGCGGCATCGTCGCGGTCGTAGGGGAATGGAACATACAGTGTGGTCGCCGCGATTTCGGGACGCTGCAGCAGATCGGTCACGCGATCCACATCGCCCATCGTGAAGGGGCGCAGCAGCAGGCGGTCGGTCGTCAATTCCGGGATGATCATGGTCGCTCCTGAAGCTGATTGGTTTTCGCCGTTGTGACGTGGCATGCGGGCGCGGTGATCGACCGGCCCGGAGTTCGGCACCCATGCGCGAGCGCATGACATGCCCACAAGATGTGAGACATTGACGCACATTTGGGGCACTGCTAGCATCCGGGGTACTCACCACAGAAGGGGTGTTAGTGAAGGGTTTTTCCCTTCAGGAGGAACGCAATGTCCCCCAATGAAATGAGCCGAGAGCACCGTCTGGCAGCGCCGCTGAGCCGTCGCCGATTCATGGGAGCGACCGCCGCGACTGCTGTGGCTTTCGGGCTGGCGGATGCTTCGTTGTTTGGGCGCATGGTCGTCGCGGAGGATGGCGAGCGGATCTTTCACGCGGCCTGGCCCTATCTCGACCCGCCGCAGGGGCATTTCAACAACTTCGTCACCAACTCCATCCTGATGACGCCGAATATCTACGGCGATATGGTTTGGCAGCCATTTGCGCTATACAACTGGGGCACTCATGAGTGGATGCCCCTGATGGCAACCTCGTGGGCATTCATCAACAGCGCCGATGCCGCGACTCCCGCAGCCGCCACGGACGATGCTGGCGCATTCGCCGAGATTGCCCCGATCGCCGATGCTGCTGACACCTTCCAGGTCATCCTGCGTCAGGATTGTGTCTGGGATGATGGCACACCGTTCACCGCACAGGACGTTGCCACGACGTTTACGCTTCAGCGCCTGATGTCGAATACGGTGTGGAAATATCTCGACCGCGTCGATGTCGTCGACGATTACACGATCAATTTCGTGATGAGCGACCCGTCGACGGTCGCCCAGCGGTATATCCTGCGCACAAGCACGCAGCCAACCGCGATCTATGGCGAATGGGCGGACAAAGTCACCGAGCTGTTCGGATCGGGCAAATCAGTCGACGATCCGGAGGGCAAGCAACTGCTGGATCAGTTCGTCCAGTTCCGGCCCGATCGAGTCATTTCGAACGGCCCGTTCACGATCGACATGGCGTCGATCACCAATGCCGAGATGACGCTGGTACGTAACGAGAGCGCCTGGAATGCCGATCAGGTGCAGTTCGACCGCATCCGGAACTTCAACGGTCGCGGCGAGACGATCATCGCCATCATCCTCGACAAGAATGTCGACTACGGCACGCAGGCCTTCCCACCCGCCGTCGAGAAAGAGATGCTGGGCGACGGTTTCCGGATCGTTCGTCCCCCGGTCTATTCTGGTCCGTCTCTGGCTTTCAACCACGGGAAGTTCCCCGAATTCAACGACAAGCGGGTACGGCAGGCGATCGCCTACGCCGTGGATCGGGACCAGAACGGCGTGATCTCTCTTGGAGAGTCCGGCGTGCCTTCCCGGTATATGACGGGTATGAGCGATAACCTGGTCGACGCGTGGGTCGATGCAGATGCGATCTCCGGCTTCAATGGCTATGAGTACGATCCCGACAAGGCGGCATCGTTGCTTGAGGAGGCTGGATGGTCGAAGGACGGGGATACCTGGAAGACCCCGGACGGCAAGGACGCTGCCTACGACATCACCTGGCCCGCGGAGTATCCGGACTGGTCGGCTGCCGGGAACGATCTCGTCGGCCAGCTCAACGATTTCGGCTTCAAGATTTCCGCTTACCCCATCACCGCCGAACAGCAGCCGATCGATGTGGACAAGGGAAATTTCGACCTGGCGATCGTGAGCTGGGGGAACTCCAACAACCCACATCCGCACTTCTCATACACGGCGGCGTTTTTTACCTACAACACGCTGGCGATCAACAATGGCGGCAAGGGTACCCAGTTCGATCTCGTGCAGGAGACCGACAGCGAAGGTACCGTCGATCTGGAGGATCTGACGCTCCGCTCGGCCGAGGGGCTGGACCCCGAAGCCCAGCGTGCCGATGTGACGAAGATTGCCCGTGTCTACAACGAGCTGCTGCCTCGTATCCCGCTGTGGGAACGCTACGGCAACAACTCCATCTATGAAGGTGAGCGCACCGCGGCCTGGCCGGACGACGATGACCCGATCTACCAGAACAGTCCGTACGCCGATGGTATCGTCACGATGCTGATGCTGCAGGGGCGAATCGGACCTGTGTAGGAGGCGGGACTGCCCAACCACCGTCATCCCGAGCGACGTCGAGGGATCTCGGGGCACTCACTCTCGTGATCCCTCGGTATCATTTGGCACTGTCGTCACCCATTTGACTTCCCTTCGTACCACTCAGGAGGCATGGCAAGTGACCGGGCTCGGGAAGACGGAGCGTGTGTGACAAGAAGGTTTGATACGCCGTTCAGGCTGATGGGGCTTTAGGCTGAGTAGGAGATGAGCGTCTCAGGCCCGGTCAACAGGACAGGAACAGTCACAGGTGCATGGTTCGATTATCGATACGGATATCCACGTCAATTACATTCCGGAGCAGGTTGCCGGATACCTCTCCGAGCCATACCGGAGCCGCTTTCTCGGCGGTAATCGCGGTCCCGGCGTGCAGGGGTACTGGAACCCCGGCGGGGTGATTCGCGCGGATGCGGTGACCGACGACGGCGACCGGATCGCTTCGCATCCGGAGACACTGGCACGGCATTTCTTCGATGCCGAACGCATCGAATACGGGTTGATCAACCCCGAGGGGGCGATCCACATCGGTGTGTCGCCCGATCTCGACTATTCGGCGGCGTTACTCTCGGCGATCAACGACCATATGATCCACGACTGGTTGCCGGTCGACTCCCGGCTGCGCCTTTCCATCGGTATCGGGCCGAACGATCCGGTCGCTGCTGCGAAGGAGATCCGCCGGGTCGGCGGGGAGCCGGGCGTCGTTCAGGCACTGATGGGGAGCGGCGCGCGGATCGCCTACGGGCAGCGCTTCTACCATCCGATCTATGAGGCCGCGCAGGAGGTCGGGATCCCGGTCGCGATCCACCCGGGCAATGAGGGGGTGGGAATCACTGGGCCGACCAGTGCTGCCGGGTATGCCTCCAATTACTTCGAATGGCACTCCGGACTTGTAACCAGCTACATCACGCACCTGATCAGCCTCATCAACGAAGGTGTCTTCGTCCGGTATCCGGACCTGAAGTTCGTCCTCGTCGAAGGCGGGGTTTCATGGTTGCCTCCCCTGATGTGGAGGATGGACAAGAACTGGAAGGCATTGCGGATGACAGTGCCCTGGCTCACCGAGCCGCCGAGCCAGACGATCGCGCGGCATGTCCGCCTGACCACACAGCCGATCGAGGAACCGGATAATCCGCGGCATCTCGCCCAGATGCTGGAGATGTTCGACTACGATCAGATGTTGATGTTCTCCAGCGATTTCCCGCATTGGGACGGCGACACGCCCGATTTCGCGGCTCGATTCATCCCGAAAGAGCATCGCCAGCGCGTCATGTCGGAAACGGCGCGCGAGCTTTACCGGCTGCCGGAGCGGCTGGTATGACGGGCGAGCGCATCCACGTTGGCCGCGTCGACGAGATCCCGCATGGTGGACGTATCGTCGATGTCCGCGGCATGTCGATCGGGCTCTTCCGGTTCGGTGAAGAGGTCTCCGCCGTGCTCAACATCTGCCCGCATGAGCTGGCACCGGTGTGCAAGGGCATCCAGCGGGGGACATCGTTGCCCTCCGCTCCCGGAGAATATATCTGGGGTCGTGAGGACGAGATCCTCGCCTGTCCGTGGCACCAGTGGGAGTTCGACCTGCGAACCGGGCAATCGCTGACGGATCCGAAGGTCCGGGTGCGCACCTTTCCGGTCGAGATCGAGCACGGCGATGTGTTTATCCGGCTACGGAGCCGGGGCTAAGGCGTGGCGGGACCACCGTTCGAGCGGTATCCCGGATCGCCGCGTCGTGGGGACGATGCGGTGCGCGTGGTCAGCCCGTATCGGGATGCGGTCGCCTGGATCTCGCTTTCCGGCCGACTCGCGATAACGACATATCTGCTGCGTGCGGTCGATGGATGGCGCGAGGTGCTGCCGCCGGAGAATCTCCCGGTCGCGGAGGCGCCAGTGTGGACGCTGGTGCAGCGCGATCCGGTCGAAATCGTCCTGCAAACGATCGCTGGTATATCCCTGGACGCCCGGATCACGGTGACGAGCGAACGATGCGAGATCCGGATCGAACCCGCGATTGACGGGGACGAGGTCGATCGCCTTATCGTGAGGACCGGGACATCGATCGTGCAGCAGTCGGATGACGCCACGACGATCCTCATCCCTGCAACGTAGCGGGCAGGACGCAGAAAACCGCCCGGCGGGTATGATGCCAGCCGGACGGTTTCGGGGGTACGGGACGTTTCGCTTATGCGGCGACCCACTGATGCTCGCGCACGATTGCCTCGATGTCTTCCGGCATCACGGCGTAGCACGAGAGGGCATCGCTGCGGGTAATGATTCCTTGCGCGATGGCCTCGCTGATCACCATTTCTTCGGGGATGTTGTGCTCGTCGTAGAGCCGTCTCAGGTTCTGGGCGATCGCAACGTGGCGAGCGATATCCCAGGTCGTGACACGCGCGGCCCGGATGTCTTTCTCAATCTTCTCCAGAGGCATGGCCTCGAGCTCGGACACGGGGACGCCCTTGCGATCCGCAAGCAAACGAATTCCGGCATGGATCCGCAACTGCTCAGACTTGGTCAAGTTCTTGTGTCCTTTCTGTGGTGGTGGGTGAGGATTGGCGACGTCGGTACCCTGGCGGTCTGCTCCTTCCAGAATGGGCAATATCGGCATGGCCGATAACAGAAACGACGGGAATGCATGGCGGTTGCACAGGAATATCCCGTCACCGGGGAGGTGACAAGATGTTCCGAGGTGGCATCCGGCAATGCCTTCCTCGTTCATGTATCACAATTCTAACATATCCCTTCATAATCATCAATTGATCATTGCGTTTATCGGTTCGGATGATGAGGTTACGCGAAATTTACCTTGCCGGGTGCAAGATGAAGAGCCGCTCCCGCCTGTTTCGAAACAGGCGGGAGCGGCTCTTCGCCGGAATGGATGGCGATGTCTGCGTCAGGTGGACAAATACGGCTACTCGGGTCGTCTGGCGTATTCTTCGTCGGTGACGTGGTCTCCCCAGGTGGCGCTGGTGCCCTCATTATCGACTTCGAGCATCGCGAGGTGCGTCATGAAACGGTCGGGTGCCGCGCCGTGCCAATGGTCCTCGTCCGGTTCGAAAAAGACGCGATCGCCGGGACGAATCTCCTCCACTGGCCTTCCCTTCCGCTGGCAGAGACCGACGCCTTCGGTGACCTGGATGGTCTGGCCATGCGGGTGGGTGTGCCATGCTGTGCGAGCGCCCGGCGTGAAGTGGACGTTGCTGGCACTGATTCTCGAGCCGTCGTCCGGCACGGCAATCGTGTCGATATAGACATCGCCGGTGAACCAGTCGGCCGGTCCCGGGTTGGTCTTCGTGGTGTTTTTGCTGATATGCATGGCTTCCTCCATTATGTGCCAGGCTCAGAGTCCGGTCTGTCGCTCAAGTGCTTCGGGATAGCGAGCTCCCTGGATCGGGATGCGTTCGGCCGCCTGGGTGATCTCTTGCAGATCGCTGGCCGTGAGCGTGAGATCCGCCGCTCCGATGTTCTCGTCCAGCCGCTCGAGCCGTCGTGTGCCCGGAATCGGCACGATCCACGGCTTCTGCCCGAGGAGCCAGGCTAACGCGATCTGCGCTGGAGTGGCCCCTTTTTGTCCTGCAATCTCCTCCAGCACCTCGATCAGGCTCTGGTTCGCCTCCAGATTCTCCGGCGAAAAACGCGGGATGCTCGTGCGGATATCCTTGGCGGTGAAACCGGATGCGTCCTTGACCGTGCCAGTCAGGAAACCCTTGCCGAGAGGGCTGAACGGGACGAGACCGATGCCGAGCTCCTCCAGAACCGGGATAACATCTGTTTCTCGCGCCCGCCACCACAACGAGTACTCGCTTTGGACCGCGGTGACCGGTTGGACCGCGTGCGCGCGGCGAATCGTCTGTGCGCTGGCCTCGGACATGCCGAAGTGCCTGACTTTCCCCGCCGCGATCAGGTCTTTCATCGTACCCGCGACTTCCTCGATCGGCACGTCCGGGTCCACCCGATGCTGGTAATACAGGTCGATCACATCTGTCCGGAGGCGTCGCAACGAGTCGTCTACGGCGTGCCGGATATGCTCGGGGCGGCTGCTCAGACCGCTCTGCCTGTCGTTGGCGTCGAAGGCGAAGCCGAACTTCGTCGCGATCACCACCCGGTCACGTACCGGTTCCAGCGCCTCGCCGACGAGCTCCTCGTTGTGGAATGGGCCATAGACCTCGGCGGTGTCGAAAAAGGTGACGCCCCGCTCGACCGCCGTACGGATGAATGCGATCATCTCCTCCCGATTGCCGGGTGGCGGCCCGTAGCTCTGGCTCATGCCCATACAACCGAGCCCGATCGCGGAGACCGTCAGGTCCCGACCCAATGTTCGCGTCTGCATGGTGTTCTCCTGGTCATCGTCCGGCGCTCCTCATCGTTGCTTTTCAACGGAGGGTGCCGTCCGGGAACTCGATCGCCACGGGAAGAGAGGTCTGCCCCCACTCGTTGAGGTTGTCACCTTCCCGGTATTTTTCGACCAATAACTCCCGCGCGCGTTGATCCTCGACGGAGTCCGCCTGGACGATGCGGGCGACTCCCGTCCGGCTTTCGTCGCCCAACTCGACGATGACATCGGCGTTTGCCTGGAGATTGCGCACCCAGTCGGACCGCTCCCGACCGCCGGAGAGTAGGTACAGCCGACCATCATCCACACCGAACCAGATTTCGATGCGATGCAGACGGCCGCTCCGGCGCCCGGCCGTCGTCAGGTACGCATACGGCTCGTCAGCCCATTGTGTCAGCCACTGTTGTGTATTCCGTGTTGCTTCAGTCAATGTTCGAATCTCCTGGTTTTCGGTGCGGTGTCCCAAGGCCTGTGCTCGGGACTACGTGACTTTTTCGGGGATGCCGGACTTGTCCTCCCCAGTCCTCAGGCACCTTGCGGCATCAGCAATGCCTTGATCGCGCGGCGATCGTCCATCGCCTTGTAGCCTTCGGCTGCCTGGTCGAGCGGCAGCGTGAGGTCGAAGACCTTGCCCGGATTGATTTGGCGGGTCCAGATGCGGTCGATCAGCTCCGGCAGGAAGCGCCGTACCGGCGCCGGACCGCCCATCAGGTGAACTTCTGCGAAGAACAGGTCCTCGCCGGGCAACTCGACGCCGTGCGAGACGCCGACATAGCCGACGTGACCGCCGGGCCGTGTGGAGTGAATCGCCTGCATCATCGATTCCTGGGTGCCGACGGCCTCGATCACCGAGTGCGCGCCGAGCCCATCGGTGAGCTTCTTGATCTTCGCCACGCCCGCATCGCCGCGCTCGGTGACGATGTCGGTCGCGCCGAACTCGCGAGCCAGGCGCTGACGATCATTGTGGCGACTCATTGCGATGATGCGTTCCGCGCCGAGTTGCTTCGCGGCGAGAATGCCCATGAGGCCGATCGCGCCGTCGCCGACCACCGCGACGGTCTTGCCCGGCCCAGCCTGTGCTTCGACGGCCGCGAACCAGCCGGTGCCCAGCACGTCCGACGCGGCGAGCAGGCTCGGGACCAGATCGTCATCGGGGATGTCCGGCGTTGCGACCAGCGTGCCGTCCGCCAGAGGGATGCGGGCGTATTCCGCCTGGGTGCCGATGCCTGCCGATACGAACTCGGCATTGACGCATTTGGACTGATAACCCGCCTGGCAAATCGGGCAGGTGTTGTCGGAGATGACGAACGACCCGATCACGAACTGGCCGGGTTTGATCGTCGCGACCTCGCTCCCGACCTTCTCGACGATGCCGACGTACTCGTGCCCCATCGGCAGGGGCGCGTCGATCGGCTCGATCCCGCGGTAGGGCCAGAGGTCGGAGCCGCAGACGCAGGTTGCCGTGATGCGGATGATCGCATCGGTCGGTTCGATGATGGTCGGATCGGGGCGTTCCTCGGATCGCACGTCGTACGGCCCATACAACATCGTTCCTCGCATGATGGTGTATTTTCTCCTTCTGGATGAAGCGGCCCTTTACCATCTATCTCGCGATGGCAGGCATGCGGATTACTCCTCGCCGCGGAAGACCTTCTTCGTGACGCCCATTGCCGCCATGGATGTGGGCCAGCCGGCGTAGAAGGCCAGATGAGTGATGACCTCGATAAGCTCCTCCTCGCTCGCTCCGTTTTCTTTCGCGAGCCCGAGGTGGTAGACGAGTTGCTCAGTGCTGCCGCTGGTCACCAGACTGGCGACGGTCACGAGACTGCGCTCTTTTGGTGAGAGCTCCTCGCGCGTCCAGTTTTCTCCAAACAGGACATCATCGGTGTAATGCACCAGAGTGGGCGCGAAATCTCCGAACATCTTCTCGGCGCCCGACGGTTCCTTTTTGTCAGCCATGCCATTCTCCTTCCAGACATACGATTACGCGTGTATCTCCTGCGGTACGAGTCGGAGGGTGGCTGCCTGCGCAGCCGGTGTTACCGTGGGATCGACGAACGGCGCGGGGTAGTTTCCGTACTTGGCGCGATAGGCGTTGTCGATCGCGTCGCTAAGGTCGCTGCCTGCGTCCTCAAAAGTGACGTCCTTGTCGATGCCGCCCGCCTGGATGTGGCCCTCGTGCCGATTCTGGGTGCCATGGAACCACCGTCCATCGCGGCCCCCGACGGATCGCACATAGAGATCATTGCCGGCTCGGACGACCCAGATCGTCACGGGTTTGCGCAGCGTGCCATCGCTTCGTGTGGATTGGATTTGCAGCTCGTCCGCGTCTCCGATGCGGGTCAGCTCGTCGTTCGTCCATGTTGCCATTGAGAAACTCCTTTTGTTTTACCTATCTATACGCTCGCTTGCGCGCCTTTCGCGTAGGAACGGGCTGGCTGCCGCCGTTCCCAGCGCGACTGCGGCGGCGATCAGCAGGCTCGTTCGTGTGCCCTGCATAAAAGTGGCCTCGTTGGCGAGCAAAGCGCCGAAGACCGCGATCGCCAGGGCGCCGCCGATCTGGCGGCTCGTGTTGTAGATGCCGCTGGCTGTTCCTGTCCGGTCGCTCGGGACGCTGTTCAGCAACACGGCCGTAATCGGCGGGGCAACGAGGGGGCCCGTGAGACCCACGAACAGCATGAGCGCGGACAGGACCCACACGGGAGCCGATGCGGGCGCAAACGCGAGGATCACCAGGCCTGCCACCATTGAAACCAATCCTGTGGTAATGGGCGTTCGGGCTCCCAGGCGTTCGACGATCCGGGCGCTGAACGGTGTCAGGATCAGGCCGATCAGCATCATCGGCAGGAAGGTCAGTCCGGTTTGGAGTGATGTCAGGTCCCGCATTTGTTGCAGGTAGAGGCTCATCACGAACGGGAGACCGAAGTAGCCCACCATGAAGGCGAAGCCAACCGCCATCGAGATCACTACATTGCGGTTTCGGAAGAGATCGAGCGGCATCATCGGGTGCGAGCCGCGCTTCTGGGCCGCAAGGAACGCGGACAAGCCCAGAATGGCGACTGCGAAGGCGGTGCGTACGTCCGGTGCCTCGAACCCGGCCGCTCCGGCTTCGATGGCGCCGTAGACCAGACCGCTCATGGCGAGGATGCCGGTGATCTGGCCAATCCAGTCGAACGGAGCCGGTCGCCGTGGGGATGGCGCCGTGCGCGTCAGGAGAATCAGCGTCATCGCACCGATCGGGATGTTGATGAGGAATATCCAGCGCCAGCTGATCATCGCCAGTACGCCACCCAACACCGTGCCGGATGTTGATGCAACAGCGCCTCCCATGGCCCACAGCGCAATGGCGCGGGCGCGTCTGACAGGGTCCGGATAGGCTTCGCCAATCAGCGCCATCGATGATGGCATGATCACCGCGGCAGCCGCTCCCTGAAGCAGCCGGGCTGCGACCAGGGTCGGTTGCGAGGGCGCCAGGCCGCACGCCAGTGAGGCGACGACGAACATCATCACACCCGCTCCGAAGGCGCGCTTCGCACCAAGCCGGTCCGACAGTGATCCAGCGGAAAGGAGCAGGGCAGCGAACATCAAGGTGTACCCGTCCACCACCCACTGCAGACCGGTCATACCTCCACCAATGTCGTTGCGGATGGACGGCAGTGCCACGTTGACCACTACGGCATCGAGGGTGATCGCGAAGAACCCGAGCAGGGCGGCGATCAGGGTGATGGTGGGGTTCGCCTGCGTTGCCTGCCTGGATTTGCGCGGGGGACGGTGCTCGACGTCGCATGTGCGGTTGGGTACCGGGGTACTCGCAATGATGGATTGGCCCGATGGTATTTCTCGCGTGATCATTGTCGGCTGTCTTTTCCTCGCTGTCGGGCCCGGCCAGTGGTGGTCTTCAGCCGTCCTTTATCTTCTGATAGAATGAAAGTCCAGACGATATGGGGCACATGCGTCGCGTCTGCCTGACAAACACCATAGTAGGCTTTGTGAATGCCTAACCAATATGATGATGCTCCAGAATGAGATGACGATTATCCAGCCTGGAGGAGCGACGCCACGTGCTCAGGATGGAAAAGGAATGACGTTGTTGACACCATCGACGATCGAGGAACGAAGCGCGCGGGCCGCCCGGGATGAGCTGGTCGACCGGATTGCACGTGCTGCTTCCGGAGAAGAACGGATCGAGGTCATGGATGGCCTCATGCTGCGACATGCCTCTGCGCCTGTTGAGCTGGGGCCAGGCGTCTCCTTTCCCGCCGTATGCGTTATCGCGCAGGGGAGCAAGGAAACCACGCTTGGCGAGAACCGGTACGCGTATGACGCCTCCCATTACCTCATTACGACGACTGAGCTGCCGATCACGAGCAGGATTGTCGAGGCGTCGCCGGATCGGCCCTATTTGGGCATCGTTCTCCGGCTCGATCCCTCTCTGGTCAGCTCGGTGATGGTGGAGGCGGGGCATCTTGCGTCACAGGGGAAAGAGGCGGTCAGTTCCTTCAATGTCAGTCCGCTGGACTTTGGCCTGCTCGACGCGGTCGTCCGGTACGTGAGGTTATTGGAGGCTCCCGGAGAAGCGAGCTTTCTCCTGCCACACATCAAGCGGGAGATTGTCTACCGGTTGCTCACCAGCGAGCAGGGAGACCGCCTCCGGCATATTGCGATCCTGGGCGGCACTCGCCATCGCATTGTCGAGGCGATCAGCCGGATTCGTCAGGACTTCGACAAGCCAATGCGCGTAGCGGACATTGCCCGGGAATTCGGAATGAGCGTTTCCAGCTTCCATGCGCATTTCAAGGCGGTCACAGCAATGAGCCCACTCGAGTTCCAGAAGCAACTCCGGTTGCAGGAGGCACGCAAGCTGATGCTGGGGGACGATCTCGATGCAACGAGCGCGGGACTTCAGGTGGGCTACCGCGACGCCTCCCAATTCACCCGCGAGTACAAACGTCTTTTCGGAGAACCACCGATGCGCGACATCGTCCGATTGCGTGATGCCATGCTTGAGTCGGCGGTGATGTGATCCCGGCTGCTGACAGGGTTACTCCCGGCCTTGTTTGGGCACCAGCCGGAGGGTCGTTTCGGCTGCGGACGGCGCAACGATCGGTGCGACATGCGTGGGGCTTTTGGCGTGGTACTTCGTGTGGTAGGCATCGTCGATGGTGGCCGTGAGCCCGGAATCGGCTGGCTCGAAGGTGACATCGTGCGCGGTGCCATCCACGATGATGTCGCCGTCGGTATTCTCCCGGGCGCCCTGGTACCAGCCGCCGAAGCGTCCCCGGACCGACCGGATGAACAGGTCGTTCCCGACCCGCACCACCCAGATCGGCACCGGTTTGCGCGGTGATCCGTCTTCCCGATACGTCACGATCTGTATCTCGGCCGCCTCGCCGATCGTGTCCAGCTCATCCTCGGTCCACATCGCCATCAGAAACATCCCTTCCAGTACGGCATCGCTATTCGGATAGAAAGAACGTGCCTGGACCATATGTTTCCATCATACAGACAGGTTTGTTCGGACGGATTTGGGACCTCAGGCGTGGCTCTCGATCACATTCGACCGGGTTTCGGTGACCGGTGCCACCAGGCGGTTCCGCGCGGCGCCGAGACCGCTGACCAGCAACATGACGCTGAAAGCGAGGATCATCAGGATCGGCATGCGCCAGCCGCCGGTGATATCGTGAATCAGACCGACCAGCAAGGGACCCAGCGCCGCCAGGGTGTAGCCAACGCTCTGCGACATGCTGGAAAGTTCCGCCGCGTGATGCGAATCCGGCGAACGGAGCCCGATGAATGTGAGCGCCAGGCTCAGCGTCATCCCGCTGCCGAACCCGAAGACCACTACCCAGAGCGCCGTCGCCGTCACCGGGGCGACTAACAGCCCGACCAGGCCGAAGACGCACATGGCGGTGCTGAGCCAGATCAGCCATCGCTGGTCCGGTCGGCGATCCGTCAGGAGTGGCGCGATGAACGAGCCCGCCGTGCCGAACAGGGGCGAGATCGACAGCATGAAGCCGGCGCGGGCCTCCGACATCCCGTTGGCGATCAGGAGGCTGGGCAGCCATGCCGCGACCGAGAAGAAGAGCAGCGATTGCGACCCCATGTAGATCGTCACGAACCATGCCAGCCGGTTGCGCCAGAGACCGGTCGGGGCATGCCGGGTGCCGCCTCGTAACCGGTGGTCGCTAGCGCTTCGGAGCCAGGGCAGCAACACGAGCAGGGCGAACATCGAGCTGATTGCCGTCAGCCCGAGAGCGCCGCGCCAGCTAAGCCCGAGTGCGTTCATGAGCGGAATCGTGATCCCCGCACCCAGTGCACCGCTGGCCGAGATCGCCGCCGAGTAGACCGCCGTCATCTGACCGACGCGTCGGGGCGCCTCGCGCTTGACAAAGCCCGGCAGCAGGACATTGCCGATCGCGATCGCCGCGCCCATGATGATGGTGCCGCCATAGAGTGCGACGGTGGCCGGCATCGAGCGGATGAGAATGCCGGCGATGAGGACGGCTGCCACGCCGACCAGCGTCAGATCCATCCCGAACCGGCGGGCGAGCGTGGGTGCGAAGGGGGAGACGAGGCCGAAGCAGACGACCGGGATTGTCGTCAGGAGACCGGCCACGGCGCTGCTGACCCCGGTGGCGTCCATGATCGTCTCCAGCAGGGGGGAGACCGCCAGCACCGGAGCCCGGAAGTTGAGTCCGACGATGACGATGGTGATCATCAGGTAGAGGAGCGAGGGTGACGCGGATCGGTGGTCCCGGGTGGCGGCTGACATGGTGTTCCTTGGCTGAGAACAGGCACGAAAAGCGCCGGTCAGATGCCTTGCGGTGGGGTTCCGGCTGCGTACGTCATCCTACTACGTCGGAGCCGTATTGATGACATCCCGGGGCCGATCGGTCCATGCCTGACTGATGAGCAAACCGGCTCCCGTGCGGGGCAATGCGGCTGGGCGCTGGAACCTGACGCATGCGGGGAGATTCGTCTACACTCATGCATGCGGTGTCCCCGCCGCGCGCCGGGTTGGTGGAATTGGCAGACACGCTGGCCTTAGGAGCCAGTGGCCTCACGGCCGTGCAGGTTCAAGTCCTGTACCCGGCACCATCGGGATACCAAGATAGCGTTACTTGAATAATGGCGAATAATGGCCCTGAAGTCTTTGGTGCTCTGAAGTTCAGAAACCATACACACGTGTGGAACGTCGAGGCTGGCATGGTCAAGCAAGACTGCGAGGGAAACGATTCAGCGCTGGACGATGGTCCTTGGTGTTCACTCAGATGAGATCTACAAGGCAATCATCGGACTAGTACCTCGCGACATCATTGATCTGCTGCGATGTAGGGATCTCAAGATCTGGTAGAACGTATGGAACCTCACCGGATATGGTGGTGGGAAACCATTGCTCACACAGGCGTATGAGAACACTAGGAGCCAGGAGTCACCCATAAGGACATGTCGGTTGACCTCCTATCGACGACGGGCGGAGGATTCGAAGCCCTTGGAGATTGGAGACTGGACAATGAGGGCAGCCAATGCTGCTCTTGTTGGTCGTGAGATATTAACGTCATTACCCGATTAGAATTGATGAATATACAGCCCATTAAATTAGCGATGGCAGGCAGTAATGGCCCTAGAGGAAAACACCACAAATTATACACCTCCGTGGAAGAAATCCAGGCTGATTATGCGCATGGCTATGTTGCTCATCGCGGTTTCACTTCTCGTCATCATTATGTACACGCTTGGGTCTCCATCACCTTCTATGATCTCGGCGATTGCCGAGTTGCTCGCCTCACTACAATGGCCCCTTGTAGCCATAATAATTTTAACTGTCTTTACCTCCGAGATTCGCACGTTCATTGGCCGGATAAGAAGTGGGACGATTCTTGGAACCCACTTCACACTAAGTGAGGAACTGGAGACCGCGAACCGTCAAGTTCGCCAAATGACCCAGGAAGAGCCTACCGAAGTAGAACGAGCAACTGGACTATTACAAAACTCTGACCATCTAGGACGCGAAAAGACTACAGAGGACATAATCCGTGAAGTTCTGAGAGTAGCCGGAACTTCTCCGCAAGCAGCTGTGATGCTTATAGGCTCGGAGATCGAGTCATTAATGAGGTGGACTGCCGCAAACGCTGAGTACCAACTGAGACCTAACGCATCAGTGCGAGAGATCGGTCGTGCCATGCTCGATCAGGGAGTGATTTCGAATGCTACCTGGGAAGCGCTCAACTCATTCTGGGACATCAGAAATAAGATTGTGCACCAATCTCCTGGAAGTGACTGGGAAACGCTAGCCACGGTCGACATCGGGGCAATTATCCTCCGACAATTGAGGGCATCCCTTTAGCTGAGCTTCTGCGGATCATCCAGAGTGACTCTTGTATTCTTGGGTTGGAGCAGAAACCTCACTCGGTCAGTGGGCCTGATTATAACAGCCTGAGGAGTTACACCTAGGGCGTTCCCCACACGTCCGAGCTAAGCTTGTCCCGAAAAGCTACGAGGGAGTTGGTCCAGTTTTCCTCATCATCTCTTTCAACCAGCTGTCTTATCTTTCCAACAAACTTTCCTCGACGCTTCAGCCCTGGTTCACCCAGCCACAGCAGCACGGTTCTAGGATGTCGATTTCGGTTGTCATCATGTACTAATAGTTCTTTCAGGTACTGCTCCATTCCTTCGAGGGTATGAAGAGCCTCAACTGCCTCCTTCTCGGTAGGTGCATATCCAGCATGAACAACCCGGTGCCTGAGCTTAGCGAGGCCATTCCTAAACTTCTTGGCTGGAGTCGGCGCGTGGTCCACGTCCCAGCCCGTGAGCCGACGATGAAAGCAGTTAGTCATCCGATTGGTCAACGTGGAGCCCCGGCCAAACCATGACTTGACCTCGTCGTATGTAGCCTGTTTCAAGGGATTTTCCCCATACTTGATTTCTTCCCACGCCATCGTCGTCCATATTGAATCCAACAGGAACTCGATCGCCGAATAGGCCTTGACGATGCACTGCCCATAGTCGCCATCTCGCTGCAGAGCAACTTGAGCCTCAATACTCATCGTCACAAACTGAACGAACGGATCTCGTTGTCTGTTTCTTTGCCACGTTACAATCAGACCGGGAACCCGCTCCGAGCTCAGAATTGGTACTTCCGTTCCCAATTTAAGTCCCTCATTGACGAGAAATACCCCAGGGTCAGACCATTCGCCTTGACCCTCAGTATCATACGGAAAGACGCTGTAGAGGCATGACAAATACGCGCTGTTGCGACTAAATACTTGATAGTATGGATCTCGAGAGACGTGAAGGTATGCTTCCTCCAGCAGTCTCAACTCGCGTGTGGCCTTGTCAAAGGCATCACTGATGGCTTTATCTGCACCACGCCGTTTCCATTCCACAGTAGTCAACATACGAGCTGTTGTGCCGGAAACCACAGAGAAGTCTGGGACAAACGGCTCGGATGGAGCATTGATGTGTTCCTTGGATATCGGAATGTCGAGACCAGTGAAGTGAGCCAGTCCATTCATCGCAAGGTCAAGCGGTCTGGTATCAATTTTTGGCGGCTCAATCGACTGGTAAAACCTGAGGGCAACAAAGTCCTTGTCTTCTACGTTTTCCTTTAGGTGTGTAAGTTCGTCCGGCCAATGCATCTCTTGAAGCCACGGGATAGTCTTGCCGACTGTCCCAAAGAAGCCTTCATTGGCGTCAATAGCCATGGCCCGATTGAGTGGAAGAAAAAACACGATGAGCGCCCGCATTGAGGTCTATTCTCCTGTTGCTTGATACAACTAAGTCGTGGCGTCCAGTATGTCCTATCCATAAGCCCAAAGGCGACTAGTTAGGCAAACAGCCGTTTCGTTTCGAAACGGTACCCTTTGCTCAGGAAACATTTGACGCAGCCCAGTCCTTTATAGACTGTGGGTCCCTCTTGGTACCGGAATACCTTCGCTGCCAGCACTATTCATTCGTTGCCACTTCGTAGCGTGGTACCAGGCGGACGCATCACCACACCTCTCTCGCGAAGCACTCTACGGATTGTGCCAATCGGGTAGTAGAGTCGATTGACGATTTGCTTCACCGTTAGGCCGCTCTGATAAAGCTGCACGGCCAGATCAATGTCCTCATGGGTTATGGGATGCTTCCGAAACTCAACGTCCGCCGTTACCAGCAGGTCACGAAGAGCTGACTCCGATATAGCGAATTGCTTACTCAACGCCTTGACGGTTTCACCTGCTTTGTGCCTTACCAGTATCGCGGCTCTGGCTTCAGAAGTGAGGCGCCGCTTGATGCTTCTAGGAAGGGTGTGTTGTTCAACTATGCTGGGGTGGTCGGGACGAACTTTGCGAGACCGCTCGGCCAGTTTCGCGATCTCTACAGGAGATGGGGGCACCAGTTCCGATTTGTTCAAGTGGCTGTCCACAGTGTGCACAAACGGCATACCCTAATGACGTTACTCGAACAATGGCGGAGCAATTTGTGCGTTGTCCTGAGGAACCAGAACCGTTGAGAATTCATACAATATTCGTTTGTTGATCGCGCCAGTCGCCTGGTCTCTTCCTCTGTCGGGCGAAATCGTCCGCGCAATGCGTTCATCCAGTACGGCGCGCCAAAATGATCAGCAGTATCAGGGCGAGCGTCGAGAGTGCCGTCGCCAGGATCAGGGCCGTATCAGCGCTCGCGTGCGTCAGGATCGCGCCGAAGACGGGCGGGGCGATCGCGAACGCCAGGGAGTGCCAATCGGGCGGAGGCCCGGGCGTAGGCGACCCGCGGGAAGACCGTCAGGGGGATGGCGCTTCGGGCGATGGCCATCGCCCCGCCCGCGAGGCCATAGAGCACCACGAAGGTGAGGATGAGGCCTCTGCCGCTGCCCACCAACAGGAGCATATAGGCGATGGGCAATACCGCCGATGCGATGAGACCGGTCGTCAGTCCACTCCAGCGCCTCCCGCCGAGCGCGTCAACTGCTCGGGCGGCGATCTGCACGAGACCGAGCGACGAGGCGATGGCGACCGCTTCGGCTCGCCCGAGTCCGCGATCCTCGAACAGCGGGATGAGCGTGAGTGAGAACCCCCACGTGATGAAGCCGTTGGCGGCGATCGCGCCAGCCATCAACCAGAATGCCGACCAGTCGAGTGTGATCTGCTGGTGGATGGATGAGGGACCGGCGGTCTGGGCAATCGGGGTGTGGGACGGTATGGCCTTCCAAATCAAAGGGAGGCAGATACCAAGGAAGCTCGCGGCAAAAACGACGAGCGTCGCGCGCCAGCCGATGGCATCGTCGAGGGTATTGGCAAGCGGCCAGAAGATGGTGGAGGCAAGACCGCTGAACAGCGCCAGAATGCCGATCGATTGGCGGGCATGGTCGCCCGCGATCTCGGCTATGGCGATCTGTGCCGCTGTGGTCAGGATCCCCGCCCCGGCAACCCCGAGGACGAGCCACGGCAGCAGATAGGTAATGCGGTCCTGAGCCATCGCGAGCAGCAGCAGACCACAGGCGGCGAGAAGTGTGCCGATCGCCATGATGGGACGCGCGCCACGACGCTCGAACGACCCGGCCAGGAACCAGGAGACACCGGCAAGCACGACGAGCATGAGGGTCGGCCCCAGGAGAGCGATGGTGAGACTGAAGCCGAGATCGGCGGCGATGCGGTCACCCAACACCCCCGGAAAGTTGAAGGTCGCCCCCCAGCCGATGAGCTGCGTGATGCCGATCGCCGCAATTCTGGGAAGCAACCGGAGGGAGTCTCGTCGCATCGACTTTGGTCCTGCAGGTGTTGTCGTATGCCCCGGAGATCAGCATCTAGGCTGGAGAGAGGACTTGTGTCTAGATCATATGTTCTCACGGATATGAGAAAAATGGAAGTTGGATCGACTTGCCGTCACCGTACGAATCGATCGAACCAGGCAATCAATCGTTCGTAGAAGTCGAGGCGATATTCGGCTGGCCCTGATCCCATCATGCCGTGAGATTGACCCGGATAACGGACGAACTCGGTCTCGACGCCGGCATGGAGCAGGCTGATGAAGAGCTGCTCACTACCGCTGATCGGACAGCGTTGGTCTTCTTCCGGGTGCAGCAGGAGTGTGGGCGTCGTGGCTTTGTGGGCATGCGTAATTGGTGAGCGAGCGAGGAGGTGATCCCATCGTTCCCGCACAGGGCCGCCCCACTGGAACTCGCCGCCGTGGTGACCGATGTCCGCGGTGCCGTAGTTCGCAATCAGATCAGTGATGGGGGCGCCGATAACGGCTGCCTTGAAGCGGTCCGTCTGCCCGATCGCCCACGCGCTCATGTATCCGCCGTAGGAATAGCCGTAGACTCCCACACGATCGGCATCGGTATAGGGCAGCGTGAGCGCGTCATCCAACGCGGCCAGGAGATCGCGCCAATCACCACCTCCCCAATCGCCCACCACCGCCGAGGTGAACGCATCGCTGTATCCGCCGGAACCGCGCGGATTGGGCAGAACCACGACGTAGCCAGCCGCCGCGAGCAATTGGGCTGTCGCGTTGAAACCCGGGCCATGTGCGCCGTGCGGTCCGCCGTGGATCTGCAGAACGACTGGATAGCGTCGCTCCGGAGAGAAGTCGACCGGTTTTGTGATCCAGTAGTCGATCGTCAATCCCTCGTTCTCGACCTGACGCTTTTCGATTTCCGGAAGATCGAGAGATGTGTTGAGGGACGTGATCTCAGTGGACGTGCGACTGATGAGATCGTAGACATCGAGTTCACCGACGTGCTCCGGCACATCACTGATAACGGCCAACTGACGACTGCCTCTCAATTCGCCGGCCGGGTGACCACCGGGCGAACCGATGCACTGCGGTGTCGGATGATCGGCCGAGATGTCGAGCGCCCCCAGCTGGACCTCGCCCGCGCTCGCGCCAGCGATCAGGAGTCGCCCTTCGTCGGTCCAGCCCACGAGGACAGCCGGTGTCCAATCAAGATCGCGAGCGACAATGCGCTCCGAGCCAGATTCCAACTCCCGGACGACGATGCTGGCGTTGAAGGCGTAATGGGGTGCATGGATCAGGACGAGCGAGCTCCCGTCGGGAGTCCACGTCCATGCTCTGATTGTCTCGCCGGGTTCGCCGATGATCGTCTCATCTCCGCTGACCGCGTTGACCAGAATGAGTTGCTGATAGAGTCCGTGAAACGTTGACCGCTGGACGCCAATCGTGGTCCCGTCAATATGCCATCGGGGAGCGCTGTGATCGTTGGCGACGGTCGTGAGTTGGCGATGTTCGCCTGATTCCACGTTCACGACGAAGAGCGACTGGCGCACATCATTGACGAAGCCACGGCCATCTTGTTTGTAGTCCGGTCGGGTAACCACGCGAATCGGGGCGGCTGCCTCGGGATCACGCTCCTCTTCGCTCGGGTTCTCCGGATCGACGGTGAGGATATACGCGATTGATGTTCCATCGGGGGACCACGCCAGCTGGGAGGGGACTTGCCGATGAGCCACGATCTCTCTCGGTTCGCCACCGGCAAGTGGAAGGGCGAAGATCGCGTAGCCGTTGCCCTCGATACGATCCGCGACATATGCGATCGTGTCGCCTGATGGCGACCATATCGGACTGCTGTGGGGAACGGACCGATGAGAGAGCCGACGCTGGCGCCCACCGTCGATGTCGGCGAGCCAGAGGTGACTGGAGTGCTTCCCGGTCTTCTGGTCGACACTTTCGACGATGTACGCGATCCGGGATCCATCCGGCGAGATCCCGGCTTGTGTGACGCGCTTGGTGTCGTACACGAGGTGCTCCGGCGTGAGCATGTGATTCTTCGTGGCGAATGCGGTCATGTGGCTCACTTTCTGGGTAGGGGACCGATGGGCCAGGGACTATCTTCGAACGGTTCACCGGCGATCGCTGCCAAAGCTGCGCAGGTTCGCTTGCATCGCACCGGGACTCACACTGAACCGATCAGTAGGCAGAGGATATATCTTGGCTGCCTGGTGGCCACCGTCGGGTGCCTTCCTGATGGCCGCTATGCGTGGCGATCAAACCTGAGATTGCGGATACGGGCACCTGAGAAACGAAATCCTGTCAGTTCGCCCTTTTCTCCTGTCTCGAAAATCAGCTGAAAGGATGCCCCAAGGCTCCCCAGACCAAAGACATTGTCGCCGAGCCGTGCCATGGATTGATCTTTTAGCTTGCGCTGTTTCCAGATCATCGTGTCGGTGCCAGGAATGAGCTCGAATTGGACGTTCACATCCAGTTCAGGGGAGTAGTACTGACCCGCGAACGCCTCGATCGCTGGCTTTCCATCCATGTCGGCAATTCGGGTGAATTCCGTCGGGTGGTCACTGCCGTGCTGATACAGCAGCTTGCGGACAGTTCCGTCCTTTTGGCTCTCGATCGCCCACAGCTTCGCGAATCCGTCCCGGAAATTGTAGGTACCATCGGCTTGCCTCGGGAGAGGAACGGCGGTATCCCACATCACAACCTCGGCGTCACCATCGTGTTCTCGCACAATCAGTTGCATTGCTGGATCGCCGTTCCTGGCTTCGGTGATGTAGATACCGGCTAGATTGGTTGGGGTCGTGTCTCCGATGGCGGAAACGGTAGTGTTTTCGCCATCGGTGACGCCATCGGCCGGATTCTGCTCAAGCTGGTCGTGCAGCACGAGGTCCGCCACGCGTTCCGCGAGCTGAGCGGGGGAGACGTTGGAGAGATTGGCGAAAATGGCGATGCCGAAATCCAGATCTGGCAGGCGGAAGAAGCTGGACCGGTATCCGTGATCGGCGCCATTGTGCCCCACTCGTCGTTGCTGGTGCCATTCGTCAATCTCCAGGCCCCAGGCGTAGGTCATCTCCCTCCCGTCATTGAACGTCCCCGGACTTTGGACCACGCGCAGGACATCGGCTGAGCAGATGGACGGCGCGTCGAAGTGCCCGTTCCATTTCGCAAAATCTTCGACCGTGGTGTGCAGGCTGGTCGTGCCGACGACATCGAACGGCGGGACCGAGATGTGATAGCCCCCGCCATCGCGCGGTTCGTACGCCTGGGTTCGGCCAGGCACGATCTCGGTGTGGTCGTCGTGGAAATGCGTCCGGGTCATGCCAAGTGGTGCGAAGATGCGCTGGTGGGCGAACTCCCGCAAGGAGAGCCCCGATGCTGCCTTCACGATCATCGCCAGGAGGGTGTAGCCGGAGTTGCTATACATGTACTGATCGTTGGGGGTGAAGTTGAGTTCCCGTTGACGTTTGATGAGTTCGAAGCAATCGGCCTCGGTAATCAGATCGTCCTCGCGCCACCCCGCCATATGCAGCAGCACCCACTGATCGCGGATGCCACTGCTATGGTGAATGAGGTGCCGAACGGTGATCGGATGATCGTAGGTCGGGAGATCCGGTACATACGTTTGCACGGGGTCGTCGACATTCAGGACTCCATCATCCTGGAGCAACGCGATGCACATCGCCGTGAATTGCTTGGAGATCGAGGCGATGTGGAAGATCGACGATGGGGTGATCGGCACATTGTGTTCCAGATTGGACATGCCGTAGCCGTTGGCATACGCGACCTCCTTGCCATGATAGATCGCGAGGGCGACGCCTGGTGTCGAGTTGGTGAACGATGAGAACAGGTTGTCGATCTTCTCGCGGGTGGATTGGTCGAGCGTCCAGATCGGCCGTGGGGCAGAGTCCATTGATGTTCCTCGTATTGGGTGGGAAGCGGGCGCCACACATACGATTGCGTCGCCTGTTCCAACGTTCACCGGATGACTGTGGATGTTACCTCAGGACCTCGGCGGTCGCAATCGTCTCCGTCAGGCTCTCCAGGTAGCGCGTGAGGTCGGGCCAGGTGTAGGCAAGCGAGCCACCATACCATGTGCCGACCTGCCCAGCCTGAACAGCGGAAAGCGCTTTCCAAACCGGATCGTCAACGGGCGGATCTGAGCGGGCATCATAGATCACAACATCGGGCTCATAGCGTCCAAGTTGTTCCCAACTGAGGGTTTCGAAGAGGTTCAGCTGGGCCGGGTCCGGATTGTTCGGCACGATGAACTCCAGTCCAAGCGACCGAAAGTACTGCAGGTCTCCCAGAAGCTCTGGATTGAGGATCCAGGCATTCGTGGCTGGGCCGCCCGTGAGGCCAAGCACGGTCAGCCCGGGCTTGGCGTCGACGGCCGCCACGAATGCCGCTTCCGCATCGAGATGCGCCTGTCGATTGGCGGCCTGCGTCTCATCACTCAGGTCTGCTCCCAGCGCCTGGGCCAGCTCGGCGAAGCGGGTGATCGTTTGGTCGGGCCTCGCATTGAACGTGCTCACGCCGATGGACGGGACGAGTTCTCCAAGCGTCTCCCGGATCGCCGGATCATTCAGCCCCCAGAGGTCGTCGCCTTCGCCGCGGTAAAGGTCGATATAGAGCTCGGCTCCGGTCGACACGGCTGCTTCGATATTGAACTCGCCCCAGGGACCGAGGAAGACCCAGTCACTGATATCAATCGGGTTGGCGTCCGGGAACGCGACGGACTGGGTTGGGTCTTCGCTGCCGAAGTGACCGCTGATCGGTACCCCGAATCCATCAAGCGAAACCGCCGCCGTAGTCTGGGCAATGATGTTCGTTGGACGTTGGGGAAGCGTGACCGTGATACCGCGATCGTCGGTCCATGTCCATTCACCACTGACAGGCGAGCTGGACGGGGTCTGGGCAAACGTGCGCGGTGCGGCTCCCACGACTCCGAGCGCGGAAAGACCCACGGCGAATGATCGCCGATCGAGAGATCTGTGCATTCTGATTCCTTCGATGAATGGCTGATACGTTTTGCATATCCTACTAAATTAGTCGGAATTGTCCAGAATGCACGTTGAGATCGTATGGTGGGGAAATCCTGCCAGCGCTCCTCGCGCACTGCCGCGCCTGGTTCGGTTGTCTCGCTCACGATTCCGCCGCGGCCCTCCATGCCTTGGCGACGATCGAGAGGGCCACGCGCACCGCGGAACCCTCCCCGGATAGCCTGGGCGGCATCGATCCGCCCGCTGAGCCTGAGCGCACCGGCGAAGTCTCGGTAATCCTCGAGACTGATGCCCGGTGAGGAGACTTTCCCCATCGGGCATCGGGTCGAGATTCTGGGTGTTGAGGAAGATCTCTCAGGCTGGATCAACGGGTTCGCAGGCGACTCGCACCGAGCATGCAAGCCCCACTCAGCAGCAGGCCGCTGACCAAAAGCAGCATTCCGGTCGACCCGGCCTGACTGGAACCGGTCGTGCCGGTCGTGGGAAGGCCGGAAATTGCGGCCGAGGTTGCGGTAGCGGTTGGGGCCGGCGTGACCGGGGGATCGGTCGGCTGCGGGGGCAACGGCGTTTCGGTTGGGATGATTCCGTTCGGGGCGAAGGCGAGTGTGTGGACGATCCCGCCTATGGAGCCGTCGCTGACGATGACATTGTAGAAGTCGTAGCCGTCGGGATCAGCATCTGGATTCCAGCCGAGATAGTAGGCCGTGCCGGCGGGGATGGTGAGGATGCAGACATTCCCTTGCGAGCCGACGTCGGTCAGGCAACTGTCGAGCGGAGCGTTGGAGGCGTCGTCGTACGCGATGATTTCGAAGCCGACGAGGTGATCGGCGAAGTCGCTGCAGGTGGCATCGGTACAGAGCGCGGCGTTGACATTAATGCTCTGGGGAATGGAACCCGATGGCACGAAGGGGATGAGCGTGATGACTCCGCCTGGTCCGTCGTCAGCCACGATGTTTTCGCCCCGATAGGTATAGCCCTTTGGGGTGGTGTCCCAAATGAGGAAGTACCCGGCACCGGCCGGGAGTTGCAGGCCGCACCCGCCGCTCTGGCTCTGGTAGGAGGTGGTGCAGGCCCCCAGCACCTCGCTCGTATTGGTATCAATGGCGGAAACGAGAATCCCGGAGGCTCGATCGTCAAGGCTGGAACAGGCGTCGTCGTCACAGAGTACGACGGCGACCTGGAGGAACTCGGTGTCCTGAGCCGCGACCGGATCCGAGAACGAGAACAAGCTTTTAGAGGCTGTTATGCACTTCGAGGCACGCCAAGCACGGGGAGGGCTAATCATCTGATCATCAGTTCAGACGTGCTTTGTAGGGCTGAGCCGCCCAGCATCGCGTCACGCGCATATGTTCCTTCACGTCGGATAGCCGCGAAATTGATCGCCGCACTTGGTGATAGAGGCAGCTGGCACACATTCTGCGGACTTCACGCATACAGGTGATGAAGGCCGCCTTGAACCGCCACCGCAAAGGCGTTCCCGAGTTTTTGCGTATGGCTGATGACTTCTACCGAGCCCACTATCGATGGGAGTCATATGCAATACCATCAGCCTTTGGATCCTTTTCACCAGGATCAAGCCACCTCGACAGACAGCGAGTCCAGTACCTCAGGAATCCAATTGGCATCGTCACCCAATGGTGATCCTTCTCCCGGTTCCCCCAGCTATGGCTCGCTCAATACCGCCAAGGCTGTGGTGAGTTCTGCCTCCTGGGTTTTCGAGAGCGTGCTCTTCGAGCAGCCGCATGGAGCGACGAACGTCGAAGAGCAGGAGCCTGCCTGCTTTCATAACCTCAACCTCGATCTCGTGGCCGCCACGTTGGTGACAGGTCGTGAATCCTACGACTTGCTTCCCCTGTTCTACCGACCGTTGCGTGATGTGGGGACTTTGCGCTACCGGCAGGAAGCCTTGCAGGAGCTCGACCGCGAGGAGGTGCGTGCCGTCATCGACCGGTTCACGGAGCGTATGGCGATAGCGCGGCGGCATCATCAGTTTGCTTCGAGCATAGAGTACCGGAACAGCCGGAATCGCTGGTTGCATGACGCGATGTACGTCTACGGCGAGGCCGTGCGGGAGTTAGCCGACCACCTGCAACCCATCGATCTCGCATCTCGGGCCTTCAGGGGGTTTCGCGAATATCTTGTGTCGTACATCGCATCCGAATCGTTTCAAACACTGTTCCGGGAAGGGCAGCGGCTCGGCGTCCTGCTTGCCGATATCCGCTACACCGTTCAGATTCGGGGCGGGCACGTCACGGTTCGACGATACGAAGAGGCGAGGGGTACACCAAGGACGTCGAGCAGACGTTCGCCAAGTTCGAGCAGGGCGAGGTAAAGAATTACCTCTCCGAATTTTCACCCGCTTCCGATGCGGCTTACGTCGAGAATCATGTGCTGGAACTTGTGGCTCAGCTCTTCCCTGACGAGTTTGCCGAACTCGATAGCTATTGCCGTCGCTCTGCATCCTATGTGGACGACAGAATTGGCCGGTTCGAGCGCGAGGTGCAGTTCTATCTGGCGTATCTCGATTACATCGCGCCGATTCGAGCCCGTGGACAGAGCTTCTGCTATCCTCAGGTTTCGACGGAGTTCAGAGAGCTGAGGCTTGTTGGCGGGTACGACCTTCCCCTGGCTGCGAAACTGGCGCGCGAGGGTGCCTCTGTCGTCGGCAACGATGCTCAGTTGACCGGCGATGAACGAGCGCTGGTGGTCTCCGGGCCGAATCAGGGTGGCAAGACGACCTTCGCTCGCATGATCGGGCAGATTCATTATCTGGCGGAACTCGGCCTTGCCGTCCCGGCCCGATCTGCCGAGGTCTTCCTGCCGGATCGCATCTTCTGCCATTTCGAGCAGGAAGAGCGCTTATCCACGTTACGCAGCAGACTCGAGAACGACCTCGAACGCATGCACGACATCTTGGCAGAAGCGACGTCCAGTAGCCTCGTGATTCTCAATGAAACCTTCAGCTCGACGACGCTGAGCGACGCGACATTCCTGGGTAAAGCGATCTTGCAACGCTTGCTGGAGCGCGGGCTGTTCTGCGTTTACGTCACGTTTATTGACGAACTGGCTTCACTGAGCGGAGCAACGGTGAGTATGGTGGCAATGGTCGATCCGGTGGATCCGGCACGTCGCACCTACTCCATCCTCCGAAGACCGGCCGATGGACTGGCCTATGCCGCGGCGATCAGCCACAAATACGGACTTGATTACGAGCAACTGAAGCATCGGATCGGATCATGAAACCGCAGCTTTTGTATCGTGACGATGTTTCCGTGACGCAGGCTCTGCCCACCAATATTGACGCCATGATGGGCGATCTCGAACTCGACACCTTGTTTTCAGCCATGGCAGCTGGCGACGGATTTCTCTATTCGGCGGCGAAGGAGGTGATCCTGACAGCGCCGCCGGAACCAGCTACGATCCTCTATCGGCAGCAGATCCTGGACGATTGCCTGCAGCAGCCGACCGTATTCCAAGAGATCTACGGCGTGGCGTTGGAAGCGCTCGATGTTCAGCGTCAACACTATTTCGGCTTCATCCGGGCAAACCCTGGTTCGACACTGAGCGGATCCATCGATGTACTCGATGCGTATATCCCTCTTCTGCGACACGTCCGGACGATCGCCATGCAATCGGCAAGCATGGCACGGTCGCCGGGATTCAAGCGGTTCATTGAGATGGTGCAGCATGAGTTGAGCGACACGTATCTCGACGAAATTGCGACGCATGTACGCAATCTCAAGTCCGGGCGTGGCGTTCTGTTGGAGGCAGCCGTGGGACATGTCGGGACACAAATCGACTATCGTTTCCTGCGGCCGGCTCCCACCGGGTGGCGCGATTTCGTACCCTCAGTGCTCAGCCACGATGCCTACTCCTTCGACATCGCGCCTCGTGACGATGCCGGCTTCCAGGCACTCGAGAGCATGCGGAATCGCGGAGTTATGCATGTCACCAATGCGGTTGCCCATGCGGCCGATCATGTCCGGGCATTTTTCGAAGCATTGCGTACCGAGCTTGCCTTCTACCTCGGGTGTCTCAATCTGTATGGTCGGCTCATGGCGATGAATCTGCCGGTTTGCTTCCCCACCGTAACTCACCCTGGACAGGCGGTCTTCTCAGCGACGGGCCTCTATGATGTATCGCTCGCGTTGCAGCTCGGTGAGCAAGGTCAGGTGGTAGGAAATGACATTGCCGCAGACGGAATATCGCTCGTGATCATTACCGGAGCCAATCAAGGTGGGAAATCGACCTTCCTGCGCGGAATCGGCTTGATGCAACTGATGGCTCAGTGTGGCATGTTTGTCCCAGCGGCACAGGCACGAATGAATATCGTCACAGGCTTGTTTACCCATTACAAGCGTGAAGAAGATACGACCATGACCGTTGGCAAGTTCGAGGAAGAAGTACGCAGGATGAGCGATATCGCCGATGCTATCGCATCTGGGAGCCTGCTTCTCTGCAACGAATCATTCTCGTCCACGAACGAACGTGAAGGAGCCGAGATCGGCCGCCAGGTGGTGGATGCGATGACCGACACCGGCGTCAAGGTCTTTTATGTGACCCACCTCTACGACCTGGCACATGCATTCGAGAGGCATCCTGGCAGCGGTGTTCTGCTGCTGCGTGCCGAACGGAAAGAGAGTGGACAGCACACCTTCAAGTTGCTTGAGCGTCCTCCATTGGCCACTAGCTACGGGAAGGATCTCTACTGCAGGATCTTCGATGACGATGACGCTGTCTGTACCGAGACTGCGCCAACAGGCATGACACCGGCACTCGACGATCGGTAGACACACGGGATGTTTGGATGCGATGACTCCAGTATGGAACAGTGACCCGTCCAGGCGGATCGTGAGTGTATCGCGACACCCACGGGAAGGGCGCCCTGAAAACGTCCTTCGACCACACATTCGCGAAAGACTGGCTTCTCCATCAAAACCAAACCATTAATGGGATCACCATTGTTCCAGAGGGTGTCGGAACCGTGCGGGATCATGGACGTCAGTGAGGAGAACGCGATCCAATCTGAATCGAACCACGTCAGAACCGTGGTTCGGGATCATGTCTTGAGGTTTCCAGATATGCCCAGAAAGTCGGTGACAGCGATTCTGTCATCGGAGCTTTTCTCCGTCCGTGCGGCCCCGGAATCCGATGATCTGGGCGACGGCCCGTGCCACTATGCCACCCTCATCATCCGGCAGCGCTTGCTGGTCTTGGTGGCCATATTTCTCGATGATCTCGGTGATCTGTGCGGTTAGGCATTCGATGTCGGTGCGTGCGTGATCCTGCAATAATGTAAAAATATCTTCACGATGGGCAAGATGCATCGCTCGTTCAAGATGTGGTACACACAGCCCCACCGATGCGAGATATGCCGATCGAAAGTCCGGCTCATCCAGCGAGGTCACAAGCGTTATGAGGAGCATCGATTCGGTTTGGGCTAACCAGGCACAAACGGGGCATCGTTCCGACTGATGCTTGGAGGTCGCGCCGGTGAGCATCTCATCCATAAAGGTTCGGAACCGATCTACGAATGATTGCGCGTGATACTGATGAGCCCCGATCTTGCTAGCGAGCGCCTGGAGTAGCTCGTGATAGAGTGATGCGGTCTCCAAGACGAACCCTCTCGAAAGCCACTGGTATGCGTGAACGTTGCAGAAACCTCCAGCATCACGGAAATGTTGGCGAACGCGGGCATCTGCCACGGATTCGTCGTTGATTGCCGCCAGGTAGCGTTCGACACTTCTCCGGCCGAGTACGCACACCGCGCATTCTGAGTCGTTGAAGGCATCGCATAAGTCGAAGCGAGGGTGGATCGGATCGAGGTACTTTCTCATGCGTTCCTCCATCCTAACTCCGCGGATGCCACGCCGCCGATGCTTCGAGAGTTGACGATCGCCAAGAAACTCGGAGCCGCGGAGACGACCACGAAACACATGACTACGAAGGAAAGGGCGAGAAGCAGCATAACGAGCGGTCGTGAGTTGACATGAAGCGCGTCGGACACATGCTCAAACCAGGAGATATGTGGTGGGTACGACGTCATCGGTTCTCCTGTCCTAATGCCGCGGTTGAGGACAAAAACAAAAGCCTCCACCCCGTGGGGTAGAAGCTATCAGTCAAACACGGTTTGCCGGATTTCCCGGCTGGCGAGCCTCATCGCCGTCTGGTCGTCTGTTAAAGCCAGTCTACGCCAGTGACGGATACGGCGCAACGCGTCTGGCCCTGGAGAAAACTTGTTGAGCCCCTCGTTATTCCGCTAGATGACGCCGTCGGAATCCATGCCTCTCCCTCATTGGGACCACCGTTACGCCGGCGAGGCACGGAGATTCCTGATGACACCGACCTCATCAAATCCAACAGGTCAAAGCAAGGTGATCGACACGCTCTCTCGATTGTCTATCCAACTCGCTCTCAGCCCGATCGGGTGCACTCATTCATTTGAAAGATGAGATCATGCCCGAATGGACGCTGGCGAGTGAGAGGAGCAGGGGGAAATCCGATAATGGCCTGGTCGGAAGGGCACTTTAGGTGATTCTTTACCGTGGCGAGTCCCATATTCCCTGACTGGTAGTGATCAACCATCTGGCGCGTATTGTCCCCGATCACCAGAAGCCAGTAGTTCGTGTTCATCCGCTCGATTCAGGCCTTTGGCCCGGCACGGTCGGGAAGAAGACCGTGCCAAATCGATGATCCGCACGACAGCACCATCCATCCAGCCGCATAGGCGAATCCTGCTGCCGGTGAGACGACGCTATAGAGGAGGCCCACGATAGCTGTAGACACGAAGTCACCAAGGCTTTGGACCCCACCAAGGATGCCGAAACCGCTTCCGCGAAGGTGATCCGGCAGAATGTGCGCGATGAGTGTCGATTCGGCTGTTTCTGACAAGCCGATTGCTGAACCGGCCAGAATGAAGGAAAGTAGGAGCCACATCCATGAAGTGAACGACGCGGCGAATCCAAGATAGGCAAGAACATAGAGAAAAGCGCCGGATCCGAAGACGATCCGGGGGCCAGCCTTGTCTATCCACATGCCGCCAAGGATCGCGATAACGGCGGCGAAGACATTATGAGCGGCATAAATGAGGATCGCCAGGGACGCCGCATCGGTCTCTGATCGACCGCCTGCCTGCAACAGTTCTGTCGCTCGGAGGATAAGCAACGTTGTTGCGATATTGCCGAACTCAAAGAACGCGATGGGAATCAATGGTTTGAGTAAGCCTGTTTGCTTCAGGGCCGCAAGCTCCAGGCGCGCTCGTCGCCTGATTGGACTTGCCAGGCTTTTCGCTTCTCGCGCCGCGACGGTGATAGCCACCGCAGCGAGGAGGCCCGGGAGGACAGAGAAGAACATTGCGGACCGGATACCGACCCAACTCACTAAAATTGAGGCGAGCAATGGGCCGACGACCGCGCCCAGGTTATCCCCCATCCGTTCGGTGCCATAGGCTTTGCCATATGCGCCCTCTTGGGCAAGTGATGCGAGCATGGCGTCTCGAGCTGGTGAGCGTAAACCCCGCGAGAGCCAAGCCATTGCGCGCAAGGCGCCAGCCTGCCAGGTGGTCATCGCCAGACCGATGGCGCCCGTAGCGAGCGCTGTGCCGATGTATCCGCCCGAGGCCAGCTTTCCTCTCACTTTGGGATCGTTCGCGAGCGGTCCACCTATCATTTTCATGGCGCCCGTTAGCGCATCAGCGATCCCCTCAATCACACCGAGAGCGCCGGCAGAAGCGTGGAGAGTAGAGATGAGGAAGGCGGGCAGAACAGATGTAATGATTTCGTGGCCGGCATCCGAGAAGAAGCTCGCCAGGCCTACGCTCGCGATCCCTTTCGAAAGCCGCTCCTTTTTCATCTTTTCGCTGTCCATACGACTCCACCCGCAATAAAACGCCTACGCGAAGCAAGGTTCACGTAGACGCTATTGACTCCATGTGGAGCGGTTTGGGCGAGCATCACCGCCATTGATGCCACGATTGTATCAGAAAAAGAGAATTTCCTTGACTTCACCCCGTACTCGCAAGATATGCAATCGCCTTATGTAGTATGGGGCGCGGAGGTCCTTATTGATGAAGGAGGATATCGCCGTGTCTTATCCCTTTGGCAGCCTCGTCGGCTTGGATGTCACCAAGTGATCTTGGTGAGCAGAATCAGCGTAGGCGCGAAGCGCATTTGTGACTAAGGTCTCAGCTTCGGCTTTACTCCCGAAACCGTGCACGATCACGAATTTGCTGGCTTCGAGGTCTTTGTAGTGCGCGAAGAAGTGTGAGATCGCGTCCTTCGTCATACTGGGGACATCATCGATATCCTGGAGATGATCCCAGTAGGTGTCATGGGCAGGGACAACGAGGAGCTTGTCGTCGCTCCCATTCTCGTCTTCCATATGAAAGACACCAACCGGGCGGACCGTGATGACAACGCCGGGGAGACATGGTTCGTCAAGGAATACAAGAGCGTCGAGCGGATCGCCGTCTTCCGCGAGCGTATTTTCGATGAAGCCGTAGTCTGCCGGATAGGTCATCCAGGTCCGCAGCGTTCGGTCCAGACGAACACGGCCGGTCGTGTGGTCGACTTCGTATTTGTTTCGCCCACCCTGGGGAATTTCGACCACCATGTCGAGCATCGAACCTGACATTGTCCTACCTCTTTCTCAACTGCGAAAGGTAGGAACCATCGGCCAACAGGCGGTTCAGCTCCATTCTGGAGCTCGGCGGGATCCATCGCCACGCCCATTATAGCGCTCCAGGACGCGTCTCTCTTATTTCCGGAGTGAAACGTCGCTTGAGGCTCGGGGGAAATTGCCTTCTGGTCCGTCATTGATGGAGCAGTAGTCGGGATGGCTCGCGATTGTTGAGCCAGTCTCGCCACTTGTAGTGGTGTCGGCAGTAGGAGTATCGATTTGTTCGACATTGTGCCTACAGTGTGTACTGTGCACTGCTCAAAGTAAAAAAATCTGTAACTACGGGCCAAATGGTCCGTTTTGTCTTCTCGTGCGTGAATTTTTACGGCAATGCGTATCTCTCGCTTGCGAGTCGGCTCGCCTGGGTCCTGATCTCTCATTGTCCTCAGTGCTCGCTGATCGGCGAGACGTGGCGTGACTTCCGGGCTTTTCGCATGCGGTTTCACAGTATCGATTACCCTACCTTGGGCACGCGGGTCGGTTGCGGAGACCCGTGAATCGTGTTGAGGTGGGGATGACTACTTTCGGTACCCAGCGTTTTCGATCGTTTCTGTGGACATGTGTTGCAGTCCTCGTCGCTGTCGTCACGGTGACCCTGGCGATCTGGATTTCCTCGGGGGGACGGGGCGTTGTCGAGGAGTTGCTTCTCGACGAGTTCCCTCGTCATCGCGCCCCTTCCGGCATGGCGGCGATCACCACCCTGTCGTACATCGGGATGCTGATCGCGGTCGGCGTACCGATCTTCCGGATTCTGATTCCTCGCTCCGCGAATGACTGGAGTATTCGGGTCTCATACGGCGCGTCTGCCATTGCGGTCGCGGCGATGCTCATGCTGGTCCCCCTCACCAAGGCGTTCGAGGAACAGAAGGAGACGATCTTTTCCATCTTTCATGTGGAGATGTGGAAGGTCTCCCCGGGTCACGGTACCGTCCGGGCCCTGATCTTTACGGTGGTCGGCCTCACCTTCATGATGTGGTTTCTGGAGCGCGATCTCACGGTGCGCTTCAATCGCCTTGCCGTCTTTGTCGGCGCCCTTTTCGCGCTCGGGGCGTTCACGGTGGTGGGCCATACGGCGACGCTGGGGCCCGCCTACATCATCCACGGGGCCGATTTCGTCCATACCCTCGCGGCCGCCTTCTGGGTCGGGGGATTGGTCGCCCTGTTCCAGTATCTCTGGTCGTCCATCCAGAAAAATGACCCGACCAATCGGGACCATTCGCCTCGCGAATCGGCGAGGATGATCGCGACGTTCTCGGCCTGGGCGCTGTGGAGCTTTGCGGCCCTGGCCACCTCGGGCATGATCATGGAGTGGATCGTCGCCGGAAATCCCTTCGATATCCTGTCCACGACCTACCTGCGGCTGTGGGTGATGAAGCTGGCGATCCTGATGGTGCCGGTGGGCATGGCCGTGTGGAACCGGTTCTGGCTGGTTCCCGCCATCCTGCAGAGCCCCGACGATGAGGCGTCCTGGGGGAAGCTTCGACGCGCGATCGTGTACGAGGTGATCGGTATCGTCGCCGTCCTGTTCGTGACCGGTTATCTGGTGCTGCAAAACCCCGAGGCGTAGTCCTCAAATTCTGGGGGATGTGGGGTTTTTCAATATGAACGAGAGCCGCCCGTCCGAAGCATCAGCTGGACGGGCGGCTCTCGTTGTGGGGGCCTGAAAATGCGCGGTTTACGGTGATACGCGGCCGTTCTTGATGAAGGCCTTGTACGTGAGCGGCCAGTGCTCGGCGAAGGCCGTCTCCATCTGCTCCGCCACCTGCTCGATCTCGCGCTGGGGGTAGGAGACGAAGGCCGCGTCCTCGTGGTGCGTCCGTAGCGACAGCACGTTCATCAGCGAGCGCGGGTTGATCGTGATCCAGAACGAGGAGTAGGTGCCAAGCGGCAGCAGGCGCCGCGCGACCTCGTTGCCGATTCCGGCAGCGATCTCTTCCTCATAGGCATCGTAGAGCTGCTGGTAGAGCGCATCGTGCTTGTGGATCAGCGCGAACTGCTCGGGCGTTCCTGTCTCGAATGTCGGGCGCGACGGCTTGTACCCCTCGGTGCGGGCCAGGGGACGATCCTCTGCTGGTGACCAGAACACCGGCTCCAGTTGCTTGTACCGACCGGATTCCTCGTTATAGCTGGCGATCCGATGCCGCTGCATCTCGCGGATGACGAAGATCGGCGCATGCACGAAGAAGGTCATCATCCCGTGCTCGAACGGCGAGCCGTGCCGGTGCCGCATCAGGTAGCGGATCAGGCCGGAGATCCCGCCTTCCTCCTCGATTTTCGCCAGATCCCGCGCTTCGTCCCCGGTGGTGGAGACTTTCGCGGCGGCGGCGACCATCGCATCGCCCCCGGCTTGCTGGATCAACGTGACGGTCGGCTGGTTCTGGATTTCGGCACTGGTCTGGGTCATCATGGGAATACTCCTTGGTCGCAAGGTGTACGTTCTTCACGTACGTACACTATATACTGTAGCGCACGAAACCGGAAGAAACGATCCTTGTCGCACGAGTTCACTGCACGGTAGACGACTGTTCCGTCAGGAATGTGACAAAAGGGAGACACCATGATGATCGCCAAACGCGCGCTTTTCCTGTGGGGCGGGTACGAGCCGCATCAGCCCCGCGAGACGTCGGAGCTCTTCGCCTCGCTTCTTCGCGAGCGTGGTCATCATGTCGAGGTGACTGCCGACCCCGATGTGCTCGTGGACGCCGATCGCCTCGCCGCAACCGACCTGATCGTCGTCTGCGTCACGATGGGAGAGATTACCGACGCGCAGGAGCGCGGATTACTGGAGGCCGTTCGCGCCGGTACCGGCCTCGGCGGCTGGCACGGAGGACTGGGCGACGCATTTCGAGCCCGGGGCGAGTTCCAGTTCGCAGTCGGCGGCCAGTTCGTCGCTCATCCCGGCAACATCATCGACTACACGGTGCACATTGAGAAACCGGACGACCCGATTGCCGCCGGGATCTCTGATTTCGCGATGCACTCCGAGCAGTACTACATGCATGTCGATCCCGCGAGCGACGTGCTCGCGACCACGACCTTTTCCGGCGAGCACGCGCCGTGGATCGCTGGCATCGTGATGCCCGTCGCGTGGACGAAGCGTTACGGCGCCGGCAAGGTGTTCTATTGCTCGCTCGGCCACACCGTAGCCGATTTTGAGACTCCCAAGGCCCGAGCCATCGTCGAGCGCGGTCTCGTCTGGGCGATGCGGTAGGTTGTGGTGGGTCGGTTTTTACCCTACCTCTTCGATCTCGATGGCCTCGCCGGCGGCGAGGGATTTCGCGGCGGCTTCCATCAGGGCGACGGAGCCGAGGTTGCGCCGGGCCGAGGTTTCCGGCTCCGTGCCGCTGCGGATCGCCTCGATGAACGCCAGCACGCCGGCCGATCGACCCCAGACCGGCATCGGATCGAGCGGTACCGGCGTCACCTTGCCATCCCGCGTGCGGATCGTGACCTTGTCGCCGTCCGTTCCGGCATCGCCACCGGCGCGACCGGTCCAGCGAATCAGACCATCGGCGCATTCCATCCGCCAGTCGCCGGTCCAGTCCGTCCGCTCGTCGGAACTGACCCATGAACCGCGGTAGCTGACGATGATGTCATCGGGGAAGGTGACCACGATCGTCGCCGAGGCTTCCTCGATGTATTTGCTCCATTTGGGGTCGGTCTGCTGCACGTAGATCTTCGTGGGCTCGCTGCCGATGATCATCCGCATCAGGTCGAAGTGATGGATCGACATGTCGAACACCAGCGGATGGACGAAGCGGTAGTGCCGGTGCGTACCGGCCTCGGCGTCGTTGTCCCACTGCCGGAAGTCGATGTTGATCGTCCCCAGTTCGCCCAGTGCCTTGTCGCGAACCATCGCGGCCGCCTGCCGCGCTGCCGGGTAGAAACGGTAGTTCTGGCTCACCTGCAGCACCTTGCCGGTCTCCTCGGCAACACGAATCGCGTCCCGCGCCTCATCGACGGTCGGCGCCATCGGTTTCTCGGTCAGTACGTGACGTCCCGCTTTCATCGCTGCGATCGCCAGCGGCACGTGCGCCTCCATCGGCGCGGTGATCAGCACCGCATCGGACTCCACCGCCTCCAGCGCATCTTCCAGTGAGGTGAAGCACTGGTCGTCGCGCAGCTTCAGCGCTGTTTTCGCCGATTCCAGCACCGGCTCGTAGGCTTCGACGATGGCGACGCGCTCGACCTGGTCCTGGATCGTCTGTAACGCGGTTGTTTCCCAATCCATTCCCCAGCCGCCGAGTCCAACGTGGATCAGTTTGAAGGTCATGCTCGCTCCTCCCGTGCGTCATTCGCATCCGTATTGTCCATGGAACCCGTCCCGGTGTCGCCGGGCTGTTGACTTTGCGCTCGCTCGTCGATAGTATTACTTCATTCAGTGAAGAAAGTAATGGTACGACCCAAATGGACCCGGTGACAAGGATGGGCGGCGTGTCGGTCAGGAAGAATTCGGCAAATCGCGAATTGATGCGGCGGATGAACGAGGCCAGCGTGTTCGGAGTCATTCACGATCTCGGCCCGGTCTCGCGGACCGAGATCGCGCGTCATTCGGGGCTCAGCCTGGCGACCGTCTCCGGTATCACCGGTGTTTTGATCGAGGAGGGGATCGTCATTGAGCAAAGCGCCGGGATCTCCACCGGCGGGCGACGCCCGATCCTGCTGGCGATCGACCGGGGTGCGGCCTGCGCGGTCGGGGTCAAGCTGACCGGCGAGGAGCTCATCATCGCGCTGACCGATCTGGGCGCCGAACTGATCGATGTGCGCAGGCTCCCGCTGGGCGACGATCTCTCGCCGGAAGCGGTTCTCGCGCTCCTTGGCGAGGGGTTCGACGATCTCCGCGCGAGTCATCCCGACCGGCGCATCATCGGACTCGGGCTCGGCATGGCGGGGGTGATCGATCGCGAGCGGGGTGCCTGCCGCTTCTCCCCCTTCCTGCCCTGGCGCGATGTCGACCTGCGGGACCGGATCGAGGAGCGGACCGGCTTGCCGACGATCGTCGAGAACGATGTCAACGCCCTGACCATCGCGGAGCGGTGGTTTGGCGAGGGTGCCTCGTCGTCGAACTTCCTGGTCGTGACGATCGGGAGGGGTGTCGGCATGGGCATCATGCTCGACGGCGGTCTGTACCGGGGATCGCGTGACGGTGCCGGGGAGTTCGGGCACATCACCATGATCGAGCATGGACGCCGGTGTAACTGCGGCAAGGAAGGCTGCGTCGAAGCCTATGCGAGCGAATCCGCGATCCAGCGTGCCGCCAGCGCGGCGATCGGTCGCGAGATTGTGTTGGACGAGGCGATCGCCGCCGTGCGTGCTGGCGATGACCGGCTTGCGGCAGTTTTTCTCGAGGCTGGGCACATCCTCGGCCTGGCGCTCGCGGGTGTCGTGTCCCTGCTCAATCCGGCGCTGATCATCATCAGCGGGGAAGGCACCCGGTTCGTCGATCTCCTCATGCCGTCGCTCAGGCGGTCGCTTGTGAAGCATAGCTTCGATGGGTTCGCGGACGATGCCCGGCTCCTTGTCGAGACGTGGGGTGACGATGCCTGGGCCCGGGGCGCGGCCGCGCTCGCCCTCGACGACTATTTCCATCCACCAGACACACGTCCGGCCCCTGGACAGGGGCAGCCTGCGCGTATCCGCAGATGATTGGGCCGCGCCGGCGGGACGATCGGCGACATGAAAGGAGCTGGCACGCACATCTTTCCGGGTTCTCGATGTCATGGTTCGGATATACGGGAAAGGAAATCAAATGAATCGCCGTTCATTTCTTATCAACAGCATGATGGTCTCGGCCGGTCTCGCGTTGCCGGGTAGCCGGTCCGTGTTTGCCCAGGGCACACCCGTCGTCAATGAGGATGTGTCGGGAACGGTCGTGTACTGGTCGACGTACAACACGGTCAGCCCGGAATATCAGGTGCTGACCGAGCAGGTGATCCCCGGCTTCAATGCCCGCTACCCGAATGTGGAGATTAAGGCGCAGGCCATCCCGGATGCGGATATGCGCCAGAAGCTCCTGACCGCGGCGGCTGGCGGCGAGACACCGGATGTCGCCCGCATGGATATCGTGCAGGTGCCGGAGTTCGCGGAGATGGGCGCGCTCGCGGCGATCGACGATCTGATCCCGGATTTCGCCAGCTATGCCGAGCGTTTCTTCCAGGGACCGCTGGCGACGAATACTTTCCAGGGCAAGCACTACGGGATTCCTCTCGATACCAACACCCGCGTCATCTTCTACAACCCGGCGGTGCTGGAGGAGGCCGGTGTCAGCGAGCCGCCCACGACATTCGACGCGTTCAACGATGCGGCCGTGAAGATCGCCGAGGCCGGAAAATTCGCCTATTCCGAGGGAGGCACAGGTGCCTGGAACATGCTGCCGTGGATCTGGAGCAACGGCGGCGGTATCACGAATGAGGACTACACGCAGGCAACCGGTGTCCTCAACGGAGAGGGCACCGTCGGCGCGGTCGAGATGATCAAGGGATGGCTCGACAACAACCAGATGTCCGAGGCGGTCTTCGGCGGCGGTCTCTCGACCAGCCAGGAGCTGGCCGAGGGGTCGGTTGCGATGATCGTCGATGGTCCGTGGATGCCCTCGATCTTCAAGGCGCAGTATCCCGACTTCGAATTCGGGCTCAGCCAGTTTCCCGCCGGTCCGGGGGGCAGCATCTCCGTGGTCGGTGGCGAAAACACAGTGCTCTTCGATGCCAGCCAGAACAAGGAAGCCGCGTTGGCCTTCGCCATGTACCTTGCCGACCCCGAAGCCCAGCTGGCGATGGCGACGACGGGCCAGATGCCGGTGTTGTCCGAGCTCAAGGACAGCGAGGATGTGCCGGATTACTTCCCGACCTTCCTGACCCAGCTCGATACGGCGCAGCCGCGCACTCCGAGCCCGGCCTGGCCGAAGATCGACGAGGCGGTCACCGCCGCGATCTACCAGGCGATCACCGGCGAGCTGGACGCCCAGGCAGCGCTCGACGAGGCGGCCGCAGCCGTGGATGCGTTGCTCGCGAAGTACCAGTCGTAGAGCGCCTCGCGATCGTTTCAGCCAGCGTCCGGTCGTTTCTCCGGTCGCAATGTCCCGGTCAGCATCTGCAAACACCGTCATCCTGAACGGAGCGTCAACACCATATGGGGGCGTGTTCCTGGGGCAAAATCCCGTCATCCCGAGCGGAGTCGAGGGATTTCGTCGCCGGTATATTCCGAGATCCTTCGACAGGATTCGGCCGCTGCTCGACCTCGTCGACTCAGTGGTGTGACACACCACTTGGGATGACGGACAGGCGGCTGTGACGCGCCACCAGAGCTATTTGCGGGAAGGTTGACGTGGACCTCGCAACCTTCCTGCGATCCGCTGTAAGCGCAGTGGTGGCCGAACGGTCCCCCTGTCGTGCATGGACGATGGAAGAGGTAGCACCGGGCCGCAGTGCCCGGTGTCTCCCACCGACCACGTCGGGTCGGTGCTACCGGGATGATGCGCCCATCATTGATCGCTCCGGATCGATGCTACCGGAATCCTGCGTCGTTGGTCATGAGGAGAACCCCTGTGCAATCATCCGCCAGCCCTGCGGTGCCATCCGGCGCGACGCGTCGTGCCTTCGGCCGCTCGCGTCGCGCCCGCCAGATGATGATCGCCTACCTGTTCATCCTGCCCGGCACCTTCTTGTTCGTCGTCTGGACGCTCTATCCGTTGCTGGACGCGTTCCGGATGAGCTTTTACGAGTGGAACCTGATCAAGCCCAGCACGTTCATCGGTCTCGATAACTATCGACGGGCCCTGCACGATGATGTCTTCTGGCGATCGGTCCGGAATACGCTCTTTTACGTGGTCGTCACCGTTCCCGGACAGATGATCCTCGGGCTCGCGATCGCGCTGCTGCTGGACAGCCCACTTCGCGGGCGCACGCTGTACCGGACGATCTACTACATTCCCGTCGTGACCTCGTGGGTGGTCGTCTCGCTCATCTTCACCTTCCTGTTCAACAGCCAGGCCGGTTTCGTGAACTGGGTGCTGAAGGACGGTCTTGGCGTGATCGACCAGAACATCCGCTGGCTGCGCGATCCGCTGATGGCCCGGATCGTCATCGCGATCCTCGGTGTCTGGAAGGGCGTCGGCTGGACGATGGTCATCTTCCTCGCGGGGTTGCAATCGATCCCGCAAAGCCTGTACGAGGCGGCGACCGTCGACGGTGCCGGAACCTGGCGCAGGTTGCGCGATATCACCCTGCCGCTGATCCGGAATACGGCGTTGTTCATCCTCGTCATCCTGACGATCGGCGCGTTCCAGGTCTTCATCTCGGTGTTCATCATGACCGCCGACGATCCGCTCAACCGGAACGATGTCGTCCTGACCTACATGTATTCGAACGCCTTCGAGTTTCTCGACCTCGGATATGGCGCGGCGATCGCCTACATGCTCGCGGCCTTGGTGTTTCTTCTCAGCGTCGTGCAAATCCGCGTTCTGAAACGCAAGGTGGAGTACTGAGATGCGCGTCTCGTTTCGCTGGACCGGCCTGTTGCGTCACCTCGTGCTCATCGCCGGCGCGGGGATCATGCTGCTGCCGTTCCTTTATATGGTGGGGACGTCGTTCAAGCCCCACGCGTTCGTCATGGAGCTGCCGCCGACGTTCATCCCCACGAACCCGACGCTGGACAACTACATCGACGCGTTCACGAGCAACCGGTTCGGGTTGTACTTTCTCAACAGCGCGATCGTGGCGACCTCATCCACGGTCGTCACCGTGCTGCTCTCCGCGCTGCTGGCCTACGCCTTCGCCCGCTTCGAGTTTCCTGGCCGGTCGCTGCTCTACTACCTGATGCTCGGTACGCTGATGGTGCCGTCCCTGGTGCTGCTCATCCCGCAATTCGTGCTCGCGCGGGATTTGCACCTGCTCGACAGCCGGCTCGGATTGATCGTCGTCTACTCGGCGGCGGCGCCGTTCAATATGCTCCTGCTGCGCGGCTTTTTTGAGGAAATCCCGCAGGATCTCCTCGATGCCTCGATGATGGACGGCTCCGGTCCGTTCCAGACGTTCTGGCACATCGCCTTGCCGCTCGCGAAACCCGCGCTCGCCGCAGTGTCGATCTTCGCGTTCCTGGGGTCGTGGGACGAGTTCACCTGGGCATTCACCGCGATCACCGATCAGGCCAAATACACGCTGCCTATCGCGATCCGGCTCTTCCAGCAGCAACACGGCACGCAGTGGGGGCTCGTGTTCGCCGCCTCCACGATCGCCGTCCTGCCAACGATCCTCGTGTTCATCCTGTTTCAGCGTCATTTCATCCGCGGCGTCATGTCCGGCGCCGTCAAGGGGTAGTGATCTCGCTGGAGAGATTGTCAGGAGGTCCCGGACGCGTCATTATGGACGGAGCAACAACAATACGCAAACAGGTGGCGAAAACTATCGCGAAACAGGAAGCAGGGGAAGCACGATGAGCACAGCCAGCAAGCCAGTCGGGATCGGGATCGTCGGAGCCGGTGTGATTTCCGAAATCTACCTGAAAAACCTCTCGACGATGTTCGCGCACATGAAGGTGATCGGTGTCGCCGATGTCCTTCCCGAGCGCGCCGAGGCACGCGCCAGGGAGTTCGGCCTCAAGGCGATGACCGTCGATGAGCTGCTGGCGCATCCGGAGATCGAGCTGGTGGTGAACCTGACGATCCCCGCCGCTCATGCCGAGATCGCCTTCCGGGCGCTGGAAGCGGGCAAGTCCATCTATAACGAGAAGCCGCTGGCGATCGAGCGGGAAGACGGTCGCCGCATCCTCGAGCTGGCGAAGGAGAAGGGCCTCCGCGCCGGATCCTCGCCGGATACCTTCCTCGGTGGTGGCCTCCAGATGGTCCGCAAGCTGTTGGACGAGGGCGTCATCGGCGCGCCGGTCGCGGTGAACGCGGCGCTTCGCAACCACGGTATGGAGCACTGGCATCCGGATCCGTTCTTTTTCTTCCAGCCCGGCGCTGGGCCGCTCTTCGACGTCGGTGTCTACTACGTCACTGCACTGACATCGTTGCTCGGTCCGTTCTCGAAGGTCGCTGCGATGGCCCGAGCCAGCTTCCCGGAGCGCACCATCACCAACGGTCCGAAAAACGGCGAGAAGGTGCCGGTGACGACGCCGACTCATATCGTTTCCGCCATCGAGTTCGAGAGCGGCGTGATTGGGACGCTGACCGCCTCGTTCGATGTCTGGGAGACGGACTACGCCACGCTCGTGATCTACGGAGAGAAAGGCACGATCCGTTGCCCCGACCCGAACATGTTCGGCGGTCCGATCTACCTGCTTCTCAAGGACGAGACGAAGTGGCATGAGATTCCCGTCGAGCTGCCGAATACCGAGAACAGCCGTGGCCTCGGCGCGGCCGATCTCGCGAGGGCGATCCGCGATGGCGGTCCCTCGCGCGTCGATGGTGAACTGGGGTATCACGTCCTGGATGTCATGCACGCGGTGCTGGAATCAGCCGAGCGCGGAGAGGATGTCGCCGTGGAGAGCAGGGTGGAGCGCCCGGCCCCGATGGACGCGACAGCGGCATTGTCCCGCTCGGATCTCGATCATGCGCTCCGTTTGAAGACCACCGAGCGACTCGAACGCGCCGCTGAATCGATCTACCGCGATGTCAAGAAGATGGTGAAGGAAAAGACATCCCACCACGACTGATGCTGGTGGTGAAACGAGAGGCGACAACATGACGACCCGTCCCACCGGCATCGGTGTCATCGGGGCCGGGTTCATCTCCGGTATCTACCTGACTAACCTCACCACCCGGTGGGAGCATGTGCGTGTCGTTGGCATCGCCGATCTCGTGCCGGAGCGGGCGCAGGCGAGAGCCGCCGAGTTCGGTATCGCCGCGCTGACCATAGCGGAGCTGCTGGCCCATCCCGGGATCGATATCGTGCTCAACTTGACGATCCCCGCGGCTCACGCGGATGTATGCGAGCAGGTGATCGCGGCGGGCAAGAGCGTCTACACCGAGAAACCGTTGGCCCTTTCGCGAGACCAGGGGCGACATGTGCTCGATGCCGCTCACGAACGAGGTCTCCAGGTCGGATGCGCGCCGGATACCTTCCTCGGCGCCGGCTTGCAGACCGTTCGCCGCCTGCTGGACGAGGGTATCGTCGGCGAGCCGGTCGCGTTCCGCGCCCGGATGACGACGCACGGACACGAGAGCTGGCATCCCGATCCGGCGTTCTACTATCAACCCGGGGCGGGACCGATGCTCGACATGGGGCCGTACTACATCACCGCGATCGTCGCGTTACTCGGACCGGTCCGCCGCGTCAGCGCGATGGCGCGGGCGACATGGCCGCAGCGGACGATCACCAGCCAACCGAAATATGGTGAGCTGATCGAGGTAAACACTCCCTCGCACATCGAGGCGAATCTGGAACTGGAGAGCGGTGTGCCCGGCACGCTGATGACGAGCTTCGACCTGTGGGATACGGAGCATTGCAGCTTCGTTATCTACGGGAGTGAAGGAAGCATCCGTTTGCCGGACCCGAACACCTTCGGCGGACCGATCCGCGTGCTGAAGGCTGGCGAGAGTACGTGGGCCGACGTTCCGCTGGATCACGGGTATGCGACGAACAGTCGCGGTATCGGCATCGCCGACATGGCGAAGTCGATGCAGGTCGGAGAGCCGATTCGCGCCAGCGGTGCGCTCGGATTGCACGCGCTTGATGTCATGCTCGCCACGCTCGATTCGGCGGAGCAGGGCCGGCACATTGCCATTGCCAGCACCGTCGAGCGTCCCGCATCGCTCGGTCCCGTTTCCCCGGAAGACGTAGCGCCCACACACACCATGACCTACCGCGGCGAAACGCTGGGGTAGAGAACGGGCGGCTCCGCTTCCTCTTCCGAAATGCACACCTGCCCACACCGGTTTTGCTCCAATCCTGGCTCCCGTTCCAGTATCCTTTGCCACGGCAACGGGTGGTGATTCCCCATTCACGCCTTTCCGGTGATAATGCCCGAACGTGCCGCACCCACCATGAGGGGACGATCCAGCGATGACAGAAGAGGATACGAGCCCGGCCACGCTCCCGGAATCCGGCTCCGTGCCGGATAAATCGGGACGAGCGCCTGAGCCGCCCCCGGAACGGCGGCGTCGCTTTCGTACCGCGCCACGTGTCGGACGACCGGGCAAGCTCCGCACCCCGACCCTGCGTCCCCTGCGTGATGTGCGTCTCCCTGATGCCCTCACGAATGTCCCGTTCCGCCGGTACTGGCTGAGTCAGATCGTCTCGCTCGCCGGAACGTGGATGCAATCGGTCGGTATCCAGCTCGTCGTTCTTTCGCTCACGACATCCGCGTTTCTCATCGGTGCGATCAACGTCGTCTCCGCGATCCCGTTGCTGCTTTTCAGCCTCGGTGGCGGCGTGCTGGCCGACCGGATGGACCGGCGCCGTATCCTGATCAGCACCCAAAGCCTGCTCGGTGTGCTTTCGCTCGTGTATGCGTGGCTGATCTGGTCCGGCCGTATCGAGTATTGGCACATCCTCGCGTTGGCGGCGTTCGGCGGGACGGTCGCCGCCTTCGAATTGCCGGCCTCGCAGGCGTTCGTGTCCGAGCTGGTCCCGATGCGGGATTTGCCGCAGGCGATCGCGCTGAACTCGGCGTCGTTCAATTCCACCCGCATCGTTGGCCCCGCCCTCGCGGCGGTCGCGATCGGCGCGCTGGGGCTCGTCTCCGCCTTCCTCGTCAATGCCCTGACGCTCCTCGCGCCGATCGGCACGCTGGTCGGTCTCAAGAAGATCATGCCGAAGCGCGAGATGCCGAAGGGAACCAGTTCCGGGCTCGGCGCGCTCAAGGACGGCTTGAGCTATGTTCGCAGCGAGGAGGGGCTTATGGGGCTCATTCTCCTGCAGGGCGTCATTTCGTTTTTCGTCTCCCCGAATCTGCTGGTCCTGTTGCCGCTCTACGTCACGGATGTTCTCGGCGGCGGGGATAGCTGGGTCGGTATCGCCCTGTCAGCGATGGGCGGCGGTTCATTGGTCGGCGCGCTGGTGCTGTTGCGCGGCAGTCGTCTCGAAAGCGCGGCCGCCCGCCGGTTGGTGATCTCGCTGGGCGGTCTCTGTCTCGGACTCGGCTGGATCGCGCTGTCGCAGAATCCGCTTATGGCGATCCCCGGCATCATGGTCAGCGGGTTCTCGTTTTCGATGGGCAACTCCCAGATCTCGACCCGGCTCCAGCAGTCGGCGAAAGACGAGATGCGTGGCCGCGTGATGAGTCTCAACAGCCTTTCGTTCAACGGCGTGATGCCCTTCTCGACGCTGGGTATCTCCGCGCTCGCCCAGATGTTCGGGTTGCACATCATCATGGGGATCAGCGCGGCCCTGCTGGCGGTAGGCGCGGTCTATCTCTGGAGGCGCTACGTATGGAAGGCGTTCATCCCGGAGTTCGAGCCGGGTATCGGCGCGGAGCTGTCGTTGTAACCCTGGGCCGAATCCCGGGGACCGGTCGCGGTTCGGAATACCGTGGGATCGTTGCCCGAAATGTGTGACAATAACGCGAATCGACACAATCCGGACAGAGAGGAGAGGTCATCGTGCTCCGAACGCTCTCGAATTACTGGTGGGTCTTTCTCGTTCGCGGTATCGTCGCGATCCTCTTCGGGTTGGCAGCGCTTGCCTGGCCAGGATTGACGATCGCCACGCTCGTCATCGTCTTCGGCGCCTACGCGCTGGTGGACGGCATCTTTGCGATCATCGATGGTATTTCCACGCGCAGTGAGAATGACCGCTGGTGGGCGGAGATCCTGATCGGTCTCGCCGGGGTGGTGGCCGGTATCTGGGTCATGGCCTATCCGGGGCTGACCGCCGTCGGGCTCATGTACTTCATTGCCGCCTGGTGGCTGGTGACCGGGGTGGTGCAGATCTTCTACGCGATTCGCGTGCGCAAGGAAATCGCAAACGAGTGGTACCTGATCCTTACCGGCGCGCTTTCGGCCGTCCTCGGGATTGCCTTCATGCTGTTTCCAGGGAAGGGCGCGCTCAGCCTGATCTGGGTGATCGGCATCTATGCCATCGTCTTCGGCATCCTGTTCGTGTTGCTCTCGTTCCGCGTGAAGAAGCTCGGTGACAATCTCTCCGGCGGTCCCGGCCGGCCATTCGGCACGGTCTAAAGTTGCTTGCAGGGAAAGTCGCACGTAGGGGCGGATGGCCCGGAGGGCTCTCCGCCCGATCGGCGCCCGTATGGCGTCGATGAAGAGGTGACTTTGTGCGACCGCGAAAGCGGGACACGTTATACCGAATCCGGATGAGCAATCGCGGCGACCCTCAACAAAGAACCATGAACCATCCGGATTCCGTATCACGCTGGCTGGCATCGGCGTTGATTTCCGGATCAAAGATAGGGGTAGGCAGTCCGCAGGGAGTCGATCATCTTCATACCAGACCCGCTGTTTATCATCACACAACCTCCGTCATCCTGAGCGAAGGTCAGGATGACGGAATGGTGAGTGCCAGCACGTTCGTGATGGTTGCGCCGGGCAGATCGCTCCCTCTGGACAGACTCCGGATGAGCAATCGCGGGTCGCCGTGATGTCGCTCCGCGCCATGTCTCGGGCACAGGACCCGAGACTACGGTCTTGTCATGTGGGTTGACCCGCGAGCGTACTCCGATGGCCCTGAGATGAGATGGACCGGCGTCAATCGTCGCGGATCGACAACGATCGCGAACCCGGCTGGCGCCAGATCGTGCTCCTGCACGAGTTGCTGTACCGCGTCGATCACAAAGCGTGTCGCGGCGGGCGATGGAAGCGGGGAAGGCGGGGTGATGACCGCATGGAACTGGCGTGCCGGTTGCGGGTGCATCGTCACGCCGCTTTCGTGACTTTCCGGATCGTCGGGCCGGAACAGGTTCTCTCCGGCGGCCAGATGGGCGTGCATCTGGCCGACATCCTGCCAGTCTCCACCATTGATCGTGAGCGACAGGGACTCGACGTCGAGCGACGGTGCCAGCTCTCGCGCGGTGGCAAGGATCGCCGCCAGGTACGGTGCTTCGCGATCGCCGAGCGTCAGTAACCCCGCGATGCCTCGCTTCGGGACGATCAGGATATGCGTCGCCCACGAGGGCCGGGGATGGTGGAAGGCGAAGACCTCCCGGGTCACGGTCACTCGCCGTACGGGCACCATCCACCAGAATCGGGCGAACGCCAGCCGCACGACCGGACTGATAATCCCGTTACGGGAAAGGGCGAAGAGGTTGCGTGAAAGCATGGTCACGAACGGCATGATTGCTGTGACGAGGTCAAGCGCGTTGATCTCATGATTCTGATGTCGCTCCTGGACCGGATTGTCCGGGCGCCGGATCGGGGCGGGGCGCAGGCAGGATTTTCCTACGCGAAAGGTATGGTACGCGTCCTTGTTGTCTCTGGCTCAAGAGTATCAGAAAGGGCAGCGTTCAACGTCTGCCGGCTCATCCTGCATACCCTCCAATCGGACAGGAGCGGGACGGGTGATCTACGATTGAGCCAGCACGAACGACGTGGTATTTCGGGAGCAGTGCGGGAGGGGCATGAGTAGACGCGGGTTTTTCTCGGGATTGCGAGCCATCGGATCGGCTGCGGATCAGCTCATCCGTCACGCCATCGTCTGGCTCGTCCAGGCGCTGGTCCTGACCGGCCTCATCGGGGCGCTGACCAGCGACGCCGTTCCTTCCTACACCGAGGCGTTTATCGGGATCGTGCTGATCGCCGCGATGAACACCGCCGTCCAGCCCGCCCTGATCCAGATGGTCGTCCGCTTTCGCTTCTGGCTCTTCCCGGTCATCACCTTCCTGCTGAACGCTGCCGTGTTTCTCCTGGCGGACGCCCTCCTGCCCGGCTGGCGCATCAATGGCGTCATGCAGGCGGGGTTCCTGGCCTTGTCGATGACGATCGTCGCAACCTTCGCCGGTGCGCTGCTCTCGATCAGCGATGACGGCGCCTGGCGACGGTTCGCCCTCGGTCCGCTCCGCGCCCGCTACGAGCGAACGGATCCCATCAGCGAGCCCGGATTCGTCTTTCTCGAGATCGACGGTCTCGCCGAGCCTGTCCTGCGTGAGGCGATGGAGCGGGGTTATGCCCCACACCTCCGATCGTGGCTCGATACCGGCAGCCACATCCTCTCGCGCTGGGAATGCGATCTCTCGTCGCAGACATCCGCCAGCCAGGCGGGTATCCTGCTCGGCACCAACCGCGATGTTCCCGCCTTTCGCTGGTATGACAAGACGCTGGGCCGGGTCGTCGTTTCCAACCGGCCGCGCGATGCCGCGATGCTGGAGAGTACCCTGTCGTCCGGTGCGGGACTGCTTGCGAACCACGGCGCCAGCCGGGGCAATCTCTTTTCCGGCGAAGCGCCGGACAGCCTCTTCACGATCGCGACGATCTTCAGTCCCGCACCGGCAAGCATGGGCGCCTACTTCTTCTTTTACGCCAACTTTTACAACCTCGCGCGGACGCTGGCGCTCTTTTTGGGCGATATCATTCGCGAACTGGCCGCGTCCCTCTGGCAAATCCTGCGGAACGAGCGCCCCCGCGTTCGCCGGTTCGGGATTTACCCGCTCGTTCGTGCCGCCACCACGAGTCTGCTGCGCGAGCTCAGCACCTTCACCGTCGCGGGGGATATCATGCGCGGTGTTCCCGCTGTCTACACGACGTATATCGCCTACGATGAAGTCGCGCACCATTCCGGGATTGCTCGGGGCGATACCCTCCGCGTGCTGCGGGATATCGATCGCGATATCGGACGCCTGCAGCGGGTCGCCACGGCCGCGCCCCGTCCATACCACCTCGTCGTCTTGTCCGACCACGGGCAAAGCCAGGGAGCGACGTTCCGCCAGCGCTACGGGCTCACTCTCGGCCAACTTGTGTCGCGGCTGATCTCGGGCGAGATCCGGGTGCTGGAGCACATCAGCGCCGATGAAGGCTGGCAATCCCTGCGCGCGCTCCTGTCCGATTTCATGCGGGACGAGCGGGCGTCGCCGGTACTGGAGCGGACCTTCCGGCGGTTACGTGAAGATGAAGTGACGCTGGATCCGGACGCATCTCCCCGAAAACACCCGGAACGCGTCGATGTGGCCAGCGACAGCCCGATCGTGCTTGCCTCCGGCAACCTGGGGCTGATCTCGTTCCCCCAGTGGGAGCACCGAGCCACGCTGGAAGACATCGAACATGCATACCCGGATCTGGTTTCCGGCCTCGCCCGTCATCCCGGCATCTCCTTCGTCATGATCCACAGCGAGGGACGCGGTCCTGTCGTGATCGGGCCGGAAGGGTTGCGCATCCTCAATGACGACCGGGTCGAGGGCACCGATCCGCTCGCCTCATTCGGTCCTCATGTTCCCGACCTCCTGCGCCGCACGGATGGATTCGTCAACGCGCCGGATATTCTCGTCAATTCGATGGTCGATCCCGAAACCGGAGAGGTCGCGGCGTTCGAGGAACTCGTCGGCTCGCATGGCGGTCTCGGCGGGACGCAAACCATGCCGTTCCTCCTGCATCCGGCGGCACTCCCTCTGCATACCGAGCATCCGATAGGTGCGAGCGCGCTCCACGATGAACTCATGCGATGGATGGCCTGCTCGCGGGAGCGCCATCATGCATGACACCAGTTTCACGATCATGACCGCCAACGTCGCCGCCGGTCTTGCCCCGGTGAGCTCGATCGCGGCGGCGATTCGCGCCGGGAGCCCCGATATCGTCGCGCTGGTGGAATTGCCGCGCGATGAGGCGGAGCAACTCGACGAGATGTTGGCGGCATGGTATCCGTACACAGTCTTCATCGCTGACAGGAACGAGGGGAGGGGGCTGCTCAGCCGTTTCCCCGTCCGGGATTACCGGCCTGTCGAGGTTGCATCCGGACGTCCGGATCTGGTGTCGTCGATCGCGATGCCCGGTCAGGATCTGACGGTGGTCGTGGCGCATCCGCGCCCGCAGCGGGTCACGCGCACCGGGTTACTATTTTCGTTTTCTTCTCTGAGGCAGATGATGCATCTGGCCAGGATCGCATCGGATCGGGCGCCAGCCGTGTTGCTCGGCGACCTGAATATGTCGCCGCGTCATCCCGGCTACCGGCGACTGGTCCGCATGGGGTTGCAGGATGCCTGGACGGCGTCAAACCATGTCCGGGGCAGCACCTTCCCGACGCGGATCGGGCATACGCGTTTTTCCGGCTCGCATCTGGCTCGTCGCCGGGTGCCGCCGGTCGTCCGCTTCGACTACATCTGGTGCACCAAGGAGATCGCGGTGCAGGACGCGTGGATCGGTCCGGACACCGGCTCCGATCATGCCTCCGTCCTCGCCCGGTTGAGCCTGCCGGATATCCCCATCGGATAGAGGCGGACATCCGTACGGGCGAAAGGCGATGATGAACATCGCCCGTACGACGATCCGGGAAATTGCATCTACATGCCTGGCGGCTCGTTTCCTTCGGCATGATCCTCGGCGGCTTCCGCTTCCATGATCCCGGCGATCGGCGTCTGCCGGGCGATACGCTCTGGAACGCTATCGGCTCGCATTGCGGAGAGCAGCGTCGGCTGATCTTCCCGCACCTGCAGTCGCAGCCAGAAGAATTCGCCGAGCACGCGCAACACGGCGAGCGCCGGCACGGCCATCACTGCGCCGATGACCCCGAACATGGCCGATCCGGCGAAGACGCTGAAGAAAATCATCAGCGGATGGACCCGTACGGCTGATCCCTGGATCGGCGGGGTGATGAAGTTGGCTTCGATCTGGTTGATGATGATGTAGAGGATCACCGTCGCGACCGCCAGCTTCCATGAGATCGTCAGCGCGATAATCACCGGCGGGATCGCTCCCATGAAGGCGCCGATATAGGGCAGGATCGCCGTGACCGCCATCCAGACCCCGAGCAGCACCGCGTAGGGGACGCCGATGATCGTTAGCCCGATGAAGGCCGCCAGCCCCTGGATGATGATCGAGATGAGCAATCCGCCGAGGTAGCGGGAGAGCGAATTGCCGATCGTGTCCCATAGCACCTGCGCGTCTTCGCGGTAGGCGGGCGCCCACATCCGGATGAACGAGTCCTTGAAGCGCGGAATGTCGATCAGCAGGTAGATGGCGACGAAGATGACGCCGAACGTGGTGATCAGCAGGCTGACCGATCGCGTCAGCCAGTCGACTGTGTTCGTCAGTGCGTCGGTGACGATCCGCTGTCCGGCGTCGAACAACCCGGACTCAATGTCTTCCAGCACCATGTCGGGGTGCTGGTGGATCCAGCCGCGCTCGTAGAACTGGAACAGCACATCTCGCGTCAGGTTTTGGAGCTTCTCGATCGTGGTCGGAAAGGTTTCGGCGAAGCGGCTGATCTCCGTGATGGCGAACGGCACGATCACCGCCAGCAGCAGGATCGCGAACACCGCGGTCGAGAGCGCGACGATCGTGATTGCCAGCCCCCGGGGCACAACGCGGGAAAGCAGGCGGACCGGGAACGAGAGGATCAGCGCGACGGTCGAGCCGATCAGAAGCAGCGATACGACGGTCGGTGCATCGCGGGCGATGATGTACAGGCCGATTCCGATCAGGAGGAGGATGATCAGCCGTACCCGGGAGGAGATGTAGATCGGCGTCGGAGGCGCCAGCGGCCTCGCCGGAGCGGCGCCTCGTTCCTTGAGCGTTGAAAAACGGGATCGTATCCCGGAGGTGAACTTTCCCAAACCGTCCATCGAGTGCCCGATCGTTCGATCCACGTCGCGTGACCGTCCCATCACGCATGGTCCGGGCTACTGTACCGGATCAGGCAGGTTCGTTGCATGCCGCCAGCGCGAGACGCAGGCTTTCCCGGGTGAACGGTTGTACGCGCGGATCGGTCATGATCTCGTCCACAGTCATCCAGGTCACCTCGGCGACCTCGGCGGGATCGATCGCTTTTGGCACCCCCTGCACCGAATCGGTCAGGAGGACGATGTCCAGCACCGTTTTATCCCCGATCAGGAAGGTGTGGCTCTCGACATACCGGAAAGCCAGAGCCTCGACATCCAGATCGACCTCCTCTTTCAGCTCCCGTCGCGCGGTCAGCTCCAGCGCATGCATCTCCGCCGTGCCGGGGTCCAGCTTGCCGCCGGGAAAGCAGAGCCAGCCCCCGCCGTGCTCTTCCTCCTCGGAGCGGAGAATCATCAGGAAACGATCGTCGCGTTGGACGACGATCTCGACGTTGACAATGACGTTCGACACGAAAGTCCTCCCGGGAAACAGACGCAACCGGAGGGCGTCGCCCGCGCTCCGATTGCCATCTCTCTTCCATTCTTCAGCGTGAATACATTATGCGACACTCCGTCTCCGTTGACGAGGGTTTAACGCCAGTAATGTATACAAAACTCATCCACATACAATGAACCGCTGGGTGGTTGACATAGCGCCGTCGTGTCTGGGGAAAGAGGGAGCTCGTGTCGCCTGTTCGTGGCGCTGCGCCTACCCTCGTTCTGACCCGGGGCTATTTCGACGGGGAAAAGGTTGTCCAGAGGAGGCGTCGCGAGCTATGGAAGTCCCCGTATGGTGCACAATGCGGGCAGAAAGCCAGCCATCCGGCACCTTCCTGGAGCGGTTGCAGGAAGGTTGCGAGGCTCACTGCCCATCGGCTCCCGTAGGGAGTCGATCACCAAGTGACCATGTCAACCTTCTTGCAAACCACTGTACATTCCCAATGGCCCGGACCGGCCAAACGCCCGGCACTCCCGCCTCCAGTGTCGTCATCTCGAACGCGTGAACCTCCGCTTTCCACTGCCATTCCAACGTGTGAATCCCACCCTTCCACCGTCGTTCCAAACGTGTGAACCCCATCTTCCACTGTCATCTCGAACGTGTGAACCCGTCCCCTCCACCGTCATCCCGAGCCCGTGAGATCGCGAAGCGGTCGAACGGTGTCGAGGGATGACAGCTTTCTGGCTACAGCTATTTGCAAGAAGGTTGGCGTGCTTGCCTGATGATCGACCCATTCGCTCCGTGCAGGACAGGCTCTGTCACCGATCCGTTCGCGTCGCTCAGGACGCGAACGGATCCGCTCCCGCGTTTCGGCCTGTGGCCTCACCCCACCCGCCTGCGACCATCCGCACCGACGTGCGAGAGGCGTCGACTGTGTCAACGATCCTGCAATTCGCTGTAAAAACAACCGCCATCCCGAAGGAACGCGAAGATGACGGCGTGTCGGGATGCGGGGATGACCCCGGTGTGGCCGCGTACAGATCGAGCGTCGGGGCGGACTCGTCTGTCCGCCCTCTGTGCATCAACCCTTGTTCGGCAAGCTGGACAGCACCTGCGCAACATCGGTATCGGTCAGGATTTCCCGGGCGATGTCGTCCGCGGCAGCCTCTCGAAGCGCCCGCCGGAGCTCATCCGGTACGACCGGCTCGCCACTGGAAACGAAGCCTCCCCGGATCAACCATCCCTCCAGCCGGTCGATCCCCTGCTCGGAGAGGGGAGGATCATCCGAGGCGCGCAGTGTTTCGACGAGCGCTGCACCATCGGCGCCTGCGACGTCGAGGAGCTCACCGACTTCCTCCAGCGCGACCGGATCGACCAGCCCGGCATCGGCGATATCCCGGAGTGTCACCGGATGCCCCTGCCCCGAGCGCCAGATCTCGATCCCGGTTTCGATCAGGCGGGCCTTCGCCTCGGCTCGCTCGTAGAGGTGCTCATCCACACCGGCCCGGCGCAATCCCGCGATGCCGGATGCTCGTGCGATGCTGGTGAGCTGTCCCCAGGTCTGGATGTCCTGCTCCAGCAGCCGGTGCAGTGCTGGCAGGTCGTCGATCAGGTGCCAGAGATGAATACCTCCGGTTCCGTCCGCCCAGGGATCGATCCCCGGAGCACGGATCGCCGCGCCGTAGGTCTCACGGTCCATTCCGTCCGGCGTAGTGACGGATCGGTTCTCCCGGATCGGTTTCGCGGCCGACATCGGCAGCCGGTCGAACCCCGCATCCGTCCTGATCTCGGCGAGGTCGACGATCTTCGCGTCAGGACGGTCCTCCGGCGGCATCTGGTCGAGCCGGGCTTGCCATCGGGCGACCTCGTCTCCCTGGGCGGTGAAGTAGAAGACCTGCCGCCCCTTGCGGGCGATCTCGATGGCCGCATCGATGATCGCGCCGGCCCGGAGCTCATCGCTGTTGCCCAGCGTCTCGTCCAGCAGCACGGGTAGCTTCGGGCCGACCTCGACGTTCTCGACGAACGCCAGCCGGATCGCCATCAGCACCTGCACCCGCGTGCCGGAGGAGAGTTGATCGAGATGGAGTGTCGCCCCGGTCGAGGTGTCCCTCGCCGTGAATGCCGGGGGAGGACCTTCCTCGAACTGAAGCTCGTAGCGACCCCGCGTGATGATCGAGAAGAGCTCTCGCGCCCGGTGAAACACGATCGGCATCGCCGCGTCGCGGGTTTCGTGCTGGATCGCCTCCAATAAACCCTGCCCGGCGACAGCCCGGCTGATCTCGTCACGGTCGGTCCGGAGCGCGTTCAAGGCGTCGTCACGCACGCCGAGCGCCTGTTCGATGTCGTGTCCCTGGCGGGCATCGTCGATCCGAACCAGGATCGCGGTCATCTCCTGCAAAACGGCGTCGAGATTGCCGCTCGTGCTTTCGGCATCGGCAAGGTGTTGCCGGAGTTCGCCCGGATCGATATCGCGCAAGTGAGGGGTGAGCGCCAGTGCGTCGTCCGCCTCCCGGGCGATCCGGGCGCGTTCCGCGACGGCTTGCTCAGCCTGCTTCCGGGAGGGAAGTTGGGCCATTCGCTCGCGCAAGCCCTCGCGATCTCCGGTTTTCAGGCCCAGCCTGCTGTACAGCTCGGTCCGGGCTCGTGCCACCCGGCCGATTTCGGGGTCGATCATGCCCTCGATCGCTTCCGCCCGGGCGTTGCGCCGGGAGACGGCATCCCGGTACGTGTCCAACCGACCGTCCAGATCGTCGATCTGCTCATCGAACCTGTCATCGGAGTAGCCATAGATGCCGAGCTCCGCGCGCAGGTCCTCGATCAGCGAGGTCCGCTCACCGGTCGCCTGGTCCAGGCGCGCTTCGGCGCCGCGGACTGCGGTATCCGCAATTTGCCACCGGCCGAGATTGTCGGCCAGCAGGCGCAGGCTTTCCTCCTTCAGGTCGGGCGCCACGCCGAAGCGTTGCACGGCCGCGTTTCGCCGGGATTCGGTCTCCGCGTAGGCGCGATCCAGTTCCTTGCGCTCCTGCTCCAGCGCGAGCCAGCGGTCGGCCTTTTCCTGCTCGACGAGCGCGATGCGGAGCTCGTCCTGCAGGTCGTTGAGGCGGTCCCGCACGGCCGGAATCGTCCAGCTCGCCGGCTCGGGGAGCCCCAGCTCCCGGTAGCGGGTCTCCTGGATCGCGGCTTCGCGTACCGATGCGGGGAGCGTGTATTTCCATGCGAAGACGATGACGACGATCCCGAGTATCGCGAGCAGGATCCACGGCCAGGCGACGAAATTCGCCAGCCAGAATGCGCTCGCGATCACCAGCAAACCGCCGATGTACGCTGCCGCGCGGGCCTTGCCGATCAGGGCGCCCGCTTCCTCACGGTTCGGGTTCTGGATGCGCTTCGACAACGCCTCGACACCCGCGCGAAGGGTGTCGACGTTTTCCGGTGGGGTGACCTGGCCGATCCAGCGTTCGATTTCTTCCCGCGTACGCCGGCGAACGCGGATGTCCTCATAGGCGCGGGCCAGCTCCGCCAGCTCCCGGATACCGGCCGCATCCAGCGTCGCGATCTGCTTGTCGGAGAGATCGGCGGCGAGGCGTCGCTGTTGACTCTCGCGTTCGGCGCGAGCGCTTTGGACGTCCCGTTGCAGGGATTCCACATCCTGGTCCAGCCGGGCGAGGTCGTCGCGCCTGCTGCGAAGCGACTGGATGACGCCCTCGTTGATCGAGAGCCCGTTCAGCCGCGTGGCGGCAATGTCCGCCTGCGCCAGGTCGCGTTCCCGTGCGGCGCTTTCGCGCTGCGCCTGCAATTGCCCGATGCGGGCGTCGAGCTCGGCGATGCGGGATGCCTCGTCACCGGTCGCCTGAGCCAGTTCGGCCGGGAAGGATGCGAGGTGGCGCCGGGCTGCTTCCTCGTCATTGCGTGCCTGGGCCAGATCGAGCGCCTGGCGGAAGGCCACGGCATCAGCCCGCGCACTGCGAATCCTGCGCTCCTGCTCCTCGAGCTCGCCCAGTCGTTGTGCCTGGACGACGATCTCGCCCTCGGCTCGCTCCGCGTCCCGCAGGCGAACGAGCGCGTTCTCCACGCTGCGGGCGGATTCCAGCCTGGGCGGGATGTCCGGCCGGTAGCCCTGCGCCGCCGCGACCGATTCCAGGTCGAATCCGCCGGATGACTCCTTCAGGATCGCCTGCGCCATCGGCTGGTTTTCGGACGCGAGCAGATCGTGAAGACCCAGCGTGTATCGGGTCCGGTCATCGATCGGTGCGACGACCGGCGCTGCCGCAGGCTGACCGTCCTGCGTGCGTGTCACCCGGGCGGCGTCCGCGTCGATCTCCCAATGCTCTTCGCCAAGGTCGAATTCTGCCGCGAGATGATGCCCGCGCAATTGAGATGGATGCGGCCAGATGAGTGCCTGGATCGCTCGCGCGGTCGTGCTTTTGCCGGACGCGTTCGGCCCGAAGACGATGTTGATATCCGGGCTGAGGTCGTCGATGGTGAATCCCGGTGAGATGCCCGGAGCGCGATCGATCGTGATCGAGGTGAAGGCGAGGCGTTCGCGCGTCGTTTCGTGCTGGTGGGTTGCGGGTGACCAGGTCGTGCTCATCATTCAACTCCCCGCTGGCGGATCAAGGCGTCGAGAACGTTCCAGCTCTCGCGGCGCAGGATGTCCCGCGCCATCTCGGCGTCCGGTTCCGGATCCCCCGCAACCGTCGCGAAGACCCGGGCGCGGTGGACGCCTTGCAGCCGGGTGAGGGTGCGCTGGAGCAGGGCGGCATGCGCATCCGGGCGCTCGACGTCTCCGCCATCGAGCCAGGTCAGCAGGCGGGCCAGTTCACCGACCGGGTCAGGCCGGCCCAGCAGCGGCGCGATCCCGATATCGGGCCGGGCGTCGATCTGCACCTCCGTGATCGCCGCGACGATTCCCTCGCGCTGGATATCGAGCGTCGCTGCCAGATCCCGCATGAACGCCGGGAGTTCCGGGGCATGATGGGTCGTGCCGGTCAGGGTGACAACGCACGGGACGCAGAGGAGCTGCCCGCGTGGATCGTCGGAGATACATCGTTCGAGGGTCTCGTGAAGCGCACCGACGACACGGTGCTCGACCTCATCCAGGGTCTTCGCGCCGGAGATGTCGACATCGACGCTTTCGAATCGCACCGGCGAGAGCGCCAGATGCTGGCTTTGCCCCGGATCTTCGGTGTCGAGAAGCCATGCGCCGTACGGGCCGGTTTCGAGTGGATCGAGCGGGCAACTCGCGCCCGGCTCGATGATCACGGTGCCGTTCTGTTCGACCAGATCCGGCTCGCGTTGACCACCCAGCACCCAAATGCGGATATTCGACCGGGTCAGGGTCTCGAGTGGGATCGGTTGGAACACGGTCTCCGGCGCATCGCCACCTGTCAGCGATGCAGGCAGCATAGCGACCGCATCCGCGCCGGCATCATCCGGCAGGGAGCCGGGAAGATCGCGTCTTCCCGCGGCATCGGCAGCGGATCGCCCGAGGATCGTCACATCGTCGATCGTCAGGCGATCCCAGTCGTCATCGTCAAGGACGTCGAGGGCATCGCCTGCTCGGTGCGCGAATGCGGGCAGCGTGTCGAAATCGAGCTGCCCGGCCACGGCGATGACGGGGATGCCGCTGCGTTCGAGCGTGGTCAAACCGCGTTCGAGCGGGCCGATCGGTTCGAACGCGCGGTTTTCACGGTCGATCACATTCCCGGCGAGCAGGACGGCATCGATCTCCTGGCTGACCGCGACATCGACGATCTGGTTCCAGACCGCCGATGTCGACAAGCGAGCCGGGTCGAGATTGAGATGGCCGGGCACACCGGAAATCCGGCGTCCGAGGCGGAGATTGCTGGCGCACAGGAATCGCATGGACGTCCTCTCACGACGAAAGCGGGAGCGCGCCGGCAATGCGTCGGGCAGGTTGGCGCGCGGTCGTCATTCGCAGATAAGGATACGTTACGGCGAATTCCGGAGTGGGAGCGCATTCCACTCTTCAACGCCATGGAGGGGCCGTACTTGCGAAGCAATAGCCTGCCCCGAGCAAGCGCCGTGACGCATGGGATCGGCCCGCCTGACGCCCGTCTGCCGCTTTGTTCCGATGTGCGTTGCGAATAGCGGGGGGCATTGACCGCTTATTTTCCCGGAGAAGACGTCTCCGGCGCGGTCAAGACCTCCCTTACATCCCTGGCGTCATGCCACGGTCGCCGGGGACGGCGGAAATACACCCGCGGCGGCGTATGTTGGTGGGCGACGGGCCTGGCTCGCCTGCTCGTAGCTGTACGCCAGCCGGATCAGGCTCGCTTCGGAAAACGCGCCGCCAAGGAAGTTCAGCCCGACCGGCAATCCGGCGTACAGTCCGGCGGGAACGGTCACGATCGGATAACCGGCCACCGCCGAGGGCGTCGAGCTGCCACCGACGTGATGGTCCCCGTTGACGAGGTCGATCGGGGTGGCCGGGCTGTTCGCCGGAGCGACGATCGCGTCCAGCTCGTGCTCGCGCAGCACCGCGTCGATGCCATCCTCGCGTGCCAGCCGCTGCATCTTCGTTGCGAGAGCCTCGTATACGGATTCTTCGAGCAGGTTGTCGTCCAGACCCAGCTCCAGGATGTCCTGTCCGAACCACGGCATCTCGCAATCCTTGTGTTCCCGGTTGAACGCCACGATATCGGCCAGGTTCCGGACCGGGAACCCGGGATCGGTGTAGTCGTTCAGGTATGCGGCGATGTCGGGACCCAGCCTCCACAGGAGGAGGTCGACGAGGCGGTTGCCCCGCGCATTCTCGTTCATGGCCGGAAGTTCCACAGGATCGATCAGGATCGCGCCGGCGTCTCTCATCGTCTCAAGCGCTCGCTCAAAGACGGCTTGTGCCGCAGGACTGTGGGAAAGCGGTTGCCGCCAGACACCGATCCGCGCGTTGCGCAGACCGTCGGGGTCCAGGACAGCGGTGTAATCGACCGGATGCCGCTCTCCGCGTTGGGGGAAGAGGGGATTGCCGTCGCCGCGCTGCGCGGGATCATCGGAATCGTCGGCGGCAAGCGCGTTCAGCACCATCGCCGCGTCGGCCACGTTGCGCGTCATCGGACCGGTGGTGTCCTGCAACGACGAGATCGGGATCACGCCGGAACGACTGATGAGTCCAACGGTCGGCTTGATCCCGACAAGGCCGCAGGTGCCCGCCGGGGAGCAGATCGAGCCATTCGTTTCTGTGCCGATCGCGACCGGAGCGTAGCTGGCGGCGACCGCCACGGCCGAGCCGGAGCTGGAACCGGATGGCGTGCGGTCGAGCTGATACGGATTGCGTGCCTGACCGCCGCGTCCGCTCCATCCGCTCGATGAACGACTGCAGCGGATGTTCGCCCATTCGCTCAGGTTCGCCTTGCCGAGGATGACTGCTCCCGCTTCGCGCAAGCGACCGCTGATGAATGCATCCTTCCGGGGGAGCGCGCCTTCCAGTGCCAGCGATCCCGCGGTGTTTTGCATCCCGTCGGCGGTGGCGATGTTGTCCTTGAACAGTACGGGAATCCCGTGCAACAACCCCCGGGACCGGCCATCATGCAGCTCCCGGTCGAGCTCGTCGGCGATGGCGAGAGCCTCCGCGTTGGTCTCGATCACGGCATGGAGCGCCGGACCTTCGTGATCCATGCTGGCGATCCGGTCCAGACAGGCCTGGACAAGCTCTCGCACGGTGAATTCTCCCCGATCCAGCGACGCCCGCAGGTCGCCGATCGACACTTCCTCGATCATATTCACAACCCCCATGGATGGCGGCATCGCTCAACAGGCGGCCGCGAAATGTGACAGGAAACCCGGGGTCATTATAGAGGCGACTGCGGAAAAGGGAAGTCCGGATGGTGAGGGACGGGATGATCTTCGATTCCGGGTGGGTGTCTGATACGGAATCCGTTGAAGAGCGCGGCATCGTGGTGTATTCGACGAATCATCCGGATGTCATGTGATCACGCCGATCCTGCGATCTACCCGCCGGAATAGTCTTCCGCGGGTTCGTCGTACCACTCGTCGGGGGTCTCCCACTCGCCGGAGTCGTTCCATTCCTCGTCGGGATACTCCTCCCCGGTGCCTTCCGGATAGGCATATTCCGGCTCGTAGTAATCGGGTGTGCTCTCCAGGTCGTAATCGACCGGAGGCTCTTCGAGGTATTCCGGCGCTCGCCGCGCCTGCAAGGTCTGCTCGAGCCCGTAGGCGAGCTTGATCAGCGTTTGCTCGCTGAACGCGCGGCCGAAGAAATGGATGCCGGCCGGAAGCCCGTAGGTGTAGCCGATCGGCAGCGTCAGCGACGGGTACCCCGCCATCGACGGCACCTGCGACGACGATCCGCGCATCGCGTCGAGCGCGAGGCTCGTCGGCAAGGAAGCGGTGGGCGCGACCAGGGCGTCGAGGTTGTACTGGTCCATGGTGAGATCGATACCATCGTCCCGCGCGGCCGTCACATTGCCGGATACCAGTTCCTCGAACCAGCCATCCTCGACCGAGGCGGCGGTCAGGGCGACTTCCAGCCCCTCTTGCCCGCCGTGCAACAGCGTCTCGTCGGGATGCTCGTAGTTGAAGGCGATCACATCCTCCAGCGAGGTGATGGGACCGTTCGGGATGTAGTTTTCGAGGAATCGCTGGAATTTCCAGCCAAATTCCATGACGAGCATGTTGCCTTCATTGACGCTGTCCGCGACGATGCCGACGGCGTCCATGTAGACGTCGTCGATGATCTCCGCGCCGGCTTCCCTCATGGCGTCGAGCGCGTTTTCGACATGCGCATCGACGATGGGATCGAAACCGAACATCGATCGGCACACGCCGATGCGTGCGCCGCGCAATCCGTCCGGATCGAGCATGCGGGTGTAGTCCCGTTCGCCCACATTCGGGACCGGGTTCGACGCGAAACGGGATGCAGGCGAGAACTGACCGAACTGCGCGTCGAAGGCCATGTCGTCTGCGTCATACCCAACCATCGCGCTCAGGCCGTAGGCGACATCCTCGACCGTGCGGCCGATCGGCCCCGGTGAATCCTGGATGAACGAGATGCCGAGGCTCCCGCGGCGGCTGACGAGCCCGACGGTTGGTTTGAGGCCGACGACGCCACAGGCCGACGCCGGGCACAGGATCGAGCCATCCGTTTCCACGCCGATCGCGAGAGGGACATAGCTCGCCGCCACGGACACCGCCGATCCTGTACTGGACCCCCACGCGGAAAACGATGTGATATACGGGTTGACGGTGATCCCGCCGCGGGAACTCCAGCCGCTGGGCGTTCCGCCCCGGAAGTTGGAGAACTCGGTCATGTTCGCTTTGCCAAGGATGATCGCGCCGGCATCTCGCAGGGCCTCGATCATGAAGGCATCCTGCACGGACTGGTTATCAGCCAGCGCCAGCGAGCCTGCCGTGGCGCGCATGGCGTCGTTCGTGGCGAAGACGTCTTTTACCAGCACCGGAATGCCGTGCATCGGGCTGCGCCGCCGCCCCTGTCTCGCCTCTGCATCCAGCTCCCGGGCGATATCCAGCGCATCCGGGTTGAGCTCGATCACCGCGTTGAGCCCGGGCCCCCGCTGATCCATCGCATCGATCCGGTCGAGCGAAGCCTGGATGTATTCCTCGATGGAAAACCATCCCTCATCCAGGCCGCGCCGGATTTCCGAGATGCTGGTCTCCTCGACCATGTCGGATGCGGGCGATCCGGGGACCGGGGTGTTGGTCGGCTCGGGTTCTGCGGTCGGTTGGATGATGACCTGCGGCGACGTGGGGGAGGGAGGCGGGGTCGGCGACGCGGTCGGCTCCGGGCTCGCAAGGACGGCATTGCTGCCGCTACCCGACGAGCCGAACCCGACCTTCCAGGCGACGCCTCCGACGCCCGCCGCGACCACGGCTCCGGATGCGGCGCTGATCAGCTCGCGCCGTGAAACCTTCGAGGATGACGCTCGTTGGCCGGGGCGTGAACGTGGAGGTGTCCGGCGCGCATTGGGATGGGCCTGGCGCAATGGAGGTCGCTGGGTCATGGAATGGGCTCCGCGGCGGATACTTGCCTCAACGAGAAGGTGATGAGACCGTTGGAGAGGACGATATCCGGGCGCGTGGGACGAACGGGAAAACGGGTGCGAGCGTACAATCCTTGCACCGCCTGACGGTACGTACGCCCGCAAGTGTACATGACAGCGCCCGTCCTGCGAACAGGACGGGCGCTGAATCCCGATGGAGCGGGGAGAAAGCTACAGGTCTTCGGCATGGAGATCGGAGACGACCTCGGCTTGCTCGGCGCCGCCAAGGAACTGCTGCGCCAGCCGCTTGCTGATCGCCCGTAACGTACCCGGCAGCGTCTCTTCCGACGCGTCGTAGACCTCGTAGACGACGCCCATCTCCTCGAAATCGGCGATCAGGAGATCCATCTGCATCCGGCGATAGGCCGGTGCCGATGGCGTGCGTACCAGCAGCACGGGGACGTCGATGACGGCGGAAAACGTCATCGGGGTGCGCAGGGTGTAAACATCGGCATCGGTCAGCGGCATGCCGAACCGGCCGGTCACCCAGTTTCGCCACGGGACATCGCAATTCCCGAGCTCGACCGACCATTCGGTGATCGGGTCGATCGCCACGATGGCCGAATACACGCCCGGCCGGGCGCCGCCGGTGAGCAACGCCAGCGTCCCGCCGAATCCGTTGCCGACCAGTGCCAGCTTGTCCGACGCGATGCCTTCCTCCTGACCCAGCGCGAGACCTGCCTCGGCGAGATCGTTGACCTCCAGCTCGGTATCCGCGAATTCCCGCAGATCGTTCTCCAACGCCAGGCCGAAGCCGCTCGTGCCGTGGATGACCGGGGTCAGGACCGTCAACGCGGTGCTGGCCAGGGCCTGCTCCTGCATCTGGAACTCGCCGCGTCGCGTCGTCAGCGGTCCATCAGGCAGGTAGACGATGGCCGGCGCCTTTCCGGCGACACCGGCCGTCCGGTAGAGCATGCCGGAGAACTGCTCGTCTGGTCCCACCGAGAACTCGAACGGCTGCGGATGCTGTAACGGGTGTCCGGTGATCGATGGCGTGCCAGGCAGGGTGATCGGCGTGCGCTCCGCATCGGCCAGATTGTCCTGGACGAGGAAGCCGAACGGTCGTTGCGGCGCGGAGAAACCGTAGGCGACCCGCTTACTGGCCAGCCAGCGCGGGTAGTGAACGACGCCCTCGCCCGGATCGAGCGCGACCGCGCTGGAGGCGTGCAGGCTCCGTTCGCACATCACCGTCGTGAAGCCTTCGGTCCGGACATAAACCAGGCGAGCCTCGTCCGGGGCGAACCTGGGTTGCGTCTTGTCGCCGGACTCGCGCGTCACGGTCCAGCCAGCCTTGTTGTCGGCGTTGATCACCGAGATCGAGAGCCAGTCGCTGTCCTCGGTCACATAGGCGATCAGGTTCCGGCCAGGCACCCACTCCAGCGAGTGGCGCATCGCCGTTGCCTTCTCCGAGGTCAGGTTCTTGAGCTCTCCGGTTTCCAGCGAGTAGCAGAAAACATCGGCGTGCTCGACCCCGTCGGGGCGCTGGCGCAGGAAGGCGAGGTACTTACCATCGCGCGACCAAACTGCCTCACGGTCGTTGCTTTGGCTCCAGGTGAGAAGCTCGATCGCCGAATCATCCTCGTCGCCGACCGGCGCCAGCGCGATCACGTCGCGCCCGTCGATCGTGCTCGTCATCGCGATGATCGTGCCATCCAGCGACCAGCGCGGCGAGCGATCCGACCCGGGATGATCCACGAGCATCCGGGGTTTCGGTGTTTCGGCGACCACGGCGTCGGCCGGTGTCTCGTCGGCATCCAGCTTCGGCAGCGGCTCCGGCATTCCCTCGGGGACGTCTGCGCCTGCATCCCCGGATGATGTCGATGTCTCTTCTTTCGCGGGAGTGGCGGCCTGGACGTTGTCCTGGGTGGCTTCAGATTCGGGTTCGGGGGGATCGACCGATTCGGCGTCATCCGTAGCGGGGGAAACCCCGGTCGGGACCAGCCAGACCGCGGTGCGGTCCCCCTCCGGCCGCAGACCGGTGAGCGCCAGCGTCGCGCCGTCAGGCGACCATTGGGGGCCGCGGACGATGCGCCCGGTCTCCGGGTTGACGTCCTCGACGGGGACGAACGGCACCGGAATTTGCCGGGGCTCGCCACCATCCGTCGGCGCGATCCAGAGTTCGAGTGCGCCGTATTCATCGGGCTTCAGGAAGGCGAGCCAGGCTCCATCCGGCGAGGCTTCCGGGGCGCCGGACATCGGAACCGTGGTGTTGAAGAATGCGTCGGTCTCGCTGGTGTCTTCGACCTTCGTCCCGGTAACCGGATTTTCCTGCTCCACCGGTTCCGTGGCCTCTTCCTGATCGGGTACCACGTCCTTGTTGATCTCGGTATCGGTCATGGAATCGTCTTTCATCCTGTCGTCACTTAAGCTGCGATGTGACGCCTGCCGGCGCCATGGACTGATTTGCTCCGCCTAGTGTACGACGCGCAGGCACACACGCCACGGAAATCGCCCGTGCTATCCCCGCATATTCGTGCTGGCTTCCATAGTTAAGGTCAGCGGGTATCCGTGTTGCTCAGGAGAACCCTTCCGGATCGAGCACGCCCCTGGCGACAAACCTTGCCTCGCCGGTCAGATGGACATCCTGGGAGAGGTCGCCGTTCTGCGTCCATGTGACGATCAGGGGGCGGCCGCTGCTCGTGATAACCCGGACCGGCTGGTCGATGAGCCCGTGGCTCGCGGCGACGATGGCGCTTGCGACCGCGCCGGTCCCGCATGCGAGCGTTTCCGCCTCGACTCCGCGCTCCCACGTCCGCATCCGGATCGTATCCGGGGCGATGCGGTGGATGAGGTTCACGTTCGCGCCCTCAGGCGCCAGGTTTTCGTGATAGCGGATTGACCGGCCTCGCGCGTCGAAATCGGAGAAGTCATCGACATCCGGCGCGACGGCCACGACGTGTGGCACCCCGACGCGAATGAGATCGAAGGTCGTGACATCCGCGCCGTCGTCGAGCGCCATGCCGCGTCGCAGGATCGTCGCGTCGACCATCGCCAGGCGCACGGCCGGACCACCATCCAGCACCTCGGCGGCGATGACACCGGCTGGGGTGGAGAAACGACAGTTCGCCGGGGCGATCCCTGCATCGACCGCGAATCGGGCGCCGCACATCGCTCCATTGCCGCACATATCGCCTTCGCTGCCGTCCGCATTGATATAGCGCCACGAAAAATCGACGACATCATTCGCAGGTGCCGTGTCGATCAGCACAACACCGTCGGCACCTTCGCCGAGACCTCGCCGGCAGGTCATCCGTGCGAAATCGGAGACTGCTTCCGGCAGGATAACGCCCGTGCGGTTGTCGATGACGACGAAATCGTTGCCGCTGCCGTTCATCTTCGCAAAGGGCACGGGAATCGCCGGGAGATTCGTCATGGGATGATGCTCCGCGCGTCCGGCGGATTCGCCGGAAGGGTTCATTCAGGATACAGGTGCAACCGTTTTTGGACCTGTCGTTGTCCTGCAAAGGATATCAGGATGACGGCGTGTGTCTGCACGTTATATCCATCCCCGCGTCGTGTGGAGCCTCGTCACCCCCGGTCCGTTACGGACGCCCGCGATCGATGCCTGTCAGAGCCACAAGAGGAAGATCAGGATGATGAGCGAGATGATCAGGACGGCGAGGGCAACGAGTTGCGTGATCCGCGCCCAGTCCGGGCCGCCTTCCATCTTCCCGCGATCCTGCTCCTGTGGATCGGGTGTGACTTTGCGCAATGATTGACCGGGATCGGTGGATCCCGCCCGGCTCGACGTGAAAATGCTGTTGGCGATAACGATAGTCGCGCTGATCGCCGCAATCGCAGCCCAAAAGGTAATCGCGCTCATAGCCTCCTCCTCCCAGTGAGGCGAGTGGACATGCGACGCACTCTGCCAGCCTCGGCAGGGTGCACCGGGTAGATGGAACCCTGCACGAGGGATGCCGCGCCGCTAGGTTTCGGTGTCCGGCAGGCACAGGTGCGGTACAATCGATCGCGTGTTGATCCGGGTTGAGCCGTGGGCGTGGGGGCCCTGTCATACCCGGGCGATCAAACGAGCCCCAGGATCACTTCACCCCGAACTCATCAATGCAGGAGAGAGTTGTTCCATGAAGAATCCGTTCGCCGCGACTCACGCCCTCACGTCTGGCCGCCGCGCGATGATGACTTCCGCCCTCGCGCTCACCATTGCCGCAGGTGTGGTCTCCGGACCGGCTCTCGCCCAGGATGGTACCGGCGCTGCCACGCCGACCCCGCCGTCCGCTTGCGAGGTGATCCCGGCGAAGGTGACGTCTCCGGAAGCGGCCGCGCCAGCTGCGACGGCGAGTGCGACGCTGGCGGCAAGCCCTGTCGCCAGCCCGGTAGCCTCGCCGGTCGGTGGCACGCCGGTTGTCAGCGCGACTCCCGTCGCCGCTGAGCCGGAGACCGCTGATGTCGACCCGCTGGCGCAGGACCTGCGCGGAAGCGCGGTCGCGATCGCCGGATGTCTCACGGATGGCAACTTCGATACCCTCTCGCAGTTGACCGGCGGGTTGTATCGCGGTCAGCTGATTGGCTTCGGTGAGGAGCTCGATCCCGCTGATTTCACGGCGTTGGCCGCATCCCTTCCGAAGGCGCCCTACCAAATCATTTCGGTCGAGGATGCCGCCTTCAAGGGGGATGACACCGCTAGCGCCGTGGTGACCTACGAGGTGGCACACCAGGTGCGGAAGGCAACCTGGGACTTCTCGCTGAATGACGTGAAGGGCACGACCGCCTGGATCCTCGACGGCGAGACGCCGATGATGCCGGAGGCGCCGGAGGGCACGGCCACTGTCGAGGTGACGATCAAGGACAACGCTTTTGCCTTGAAGGAGAAGGACGTTGCCGGACCTTCGGTGGCGATCAAGGCGACCAACGGTGACGCGACCGAGCACGAGGTTCTCGTTCTCCGGTTCGAGGGCGACGCGACGACGAAGACCCTGCTCCAGTCACCGGGACCGTCCTTGCCGGCGAACGTCACGTTCATCGGTCAGGTCACCATCCCGGCCGGGGATACGGGGACGCTGCTGCTCTCCGGTTTGCAGCCTGGCACCTACACGATCGTGGACATGCTTCCCAACGCCGAGGGGCTGCCGAACCTAGTCGACGGCATGCAGGCGACACTGAACGTCAAGTAAACGACGGGCAGAGCTGAAAGGAATCTCATCTCATGTTTTCACGGACGCATTTCTCGACCCTGAAACCGCAGGTCGCCGGCATCGCGCTGGCCATCACCATCGGGCTTTCCGGCACTGTTGCCGCCGCCCAGACGGATGCGACGCCGTCGCCCGTTGCGGATATCAGCTGCGCGGTGATCGATGTGTCGGCCACACCGGAGAGCGAGGCCTCCCCGGTGAGCGAGGAGATGTCCGGCGAAGCAGTCACCGATGAGGCCACGATCGCCCTGCTCACGGATGTCGCGACCACCTGCAACCCGGACGCCGGGGCGGACATCACCGATGTCGCGGTCACGCAATATGGCGACGATCTCTATGGCATCGAGTACCAGTACATGCATGGTCATCAGGTGCTTCGCGTGCTAGAGATGTACTCCGTCGAGCACGACACCTGGACGTTGCGCCAGCAGAAGTCCCTCTCGCCCCAGAGCGATGAGGACACGATCACGCTTTCCGCGAAGATCGGCGGCGATACCGGGATCGAGGTCACTCCGGGTAGCTTCAATATCGTTGGGGCGATGCGGGTCAATATCCTGAACCGCGACGCCTCCGATCTCAGCCTCGCCGTCTTCTCCGCGACGGATGATGTCGACGTTGCCAGCCTGGCCGGACAAAACGTCGCCGATCTGCCGGATACGCTGGAGTTGCAGGGCGAGATGCTGGTTCCGGCGGGTACCAGCGGCGACATGCTGTTCGAGGGGCTCGCTGAGGGTAGCTACGTGTTCGTCGCGCTCGATGCTGGCGACAGCGTCATCAACGCCGCCCCGGTCACCATCGAGCCGCCACTGGATCTTGGCCTGTAGAAAAAGTTCGGAAGAGCGGAAATGAGAATCGGGAGGCCAATCCGGCCTCCCGATTCTCATCTTAATCTGCATGAATGCGGGCCGTCGCCTGTATATGTATGGACACGCCCCCATCACGTATTATGTAGTCTCGGGTCCTGTGCCCGGGACATGCCGCGTAGCGGCATCATTTACCTCCACCATGCATTTATCCGGCTTCGGAATCAACCTACCTGAAAACGACGCCGCTCCGCGGCGGGTTCCGGACGAGACGGAGGCGCCTCCGTCTCGTCCGGAACCCGCCCATAGCCAACCATGAGTGCGGAGCGACATCGTGGGAGGACAGGCGAATTCTCTCCTGCGCGGTACACTCGTGACGTGATTTTCGCCTGATTCCGGAACAGGATGACTCGTATGATCTTCGAACACGGACAACGCATCGTTTTCATCGGCGACAGCATCACCGATACTGGCCGCCGCGGTGATTTCGCGCCGTACGGCAACGGATACATGTCGCTCGTCCGCGCATTTGTCACGGCACGCTACCCCGAGCTCGGGCTGGAGTGGGAGAACCGCGGCATCGGCGGCGACACGGTGCGTCATCTCGCGGCTCGCTGGGATGAGGACGTGATCGCGCTGAAGCCCGACTGGCTTTCGGTGAAAATCGGGATCAATGATGTCTGGCGGAAATACAGCCAACGACCGGACGAGGCTGTGCCGGTGGACGAGTACGAGTCGACCCTGCGGACGTTGCTCCAGCGTGCCGTCGCTGAAACCGGCTGCAAGCTGATCGTCGCCGAGCCGTATGTGATCGAGAAAGACGCCTCCGACCCCCAACTCGTTGACACGACAGAGCTGGCCCAGGTCGCGCGGCGCATCGCCAATGAGTTCGGCGCGATCAGCGTGCGGACGCAGGAGGCGTTCGACGCCGTATTGCAGCACACCGAACCCTCGGACTGGGCTGCGGACCGGATTCACCCGAACCTCGCCGGTCACGCCGTCATCGCGCAGACGTTCCTCCGCGCCCTCGGATTCGAGTTGTAGTTGCTCTCGGGGCAGGCGTGCGAAGCCTGCCCACCGGGATCCTTCGAAAGGGTATGGCGCCATGCCCAATCACATATTCACGATCGTCCTCGACGTTACGCTGCGCGTATCGGTGCCGGAAATTCGCGCCGGGGCGATGCTCGCGATCGGGGGCTTATCATGAACGACCTCGCGATCCACCGGATCGAGCCGTTCCGCGCCCGCGATGTCGCCGGGGCCGTCGCCCGGATCTATCGCGATGCCTACGATTACCCGGTCGATGACACCATGGCGTTCCTCAACGGTGCATTCGCCAGGCACGCGACGTGGCCCGGTTTTTTGCTGCTCATCGCGACCGTCGCCGGTGTCCCGGCCGGGTTCGTCTATGGCTACGAGAGTCGGGCCGGTCAGTGGTGGCACGATACCATCGCCCCGGCAATGCGTGCAGCGGAAGCGGAGACATGGCTGGATGACGCCTTCGAGCTGGCGGAGATCGCCGTGGATCCGGCGGTGCAGGGGAGGGGTATCGGCACATCACTCATCACAGCCTTTCTTGAAACCGCTCCCGCGAAGCCGGTCCTGCTCTCGACCGATGCGGGTGCGTCCAGTCACGCGGCTTCTGCCCTCTACCGGCGCTTCGGCTTCGTCGACATCCTTCCCGATTTCCGGTACCCCGGTTTCGATGACCGCGCCATCATCATGGGGAGGCTCGTTCCCGGAGCAGATTCATGCGAGAGGTGAGCCTCAGCCACGTCGATCCCGACTCCTTCCTCGCGCAACGGGACGACTTGGCGACTATCCATCAAGAAGCGTTTGGAGAGACACACGACCGAGCCCGGCACTATCAGGATGTCGATCTGCCGGAGATGGCCTGTTGTCGTGGCTTCCATGCCGTCGTGGCGCATGAAGACGATCGCCTGGTGGGGTTCGTGGTCGGCTACGATGCGACCGCCATTCCTCGCTGGTACCGGAACGTCTCGCGGGCAGTGCAGGGAACATCCGTTGCAACATGGTTCCCGGAAGCCTGGTACCTGGCGGATATCGCCGTCCATCCCGATTGGCAACGATCCGGTATCGGCACCCGGCTGCACGATGCGATCATGCCGCTGGTCGCGGACCGGGCGTGCATGCTTATCACGTTTCATGGCGATCACCCGGCGAAGCGTTTGTATGCGCGCCTCGGTTGGCACGAGACGATGCCGGATCTCGCCTATTACCCGGGCGGACCGCTCACCTCACTCCTCGAATATGGGGATACCATGCGCCGCTGACAGGGGGTATTGGCGTATCCCGCAACATCTCCCTATGCTTGCATGCAGGATGTCGATCGCCCGAGACGATGGAGGTCACGCATGCAGGAACGATCCGCTGATTTCCCCGATATCGAGGTCCCGCGTAAGGTGGTCCCGCCCCTTGGCGACCTTGATGAGCGCCCCAAGGGCCGTCGTGAGGTGGAGTTGTATCTGCGCACCTACATGACGCTGCTCGAAAGCTCAGGTGCCGTCGCCGTTCGCTCGCTCGAGCCCGCGCATCTCACCGCTGGCGCGTCGCTGCATGCCGGCGCCGAGGAACCCGATCCGGACATGAATGCGTTCCTGTATTCCGCGAACCGCATTCCGGCCTGCATCGTTCACGTCAACCACATCATCCTGGGACAGACCCGCAACAGCTTCATCTCCAACGGCCATGAGGATATCCAGTCGTGGGAGCCGGTCTCTGCTCCCGGTCGTCGTCGTCGATGGTATTGGGACGGCGGTGACCGCCTCGCCGCCTACATTGCATCCTCGTCCGATCTGGATGATTTCATCCCCTCGATCGTCGCCTACCAGATCGAGTGGAACAAGATGAGCCGGTTGCTGCGCGACGTGAAGGACGTGCAGGCCGAGTTCCTCGCCAGCGAGGGCGACCCTTCCCCGGAGTTGCAGGAGCGCTTGCGCGAGGCTGTCCTGATGTCCCCGGCCGACTGGGCGCGATTGCAGGGCGTGTGGGGAGCCGCGATGTGGGACAACTTCCGCCTGCTCGCGCGGGCGCGCAAGCGGATGGACCTGCGCATGCTCGGCGGAACCTACCTTGGCTACGGGCGTTCGACCCGTTCGTGGTGGCATCCCGTGGCGGAGAAGGTGGGCGCCTACGAACTGCGGAATCGTCCGGTTTATTTCGTTTCATCGAACACGCACAGCATCGTCAACACGCTCTCCGGTGTCGCCATCCGGCGCAAGGACGAGCTGATGCGCTTCATCGACGAGACGAAGCATCCCGAACTGTATCCCGAACTGGGATGGTGGCGTGAGGGGAAATCTCGATCGTCGCTGGAAAACCTGCTTTATTTCGCCGCCCGGCCCTATTTTCATGGGGCCAACCGGGTTGCCGAGCGCGAGCAGCGGCAACGCGAGGAAGAGGCGGTCGGCATCACGCATTTCGAGCCGTCCGGGGCAGTCGATGTCGGTATCCAGGTGATCGAGATGGCGAAGCTCGACCCAATGGCATTCGATCCCCGGTTGCCACGTCCTGATCTGCGCGAATCCGATGCTTTGATCGTGAATATCAATTATCCGCTCGGGATGGCGGCGTATCACATCATGTCGCAGATCGGGATCTCGCTGGACAACCTGAAGGGGGTGTACATCCTCGGCAAGGCGGCGACGCTGAATGGCCGGATCGGCGATATCATGATGTCCAACGTCGTTTACGACGAGCACTCCGGCAATACCTACTGGTTCGACAATTGCTTCGGGTATGACGAGGTCTCGCCCTTCCTCGTCTTCGGCGCCGCGCTGGACAACCAGAAAGCTGTCACGGTGAAGGGGACCTACCTGCAGAACCAGGGGTATCTCGACTTCTTCTACCGCGAGAACTACACGGTGGTCGAGATGGAGGCGGGACCCTATCTGAGCGCGTTGTACGAGGATGTTTTCCTGGAGCGCCATCCCGGGAACACGGCGATCAACCTGGCACCGCTCGGCGAGCATTTCGATCTGGGCATCATCCACTACGCGTCGGATACGCCGTACACCCGGGCCCACACGCTCGGGGCGCGCGGTCTGTCGTTTTACGGAATGGATTCCACCTACGCTTCCACGATCGCGATCCTGAAGCGTATCCTCTCGCTGGAGGAGCAGCGTCTGGAGACACGGGGATGAGCGGGCCGAAGAGCGGATACGTTTGCTGGTTTCGCGTGCGATTCAGTGAGTGCGATCCGCTTGGCCATGTCAACAATGCCGTCTACCTGACGTATCTCGAGCAGGCCGCGATCGATCATGCCGCATTCGGTGGTTGGCCGGAGTCGCGATTGCGCGACGAGATCGGCGCGGTGTTCGTGGCACGCAAGCACGAGATCGAGTACCTGCGTCCCGCGACGGAGGGGATGGTGCTGGAGGTGCGGACCTGGCCATCCTCAATGACCGGGGCGCGGGCATTCCGCGACTACGAGATCGGCGCGAACAGTGAGCCCGATCCCGCGCGCCGAATCGATCGCCTGATACCGCCAGCGGATATCGTGCCCTTCCCGCGTCACGACCTCATCGTCCGCGCCCGAACCGAATGGGCCTTCATGAACGTCACAACCGGCCGCCCCGTGCGCATCCCTCACATCGTGATCGACGACTTCCTGATTGGCGCGTGATCTGGCACAGATCGTGCTATTGTGAAATAACGGAAGTCGATAATACGTCGAGACAACGCGCGCCGTAGCACGATGTCTCGACAGTCGTGTACACTTGTGAACGTACGTTGCGATGTCGCCAGATTCGCGCGTTCCTCACGGGACATACGGAGTAACCCCGATCGTGCACCACCACTGCCCTCAGTGCCACGCGGCCACACAGGAAACCGACCTCTATTGCCATGCTTGTGGGATGAAGCTCAAGTCCACCAGGCTGGTCATCGATGACGATTACATTCCGGTTCCCGGTGTTGTCGGTCAACCCGACATGCGGATCTACAAGAAGTCCAAGGCCGTGCGTCAGGCGGAGATACGCCGCAAGGTCATGATCGGTGGAGCGGTCATGGGATTCTTCGCGGTTGGTGTTTTCGGCGGTCTTGAACTGATCGAGGCGATGGACGCGCGAAAGTCACCAGTATCAACGCAGCCCACGGAGAACGTCGCCGAGGAGATCCTTACCGACGAGGCGTCCTCCCGGCCGGTGGACCACGCCCGTGTCATCGCCCGGCACGCGCTGGACTTGGCGCAAAGCAACTGACGAGATCTCCTTCGATTCATGAGCCGGCCCTCACCCAGCGTGTAGCGGCCGGCTTTTTGTTTGTCTTCGTGATATCCGTTTCGTCGTCTCGCAATTGTGGCCGGTGTGAGAGACGTGCCGGATAGCGGCGTCAGGGTGACTCTCTGGTTTCAGTGCCTGTCGTTTGGGACGATCCCCGGTACCATTGCTGGGTGAGATCGACGTATGGATGCTTCCAGCGTCTGAGTGATCGGGACGACACCGTCATGATGAATGCGATACTCCCCAGCGCGGAGGGACAATCGAGACCGTTGCTCGTCTGCATGTTGCCCGCACGAAATGCCGCTCGCGACCTGCCGGATTACCTGGCGTGTGTAGATACCTTCTGCGACGCGATCGTCGCGCTGGATGACGGCAGTACCGACGAGACTTACGACATTCTTGCGGCTCACCCCTCGGTGAAGATTCTGCTGAGCAACCCCATGCGCGAGGATTATCGCGGTTGGGATGATGCGGCGAACCGGAATCGTTTGCTGGAAGCGGTCGAATCCTTGAACCCGGAGTGGCTTATCTCCCTCGACGCCGACGAGCGGATCGATGCCCGCGACGCCTCGTCGATCCGGCATTTCCTGGAGACCGATGCGCTGCCGGGTTTTGCCTACGGGTTTCGCCATGTGCCCATGCGAAACGACGACGAGCATTTTATTCCCACCTACCAATGGGTCTACCGGCTTTTCAGCCACGCGCCGGGTCAGCGTTTCCCGAACCAGAAACTTCATTTCATCCCGGTGCCGACATCAATTCCTCGGATCTGCTGGATTCGCACCACGCTTCGCATCCAGCATCTCGGTGGGTTGACCCCAGGACATCGTCTGACGCGCTTTAACAAGTACCTGGAGGCGGACCCGCTCCGCACCTGGCAAGCCGACTACTCGCACCTGCTCGACATGCCCGGGGTCGAAGAGATTCGCCGGTGGGAGCCGCGTCCGGCCAGCGTGCCCGTCTTGCTGGAAAGCGAATTTGATGACGATATGACGTCGGAGCAGGATCCCGGCATACCCGCGATGTCGGCCATCATCATCTCGCGGAACAACGAGGATACGATTGCCGCCAGTGTCGCCGCGGTCGTCCAGCAGGAGATGCCCGAGCCGTTCGAGGTGATCGTCGTCACCAGCGGAACCGATCGCACCGCGGAGATCGTGCGGCAGGCGTTTCCGGAGGTGACCGTCGTTCAGTTACCCGGTGTCGTGCTTCCGGGAGAGGCGAGGAACGCGGGGCTGGCGGTCGCGCGCGGGCAGTTCGTGTCATTTCCCGGTTCTCATGTCGAGCTGCAATCCGGGAGTCTTGCCGCACGCTTGCGGGCACATCGGCGTGGCTATGCGATGGTTACTTCCATCGCGACCAACGGTACGTTGACTCCAGCCGGATGGGCATCCTACTTTCTCGACCATTCGGAGGGGTTGCCCGGACACAAGGCGGCGGAATTCAATGGACCGCCCGCGAAGTGTTCGTATGCGCGATTACCCTTGCTGGAGGTCGGGGCGTTTCCCGAAGGCGTACGGACCGGCGAGGACACCGCTGTCAATCGAGCGCTGGTAAAGCGGGGGTACGTCGCGTACCGTGAACCGGATGCCATGTATATCCACACGACGCGCTGTACCACGGTGCCGAGATTGCTTCGCCATCACTTTCAGCGGGGGCGAGGAGTCGGCCGACTGTTGCTTGCCGATTACCGGCGGCAGGGACGATTGCTCAACCAGCAGGTGCTTCGTACGCGCCTGCTCGATGCCGTCCCACAAAGGCTGGAACGGATGCACCGAAGCGTGATGCTGGCGAATCAGGAGATCGTCGCGGAATACGAGAGGGTCCGCCCCTTGATCGCCCTCGGTGCGATCGCGACCCTGGCCGGGACCTGGTACGAGATCGTGCGACCCGGTCGCGGCAAGCTCTCGGTGCTCTTGGGGAGGCCGGTCGTCAATGTCCTGCTGGTTGGCGGGGAGCCCGGTGCGCGACGGCTGGCCCTGGCCCAGATCGACGAGGTTGGCGGGCAGGCGACGATGCAGTCGCTTTCTCCCGAACTGGTGGTGCCGCATGGAAACGAATCGCTTTCGCTCCCGGCGTTCCTTGAAACCTCGCCTGGAATACAGGGATTCCGTCATGCGATCGGTACGGCCCTGAGGCTCGATTCGCTCGAATGCGTGATCGATCCGGAGCTGGACACGGGAGATCGGCCTGCGCCGGTGACTCGCGACTTTCCTGACGCGTTGTCCCTCACGGGTGTACGTGACCGATTGGTGGAGGTGGTCAGGGCAGGGGGGGCGTTAAATACGAGCAGGCGGCGCTCCACGCTTTCTCTGTGGGGCACAGCGCGGGTTCTGGCTCGCCTGCGGCCATTTTCAGGGGATCGTTGACCTCTACGGAATCCAGATAATCATCAATCGCGGGTCAGCTGAGCGAGCGTCGCGAGTTGAATGGGTCGATCATCGGGCGGCTGTCGTCTCGGGTCCTGTGCCCGAGACATGGCGCGGAGCGGCATCACGGCGACTTGCACGCATGAGTAACACAAGAACCGACCCCGCATTGCGGGGCCGGTTAGGAGAGGAGAGGAGGCGAAAGCGATGACTATTCGCAGCTCGGTACGACTGGCTCCTCGAATGGGGCCGGAACCGGATTCTCTCCGGCCATCCGCGCGAGGAGAGCTGCGTAGCGACCGGCAACAGCGATCATCTGGGCAAGAAGAAGGCGATCTTCCACATTTTCGATAGATGGTGCCAGCGCAACGTATATCCCGGTGAGCTTGTGGACGCCGTTGGCAAGCGCCTTCAATTCTTCCAGCACATCGTCGGTCTTGGTGCGAGGTTCTTCCTCAACGGCACATGTTCCAGCGGGAAGACCAAGATTATCGAGAATGCTTTGCAACGCCTCTGCATGTTGTTTCAGTGCATTGATCATGCTGGCGACGATCTCCCGATCGTCTTCATCCAGCCCAGCCGCTGTGAAATCGTCGGCGGTGAATGAATCCAGGAAATCCTCGGCGAACGCATTGATACCATCAATGGTCGTTATTGTCGCCAAGAGCGCAGCCGCGACATCGGCGATGAGGATGGCAGTACCGTACGTGCTGTCCACGTCCTGCAAGCGAGTGATGTAGCCTGCGCCCGTGCGTCCAGAGTTGGCGGAGACACCCGGGATCAACGCGGCCGCGTAGGCCATCGCAGCGCCGGCGGATACACCCACGGCGGTCAACCGGCGAATAAAGCTACGTCGATCGAGATCACCACGGAGATAAGCGTTTACGGCGTCCTGCTTTGTCATCATCCCACCTTTCTCATCCTTGCCATACCTGTCGCGAGCATACCATCAAATAATGGAATTTGAAACCAACCATAATATTCTCCATCGCTCGCGCCTCGCTACCTGCCGTTCTTCTGTGCACGAGCTTTGGGCGTGGCGGCTGGCGTCGCTGCTGGCGAGGCGATGGGAGATGCGGCTGGTGTCGCCCCGGGCGTTGCGACAGGGCCGATCGAGGATTCCCCGATGAGTGCCGCGATCCGGGTATCGATCGTGTCCTGGGTGACGACGTTGTAGTAGAGCCGTTGCTCCAGGATCGGATCGTTGAAGCGAACCCGGGTACCATCGACCATCTCGATGTTGTCGCGATTGATCTTCAGGCAGTTGTCGCCGTAATCCTTCGCGAATCCGGCCATCTCCGTCAGGGAGAGATCGGTACGGATGTGGTCCTCCACGGTCGGGACGAGCGTGTTGACGTCGGTGATGAGATCGCGCCCCTGGGCGGCCTCGGCGAGACCGGCAAGGAGCGACCATTGTCGCCGCACCCGGCCGTTGTCGCCGTCGTCGGTTGGCGTCCGGAAGCGGGCGAGGGCCAGTGCATCCTCGCCATTCATCTCGTACGTGCCCGCACTGTAGCGGAGGTCACCGTCCTTGGAGAGATCCTTGTCGATCTCGACCTGAACCCCGCCGACGACATCGACGGCTCGCTCGAAGGCTGCGAAATCGATCAGGACGTAATGGTCGATCGGTATCCCGGTGAAATCTTCCGTGACCAGCAACTGGTAGGGGATGCCGCCGACCATGAGTGCGTGGTTGATCTTGCTCTGGCCGTAGCCGGGAAGCTCCACGCGTGTATCGCGGGGGATCGAGAGCATCCGGCAGGTATGCGACTGGGAATCGAACCGGACGAGCATCAGCACATCCGGGCGCACGCCGATATCGATCGCCGACCCGGGACGTGCATCGACGCCCATGACGAGGACGGTCGTGCCCGGCGCTGGCCCGCGGCTTTTCAGCCCGGTGGCGACCGACGCCGCCCCGGCGAGATCGCCCACGTTGCCGGAAAGATTCTTCAGCTTGGTCGTGAACCCCGTTGAGGCCGGCTTCGGCAGGTCCCGGGTGACGGCCGCATCGGCCAATGCATCCCGGGCGGGGCCGGTTTCGACCTCGATCGGTCCGGCGATCATGTCCGGGTCATCGTCTTCCATGTAGGTGGAGTCGGTGACGATCGGCGGCGGGGTGCTGATATCTTGCACGGACGACATCACGCCTGTGGTCCGGTATACGACGCCCCCTGCAAGAAACAGGACGATCAGGAGCAGCGTGAGCGGCACCATCACCCGTGGCCGTCGCCAGAATCGTCGCCTTCGCCGGCGGCGTCGTTTTCGTCGTTTTTCGGTCTCGGCTGCGGCCCGTTCGGGAGAATACCCCGCGGGCAGGACGATTTCCCGATCGTCGGGGTCGACCGCGATCGTCTGCTTGGGTGCCGCTTCCGGCTCGGGCCGTGGTGCCGGAGATGTCTCATGAGGGGACTCGTGGCGGAGGGCAGAACCGCAATTCTCGCAGAAATCCCAGTCCGGCTCGGTGCGGGTGCCGCACTTGGTGCAGAAGCGTGGCCGTCCGGATGAGGCATCGGGGGAAGTGTGTGTCAAAGGGAAGATGCTCCTGAAGGATTTTGACCGGTCAGGTGAATTCGCGCGCCTACATTGTGAAATGGTAGCAGCCTGCGGATCTACAAAAACGATACGAATGCATTGGGCAACGCGCTGACTCGATGATTAACGAATGGGGGTTGCCGGGTTCCCGGCAACTTTGGCGCCATCAGGGACATCACGAATGATAACGCTCCCCGCTCCGATGGTCACATGCTTGCCGATGTTGATTCCTGGGATCACCGACGAGCCTATCCCGACAAGCGTTTGTTCGCCGACCGTGACGCCTCCGGCGATATGGACACCCGGTGCGATATGGGTGTACTTGCCTATGTCGCAATCGTGATCGATGCTTGCCGCTGTGTTGATAATCGCATGCTCGCCAATATGTGTTGAGGTCTGAACGATGCTCCCTGCAGCCAGAAGCACTCCACTTCCAATCATTGCGGCCGGGGATACGATCGCAGACGGGTGGATGAGGGGTATCCACTCGACGTCCGGTCCTAGTTCTGTCGCGATGCGCGCCCGGGTCGCATTCGTGCCAATGGCGATGAATGCTTGCCGGATCCCCTGTTGTTGCATCGTTTCTCGCGAAACAGGACCTGTGTGCATTACGTTTGGAATCACGGGAGTCATGGCTGAATCATCCGAAACGATGCCGGCGAGTGTATGGATGCCTGTTGCCCTGAGTGTGTCGATGGCGACTTTTGCATGACCGCCATTTCCGATGATCCAGAGAAGAGTCATGTGGAGATATGATCCGTCCCGGTGAATTTCGTCATCGATACAATTCCTTGTGCAGAGACTCCTTCGCCCCTAAATACTTTCTGGACAGTCAGTAGCAGGATCTTGAAATCCAGCAACAGAGACCAGTGATCGACATACCAGACATCCAGTTCGAATTTTCGTTCCCATGGCACTTCGTTCCGGCCGCTCACCTGCGCCAAACCGGTGATTCCTGGCCGAACGTCGTGCCGCCGCATTTGCTCCGGGGTGTACAGCTCAAGGTATTCCATTAGGAGTGGGCGTGGACCTACCAGCGACATGTCGCCTTTCAGCACATTCCAAAGTTGGGGGAGTTCATCCAGGCTGAGCTTGCGGATCAGCTTGCCCAACCGCCCGATGCGCTCATCGTCGCTCATCGGACGCCCGCCTTTTCGATGGGTCGCCTTCATCATCGTTCTGAATTTGTAGACGTAGAATGGATGCCCCAAGTGTCCGGGACGCTGCTGTCGGAAGATCACCGGCCGACCGAGCCGAATAAGGATAGCGATATATATCGTGATAAATACTGGCATCGTGACTATGATTGCCCCAAGGGCGATAAAAAAATCTAGCCAACGTTTTGCATGTCTGGATACGGCATGGTGACTAAGGATCATGCTGCCTACCATCAGTTACAAGGCTAACTTGCTGTGCCAGAAACGCTCTCTAGGATGTCAATCAGTTCTCGCGCCAAATGGTCCCTAGAGAATTGGGCTTTGCCTAAAGCATACGCGCGCTTGCCTGAGGAGGCCATCCACTGAATGTCGTGAAGGGCTTTAATCAGTGTCTCTGCGGCTTTTTGGTGGTCGGTTGGGCTTAACACAATCCCGGCTTGGTATTCCCTGATTAGATCCGCCAACCATCCCTCATGATTGATTGCAATTGGCCGGGAAGCAGCCAACGAATCGAAGAACTTGTTCGCTGAATTGTGCCAAAGAGCAGGAACATCTATGACGGTTGATGTTGTGAAAGACGCTGCAGACAGAATAGAGGGCATCTTGTCTTTCGCCACCATTGGCATCATGAAGAAGTTTTTATTCAATATCCCAAGCTTACTGGCCAATGACCGAATCCGACTCTCTTCTTTGCCAGAACCAACGACGAGAAAGCGAACACTTGGATCAATACTCCAAGCATGGGCAGCAACGTGCACCAAGTACCCTACGCCGTTTACGGTTCCTAGCGTTCCGGTATAGACTACGAGAGGTCGGCTCCCCAGCCAATCATGCCTTGCGCGAAAACTCTCGCCCAGTTCCGGTCCAATATCGAATCGGTCAAAGTCGCAACTATTCGGTATTGTAGACACGCGTTCTTGTGGGATTCCCGAGCTTATAACCCCCTGAGTCATCCCTGGTGATGCAGTAACGATATGGGTCGCATTGCGATATGCGAATGTCTCCAGTTTTTTTGCTGAGAGTTGTAATAGAGAGTTGTTCAAGTATCCCATTTGGATAGGGATTTCAGGCCACAGATCCCTGACTTCGAAGACCATCGGAATACGGCGTCGTCGTTTTGTAAAGACGGCCGGCAGTGCAATAGTCAATGGAGTGCTGGTTGCAAACACTATATCCGCGTCGATGTGAGCAGCGAGGTACCCAGACCGAATGGCGAAACGCAGAAAGGACCTGATGCGCGCCCAGGGATTGAGGTGATTTGAATATTTGACCGGTATCCAAGTGATTTGAATACCGGCTTCAGTGGTCAAATACGGTCTACCCGATCGTAATCGATCAGACGTGATGATATGAACTTGGTGGCCAGCCTCTACCATTCGCCTCGCCATTTCGAATGATCTTGTGCTGCCTGGCATTGACGGTGTGTTGAAGTATTGATGGAAATACAGGATCTTCATAGTTCTTGAGTGTTCGAATCCCTTCTGAGTCCTAGCATGATAGACCCTGTATAGGATCAGGACCTTAATGATTCACGTGAAGTGCAGGTTGCTTATTAGAGCTCGTTCTGTTTTCGTTGCGAGAGAAGCTAGGTCATATCGTTTTTCGATACTATTACTCAGTTCTTCTGCACTGAGAGTACCGCCGACTAAGGCATTCGTGGCCCATATGGCTCCTTGTGCCAAAGCGTGCCAATCTCCTACGGGAGCAACGAGGGATGGATGACCTACGATAATGGCTGAGTCGCCTACATCAGTGACTACTGCTGGAGTTCCGCAAGCCATCGCTTCCGCTACAACATTAGAAAACCCTTCTGCTAAAGAAGAAGAGATGAGTATATCAAGGCCATTATAGACTGCTCGAAGGTCCGTCCTTTTACCCAGCCATTTCACCTGATCTGCAAGATCCAAGTCGTTCACTAATTCCAGCAACGACTGTACATAGGTACGATTGCCTTCGCCCACAACGAGGAAGCGTGCTTTCGTGCCTCGAGCTTTCATCTCTGCAGCGGCTTTGAAGAACGTTATATGGTCTTTGACTGGCCGTATACTTGCGACGATCCCGACGAGTAATTCGTCTTTTTCTGCGCGAAGCGATTGCCTGAATTGCAGTCCCGATTGCCGATCAATTCGGAACTCTTTGATATCGATTCCGTTGGGAACCACGACGACTTTGTCTGCCGTCATGCCTTGTTCGATCGCTAACGCCCGGCCAGCTTCTGAGTTGCTAATGACCAAATGAGGGCATCGTCTCAGAAGCTTAGTCCAGAACATCCTCAAGTATCCTAACGGATCACCTGAGTCGGGTCTCCTTCTCGCGGAACGAATTCCCCATACGATCTTTCCCGTCGTTACCGGACGCATGAGGCCGGAGATTATGTTGGCTGATGAAAGGAAACTGTATAAGACATCTGGTTGATGGTGCTGGACTGCGCGCACCATTTTCCAAAGAAACCAGAAGTCATAGGCCCTATTCCGTTTGAGGCAAATGATCGTTATATCGGGGGCAAGCAGTGGCTGGGTTTGTTCTAGTCCTCGACTACGTACTGCGACAATAGTTACTCGATGATGCCTACGGGTGAGTTCATTTGCAAGGTTGACGATTTGTCGTTCAGCCCCCCCCAGCATAAGCGAACCGGCCACCAGCATAATATTCATTGAACAGATCCCCTTAAACGCTTCAATCGAAAAGGTTTATGCCTATCACTTCTGTTTTTGCATTTTTGAGAAGGGGCATTGACAAGACACGCTGCGATTGCCAATGTCACGAGGAAGTAGGAATGATATATTCCGTTCTGTGAAAACCACCCCAAGGCTAAAAAAGCAAGAGAAAATGCGGCGGCAGTTTCCAAATAACGTCGTTGTGTCCTGATAACTGCGCTAATCGGGAGAAGAAAGTAGAGAAGCATCCCGAGCATGCCATAGTCCAGTGCCCCTTCAAGATAAATGTTATGTGTGCCTCCTGCTTGATTGAGAATGGGATCCGCGAGCACTGACCCTGTCCCTCTTCCTAAGAATGGAGATTTCTCGAACTCGTTGAAAGCGCTCTTTGCGATTTCTTGCCGAACTCGTATCGAGTTGTTGTCGAGGTTGCCAGATGTGAAGAATTGGATGCGGGAGGTTAAATTGTAACTCTCGACTCTGCTGCTTAAGGGTGCGATAACGCTTGGGGTCCAAAATACTGAGATAGCAATCAATACCATGCATGCACTAGCGATAAGTGCATATGGCGGGCGTAATAGGCCTCGGTAAACCTCCCGACTCTCAATAATCATCACGAGGAGCCAAGCCAAAATACTTGATCTGGAGAATGTCGCAAGGACACCAGCACCAATGAGCAGTCTATAGAATATTCGATATCTTTCGGGCACCTTTGAAGCCGCCACGCTCATTCCCAGCACCAAGGCAATGCCGTTTGAGTTTGGATTTGAATACAAACCGGTGGCACGCCCACTCTGAGTTGACAAGAGGGATGGATAAAAAAACTGGATGCAACTGAGGATTGACATACAAATGGAAAGGGAAACGATGCAGGTAACAGCTATATCGAGGTTTCCTTTATAGGAGAATATGAGAAGGCATCCGAGGACAGCGAGTACCCAAGCCAAGCGAGCTAGCGCATAGGGAACGCTTACCGAGGGATTCTCGACCCGAGACAGACCTCCCGCGACTAATGCGAGATAGCAGAAAAGCCAGGCCAGAAGAGGGTAGAATGCTACTTGTAGTCTCCGGGAAATTAGAGGTAAAGAGATGAGGAAAATCGCGCCGTAAATAGCGCTGAAATTAGACGAGGCCACACCAGAGGCTCGGACGAAATCAAAGATTCCGGAATACAGGAAGAATACGATCAGGGCTGTGACTGTGGTGGAATAGACACGCAAAACCCTGGCTCCTCTCTCTCATAAGATACGGGGATAAAGACGAGATATGTTTGAAAGTAAAACCTATTCTCACGTGCCCGCCATTGCGAAATTCTTGCGTTCTTCCCAACTATTAGAAGGAAAGAGCACAGTGGCTATTCAACAGCGCCCTCTGTTGAGGATAGGGCAGAGTTACTGTATTTTGAAAACCGACTATTGGTTTGTGTGGCCCTATATATGCCCCTGTAGACAATCACCACATACATCGTAGCTTCCGTTATAGCAGTGACTGTGAGGGCGATCAGCGCGCCTTTCAATCCATGAGCCGGGACAAGGAGCCAACACATTCCCAAGAGAAGTGCCACTGAAATCACATGGATCGGCAGCTGGACACGAAAGTGGCGCATGGCGTTGAGTGCGGTTCCAAGGAAGACGTAAAGGTAGCCGAGGGCGGCGTTGACCATGACCCACAAAAAGATAGACGTATATTGTGCGTAATCCTTCCCATAGAGTATTGTTATAATTTGTTTCCCTGCGGCCATGACTACGACGATACCACTACCTCCTATGATTGCGGCGAGTAATACAAGCTTCGCGAGTAGCGAGCGGAAAGCTCCATAATCATGGTTTTGAAATGATGATGATAGTTGCGGGGTCGCGGATTGAGCGAGCGCCGAGATCATCAGACTGCTGGCGGCAAGCGGGTAGATCATCGCCGCATATACTCCGAGTTCACTTCTTCCCCACCAATGATCGACAAAGTACCTTGGAATGTTGTTTGAAAGCGATCCGAGGGTGACTGTGAATGCAAGCGGGAGCGTGAGAAGGGTTAGCGACCATAGAACCTGTCGACTGAATCGTGGTCGAGGAATCAAAGCATAGAATACTTTAAGCTGCTCGCTATCATTTTTCCGATAGCTAGCACGCAGCGTCTTGTTTGCATTTGGGAAATCAATAGCAAGGAGTGTTATAAGCCATGCGAGTGCCAGGCCGCTTGTACCTCCGGCCACTTTGCCTGTTAGCCAGAATCCCAAGGCGAATGCGGACATAGATAGGATGCCCTTGATGATAATGGAGCGCGAGACTAAGTCCATTCGTTCGTTCTTCTGTTGAAGTCCGAAGAGGATGTCACTGGTCGATTCAAACGCCTTGGCAATAGCTAAGATGATAATTGTGAACCTAACTTCTGGCTCGCGATCCCCCCGTAACGCGATCAGGGTGATAATCAATGTGGCGAGCACTGATGTCAGAATACGAAGCCCGAAATAATCCGCGAAGGAAAATTCATCTTTCGCGTCGGATGCCTGAACGGCGCGTAGTTTCATGTTGAGGAAGGTAACAACCGGGCCAGCTATCGCAAGGGCAAGAGCATATTCGCCTACCATAGCGCTTGTGCCTTGCCGGGCTAAGAGTGTAATGATGACCCACTGGCTCGCGGCGTATATGATCTGACCGACAAAAGTCCAAGCAAAGTTTCTTCGTAGGGAAAGTGCTTTCATCCCCTTACTCACACCATGCCCATAGACTGTCGATTGAGAAGTTCAATCACGAGCGATCTCGTAAGGTTGTCTCGAAACGATCTAGCAAGACCTGGCGTTTCTCTGCTGGTTTTAGTCCACGAATATGCATAGCGTGCCGGTAAACTTTTGTACGGTAGTCATCTGTAGAGGACAACACTCGTGCAGGAACACCGGCAGCGACTGAATTTGCTGGGATACTTCGTGTGACAACGGAGCCCGCACCAATCACACAGTTGTCTCCAATTGTCACTCCAGGGAGCACGATGGCGCCAAATCCAATGAAGACGTTGTCCCCTATCACGATCGGGGCAAACACATCAATGTCCGGATCGTTTTCGCGGAAGATCCACACCCCTCCGTCATGTGTTACGAAGCGAACATCTCCGGTGATTGTTACATGATCGCCAATTGAAACCAAGTAGGGTTCGGAGCCGAAGGTGCCCGGCTGAAGGCTAATGAATCTGCAATCCACACCGACTCGGACGCCGATCGAGCGGGCATATTCAATGGGATCTTTTTTGATTCTATACGCTCTATGTATGCGGGAGAATGCCTGTTTGAGTAGTCCCATGGAGGTTCTCGGGTCTCTTTGTCGTTGCATTTCTGCTTATGCTTGACTACGCGTGTCCACTAGGCAGTGAGTCTGCTGCTTGATCGCTGAGTCATTCACCGTCTTGTGATCCGTCACGATCACCACGCAATCAGCTTGGGAGACTCGCTCCGGAGTCAAGTCGACGGACCCCATGATCTCCGATCCCACACGCAGCTCAGGCACATAGGGGTCGTGGTAGGAGACGTTCGCGCCCGCGCTTTGCAGCAGCGCGATGATGTCCAGCGCCGGGCTCTCGCGCACGTCGTCGATATCCGGCTTGTACGCCACACCGATCACCAGGATATCGGCGCCCTTGACGCTCTTTTCCTGATCGTTGAGCGCCTCCCAGACCTTGTCGACCCAATACTGGGGCATACCGGAGTTGATCTCGCTGGCCAGGTCGATGAACCGGGCCTTGTAGTTCAGCGTCTTCATCTTCCACGACAGGTAATGCGGATCCAGCGGAATACAGTGCCCACCGATACCCGGTCCCGGGTAGAACGGCATGAAGCCGAACGGCTTCGTCTGGGCGGCGTCAATCACCTCCCGCACGTTGATCCCGAGCAGGTCACACATCATCGCTGTCTCGTTCGCCAGCGCGATGTTCACCGCTCGGAAGGTGTTCTCATGCAGCTTCACCATCTCGGCGGCTTCCGGCGTCGAGACCGGGAAGACCTCCTCGATCGCTTGCCGATAGAACTCCGTGGCCAGTGCGGTCGAGGTCGGCTCCAGCCCACCGACGACCTTCGGCGTGTTGGTGATCCCGTAGGTCGGGTTGCCCGGGTCGATCCGCTCCGGCGAGAAGGCAAGGAAGAAGTCCTCGCCGGCCACCAGACCGGTCGCTTCCAACTGCGGCAGGATAATTTCGCGTGTCGTCCCCGGATACGTCGTGCTCTCCAGAATGATCAACTGGCCCTTGCGCAGGGTCGCGGCGACCGCCTCCGTGGCGGATGCCACAAAGGAGATATCGGGGTCGCGGGTCTTGGACAGTGGAGTCGGCACGCAGATCGAGATGATGTCCGCCTCGGCCAGCCGCGCCATGTCGGTGGTCGCCTCGTATCGCTTGTCCTCCAGAAGCCGGGTCACGGTATCGGAGGCGACGTCCTTGATGTGCGAGAGACCGGCGTTGAGGTTGTTGACCGTGCGCTGGCTGACATCGACGCCGAGCACGGGAAAGCCCTGCTCCGCGAAGGCGACCGCCAGCGGCAGCCCGACGTAACCTTGCCCGATCACCGCGAAGGTCGCAGTTTTCGACGCGATTCCCTCACGCAGGGCCGAGGCTGTCGTACCGGCGGGGATGATGGTGCTGGTGCTCATGCTCAATCCTGGATGGTGGTGGTCGAGAGGCCGTGGGTGGCGACGAAGTCGGCTACGGTCCGCCGCAGCCCTTCGTCGAGATCGACCTTCGGCTCCCAGCCAAGAACCTCGCGGGCGATCGCGATATCGGCCAGCGAATCGCGTACATCCCCCGGTCGGGGCGGCTCGTAGGTGGGATCGAACTCGACCCCGAGGAGTTCGGCCATATTCCGGGCGATCAGGTTGACGCTGTAGTTCGTATCGGACGCGAGATTCATCACCTTGCCTGCGGCATCCGGCGCCGATCCCGCCAGAAGATTACCATCCACCACATTGTCGATGTAGGTGAAGCTGCGGGATTGCTCGCCGTCTCCGAAGATGGTCGGCTGCTGACCGTTGGTGTATGCCCGGAGGAACTTCGGCATCACCGCGGCATACTGGGAATCCGGGTTCTGGCGCGGGCCGAAGACGTTGAAATACCGGAGGGCGACTGTTTCCAGCCCGTATGTATGCCAGAAGGAGACGCAGAGCTTTTCGGCCGCGAGCTTCGAGACGGCATATGGCGAGATCGGCGCCGGGCTCATTTCCTCGCGTTTGGGCAGTGTCGGGGTGTTGCCATACACCGATGACGACGATGCATAGACGACGCGACGCGTACCTGCCCGCCGGGCGGCGTTGAGCACGTTCAGTGTGCCCATGGCGTTGACGTCGAAGCTCGTGCGCGGATCGTCGATCGAACGCGGCACCGATCCCAGAGCCCCTTCGTGGTAGACGAGCTCGATGCCGTCCATGGCGCGGCTGACGTCGTCTTCCGAGCGGAGGTCGCCCTCGACCAGCTCGATGTCGTTGATGATGTGGTCGAGATTGGCTGGTGTGCTGTGGCTGAAGTTGTCCAGGATGCGGACTCGCTCGCCCTGTTGCATAAGCCGTGTCGCGATATGCGAGCCGATGAAACCGGCGCCGCCGGTGACGAGAATTCTCATTCTACCTGTTCACCGCCGCCTTGATCTGCTCGGCAACATAGTCGATCTCGTCGTCGGGCATGTCAGTGGCGAAGGGAATCGCCAACGTCGTCTGCGCCACCGCTTCGGTGACCGGGAAATCGCCTTCGCCGAAACCGAATCGCTCGCGATACAGCGGCTGCAGATGTATCGGCACGAAATAGGGACGGCTCGGAACACCGTTTTCTCCGAGCCGGGTCATCACTGCTGTCCGGTCGAGCGTCGGATCCAACTGGATGACGTAGACGAACCAGCTCATCCGCGTCGTTGCCGGGTCGATCCACGGCACCGACACACCCGGCACGCCAGTCAGAAGCTCGGTGTACCGGCGTGCGACCCGGTCGCGCGCATTGAGGATCGCGTCGATGCGCGCGAACTGGGAAAGTCCCAGCGCGGCACTCATTTCGTCCAGCCGGTAGTTGTAGCCGAGCCGGACATGGTTCATCCACGTTCCGGCGTCGTCCCGACCCTGATTGCGGGCGCTACGCATTGCCCGGGCCATCTCGTCGTCGCTGGTGACGACCATGCCGCCCTCACCGGTCGTCATTTGCTTGTTCGGGTAAAACGCGAAGACCGCCGCATCGGCATACTCGGGCCCCCCCAGTTTTGTACCGAGGCGCTCTGCCCCGATCGCCTCGCAGGAGTCCTCGATGATCCGCAGGCCGTGCCGGTCTGCGATCTCGCGATACACATCCATCGGACTCGGTTGCCCGAAAACGTCCACCGGGATGATCGCCTTCGTCCTGGGTGTGATCGCGGCCTCGAGCTTCGTCGGATCCAGGGCCAATGTGTTGGCGTCGATATCGGCGAAGATCGGGGTAGCGCCGGTGTAGAGGATGCAGTTGGCCGAGGCGACGAAACTGAATGGGCTCGTGATTACCTCATCACCCGGGCCTATGCCCAATGCATCAAGGCACAAATGCAGACCGCTTGTCCCGGAGTTGACGCCGATGCCGTGCTTCGCACCGACGGAGCCGGCAACGGCGCGTTCGAAGGCTTCCAGTTTTGGGCCGATGCTCAGCGTCGGGGTGCGCAGTACCTCAACGACGGCGTCGATATCGGTTTCATTGATCGATGGGTTGGAAAGCGGGACAGTCTTCACGCACGAATCCTTCAGTAGGGATGAGAGGTGGACGCAGCTGCGGGCCGCATGGTCATCGCGTCGGTCGGTGGCACGGGCGTCGACGTTGAAGCGGTGGGCGAGACATCGATCGCGGGAGATGCTCCCCGTCGCATCGTCGCCAGCGCGGGCGAGTCGCCATCGATATCCTCGATCAGGCGATGCAGGTGAAGCCGCAGCTCCTCGCTGCCAGTGCTGGCCAGGCGAACAAGTCCGGCGATACGCTCCGGAAATGCGTCGAACGAGAGCTTCGAGGTCGTGCCATCGATCAGGCGGATTTTGGGATGCGGTGTCTCGTGCGCCTGCTCGAAATCGAGCGTCAGCTCTTCGTACAGCTTCTCGCCGGGACGTGCGCCGGTGAACTCGATCTCGATGTCCGTGTTCTCCCGCAAGCCATGCAACGAGATCACACGCCGCGCCAGGTCAAGGATCGAGACCTCTTGCCCCATGTCCAGAATGTAGGTGACATTGCGATGCCCGAAAGCCCCTGCCTGGATAACCAGACTCACCGCCTCGGGGATCGTCATGAAATAGCGCTTCATCCGTGGATCGGTTACCGTCACCGGGCCCCCCGCGCGAATTTGACGCTCAAAGGTCGGGATCACGCTGCCGCGGCTGCCCAGCACATTGCCGAAACGTACACTGCAGACGGAGAGCCCGGTTTGCTTCCCCACGACCGCAACGGCGAGTTCGGCCAGCCGTTTTGAGGCGCCCATGACGCTCGTTGGTCGTACGGCCTTGTCGGTCGAGATCAGGATGAACCGGCTGGCGTCGTACGCCGCTGCATGACGGACCACCACATCGGTGCCGACAATATTCGTTTCAACCGCCTGGTCGGGCTGCGATTCCATCGCCGGGACGTGCTTGTACGCCGCCGCATGGATCACGATTTCCGGATGCCAGGTCCGGAATACCCGGTCGATTCGGGCCGCATCGGTCACCGAGGCGATAATGGTCTCGACATTGATCTCCGGTGCTGTCCGGTGGATATCGATCTCGAGATCGTACAAACCGGATTCATTTGTATCCAGCAGCAGGAGTTGGGATGGTTCCAATCGCGAGATCTGGACCGCCAGCTCTGCGCCGATCGACCCCGCCGCCCCGGTGATCAGCACGGAGCGATTCTGGACGAACTGCAGGCAGCTCTCACGGTCCGGTTGCACCACCGGGCGCCCCAGCACATCTACCGGCCGTACTGAGCGCAATGTCGTGACGCGGGACTCGCCGCGCAAAATCGATCCGAGTGCCGGCATCGTCATGACGTGGGCGTTGGTGCCCTGCGCCAATGCGACGAGATGCTTGTGGGTACTGGTCGCAGCCGAGGGGATCGCGATGATTACGACATCGATCTCCTCACTGCGGACCAGGGCCGGAATCGCATCCGTGTCACCCAGCACCGGCACATCGCAGATCACCCGGCCGATCTTGCGATGATCGTCGTCGACGAAGCCGACGGGTCGCAATTTCCAGCGCAGCATCGTTTGCAATTCGCGGGCGATGATGCGTCCGCCTTCGCCGGCACCGACGATGAGGACGCGCTCCATGCCGTCTGGCTCGATATCGGTCGGTGTCGCAGCCCGGGGATCGGATGATGGCGGGGTCGGTTGGTCGGCTGTCACGTTCGCTCCGTTTAGCTCATCTGCCCGATACGCACAGTCGGGATCACCAGTGTCTCCGGCGACACGGTGTCGGCACTACGCTACCACGCCGCGGCAGGCCTCGCCATCTTCCCGGTCGATTCCGGATGTCGATCCAGGTCGGAAGGCGCGACAGCCGCCGTGCCGATCACTCCGCCTCGTCGAGATTCCAGTTCGCGATGTTCCAGTAATCGCCGGAGAACGGCGCCAGCGCGATGTTCTCCCGCCGCAGGCGCTTCGAGACACCGCGCGGTTCGCCGGTGACCACCAGCGGCACGACGACGTTGTTGTTCACCACCAGGTCGTTCATCTCGATGAACAACCCGGCCAGCGCCTGCGGGTCGATCTCTCCCTGCGCCGCCTCGAACGCCGCGTCGTAGTCGTCGTTCGCCCAGCGCGAGGTGTTCCCGCCGGCCCAGCCGTTCGATTTCTGCGCGATGTTCTGCTTGTCCGGTCCCGCGTACCAGACCTCCATCGATTGCATCGATCGCGGCGAGTTCGGGACCCCCTGCAGCATGTTCATGTCCCAATAAAAGTGTGTGTAGCTCTGGTCGTTGCCGGCCCCGGTGTCGAAATAGATCGACGCATCGATCTGCTGCAGGTCGATCCTGAACCCGATCGCTTCAAGGTTGCTTTTGATCACCGCCTGCGTCTTTTGCCGGACCGCGCTCACGCTCGTCGCGAGCGTCGCGCTCAGTTGGATGCCGTCCTTCGCCCGGACATCTCCGTCCAGCACCCACCCGGCATCCTCGAGGATCTGCGCCGCCTTGTCCGGATCGTACTCCCAGGCCGTATTCGGCGAGTCCGTCATCGGGTCGCCATTGACGATGTTCCGCGCCGGTTGCTGCCCGCCGCCGTAAAATTCGTCGGCGATCTTCTGCCGGTCGATCGCCGTCACCACCGCCGCGCGCACTGCATCGTCCGTGAAGAACGGATGCGGCGTGTTCATCTCCGAGCGCTGGCCGTCGACCTCCTTGTTGGGATCGGAGAAGTTGACGTTGACGCGCTCGACCGAGACCCCCGGATACTCCATGAGCACACCGGGGCCATCCTCGGAAACGAGACTCTCCAGCACCTTCGGCTCGACCTGCAGCTTCCAGGCGAAGTCGTACTCGCCGGTTTGCAGCACCGCCCGCGCCGCCGCGGCGGCATCGCTGCCCCCCTTGATCACGACCGTGCCGAAGAATGGCTTGTTCGGCTCGCGATAATGCTCGTTGACCGAGTAGGTCACCTGGTCGTTCGGCGTAAACGAATCGACGACGTACGGCCCGGTGCCGATCGGACGGGACATGAACGCCTCGCCCGCATCCGGACCGGTCTCCAGCACGTGTTTCGGGTACACGAAGCCGGTCAGCGTGCCGGTGAACGGGTCGAACCAGAACGGGTTGGGCTCCGCGAAATGGACCGTCGCCGTCAGGTCATCGACCACCTCGACCGACTCGACCGCCGCGAAGATGCCCTGGTTGACCGAGTTGTTCGCCGGATCCTTCACCCAGTCGACGGTGAAGGCGATGTCGTTCGCCGTGAAGGGCTCGCCGTCGCTCCAGGTCACATCCGGCAGCAGGTGGAAGGTCACGCTCGTCAGGTCGTCCGCCAGCATCCCATTGTCGACGCTCGGCACCTCGGTGATCAGGTTCGGCAGCATCACCGAATCGGGCGAGTAGTGCATCAGCGGCTCGACCACCAGCATCGCCCCGAGGAAATCCTTGGAGCCGGTCGCCACATGCGGGCTCAGCGAGGTGGGCGCCTGCCACTGGATCAGCCGCAGCTCGCCGCCCGCGCCGCGCTCCTGTCCCTCCGTGCCGATATCCGGACGATCGGCGACGGGCTCGGGCGTTGCGTCCGGCGTGGAATCCTGCGCGGCTACGACACCGGTGTTCGCGAGGAAGACCGCCCCGGTCGCGCTGATCCCCAGCGCGCTCGCGCCCTTGATAAACGCCCGCCGATCGATCTCGCCGGAAACCAGCCGGTCATACAACGAGCGAAGGTGGTTCTTCGAGGTGGGTGCGGTCATGGGCGTTGCCTTTTGTTGCGGGTTCGACTCGAAACATCACCCCGGCAGGGTGTGTTTCTTCCATCATAGCGTGTGGAAATCGGGTCGCCCTGCCTCGTGTGCCCGGAACGTGACGCGTGGCGACCTTGGGAGATGCTTCATTCCGGGCGGTCGATCATCTCGAAGAACTCGCCGGTCTGAATGAAGTGCACGCATACGGCGTGGATATACCGCTCCAGCGCTGGATAGATCGTCGATGTCATCGGCGTGGCGGCGCTCAGCGCCAGCATGCGGCCGGTCCGGCTTTCGTCGGTGTACTCGTCGATGTGCCAGCGTGTGCCCAGATAGCCGATCTGTGATTGCGCCATGCCGGCCGGTCCGATCGTCGTGTTATCCAGCGACCAGATCAGCTCGCCGAAGGAGAGCGGGCGGTCCGACTCCTTGATGCCCGGCTGCAACATCTCTGGCGCGTCCTGAACTTCCGGCATGGTCAGGCACACCCAGCGATACCGAATCCGCTCGCCGTCGCGCCGGGCGCAAAGCATCTCCGGCGAGAGATCGTCCATGCTTGCCAGCATCACCTCATCGGGGAAGGACGCAGTGTGCCAGCGCCCGTCGGCATCCTGGTAGACTTCGCCGTTTGCGTCCAGCCGGTCTATCGGCGGCGCATCTGGCTCCGCGACGAACGGCGTGAATCCCTCCGGCCAGTAGGTCTTGGGCCGGAACGTCAGGTCGAATGGCGAGAGATCGAAGGTCGACTCCGCGAGCGTGATTCCCCATATCTTCGCCAGGGACAGGATATCGTCCAGCCGCGTGTGATCGATTGGTCGGGTGACGTCGTCCGCCTCGTTCGAGACGTCTTGCGTGGTGCGGACTGTTCCTTCCTCCAATATATTCTCGCCGTGCGGCGGCATAATACGCATCCAGCTGAGGATAGAGCGCAGATTCCGCCGTCTTGCCCTGCGAGGCGCTCTTCCGCGAGCCCGGGCTTCCATCTACATGTTCGTCCGCCTGCCAGAGATGCTCGAACAAGGTCTCGGCATGCTCTTCGTCGTCTGGATCGAGCACGATCGTCATGTCGATCGCCTCGATCAGGTTGCTGAGCGTCAGCGGTTCGGCCGAGGAGATGATGCCCGGTACGACCAGCATCGGCTCGCCGGAACCCTCCGGATTTTTCAGGATGTAGCGATAGTGAATGCGGCCGTCGTGGTCGCGATGGGCGCAAAGACGATAGCCGGGATCATGCTTCGTTCGTCCGATCACCGCGATCTCGACCTCGTCCGGGTACTGAATGTAGTGCGGGGTGTCGGCGGCGTCCCAGTAGATCTCGCCGCTCGGGTCTGGGCTGGCCATCGCTGGCGGATGCTTCTCCGGTCGCACTGGCCGAAACCCCACGGGCCAATACGTCTCCGGCCGAAACGCCAGATCGATCCCGTCGAGCTCGTTCACCACCTCGCACCTCACTTTCCGCCGCGTGCATTCGCTGTGTGCTCAGGATAGCAGGCGAGGGGAAGGAGCATCAGGTGATGGGCTTTGGAGTTTCGTTACCAGCGATCTCCAGCCGCGTCGATTCGCCGGATTGGAGCCAGGCTGCCAGTGTGTCGATGACCTCATCGAAATCGCGCCGCGTCCGTCCCTTCAACGCGCATTCCCACACCGTCGCGACCCGCCAGCCGAGACCGGACAGTTCACGCAGATGATCCTGATCGATCTGCACAGTCTTTGTGATCTTTGTCCGCCACCATTCCTGCCGCGTCGAGGGCCATTTAAACAGGTGGCATCCGTGACCATGCCAGAAGCAGCCGTTGACGAAGATCACCGCGTTGTACTTTGGCAGGACGAGATCGGGCTTCCCCGGGAGACGTTTGTCGTGCAGGCGATAGCGAAAACCAGCTTTGTGAAGAGCGTGTCGAATGACCAACTCCGGCTTGGTATTCTTACCCTTGATGCCTGACATCATGCGGGATCGGGTTTGCCTGTCGACAACGTCTGGCATGCGACAAAACCACTAGTCCTTGGACTCGATAAGTGTGACACGTTCGGAAGATCGGTAAAGTAAGGGCACATCCGCCATTTTGACGCGAAATTGGTTTCTCTTTTTGGTAGATGTTCCTGTGTCCGTCGTGACTTGTTTTATACCGGGATCGAGATATACGCTACTCGCCTGCAGTCCCGACAAAAACAGCAAGAAATCAGTGCCCTGACACAATAGCGCAGTTGGACCGTATGTGTAGCCAGAGGGCGAAGTACTCTTCGTCGATGGGACGTAGGCCGCTTGGGAATGTTTTCGATTCCAATGGGCAAGTAGATCAGAGAACTTCCATTCTGCCGCCACGTTGGCATTGGAATCGACCAATTGTAGACGACCGCCAAGTGAAGGACCGTCACCGCCAAAGCTCTCGCCGGACAGAACGAGCTTTAGACCTGTGTTCTTGTTGAATCCTCCACCAATCGCATAGATTCCTCCAAAATTAACCCGGCCCACGATTCCATTTCGGTCAGCATACCCGTATCGTTCCATAAAGATGTTGATACCCTCTGATTTGTATATGCCGCCCGTTGGTTCCGGGGTCATCAGAGTTAGCGCTGATTTTGCCCTGTATTGAGGCGGCCCTGTGGTGCCATATTGTTTGAGTTCCCATCCAAGAAAATCCGGTTCGGACAGGCTATTTCCCGCTATGCCGAGCACCGCTTCGAGTGTCGTCCCACCTGCATTCCTTGCCACATTCGGCACGATTGCCCCACTGGTCAACCTGCGTTGCCCCGGGATCACTCCTAAATGACTTACGCGCTGAAGTGCTTCAAGCAGAGCTTCCCTACTGCTTTCTTCTGGATTGCTAATTGCGATCCTGAAGAAGACACCGACCTGATCAAATTGGTGCCGGGAGTTGAATTCGTTTGCGATTGGGTCGTCCGGAGCCGTTACAAATGCCAGAATGCGATCGTTATCTGTAGGTGCCAGAAACAAAAGCCTCCCGGCAATTCTGCTGGCAATTAGCGAAGCAGGAGCTTCCTGTGCGCCCAGCAGTAGTCCAGACAGGCGAACTTCAGGGTATTTGGGATAGAGAATTAGCTGTGCTGTCGGTGCTCTCGAGATTCCACTTTGTGTCAGCCAGTAGAACTGTACTGACGCCTTAGCCCTCTCCCTTCTGCTTCCCGCTGTTACGCTATTGTCTGTTTCAATCTTGCCCACTGGTAAGAGGTTTAGAGCCTCAAAGTTGCCGCCAAGGTAGATTTGATTCTTGGAATTGTCGTTTTCTGCCAGCCTCTTGACGAGCACTGTGGCGGCTCCGTGTGCCTTGAATCTGTCGAGGAGGTCGTTAAGGGGGCTCGACATCCAGAAGTCCTCCCGAAAGCTGCAAGGCGTCTGTCTGGACGGAATCGGACATGTTTTATCGCCCACTCGTTGTCCAAACGAAATATCTGATATCTCAACTATATATTGGAAGCGATTGCTGACCCATTGCCTTGATTCGGTCGAGCGATGCAACGCTCATGATATGAGGCTTTATGGCCTTCGCGACGGTCTCCATAACGGGTACAACGACACTGTTTCCGAACTGCTTGTATGCCTGCGTGTCGGAAACGGGAATCTCGAAGTCATCCGGGAAGCCCATCAGACGTGCACATTCCCTCGGTGTCAGTCGGCGAGGGTTTCTCCCTTCACCACGGGAAACCAGAATCTCCGAACCGTCCTTGTAGTATCTGGCAGAAAGGGTGCGAGCAACGCTGTCCGGAGTGACGAGTCCGTAACCGAAACCGTTCCCGGCGGCACGGTGCTTCGCGGCGTAATTTTGCAGGTACTGCCAGAGCTTATCGCTGAGAATGTACTTCTCATGCACCTTTGCGTCCGGCCCAAACGTGTATCTTCCGTCTGGTTCTTCAGTGCCGTCCTCGGGATGCAACACTGACTTCATCGTGTGATTCTTCGGCGGCAGTTCGAGATCCTCAAACCGGAAGCCGGTGTCTTGCCGGAACCCGACGATCAGGATGCGCTCCCGGTGCTGCGGAAGAAAATGCTGACCATCAATGATTCGCGTCTCGATGTGATAGCCGAGCTTGTTCTGAAGCGTATCCATGATGACGCGGAACGTGTTGCCCTTATCATGGCTCTTCAGATTCTTGACGTTTTCCAGCAGGAAAGCCTTTGGTCTCTTTTCAGCGATGATCCGCTCGACGTCAAAAAACAGGGTGCCTTGGGTTGTACATTCGAAGCCGTGTGGTCTACCAAGTGAGTTCTTCTTGGAAACGCCCGCGATGCTGAAGGGTTGGCACGGAAATCCAGCCAGCAAAACATCGTGGTCAGGAATCAGATGGGCAGGGTAGGGGACAATATCTCCCACAAAGGGATGGTCGTTGCCGTAATTCTCGATATAAGTCTTCTTGGCCCATTCATTCCATTCGCTGGTGAACACGCATTTGCCACCAGCGCGTTCAAATCCGAGGCGAATACCGCCGATACCGGCGAACAGGTCTATAAAGGAAAAGTTGTCGTATTCGCTTGCTGGCTCTTCGATCCGGCGTTTGCGATGAAGTAACTCCCTGAGAGCCGGTTCTGCCATTGTGGGGATCGGGGTTTCGCCGTTTTCCCAGCGGCAAACGGTGCGCTGTGTCTTGCCAAGATGCTTCGCTACTTCTTTCTGCGAATAAAAAGAACGAACTTCTTGCAGCAAACCAGAACCGATGTTGTATTCCATGGTCTCCCCCCCTTAGCCACACGTCCCTCCCCCATTATGGGGAGGCATTGACGACATTGTGGCGAGTTGGTGTCCCAGATGTCAATATGTGTCCAAGTGTCGCTGTCGATTTAGATATGAGATTGGACTTTGAGCGGTGTTGTGGTGTCTTGTTCTCTGTGGCTTGTCTTCAAATGGTGCCGCTGGGGCTCAGACAGACTAGAGGACGAGGAGATTATCCAATGGCTCGGTATGAGGGCACGTGTCACCTATGTGGAAAAGTTGGTCCGCTCTCTTTCGAGCACGTACCTCCAAGACGTGCATTCAACGATCAGCCAGTCCGGCAAATTTCACTCGAAGGTTCTTTCCAGTTTGAAAATGAGAGAGCGGAGAAGGGCGCGGTCAGTCAACGCGGCGCGGGGGCATACACCTTGTGCGAACGATGCAACAACCTAACTGGTAAATGGTATGCCAAGGATTTTGTGAAATGGTGTGGGCAGGGCGCAGAGATATTGGTAAGGTCAGAATATCGTCCCACGCTCATTTACCTTCACTATGTATTGCCTCTACGGGTTCTGAAGCAAATATTGACAATGTGCTTTTCCATGAACACGCCGAGTTGGCGCGAATCGGTTCCGGAGCTGGAACAGTTTGTGCTTGATCGGGATCGGCGTTGGCTTCCACCTAGGTACAGAGTATTCGTTTATTACAATGTTGAGGGAACAATGAGGCGGGTCGGTAACAGCATAGCGATGGTGAATTTGAATGAGTCTCATGATGTGGTTCAGGTTACTGAGATTTCCCATCCGCCTTTCGGATACGTTTTGACTGTTGATGGTTCAAGACCGGACGACAGGCTGTTCGAAATCACACATTTTCAGCGCTATGAATACGGTGAAATCGAGGTAGCATTTCTTCGACCGGAGATATTACCGACTCATCTCGGGATCCCGCTGGATTACCGATCGCGTGAAGAGATCGAGAACCAAATTGCCTTATCGTCTGCTGCTGATGGTCCTTCTCACGATTGAGGATGGTCGACGACCCAAGTCTCAAAGTTCAATTTGATCTGCAAATGGCGCATCCCATCATCTCCGATGCGTATATTTAGGCAGAGGGATCTGCGTAGGGGAGGATTGGACGCACGGGCATCGACATGATCGCTTCCGTGACTGCGTTCAATGCCTCCCTCGCCGCCGCTCCGCCCTGCATCCCCGCCAAGACGATCACCTCATCCGGGAAAAATGATCATGATCGTGATCATCTTCGCGTCTCACCACTTCCGGATCGATAGCGATGTGCTATACTTGCATCCGTCACAAAGGGTTATCGCCCTGACGTGTTCCTCCTGAGTTCTTCAGGCTGACCATCAACCGCGAGGGAAACACTCCCGAACGCCTCGCCGGTCAGCACTTCTCCGGCTCCAGGCAGTCCCGGGTTCCATATCCGCCGCGCATCATGGTGTATGCACGGCTCCGGCTTCGCGCGCAATCCGGCGCGCACCGTCGTTTGCCGGGAACTCCACAGCACTGCATCACGTTGGCCGGTTGGGATGAATGGGTAGCGGCAAGCGGGCCGCGGAGAGCCGATTGGCAGATTTTGTGCGCCTCTCGCTCTCGGATCGCATGGGGTACGTGTGACGAGACGTGTGGCCGTTCCGCCAATCGATGTACCGTCCTTCTGACAGGCTCTTCACAAACACCCTGTCTCCGGTCGCGTTCAGACAAACGCCACACACGAACAGATAGCGAGCATCCGGTCAAAACCCGACCGGCTCGCCTGCGGTGTCTGCATGGTGCAGTCACCCGAACGATCAAAACGACACCTGTCGTGTGCATGGAGCAATACCAATAATGACTTTCTTTTCCCTGACCAACGCCCTCATCGAGGGCCCGTGCCTCGCAACCGATCTCGCCAGCGGCGGCACTGCCGTCGCCGAGCGTCCGGATACCGATGCGCCCGAAACCGATACCGACGAAACGACCGTCAACGAGCACGCCCCCGAGACGGAGGAGACCGAGCCGGAGGATGAAGGCACCACCTTCGCCGACCTCGGCCTCGGCGAGGAACTGCTCGAAAGCATCCACGCCGTCGGATTCAAGAAGCCGACCTCGATCCAGGAGGCCACCATTCCGGTCCTCCTCAACGGTGAGGACGTTATCGCCCAGGCCCAGACGGGCTCCGGCAAGACGGCCGCCTTCGGCCTGCCGATCATCGAGACGATCGAAGCGCGCGACCGCCGCATTCAGGCGCTCGTGCTCTGTCCGACCCGCGAGCTCGCCATCCAGGTCTCCGAGGCTCTCGAGAACCTCGGACGCCACAAGCGCATCGAGACCCTCGCCATCTACGGCGGCCAGGCCTACGAGCGCCAGTTCCGCGGGCTCTCCCGCGGTGTCCATATCGTCGTCGGCACCCCCGGCCGCGTCATGGACCACATGCGTCGCGGCACTCTGAAGCTCGACGATCTCAAGTTCTTCGTCCTCGACGAGGCTGACGAGATGCTCGATATGGGCTTCGTCGACGATATCGAGACCATCCTGCAGGAGGTCCCGGAGGAGCGGCAGACCGCCCTCTTCTCGGCCACCATGCCGCCGCGCATTGCCGATCTCGCCAACACCTACATGCGCACCCCGCAGCGGATCTCCGTGCGTGGCAAGCAGATGACGGTCGCCGAGATCAACCAGAGCTCCTACGAGTTCCCGCGTGGCCGCAAGACCGAGGCGCTGACTCGCATCATCGAGGCAGAGAATCCGACCTCGGCCATCATCTTCTGCCGCACCAAGCGCGCGGTCGATGAGCTCGGCGAGAGCCTCGCGAGCCGTGGCTTCGCCGCCGAGACGATCCATGGCGATCTCTCCCAGGCCCAGCGCGATCGCGTCATGAATCGGTTCCGCACCGGCAAGGCGCAGATTCTGATCGCGACCGATGTCGCCGCCCGCGGTCTCGATATCCCCGATGTCTCCCACGTCATCAACTTTGATGCGCCGGACAGCACCGAGACCTACGTCCACCGCATCGGCCGCACCGGCCGCGCCGGACGTGGCGGCGAGGCGATCACCCTCGTCTCTCCGCGTGAGTTCCGCTGGCTGCGCCAGGTCGAACGTACCACCCGCGCCACCATCGAGGCAAAGCGTCTGCCCTCGCAGGAGGATGTCAACGTTCGCCGGCTTGGGATGATGACGAAGCTCGTCCATGACGCCGTCGAGGATGAGGGTGCCTATGAGGCCTACCTGAAGCCGATCGAGTCTCTCGCCGAGGATCTCGATCCGGTCAAGATGGCGGCGGCGCTGCTCAAGCTCTACGCTGACGAGACCGGTCGCGCCATCCTCGATACCAGACGCCACGACGAGCTCGCCAACTTCGGTGGCAAGATGGACCGGCGGGAGCGGGGCAACGATCGCGATCGTGGAGACTTCGGTTCGCGTCCGGAGCGCGCGCCGCGCGGTGGCGAGCCCGGCATGACCCGGCTCTTCATTAACATCGGTCACAACTTCCGGATTCGCCCGCAGGACTTCGTCGGCGCCATCGCCAACGAGGCGAACATCCCGGGTCGCGCCATCGGCGCCATCGATATCCACGACACATACTCGTTCGTGGACGTCCCGACCGAGATGCACGAGCGCGTCATCACCGCGATGAACGCCTCGGCCATCAAGGGCCGCCCGGTGAACGTCGAGATCGCGTCGGAGCCGTCTGGCGGGTTCAACCGTGGACCGCGTCCGGGCGGAGCACCGCGTGGCGATCGCGGTGGTTTCAACCGCGGCCCGCGCCGGGGCGGTTTCGACCGCGGACCGCGCCCCGATCGCGGTGGCTTCAACCGCGGCCCGCGTCGCGACCGCTACTAGGCCGAACATGCTTTGGTAGTGCCGGAGTGCCCGTCGCTACCGGGGAATCACGTCGGGGCAGAGGGCGGAAGGCTCTCTGCCCCATGCCGTGTCGCGGCATTTCTTGTAACAGGTGAGGTCCGCATGAAGCGCCCAACGCACATCATGCTCGGAGCGGCGGTGGCAATGCCCATCGCCGTTTCGCTCTCTCCGGGGCTCGCCCTCGGCGCCGTCTGGTTCGGCATGGCTGGCGGCGGCTTCCCTGACTGGCTGGACCTCCGGAGCGAGCTTCGCAGTCCGCTCCGGCTCCGCCATCGGGGGGCGTCCCACGGATTGCCGCTCGGCATCCTCCTCACGATTGGCGTCTGGATCGCCCTTCGCGCCGCCAGCGCAACGACGATCGATCTCGGATCGCTCGCGCTTCATGTTCCCGCCGATGCTATCCAGCCGTGGACCATCGCCTTCGGGCTCGGTTTCCTCTCCCACCTCCTCAGCGACGCCTGGACCGTCGCTGGCATCCGGCCGCTGTTGCCGATCGCCTCGTTCCGTTTCTGGATCGTACCGAAGGTGCTGCGTGGCCGCTCCAGCGGTCCCCTCGATTTCCTTGCGAGGTTCGTCGCGATGTGCGGCATCCTCGCCGGCGTCGTCGCGTACGCAATGGTGCATGTGTAGGGCAGATTCCGATGTCTGCCTCATCCGCCTAAAAAGGCGGTCAGCCCCTACAGGAACGCGTCTCGTTTTTCCTCAGTCCACTCCATCACCAACACCCCGATCGCGACGATGAGGATGCCGAACGCGAACCCGCCGACGACATCCGAGGGCCAGTGCGCTCCGACCCACACCCGGGCGAAGCCCACGAGGAGCATCAGCCCGACCAGTGCGATGACCGACGCGATTGCGAGCCGTCGGGAGGGAATGTGACGCCATGCCAGCACCGCCATCCCGAGGCAGAGGGTCGCCGCCGTCAGGCTGTGTCCGCTCGGGAAGCCGTATCCGTCGAACATCCCGTTGAGGGTGACGAGATCCTCGGTCGGACGTGGGCTCACGAAGACGCCCTTCAGGGGAATCGCTGCCAATCGAAGTATCAGCAGTGTGGTCAGATAAACGACGTCGGTCCGGGCCCGCAGGATCGCCGCAACGAGGATCGCGACGGCGATGGCGATCTCCGCCATCAACGTCGATCCGGCCCGGTTGCCGATCCTGACGAGGACCTCCACCAGCGGCCCGCTCGCGCGCTGGATCGTCGTCGCGATCCGGACATCGCCCGGTAGCACGCTGCTACCTGCCGCGAAGATACCGGTGACGAGCCCGATCAGCAGGGTGATCGTGGCGATCGCGAGACAGATCGAGGGGGAGGGGAGAGGACGTCGAGAGGCGCTCATCTATCTTTCCGGCATGTCGTGCGAATAGCCAACCAGCAGTGTACCCGGTGACATAAGCGAATATCCTGAATCTCTTGCGTGCTGTGCAGGCTGTCGATAGAATCGCTCCACGTTGATCGCCTGCCGTATCTCGGCAGATGGTGAAGAAAGGAAACGGCGTCGAGGCCCGATCGTCGACAGTCACGCTCAGTGAGAGGACTCTTTCGTGACACAGATACACCAGTCATCCGGACCCGTTCGTGATCTCTACACCGCATACAAGGCGGGGCACATCAATCGCCGTACCTTCGTCCAGCGTGCATCCATGCTCGGACTTGGGCTTTCCGCCGTCACGTTTCTTGCGAATACGCCCCATATCGCCGCGCAGGATGCCAGCCCGGCGGCATCACCCGATGCGTCAGGCAACCTTCGTCCGGATGCCGGGACGGAAAACCAGGAGCGTGGAGCCGGGGGCGAGCTGAATATCATCCAGTGGCAGGCCCCGACCGCATTGAGCCCCCACGCCGCAACCGGCGACAAGGATTCGCTTGGGGCGATGCTCGTGGTCGAGCCATTGATGACCTTTGCCTCGGATTCCTCGATACTTCCGGTTTTGCTGTCGGAGGTGCCGAGCGCTGAAAACGGTGGGGTGAGCGATGATCTCAAGGAGGTCACGCTGAAACTGCTGCCCGATGTGCTTTGGAGCGACGGCGAGCCCTTCACCGCCGATGACGTCGTGTTCACTATCGACTGGGTCAAGGATCCGGCGAACAATTCCACTAGCCAGGATAATTACGCCACGATCGACTCGGTGGAAGCGGTCGATCCCCTGACCGTGAAGGTGACCTACAAGGATCCGGATCCGCTCTGGTTCGCGCCATTCGTTGGCGTGCCTGCCGGCTGCGTGTACCCGAAGCACGTTTTTGAAGGATCGGACGATGCCGCCACGGCGTTTATGTCTGCGCCGATCGGTACCGGCCCGTACAAGCTCGACTCGTTCTCCCCGAACGACCAGGTGACCTACTCGGTCAACGAGCATTACCGCGAGCCGAACAAGCCATTCTTCTCGAAAGTACTGCTGAAGGGTGGTGGAGATGCCGCGGCGGCCGCGCGGGCGGTGCTCCAGACCGGCGAGTTCGACTATGCGTGGAACTTGCAGGTCGAACCCAATGTCCTGAGTGATATGGAGAAGGACGACGCACCGGGACAGGTCGTGCCGTTCCCCGGAACCGATATCGAGCGGTTCAACTTCCAGTTTGCCGACCCCAACAAGGAGGTCGACGGCCAGAAGGCGGAAATGAACACGCCGCATCCGTTCTTCTCGGACGACGCGGTGCGCGAGGCCGTCGCGACATCGATCGATCGCCAGAAGATCGCGGACGAGCTGTGGGGACTCGGACAGCAGCCGGCTGTGAACGTCGTCTATGGCGATCCCCGGGTTGAATCGCCGAACACTTCCTGGTCGTTCGATCTCGACAAGGCGGCCCAGATCCTTGAGGATGCCGGCTGGACGCTGAATGCCAACGGGGTTCGCGAGAAGGATGGCGTCGAGATCAAGATGGTCTACGCCACGACCGTGAACTCGGTGCGGCAGAAGACCCAGGCCGTGATCAAGCAGGATATGGAATCGATCGGGATGGTCGTCAATCTGGAGTCCCTGGATTCCGGAATCTTCTTCGACAGCTCCGTCGGTAACGATCAGAACGTCAAGCATTTCTATTGGGATGCCAATGAATACCGCGACGTTCCGAATTCCCCGCGGCCGCTTGGTTTCCTCAGGAACTGGTACACCGGCCCGGATGGCTCGAATATCGCCCAGAAGTCGAATGACTGGACCGGCTCCAACACGTGCCGCTGGCAAAATGCGGATTACGATGCGCTCTACGAACAGGCGCTCACGGAGTCCGATCCGGATGTCTTCGCCGACCTGTTCGTCCAGATGAACGACCTGGTCATCATGAATTACGCGACGGTACCGCTCGTCGTCGTGGGAACGCCACGCGGTGTCTCCAGGCGGTTGCGCCTGGACAACATCGCGTTGTCCCCGTTCTCGTATGACTACTGGAACATCGCGAACTGGAACCTGGCGGACGACGCGGAGTAGGCACGGTCCGCTGACTCTGGATGCATGAAGAGGACGGCTACGGTATGACCGTAGCCGTCCTCTTTCGTCTTTATCTGTGAGAAGGCGAACCCGGAGACATGTAACTCACGTCTTGCGCACCCGGGAGACCCCTCATAGAATCGCTCCACACCGTTGGGAACGACCGCATCCGGACTTTTTCCGTGCTGGCGTGCATGGGGCGGTGAGGACACCGGAGTCTGATGTTCGGATCCCGAAGCTTTTGAAAGGACGAACGTATGACGCACGTTGACCAGCCAACCGGACCCGTTCGTACGCTTTATGATGCCTACAAGGCCGGGCACATCAGCCGCCGCTCGTTTGTCCAGCGTGCGTCTGCGCTTGGAATCGGCGTTTCCGTCGTCTCCATGCTTGCCAACTCGGCGCACGCCTTCGCGCAGGACGCAACGCCGGATGCGTCTCCCGCTGCCGCTACGGGAGCGCGCCCGGATGCTGGTACCGAGGGACAGGAACGTGGCGCTGGCGGCGAGCTGCGCATCATCCAGTGGCAGGCACCGACCTCGCTGAGCCCCCACGCCGTAGGCGGTACGAAAGACTGGCTTGGATCCCTGCCGGTGGTCGAGCCGCTGATGCACTACGGTCAGCAGGCCGAGCTGATTCCCAATCTCGTCACCGAGGTCCCTTCGCTCGAAAATGGCGGGCTCGCCGAGGATCTGACGAGCGTGACCTTCCATCTTTTACCGGATGTCACCTGGAGCGATGGCGAGCCCCTTACGGCCGAGGATGTCGCCTTTACGATCGATTGGGTCCAGAACCCGGACAATGCCGCGGTCAGCCTCAGCGTCTACACGCCGATTACCGGCTCCGAGGTCATCGACGATCTGACGATCAAGGTGAATTTTGACGGACCGAATCCGTTCTGGGCGGATCCGTTCGCCGGCACATCTTCCGGGTTCGTCTATCCGAAACACGTGCTCGAATCCGGCAAGGACGCCAGCGATGCGTTCATGTCGAACCCGATCGGCACCGGTCCCTATGTCGTCAAGTCGTTTTCGCCGTCCGATTCGGTCGAATACGTGATGAACGAGAACTATCGCGAGCCGAACAAGCCGTATTTCAGCTCCATTTTGCTCAAGGGTGGTGGTGATGCTGCCGCCGCGGCGCGGGCGGTGTTGCAGACTGGTGAATTCGACTATGCCTGGAACCTGCAAGTCGAACCGGATGTGCTCAACGGTATTGCCGAAGGAAGCCAGGCTGGCGCCATCGTGACCTATCCCGGTGCGGGCGCGGAGAAGCTGAATATCAACTTCTCGGATCCGAATACCGAGGTCGATGGCCAGCGCTCGGAGATGAACACGCCGCATCCGATTTTGTCCGATATCAATGTTCGCAAGGCCATTGCAACCGGCATCGATCGTCAAACGATCGCGGACCAGTTCTACGGATTCGACCAGCAACCGACTCCGAACATCCTCAACGGCGCGCCGGAGATCGAATCGCCCAACACCACGTGGGAGTTCGATCCCGAGGTTGCGGCTGCCGCATTGGAAGAGAGTGGCTGGGTGCTGGATGGGAATATCCGAAAGAAGGACGGTATGGAGCTCGCGCTGACCTATGCGACCAGCGTGAACTCCGTTCGCCAGAAGACCCAGGCGCTCATCAAGTCCAATCTCGAGGAGATCGGGTTTTCGATCGCATTGGAATCGGTCGATGCCGGCGTTTTCTTCGATTCCGGTGCGGGAAACGAGCAAAACGCGACGCACTTCTACTCCGATCTCAGCGAGCAGCAGAACAACCCGAGCTCGCCCCGACCGATTGATTTCATGGGGCTCTGGTACGCAGGACCCGATCGGTCGAACATCGCCCAGAAGTCGAATGGCTGGTCCGGATCCAACTGGGCCCGGTATCAGAATGCGGACTATGATGCCGCCTACGAGCAGGCTCGCGTCGAGACGGATCCGGAGAAGCTGGTCGAGCTCTTCATCACGATGAACGACATTCTGATGAACGATTATGCCGTTGTGCCGCTGGTTCTCCGTGGCACGCCGGGCGCTCGCAGCATGCGTCTCCGCGAAGAGAATATCGCGCCGGCGCCGTTCTCCTACGATTACTGGAATATCGCGAACTGGAACCTGGCGGACGACGCCGAATAGTCCAGTGTCCCACGCGGGGGCGAGGAGCTGATACACGGGTGGGTGCGATGTAACCGCACCCACCCGTGTCACGTTTCGGCCGCAAGTATCCAGATCGGGATGCTGGATTTGCGCGCAATAATTCTCGATCCTCTTGCCGAAATCCAAAGCATCGCCTAGAATCCACATAGTCTTTAAACATCATATTTGCTGCCTGCACCCGTTCTGTGGAGCCGATCCGGTTCCGTCGTGTCTGGCGAAGGTGGCATTCCCGTATTCGTCTCCCGCGTTCTCGCGGGTGGAGCAGGAGAAACAGCGAATGTCGATGTCCTCTTCCTCTCTTGGTCGGCTGTACGAAGCGTTGAAGGCCGGCGATATCTCACGTCGGGATTTCCTGAAAAAGGCTGGGGCCACCAGTATTGGCACCGCCGGTGCGCTTTTTCTTGCCAATTCGGCAATGGTCGCGGCGGCAGGTGGTTCCCGCAATGGTTATGCGGTCTATCTGAATCAGGATGGCACGCCTGCTGCCAGCCCGGACGGCTCAGGACCCGCGGATCTCGATGATGGCACCGAAGGGCAGACCCGTGGTGAGGGTGGCGATCTGAAGCTGCTTCAGTGGCAGGCGCCGACCATGGCCGCGATGCATTCCGGCACGGGCACGAAGGACCGCCTGGCGGCATCCCTCGTGTCGGAACCACTACTGGACTATCATCCGGCAGGTGCCATCATTCCGAAACTGGCAGCCGAGGTCCCTTCGGTTGAGGGGGGAACGTTGGCGGAAGACCTGTCGACGGTCACCTTCAAACTCCGGGAGGGAGTCCTGTGGAGCGATGGTGAGCCGTTCACGGCCAACGATGTCGTCTTCACCTGGCAGTGGGTGACGAATCCGTCGAACGCGTCGACCAACGCCGAAGTCTGGAATGTCATCGGCAACGTCGAGGCGGTCGACGACCTGACCGCGAAGGTGACGTTCGCCCAGCCTTCGGCGGCGTGGTTCGAACCGTTCACGACCCACACGTTCGGTGCGATCTACCCGGCTCACGTCTTCAACAATGACGTCGACAACAAGAACGATGATTTCTGGCTCAATCCGATTGGGACCGGGCCGTTCGTGATCACCGATTTCGCGCCGGAAGACCACGTCAACTACGTTGCCAATGAGAACTATCGCGAGCCGAACAAGCCGTATTTCGCAACGGTCACGCTCAAGGGTGGCGGTGACGCGGCGGCGGCGGCACGCTCCGTCTGCCAGACCGGCGAGTATCACTATGCCTGGAATCTCCAGGTCGAGCCGGACGTCCTCCAGAAGATCGAGGATGATGGCGAGCACGGCAAGATCAAGGTCGCTCAGGGGACGTCGCTGGAGCGGATTCATTTCAACTTCTCCGACCCGAACACGGAAGTGGATGGTCAGCGCTCGGAGATGAACACGCCGCATCCGTTCCTCACCGATCCCGTGGTGCGCGAGGCGATGGACCTGGCCACCGACCGCGAGCGGGTCGCCACGGAGTTCTATGGCGCGGGCCAGCCGGCAACGGCCAATATCCTGACGGGGTATGAGCCGTTCGAATCGCCGAACACCAGTTGGAAGTTCAATCTCGAGAAGGCGGCGCAGGTCCTCGAGGATGGCGGCTGGACGCTCAATGACAAGGGTGTCCGCGAGAAGGATGGCATCGAGCTGAAGGTGGTCTACGCGACCAGCGTGAACTCCGCTCGCCAGAAGACCCAGGCTGTGGTCAAGGATGCCTTCGAGAAGATCGGTATCAAGACGCAGCTCGAATCGGTCGATGCCGGCATCTACTTCGATAGCGGTGCCGGAAATGACCAGAACATCTCCCACTTCTACTGGGACATGGACATGTTCACCAATAATCCATCGTCCCCGGTGCCGGTGACGTTCCTGGTGTCGTGGTTCGGAGGGGAGAACGGATCGAACGTCGCCCAGAAGTCGAACAGCTGGCAGGGTCAGAACTACCAGCGCTGGATCAATGAGGAGTTTGACGACAAGTTCCGGCAGCTGCAGGGCGCGACTGATCTGGATGAAGCCTCGAAGCTGCTGATCGAACTCAACGACATTGTCATCAACGACCGGGCAGTGATTCCTTTGGTCAACCGTTCGATCGACACATTCGCGTATTCGGTCCTGTTGCGCGAAGAGAATCTTGGGCTTGGTCCATTCCACGAAATCAACTACTGGAATATCGCCAACTGGAACTTCGCTGACGGCGCTGAATCGTAGGGCTGGCGAGGCCGATCCGTCACGAGTTTGGGGAAGGGACAATGACGAGGGTGATGCCGGGTCTCCGGCATCACCCTCGTCTCGTTAAGCGCCTGGTCTCGGCAATACGATGTGTTGGGCGGTACGATGGTGTGTATACAATCCTGATCCTGCCTGTCCTGTTACAGTGAGGAACCCGAGACCATGAGCACACCGAAGCAAACCGCCGTCATCACCAAAACCACGGCCAGTACCTGGGCCGCGCATCGCCCGGTCCCGGTCGGGAATATCCGGCTTCGGGATGCCATGCTCGCCCCGAGGATGCGGACCAACCTGCGGGAGACGTTGCCGGGACAGTTTCGATTCCTGGACGAAACCGGGCGCCTGCGGAACTTCCTGCGGGCAGCTGGCAAGGATAAGACCGATTTCGAGGGACGCTACTACAACGATTCCGACGTCTACAAGTGGGTCGAGGCCGCATCCTGGGCGCTCGCCAGTCAGCCGGAGGATGCGGCAACGGACCTGCGGGAGATGCTGGATACCGTGGTTCAGTTCATCGTCGATGCCCAGCGCGAGGATGGATATCTGAATACCTGGTTCGCCAACGAGCGGGCCGGTGAGCGATGGACGAACCTCGCGGACAAGCACGAGTTGTACTGCGCCGGACACCTGATCCAGGCCGCGATCGCGCACGTTCGGGCGCTCGGTTCGGTCAAGTTGCTCGATGTCGCGATTCGTTTGGCCGATCACATCGTGGAGACGTTCGGACCGGCCAGCGAAGGGAAGCGTGAGGAGACCGACGGTCATCCCGAGATCGAGATGGCGCTGGTCGAGCTTTACCGGGAGACCGGAGACCTCCGATACCTCAATCAGGCGCGGTTCTTCATCGATATCCGGGGACGCGGCACCGCTGGTGGGGACGACTACCGGCAGGATACGACGCCGATCCGGCAGCAGCGCGAGATGGTCGGTCACGCGGTTCGCGCGGTCTATCTCAACGCGGGTGTCGCCGATCTCGTTGCCGAAGTGAACGATCCCGAATTGCGAACCGCGCTCGAGGCGATGCTCGACAGCATGTTGTCGAAGCGCTCGTACATCACCGGGGGCATCGGTTCCCGGTATGAGGGCGAGGCGTTCGGGCTGGATTACGAGCTGCCGAACAACCGTGCCTACGCGGAGACATGCGCCGCAATCGGCGTCGTGATGTGGGTTTGGCGGATGCTGCTGCTCGACGCAGCCGACGACTCCCGATTGCCGGACGTGTTGGAGCGTACGCTCTACAACGCGGTCCTGCCGGGAATCTCGCTCGACGGGAACCTCTACTTTTACCAGAATCCCCTGCGGGACGAGGATGGGTCGCACCGTCGCCAGCCGTGGTTCGGGTGTGCCTGCTGTCCCCCGAACATCGCCCGGCTCATCGCGCAGCTTCCCGGATATTTCGCGACGACGAGCACGCGTCGTTTTGGCGAATCGGATTCGCGACACGATATCGTCTGGCTGCATCTGTACGCCGAGGGCGACTACCAGATTCCGCTGCCGGATGGCGGCATCGTTTCGCTGACGATGACGACCCGGTATCCGTGGGACGGCGAGATCGCGGTGGAGATCACGGGTCTGAAGGACGCCGGCGACTTCACGCTGCAGATGCGCGTGCCCGACTGGGCCTCCGGCACCAGTGGCATGCTGAACGATGACCGGTTGCCGGAAGCGGAAACGACACCGGGACAGTATCTGACGATTCGCCGGCTGTGGCAGGTGGGAGATGTCGTGCGGCTCTCGATTCCGATGCCGGTGCGTCGCATCGTCAGTCATCCCCGGGTGGCGAACAACACCGGCCGCGTGGCGTTGATGCGCGGTCCGCTCGTCTATTGCGTGGAGGATGCCGACAACCCGATCGGCGACGTGCGGGACATTGTGCTGACGGACGATACCCGGATCACCGCTGCCCAGCGTCCGGAGTTGCTGGGCGACGTGGTCGTGCTCTCGGCGCACGCGGAACTGGAATCCCCGGCGCCGGGGTGGGACGGGGCGCTTTACCGCAACCTGTCGTCGGTCGAACGTGACCGGCAGGGGAGGTCTGAGGTCCAGCTGACGGCGATCCCGTACATGGTCTGGGCGAACCGGGGTGCGGGGCCGATGACGGTGTGGCTGCGCCGGTCGTGAGGTGAGTTTGATGCGTATTGATATCCGCGTAAAGTTGACTTTAGAAAGAATTCCTGTATGATATAAGAACTAATGTTCTCTTATTGGTCGTCATGAGGTGCGCAATGGAGCAGTCATCGTTCTTTGCTGAGCAAAAGCCTGGATCGGCGGTGAAAACTGACATTGTTACAAAGTATTTTCAAGCATGGGCGTCTATTCTCGCTTCCAGAAGCTCGGTACCAGCAATTGCGTATGTTGATTTATTTGCTGGTTCCGGAGTCTACGAGAATGGAGTGGAGTCTACTCCGATTCTTATACTCAAGTTGGCTCTGGGAAATAAGAAATTTCATAATAAAATCGTCACTGTGTTTAATGACGTAAATTCCGAATATGTGACTTCCTTACAGGATCGTGTTTCCGAGATCGAGGGGCTCGATAGACTTCGACATCCTCCATTGATTCTGAATGAAAAGGTGGAAGGAAGGCTATCTCATACCGTTCAGCTTCGGTCGAGCTTTCCAACATTTTCTTTTATTGATCCATTCGGATATTTGGGAGTTACACAATCGTTGATCGAGGACGCTATGAGCGCTTGGGGAAGTGAATGTGTATTGTTCTTTAACTACAACAGAATAAATTCTGCCATTAACAATGAAACTGTGAAACAGCACGTCGATGCGCTGTTTACCCGAGAAATTGCTAATGAACTACGGCGATTGAAGACAACCAATACTTCGCCAGCACGACGTGAAGACGCTATTCTTAAAGGTCTTTCTAAGAGTTTGAATCCTGACGGAGATAGGTACGTGCTCTTTTTTCGGTTTCGAGCACGAGATAAAGACAGGACATCTCATTACATTGTCCATCTGACCAAACATCAGCGTGGATATTTTATCATGCGTGATGTAATGGCAGGAGCCAGCGCTGTGAGAGGTGGTATCCCTTTATTTGAGTGGTCTCCGGAGGAAGCAGAACAGCTACCTCTGTCTCTTGAAATCCCGGGATCTCCAAGTATTCCGGAATTGAAGGCAAGAATCCTGTTGAAGATGAGGGGAAAAACCATTGAAGCTAAGAGATGCTATGAAGAGGTTACTTTGCTTACGTCCTATCTTCGTAAGCATTTTGTGCAGGCAGTCAATGAGCTTGAGCTTGAGCGTCAGGTCATAATCGATAAGCCTAGAACGCAACGTCAGCGACGTGATGGTCGATTAACCTTAGGAGATACCGTCAAGTTGACGTTTCCTTGGGAACATTAGGAGGGCAGTATGTCCTACCAGTCATCTATTGAATGGACCGACACCACTTGGAACCCAGTTACTGGTTGTACCCAAGTTTCGGCAGGCTGCGATCATTGTTACGCTAAGGTGTTTGCGGAACGCTTCCGCGGTGTGCCGAATCACCCATATGAACAAGGCTTTGATCTAAAGCTATGGCCAGAACGATTGGACTTGCCGCTACGCTGGAAGAAGCCGCGTCGGATCTTCGTGAATTCGATGTCTGATTTATTCCACAAAGATATTCCGGACGAGTTTGTTGAGCGCGTTTTCGACACGATGAACAAGGCAGATTGGCATATTTATCAGGTGCTTACCAAACGCCCGCAACGTCTTGCCAGAATGGGACAGTATCTTGACTGGGGGGAGCATATATGGGCCGGGGTGTCGATAGAGTCGAATGAGGTCGCTTGGCGAGCCGACTTCTTACGAAGAGTTCCCTCGTCGGTACGTTTCATCAGTGCTGAACCTTTAATCGGATCTGTAGATCAATTGGATTTGACCGATATAGATTGGTTGATCACTGGAGGTGAGAGTGGCTATGGAAATCGCCCGTGTGATCCCGATTGGGTTCGCGAGGTAAGAGATCGTTGTATTGATTTGGACATTGCGTTCTTCCATAAGCAATGGGGGGGGAGAACGTCGAAGGCCGGTGGCCGCGAACTCGATGGCCGTACATGGGATGAGATGCCAACACCTTGCTTGGATCGGGTTCGGTCGCGTCTCGCATTGAGAAGCGGGAAATCCGCCACGGTGGCCTGAAACCGGCGATGAACCGCATGATTGCGGGAGGGATCGCCATGGAGCGGACGCCGGTCGATTCGTCGTTGATCGAATCCGTCGCGTATGACGCGGAGCGCATGATCCTCGATCTGTGGTTCACGACAGGTACGCATTACCGATATTTCGATGTCGAGCCCGAGGTTGTCGAGGAGTTGATGCGCGCGCCGTCGAAGGGCCGGTATTTCAACGATGAAATCCGGGATGCGTATATCTATCGCCAGGTGTTGTAACGGCGACGGATCATGTGTCGAGGAGCGTCACGTCGCACGTGATGTTGCCGTCGGCATCGGGTGTGATCCGGATGAAGTTGCCCTCACGTCCTTCGACCCATTCGGTCGTGAGACGGTGTCCGGTCGCGGTATCGCTGCAGGCGACGCGTGGCTCGGTATCCGTGCGGAGCATCAGGTCGATGTCGCCGCCTCCCAGGAGCGCCCGATCCCAGCTCACCCAGCCTTCATCGTTGGTCGCCAGCCACGGCTGACCCTTCGCGGTAACCTCGCCGGTGGAGGCCTGGACCAGTGCACTGGCGGGTTCGCGATCGCAGCCGGGCCGGTTCGAGCCGCCCTCGCAATTCGCCACATTCACGGCGATCGTCGTCCGCCGTTCGGACGATCCGGGTGTGGCGTCATGGTCGGTGAAAAGGGGAATGCCGATCCCCGTGAACTCGCTGAAATGGACCGTCTGGTTGACGACGTGGTGGGGCGAGAGCCCGACGGGCACGGTCGACATATGGAGCGCGACATCCAGCTTCCGGTCCGGATCGCTCGGTGCGCTGACCTTGCACAGACCATTCGCATCCGTCGTGCAACGGGCGAAGAAGTCGATGTCGAGATTGGAAACGGTCACCGCAACGCCTTTGACCGGGGTGCAGTGATATTGGGCCATGACTTCTTCCGGCGAGAATCGTCCCCCGCCCGGTTGGATCTTGTTACCGGGATCGTCGTCACAGGCCGCCACGATGATCGGCAGATCCAGCATGTGAACGTCATCGCCCGATTGTGCGGTGGCCGTTCCCGCAAGGCCGAGCAGGAGCATGAGTACAGTGGTCATGACGGTGACGATGCCTGAGCCGGTCGATCGCATGGGACGCCTCCGAGGTGTACGTACTATTCACTATTCTCACTATAGCGGTATCTGGCGGTAAATGCCCTGGATTTTGCTCACGTGAGGGATTCCATTTCTTCCTTTCAGGCGTAGACTGGATTTGTGGGGGCAGAAAGAGGGCGACTTTATTGTGGTGATGGCGCGCAATGTGCATGGGACTCGCCACGAACGCCATCGTTGACCCGCCTCCAGGGGGCTGAATCGTTCTAAAGGGACGCGGTGGCTACATCGCGCTCGATGGCCATTCGAAAACGAGGAGTTTACCCATGACGGACTTCGAAGGAACCCTCTCCCGTCGTTCATTCGCCAAGATGTCGTTGGCGGCATCGGTCGCCCTGACGTCTGGCGCGACGATGCTGCAGCGGGCGTTGGCGCAGGAAGCCACACCGATCGGTCAGGAGTCGACCCCGGCTCCCGAAACCGGTGCGGGGCTGCCGCCGCTGCCCGAGGGCGCGACGCTGTACGCACAAGGACTCTGGAACCCGCGTTTTCTCGAATTTGGAGATGATGGAACCCTGTATATCACCGAGAACGGAATCGGCGGTGATGAGGTGGTAGCGCCAGCGGGTAATGGCGAGAACGAAGGCTCGGCCACGCCGGGCGCGACACCGGTGACGGCCGCCACACCCGCACCGGATGAGGCCGCGGGTGCTACCTCGACGCGAGGCTACACCGGACAGCTCTCGAAGGTTGCGCCGGATGGCACCCAGAGCGTCATTGTGGGCGGTCTGATCTCCTATTCCGACGGTGTCGGGCCGGTTGGACTCGCACTCGGTTCCGGGGTTGCCTACTTCTCGATCGGCGGTGCCGCGGTCGGCGCGGGCTTAACCCCCGATCCCGAGGAGAATACCGTCAACACGGTTGACGTGACCACGGGCGAGATCACCCAGACCGTGGATCTCGGGCAATACGAGGTCGATAACAATCCGGACGGCACGGACGTCAATCCGAACCTGTATATGATCGCCCGCAATACGGACGGCACGCTGCTGGTGGCCGATGCCGGTGGTAACACTATCTACTCGGTCGATCCTGAAACCGGTACATTCTCGCTGGTCGGTGTCGTGCCTGATCTGATGGCATTGGCCGGTGTGGCACCGACGGCAGATCAAGGGTCGGGACAGCCGGTTCCGACATCGGTGACGGTCGGCGGTGATGGCACGATATACGTCGGACTGCTGCGAGAGAACTGGCCAGCGGAGGCGCCGTCGATCCTGACGATGAGCAGCGATGGTACCTTCACGCCGTTCCCGACGAGCGAGCCGCTTCAGTTCACCGTTTCGCTGGTTGCGGGACCGGACGGGAACCTGTACGCCAGCGAGCTCTTCGGCACGATGACGGCGCAAGGACCGGGTCCGGGACGGGTGCTGCAGATCACCCCGGACGGAACGGTCACACCGGTAGTCGAGGGCGTCATGATGCCGCATGGTGTGACCTTCGACGCCGACGGCAACCTGTATGTTGCGATTAACACGTTGATGTCCGGTCCCGACATGCCGGCCGGACAGGTCATCCGCATGGATGGCGTCGCTTCCGGCGCCTAAAGCAGGCTGCAGGAAGAGTGACAGGGCTATCTCTTCATCGACGTCCTCCGGGCGCCGATCCATTCGCTTCGCTCAGGACGCGAAGGGGGCCGCTTTCTCTTTTCGGCTGGCGGCCTCACCCCACCAGCCTGCGGCCATTCGTCCCCTCCATCAAGGTGGGCTTCAATCTTGCAACCGGGCAGGTCTCCACGCCTCAATCCTCCGTCATCCCGAGCCGGAGCCGCGAGCGGAGCGAGTGACGACGTGTCGAGGGATCTTGGCTCTTGGCTACCACAGCGGTTCGCGGGAGCAAAGATCCCTCGACACCGCTCGATCGCGAGACGATCTCACGGGCTCGGGATGACGAGACGCTGGGGAAGGTGCCGGACGGTTGGTGTGGTCGTCATCCCTCCGTGCAATGCACCTGGTCCGTGCCAATCTCCCTGCAATTCGCTGTAGGGCTCATTGCGGAAAGAGTGATTACAGTAAGGGCGGACTCGAGAGTCCGCCCTTATTGTCGTCGACGGGCAGACAGCATCCGTCCGGTGTGGTGAGCCTCGCCCAACATTTCTGCAACCCACTCTATGGCACGACGATCTCATCATGGACATCGATCGTGCTGAGGGTGGTTTCCGTATTGCCGCTTACGGAGGAGATGGTGAGATGGAAGGTGTATGTCCCGCTCTCCCAGCCATCAACCGGGATATACCGCTGGCTTATCACCGTTTCCCCCTGGGGCAGAGCCTGATTTCGGGCCAGCGGGTAGCTTTCGACATCCTTGCCATTCAGGCGGACGTCAAGTGATACATTCGCCGTCGGAATGACCGATCCGTTGTTCGTGATCGTTGCGGTAATAGCCGCGTACTGGATGGGATCTCCGTTCGGGGAGACAGAAACAGATCGAACTTCAAAGATCGATGTTTCTGCCACATCGGGGCCGGCAAGCGTTACCGGTTTGTCCACGATCGATGCGGCTGCACCCGTCGCGTCGTCCGTCAGATCAAGCGACACGAGATAGTCGCCGAGAGCGAGCTGGTCGGGGATCATGACGCTGATACTGGTGGTGTTCCCACCGTACACCGACCCCATTTTTACATCCGTCGTGGACACGACGTGCCCCTCGGGGGTCGTGAGTACGAGTTTTCCTGCCGGACGAACACGCGCCGTGCCGGTGTTCGTGATCGGAATATCGAGCGATTTGCGCTCCGCAACGTCGGATATTTCCGGCGTGCCCAGCTCGATCCCCGATGTCATCTCGCCGGGAACCATGATCTCCACGGAAACGGCGTTGCGCACGATCTGCTGGAATGTCGTCGTGCCGGGAATCTTCACGGGCTCGACCGTCTGGACGACGAGGCCGGCGACGTATTCCCCCGGCGTGGTATCGGGGGGAACGGTGACGGTGAACTCGATCTGGCGAATCTCACCGGCTGCCAGCTCGAACGTCTCTGCGGGAAACCCGATCCAGTTCGTCGCGCCCGTTGGCTCTTCGTCGTCCGTCCCCGCGGAAAACCCGCCGTTCACGGGGTTAGATGCGTTCACCACAGAGGTGCGCAGGTTATAGGGCACACCGGATGCATTGAGGACACTTGCCGTGAGGTGCGCCGAAGTCCCCGGTTCGAGAGTGAGATCGAACCAGCCGTTCTCGTAGTCTCCGACGGGAGAGATGCTGAATCTGGGAGTTTCGAGCGACGGCGTGGATGGCGCCGTCTGGGCAGCGGAGGCCGTGGGGATTCCGACTTCGCTGGAGATCAGAAACAGCACCGCCACGGCTATTTTCCCCAGTATCGTTCGCATCAAACATCTCCGGACCTGAATGTCTTCGGGAGGTCATGGTCATGCCGGGTGGTCCGGAACGTTTCTGGATCACCCGGTCTGTCACTCGCGTCGATCAGATAGCACCACGTATCACCAGCGATCCAGATGGTGATCGCTACAGTGCATTGCAGGAAGGCTGACATGGTCGCCTGTTGATCGACATCCTTTCGGATGCCGATAGGGCGGCGAGCCTGCGGCCAGCCGCCCCTCCGTGCGATCGGCTTCGATCGTGTCAACTATCCTGCAATTCGCTCTAGTTGGAGGACGTCTCACTGGTCACCGAGATCGTTCCGGTATAGGTGAGTGGATCCAGCGTGTTGTTGAGGACGGTATTTGTCAGGACCGCGAAAGAGGCGCTCTTACCCGGTGCAAGTTGCAGATCGGTTCCGTCGTTTCCGAAGTCATCCAGGATCCTGATTGGGATCGTGTTTTCCGTCTCTGAATTCGTCATGTCTGAGGCAATAAGTGATACATCGCACTTCGTGACTGATTGATGTACTGACCCGTCGATGGCTTGCACCGTGATCGTGGGGTTTTTGATTGGCCCTTCTACCATAAGATATTGGTTGATGTCGGCGTGATATTGCCATACACCAAAGTCGATATCTCCGGTAGTAATGCTTGCCGTACAGGGAATCTCGATTAACTGGATTGTCGTGTTGACCGAGGTATCGGCCAGCACGCCGGTTGTCATACTCAGCGCAAGCGCGGTTGCCGCAGCGAAACTGGTTATCCTGGATTTGAGTGTCATGATCATACCTTTCTTGGTCGGGATATTGAGCCTGGAACGTCTGCTACAGGACCGAGACGTCACGTTCGCGCTAGTTGGAGGCTGTCACGCTGGTGATGGTTACCGTGCCGGTGTAGGTGAGTGGGTCAAATTCGTCGTCACTGGGTTCGGAATCAATCCCGACTCCCACGGTTTTGCTCTCACCTGTTACCACCGTCAGGTCCAGGGGATTGCCGCCACCACCGCTGGTGGGCCCGTAGTGCCATAGCGTGGTTCTCATCCCCTCAGTTCCCGTACCTGTATTGCCGTCATTCACGAGATTGGATGCGGTCATGGTTACCAGACAACTCACGGATGGATCGTCTATGGCGCCGCCGCTCGCAGTCACGGTGAATTCGGAATCCTGACCCGTATTCTCCATCCGTTTATAGGTGCCGCTCGATGGGTCAAAAAGCCATATTCCAAGATCGATCTGCGCGTCAGAGAGACTCGCGGAACAGTTGGCTTTGACCAGCGTGACCGTTGTCGTGACCGACTCGCCTGCCAACACCCCGGTTGTCAGGCTGAGCGCCAGAGCCGCGGCGACAGTGAAGCTGGTGATGGTGGGCTTGATCTTCATCACTCTGTCTTTCTTCGAACCCGATATAGCATCGGGCTAGTTGGAGGCGTTCGTGCTGGTGACCGTTATGGTTCCGGTGTACGTCAATGGGTCGAAATTCTGAAGGGTAATCAGCCCCTCGACTTCCACCTCAACAGTTTTCGTGGTATCGATCCCCATAATCAAAGGGATGACAGACCTTCCCTCGCCACGAGGCCCGGGGAATGGACTTGTTTCATACATCACCACCGGGAGACCATCGCCCTCGCCCGTGTTCTCGGGATTGCTGAGTTTGGATGCCGTCACTTCGACGGTACAGGTACTCTCCGGATTGCTTAAAGAGCCAATGCTCGTGGTCACAGTAAATTCACTGTGCTGCTCTGTCGTGGGCCGGTAGGTTCCAGAACCTGAATCGTAAAGCCATGTGCCAAAGTCAATCTGTGCGTCTGAAAGACTCGCGGAACAGTTTGCCCTGACGAGTGTGATCGTGGTGGTGATTGCGTCCCCGGCCGAGGCTCCGGTCGTCATGATCAACAAAAGGACGACGGCTGCGCCGAGGCTGAAAAGTCTGGATCCAGGTTTTATCATCCCTTCTCCTGTCTACTGGTTTCTGCGTCATTCATCGGGCATTACACTCTTCCTGGTTTTGGCGCGTTCATTGCTGGATCGCACGATCCCCCTTTCCACCTCTCCCCAAATCAGCGCCTGCACCTCGCCGGGTTGCGAGTGGAGACGCTCACGGTCATTGGTGTATCCGGAACACTCACGGTGAGGCGCTGTTCGTGGAGACCTCGATTGTCATGGTGTAGGTTCCCGGGGGCATGCTGTTGTCAGGCGTCAGGCTGAAGACGACGTCGACCTGTCCGGTGCCGGTGAAATCGCGGGACACCGTTGCCACGGTGACTGGCTGCCCGGCGGCAGGGATACCGCTCTCGGCAACAACGCTGATCCCCTCGCCAGAGGTCATCGCGGTCGTGACGAGGGGTGTGAGCCCTTCTTCTAAACCCGTGACATTCATCTGGACATCGTACGCACCAAGATCTCCGCACCCGTCTCGCGAGATCGTGATGGGCATGACCGCCGTCGTCGTGCCCCAGGATGTGCCATCCCGCTTCAGGACGCCGAAATCAGGGGAGCCGAGACTGACCGTCGGAGCCACAGGCACCTTCGTCGGAAGCTCCACGAGGATGGTGGTTTCAGAGGCCGCCGCAGGGGCGTTGGCATACTCGTAATGTGCTGCAATCCGCGCGGTGTGCTGCAGGGTGACATCGGCGCACGCGTCGGTGACATCCGACACCATAGTGAAGCTGCCGGTGAGCGCGCCGTCCGGCAGGATCAACCTGAGATCGACGGGGACATCCGGGGGGATTGCCGTGCCATTCGCCGCAACTGTCCAGCTTTCAGCCCCAACGATGGACAATGAGCCACTGACAACATCGGCACGGTCGGGATCGACCGTGCACGTTATCGCGCCGATCCCTGCCGGATCACAGACGATCGTTGGGCTCGCCGGAGTCGTTTCGACGGTGATCTTCGTGATGTTATGCACCACGATACCCGTCTCCGCCCCGGATTCAGTGCCTACCTCGCTCCAGAGTTGGAGAAAGACGGCATGCGAGACGTTGACGAATTCGGGTGCGGTGACGGTGAAGTCCATCGAAAACGACGTGCCGGGTTGTGCCGCGTATTCGTCCTGTACCGTCGTTGTGTCCAGCGTCCAGCCTTCGACGATATTCCCGGTGTCGTCTGTCAGCGCGGCATGCACAACCGTTCTCTGGCGCGGAGTCGTCACGAAATACGTCAGGGTGATGTCGGTTGAGTCACCGGGGGCGACGACCGGGCTCGCTTCGCTGGAAAGCTGCACTGAATCGGTGTTCGTCCAGTCCTCGGGGCGGGCATCGGTGGGGGGCTCGGGTGTTGCCGATGACTGCGCGGTGACGGTGAGGGGAGTGGTTAGGGATAAGGTGAATACAAGGGCGATGACAACCCTTCGCAGCCATATCGCAAATCCCGGTGCGACGATGATTCCTGACATGAATCGAGAGGCCTGACTGACGATGTCACTGGTCGATGGAGAGAACTTGAGACAGGACGTGCTGTCGACGAGATCGAGGTAGCGATTTGCAAGAGACGGTATCTCGCTTCGGTTCGCACCTCGGGAATGTGGATGGTCTTTGGATGGGCTGTTTCTCGTCCTCTTGTTTACAGAATGGGGCAGGGATACCCGATTTGTCAATAGACGTTTGATGATTGCCCGTCAATATACGATTTATGAAATCAGGTATGAAGAGGATCGGGTAACGACGATGGATGACAGCACTGATCACGTTTCAGATATCGCAGCGGGCGGCACTCCGGGTAGCATTGTTGGAGGAGTGATCGTGCATTTGGCTGGGGTCATCCCAGCCAATCCCGGGGATGAGCAGGCGGGGAAACACATGGCATCAGGACGAACCCTTGCCTGTTGACTGGCTGATTGCGGGGTGGGGTCAGATGAGTCGCATGCGGGGAATACGGAACGCGAACGGGCAGGAGAATGCCCCGGTCACTGGCCGGGGCATTCGTTTGTGGACGACCGGTGGGGAAAGGGGTGTTAGGGGACGACGATCTTCGCGTCAAGATCCTGGTCCAGCAGGGTGGTCGCCTGCCCTCCATTCGGGTCGACTGCACGGACGACGATCTTGAATGTGTAGGTGCCGCTTTCCCACGTCTTCGCGGGGATATACCTGGCGGAGAAGGAGTTGTCGCCGTTCAGGAGCACCTGATTCGTCGCCAGCGGGAAATCCTCCAGCGGTTTGCCGTTGCGTATCACCTGGAGCGTGACATCGCTCGCGGGAATCTTGGGTCCCCCGTTCTTGAGCGATACGTCAACGTTTGCGAAGGCGATCTCCTTCGCATTCGGCGCCACCGTCGCCGTCACGACGGAGATCCCCCTCGGGTTCGAGGCCGAAGGGATCGTGATTTTGGCGTTCTCGATCGAATTCGTCGCGCTGGAATCGACGTCGGTCAGGGAAAGGTCGAGGACGTAGTCGCCGGGTGTCATCTGGTCTGGTAAAGGAAGTTCGATGTCCGTCGTATTGCCGGCATAGACGGACTCCATCGCGATCGGTGCGGACATGATGACATCGCCGTGGGCGTTCTTGAGGGTGAGCTTGCCGGCGGGGCGCACGAGGTAGTTGCCGGTGTTCGTGACCGGCACCGAGATCGAGGTCAGGAGGTTATTGACCGACACCAGCGGGTCGCCCAGCTCGAATGTCGTGACCTTGTCGCCGGGCACCAGAATGCCGACCGATATGGAATAGGCGAGCTTGAAGTCGAGCGATGACGAGCCGCTCAGCGAGATGGCGTCAGGTGTCTCCACGGTGATCGCCGAGATGTACTGACCCGGCTTGGCATCCTTGGGCACCGTCACGCTGAAGGAAATCTCCTGTTGACCACCCGGCGCCAGATCCACCGTTGTGGCGGGGAAATCGATCCAGTTGGTCGCTCCTGTGGGGTCTTCATCCGGTGATGCGGCAGCGAATCCTCCGTTGACCATATTCACCGCGTTTGCCTTGAACGCATTGAGGCTTAATTCCGTCGAGCTCAGGTTAATCACATTGACCGCGAGAGAGATCGATTCCCCTGGCGCCACCTGCAGGTCGTCGAAGTATCCCTCCGGATAATCCCCGACAGGAACCAGCGCGAATTTCGGCGATGTCTGCTCTGCTCCCGGGGTTGCAGTCGCGTTCGCCGCAGCGGGGCTTTCCTGCGCCCAGGCTCCGGGGGCGGCGCCCAGGATGAGGGACAGTTGGCACGCGATCAACAACACGATGATGCGAAGGCGATGTTTCACGGGAGAACTCCTGTGGATAGACGGGACCGATCCGGGGGCCAGGATCACTCGAGCCCGGGACGGGGAAGGGGATGAGCCGAGACCGGCCCATCCCCACCCGAATGCATACGCGTTAGCGGCCCCGTCCGAGCTGGAAGTTGATTTCTCCGCCATAGTGACCTGCGTCGAGGTTGGCGTTGGAGGTGTTCAGTCCAACAGCCAGATCCACATCGCCGCTTCCGCCATCGTAGACGTTGGTCGGCCGCCACCGGTTGAGCTCGGTGCCGTCGATCGTCACGCCAATGTGGTCGCCGCGATCGTTCTGACGTTCGGTCGTTACCTGAGCTTCCTGAACCTCACCCTGGTAGTAGAGGCCGGCGCTCGTCGCATTGATGCTGCAATTTTCGCCGGTCTGGGCGTCCATGACAGACAATGTGAGCGTTTGCGCCTCGGGTGCAACCCACTCGACGCCATCCCAGGTGAGATCGCCGAAGTCGAGATCGGTCGCGCTCAGATCGAAGGAGCAAACGCCTTCGACGAGGTTGACGGCCACGCCGACGGTCTGCGACTCCTCATCGCCCTGATCGTTGCCATCGTTCTGGGCCATCACGCCAGACGTCATGCCGAGAGCGAGGATCGAAGCGGTGCCGATACCGAGAAGCCTGGATTTCAGGTTCATGGCCTGTTTCTCCCGAACCACAGATGTGGTTCAATTCAGGTGTGATGCCGTGGAACTGTTCGGGTTAACGGCATCACGTCATTCGGTTGGGCGGCTCCACTGCGGGGCCGCCTGACCACCCGCCCGGGTGGTCTCTCCGCGTGTACTCGTCTGTTGCCTGGCCACTCACCTCCCATCTTGCTTGAATCAGGAAACGTACGTCTGTCGTTCCCGGAATCGACGTCCGGATCGGTGTCTCATCGTTGACGAGGCCAAACCGGTCGTGAATCCGGGACCCGGGGGAGGGCACGACGACCGCATCCGGCGATCGACTGCTCCTGCCCTGGGGCGGAGCCCGTCCGCACGTTTGCATGGGACTATCCTCCTCGGCCATTCCTGCCGCTTTGGCGTTTCGTGCTGTCTGCTCCTACGGGGCGCGCGTTGTCGATATGCGAATCTGCATCGCATGCGGCCCGGTCGGTATCTCGCCTTCAGGCGTGAGGGTGAGGGAGATATCTGCCTGACCGGTGCCGTGGAATCCGGATGTGACTTGCGCGACGGTCACCGGCCCCTCGTTGGGGTTGCCGCTGGCGGTCCCGCTTTCGATGCCGTCGCCGGTGGTGGTGATCGCGGCAATCGCCGGTTGCAATCCGGGTTCCGACCCGAGCACCTCAAGCTGGATTGCGTAGGCACCAAGTTCGCCGCAGCCGTCCCGGGCGATGGTGATCGTTCCGTTCGCTGCAGCGGTTCCCCACGATGTGCCATCCCACACGATCGTGCCGAAATCGACGGCTGCCATGCTCACGGTGGGAGCCACGTCTTCCGGTGCCGGCGCGGTCAGTGCCAGATCGGTCCCGGCGCTCGCCGTTTCATCGCCGTAGGTGTAGGTCAGGGTGACCTTCAAACCGGGCTCGCTCGCCTGATCGGAGCATCCGGCGGGGGGCGTCGCCGTCAGGGTGACATTCGTCGGCGCGGAGATGTCGATGCCAGCCGTAGCCAGATCGATGTTGCCCGATGCATCCGGAGCCATGCCGTTGACGGCAAAGTCCCATCCTTCAGGTCTGGCGAGTATCAGGCTGGCTGCCGTGGCGTTGGAACGTCCCGGATCGATCGCGCAGGCAAACGTATTGGCGGTCTCGCCGCTTTGGCATGCGATCGTCGGTGGATTCACTTCCGGCACCATGGCTTCCGGCGTTGCCGCGTCGGGTTCGCTGGCCGGGTTCTCGGGATTGTCACTGGGCACAGCCGGTGCGTCGGTTGCCTGGGGTTCGGGAGGCGCCACGCTGAAGTCGGCGTTTGCAATACCGGGCGAGGCGACCCCCGGCTCATTGCCCATCGTTGTCGATGCAGTGCTCCAGAGGTGTAGCTCGACCGTCTGGATTGCCGTGACGTCCGCGGGCGCGGAAATGACGATCGGGAGATCGAAAGAGCTGCCGGGGTCCAGCGTCGTCTGCTCGACCCAGGTGGCCGAGGTGGCCGTGCCGCCCGCATTGCCCAACGCTGGTGAGGAGAGCGTCCATCCCGTCACATCGCCAGCCAGCTCGGCGTAGATGGTAGTGGCGATTCGTGGCGTCGTGACCTGATAACGGATCGCGATCTGCTGCTGGCCACCCGGCGTCATCGGGGTTCCGGATGCCGGGGTGATAACCGCCAGGGAATCCGCGTTCACCCAGACGGTTTCGGTCGGCGTGGGGACTTCAGTGGGAGAGGCCTCCTCCGTTGGCGTCGGTGGGTCTGTCGGAACGGGTGTCTCCTCTTCAGGTGGGGCGGCAACCTGTTCCTGTTCGGTTGGTGCGTCGATGGTGGGGGGCGGTGTTTGCTCCGGTGGGGTGGGAGGAACGGTGGGGAGTGTGGCCGGGGCTGTGGCGGGATCGTCCTCCACTTCGGCGGGGGGCGGGTCTCCCGGCGGGCTGCTCCGCATGCCTCTGTCCCGGGCTGATGCATCGATCGGCATGAGGAGCGGCATAACGATCAGGATGGCGATGAGTGCGAATGGTATCCGTCGGAGAACGGGTATTAAGGGGAGCCGCAGGGTGCGTACAAGAAGGATCAAGGCATTCCCCATTTCCTGTACATTCGGATCGTCGTGGATGGATCGCCTCTTGCGGGGGCTTGGCGGGCGCGACGAGGACTCTCATGGACTACCCAAGCCTGGTCTTCCCTCCGCCTTTATCAGGTCGCCAGGCCGCCCCATAATGGCACACATGTATCGATCTGTCTACGAAGACGACTAAAAAACATAAGAGTAATGTATATAAGAAGATATGAAATAAAGTAGAAATCAGATGGGATCATATGAATGACGGAACGGCGATCGCGATGAATCCGGGAGTCTCCGGGTTTATACAGCGACTTGCATGATGGCTGACATTTCCCCTCTGGTACTCCTCTCCTTCCTATTGTCTCGAACGCTCTCCTGTCATCCCGAACGACGTGAGGGATCTCCCGGCGCCGCAGCGCCGGTCTCTCCACGGCGTTGCCGCTGGCGGATTCCCTCTCCCTTGAGGCAGAGAGCGCGATTTTCAGACACGTTGATATAGTCTGATGATTGCCCCATTCGCTGCGCTTAGAGCTATTTGCAGGAAGGTTGACGTTGGTGCTGTATGATCGACTCCCGTAGGGAGTCGATGGGTGACAACGGGGCCGCGTGTGCTTTTCGGCCGCTCACGCGACCTCGTTCGGACCGACCGCCCCTTCACCTCTTGGTGAACCTCACAACCTTCCTGCAAACCAATTAGAAACGAGAAGGCATCGTCCCAAATGAACAGGAAGGGGGCGACCAAGTGGTCGCCCCCTTCCTGAATCGAACTGGTCGGTGCGTCGTTAGTCAGCGGATCCCTGGTGAGGTGCCAGCTCGATCGGGTCGAGATTGCCCTCGACGTTGATATTCGGCAGCCACCGCAGGCCCCGGGGGAAGGCCCAGTTCGCGTTACCCGCCAGCCGCATGATCGCCGGCACGAGCACCGTGCGGATCAGCGTGGCATCGAGCAACACTGCGACACCGAGCCCGAAGCCCATCTGCTGCACTTCCGACAGCCGGCCCATCGCGAAGGAGGAGAAGACGGCGACCATGATCAGTGCCGCGCCGGTGATGATGCGTCCGGTCGATTGCAGGCCAGCCACGATCGAGGCCTCGTTGTCCGCGGTGTGATCCCAATGCTCCCGAATCCGGCTCAGCAGGAAGACATGGTAATCCATGCTGAGGCCGAACAGGATGCAGAAGAGCATCACCGGCAGCCAGTTCACGATGCTGTCGATTTCGGTCAGGCCCAGCGCATCCGCGAACCAGCCGTGCTGGAAGACGGCGACGACCGCGCCATAGGCGGCGCCGACGGATAGCAGGTTCAGCGCGATCGAGATCACCGGGATCACGACCGAACGGAACGCGACCATCAGCAGGATGAAGCTCAGTCCGAGGACGAAGGCGAAGACCACGGGTAGCCGGTCGGAAAGCGTCGAATTGAAGTCCATCACCATCGCCGGACTGCCGGTGACGTAGATCTCGCTCGTCTGGCCGTCGAAGACCTGGGGCACGACATCGTTGCGCAGGTGGCGCACCGCCTGCTCGCCCTCGACCGAGAACGGATCGATGTGCAGGGCGACATTCACCACCGTGATCGCGTTATCCGGGCTGGTCTGGCTGGTGACCTGGCCGAATCGTGCATCGGTTGCCACGGCGTCCGTCAACGCCGTGGCCTTGTCCTGCGTCGACTCGGCATCGCCGGGGATGACGATCCGGACTGGCTCCTCGAGCCCCGCATCGTAGTATTGCGCGATCATCATCCAGCCGGTTTTGACATCGCTATCGGGCAGGGATGCCGTCGATGGCTGGCCGAGTTTCATCGTCAGGATCGGCGAGGCGCAGAGCAGCAGGAATCCACCGGCCAGCATGGCGGAGAGAAGCGGTTTTTTCATGACGCCAGCGGCCAGGTGGCCCCAGGCACCATGCCCTGGCTTCTCCGCCTCGAACTGGGAGATACCTGTCTCATCCTGACGGCGGAGCTTGCGATTCAGGCCGAAGCGCGGGAAGTTGATCCAGTCGCCCAGCAGGGAAACCAGCGCGGGAAGCAGCGTCATCGAGGCGAGGACGGCGACGACCACCGTGGCGGCGGTGGCGAGTCCCATGCCGCGGAAGATCGTGATCGGCAGCAGGAGCAATCCGAGCAGCGCGAGCAGCACGGTTCCGCCAGAGAAGATGACGGCCTTGCCGGCGGTCGCTCCGGCGCGCTCGATCGCATCCTGCTTTTGCGCGCCATTGCGCCTCTCCTCACGGTAGCGTTCCAGCAGGAAGAGCGAGTAGTCGATGCCGACCGCGAGCCCGATCATCGTCACCAGCATCATGCCGGAGTCGTCGATCACCATCCGGCCGCCGATGATCTGGGCCAGACCGGTGGCGGTCAGGATCGTGATCACGCCGAGTACCAGCGGCACCCCGGCGGCGATCAGCGCTCCGAAAACCACGATCAGCACGATTGCCGCGACCGGTAGTCCGACCGTAATGTCCTTCGAGAGGTCCTCGTTGACCATGTCGCCGATTTCGTTCGCGCTGACATCGCCCGCCGAGTAGACGTCGAATCCCTCGGCGCGAGATGCCTCGATCGCCGCATCGTAGTCCTTGTACCGGTCCATCAAGTCGGCCGGTTCTTTCGAGAAGGCGACAGGCATCAGCAGCGCGTGACCGTCATCACCGACCAGCGCCTGCATATCCGGAGAGTCCGGCGCATCGTAATAATTGACGATGCCGGCGATATCGTCCTGGAACGGTGCCAGGTTGGCGACGGCGCCATCCACGACCTGTTTGAAGGCAGGATCGTCGACGGTCTGGTGTTCCGAGCGGAAGATGATCATCTCGGACGCGTTGGTGTCGGTCCCGAAATGTTGCTCGATAAGGTGTTGACCGGTCTGCGATTCGATCGGCGTCGTGAAATCGTCCTGGTATTCCTTCTGGGTGGTGAAACCGCCGACGCCGATCAACACGGCGGCGATCACGCCCCAGAACACAATCGTCAGCCAGGGGTGACGGGCGCTTGTGGCCGCAACCTTTCCTGGTGAGAGTGCAAACGAACGCATCTGAACAACCCTTCCCTCTGCGCGTTGGTATCCCCAGCGCGATCCTGATTCTGCTTGTGTCCCTGGATTGACACGGGTTTCCGGGTATGGAGTTCCGTGTATGGGCCGCTCTTGCGGGGCAATGCCGACCCTTGGGCAACCACCATGAGTATTCGCTCGCGGCGGTTCGTGTGCGATCAGGCTTGCCGCCGAATCCGGGGGCGGGTTATCCCCCATGGATGTCGCACCCGACCGACCTTAGTGACGGCTCGTCTCCGATGTGTTTCCTGAATGTGTCGATTTTGCGACGGCGCTCCGGGCACAACGAGAACCGGGAGGTGGCAGCTGTCCACCTCCCGGTTCTCGTGCGGATCTCGTTGTTGTGACGTCTTATCCCGCGCCGAATTCGGTATAGGCGTCCAGAAGCCACTCGCCATCGACGAGAACGAACCGGGCGGTATACGCGATGCCGGGCTGGACGGCGTTTGTCTTCTCGTTGACGAATACGACCTGTGCGCTCGCTGTCTGAGGCCCGGTCATCACGATGTCGTCGGCGAAGAGCACCGGACCCGCCTGGCCATCCGTTCGTGGGGCCGGTGTTGCATCTGCCGGGAGCGGCACCAATACCGGGGTACCGTGCGGCGATGCTGGCGGGGTTCCATACAACGGCGTCGCGTCGGGGTTGGCGATCTCCAGGGCGTTGTTGCCGACCAGGATATCGGCATACGCTTCAAGCTTCTCCTCACTGATGGGCCGCTGGTTGGAGCTTTCCGTGAATCCGTAAAACACGGGAAGCGTGTTCGCGGTCATCCACGGGGTTTCGAAGCGGAGCTGGTAGGCCGGGCCGGTTGTGGGTGTGCTCAAGCCACATGCCAGCCAGGAATTGTAAGTGTGCAGGATCGCGTCTCGTTGCTCCGTCGTCGGTTTGATCGTCTGCTCGTACTGTGGGTATTGCTGATAGGTCGCGACATTCGCTTCCTGAAGATGGTTGACGATTTCCTCCCTGGTCATCGGCTCGACGGTGCACTCGTTGGCCCCGGGGCGGGGGCGAGTTGAGGAAAGCTCGTCAGGAGCGGCGGTGGCGACTGGCGCCATTGCGAAGTGCGTCGGCTCACCACCTTTGCCGCCATTGCGGAGCCCGTTCGGCCCGAAAGCTGCGAAGGTGAGGGCGAGCGCCGCGATGATGAGCGCGGCGGTCGTGAAGGCCGGCATGGCCCGGTGCCAGCGTTGCGGATGCGCCGATGGTTTGGCCACGAGTCGGGTTGGGGGTGTGGCATCGAATGGTGCCGCAAAGGTGTTCATGGGAATCCTCCGTGTTGGTCGGCGTCGATGGACGATCATGCCGGCATCGTCAGCAAGCGACAGGAATCGATCCACCGTCTGTCTCATATCCGGGTCGATCGCTGCCTCGGCATCGGGCGGGGTGCCCGCCGTGACGAATGCGTCGAGGTAATCGTTCAGCGCATCGGTCTGGTCGTCGGTTCGTCGATGGAATGACATCGAAATCTGCTCCTGCTACCGGTCGTCGCCCATGAGATCGCGAATCCTGTTGAAGGCGCGGAACTGCGCGCTTTTGACGGCGCTGAGGCTGATGCCAAGCGCGTCCGCGATCTCCTGTCCCGTCATCCCGTGCAGGCGCAGTCGAATGATGGTCGCCTGCTGATCGGGCAACTGGTCGATCATGCGGTGGACCGCTGCCCGCGCTTCGTGGACCTCGACGACGTCGGCTGGCCCCGGAGCGGGATCGGGCCAGGCAGCGAGCGCGTCATCAGTCGTCGTTGGCCGCGAGCGGCGGTAGGTATCGGTGATCGTGTTGCGCGCGATCTGGAAGATCCAGCCGCGGAACGAGCCGGATTGATACGATGGCAACGCCCGGAAGGCCCGGAGAAAGACCTTGCTGGTTACGTCCTCCGCCAGATGCGGATCGCCCAGCCGGTTGAGGGCGTAGCCGTATATCGATGGCCGGTATCGCTCGTACAGATCGGCGAACGCCTGCCGGTCGACCATCGCCTGCGCCACGAGCGCATCGTCCGGGAGATCCTCGCTCCGGCTCATGTGCATGCTGCTTCCGGTCGGTGCTGGAGCATTCGGGCTGTCTCCATTTTGATGAAACGACGCCGGCGATTGCGCCGGGACTGATCGGGTGCCGTGATCGATCGTGGCATTCAGGGAAACGCGGCCCGGGCGGAAAAGTTGCTCCCTGTGAAACGGTGGAACTAATCATGTGTAAGAATATGCGTGGGTCGCCAATGGCCTTCGTTTTCGTGGCGCTCGTTGCGCCGATGTACAGGAACATGTGACTTTATGGAAGAGACTCGTAAACCCCGATTGCTCGTCATCGTCGCCAGCGTCCGGGACGGGCGTGTTGGCAAGGCGGTTGCCGACTGGTTTGTCGATTTCGCGCGGGCACACGATGCGTTCGAGATCGAGGTCGCCGACCTCAAGGAGCTCGACCTGCCGCTGATGACCGAGCCCAATCATCCTCGCCTGAAGGACTACACGCAGGAGAAGACGTGGGAATGGAGCCGGATGGTCGAGGCAGCGGATGCGTTTGCCTTTGTGATGCCGGAGTATAACTTCGCGGCCACCGCACCCCTGATCAACGCGCTCGACTATCTGGTACAGGAGTGGGCCTACAAGCCGGTCGGACTGGTGACCTATGGTGGTGTGTCGGCCGGGCTTCGTGCGGCGCAAAGCATCAAGCCGTTGGTCACGACGTTGAGCATGATGCCGATCAAGGAAGCGATCGCGATCCAGTGGGTCGCGAAACAGGTTGACGACGATGGACGGTTCGAGCCGATCGAGTCGCACATCTCGTCCGGTACGGCGATGCTCGATGCGCTGGTGAAGTGGGAGCGGGCCTTGTCGACCATGCGGGCTCCGGAGTCCGTCGGAGCCACCCGGTAGATACCCCGCCAGCCGGCATCCGTCATTGACGGTACTCGCTAAGATGGAGGCGAACGTTCTTCCATACGACGGGTGCCGGTATGAGCGCTGTTTCGGGAAGGCCAATGGCGCCTTCAGACGAATCTTCTGACCATGAGACGTCAACCCTCGCTGGTATGCCACGAGGGTTGACGTCGTTCGTCGGACGAGACGAGCAACTGGAGGATATCTGCCGCCTTTTGCGCGATCCCTCGGTCCGGCTTCTCACCTTGACCGGGCCAGCCGGTGTCGGCAAAACGAGGTTGGCCGAGGCGGCGGTGACTCGGCTGGCCAGCGTCTTTCCGGATGGTGCGGTGGTCGTCTCGCTGGCGATGGTCCGCGATCGCGACCGGCTGCCGTACATCATCGCCGAGGCGCTTGGGTTGCAATCCGTCGCAGGGGAAACCTTCGAATCCCGGGTGATCAATCACTTGCGCGACCGGACGACGCTGCTGGTGCTCGACAATCTCGAGCAGCTTCTCCCGGTCCCGTTCTTGGCGCGATTGCTCGCGTCCTGCCAGCGCCTGATGGTCCTGGTTACCAGCCGGGAGGTGTTGCGTCTCTCCGGCGAGTTCGAATATGTCGTGCCGCCGCTGGCGGTTCCCGCGCCCGGGAATGTCCCGGATCCTGATCGATTGCAGCACGTTGAAAGCGTCGTGCTTCTGGTCGATCGGGCCCGGCAGGTGAATCCGGCATTTGCCCTGACGGCGACGAATGCGGGCGAAATCGCGGAGATTTGCGCCCGGCTCGACGGGTTGCCGCTTGCGATCGAGCTGGCCGCAGCCCGGCTCAAGGTGTTTTCGCCGTCGGCCTTGCTGGCGCGGTTGTCCGACCAGCTTGTCCTCCTGACGGGCGGTCCGTATGACCGGCCGGAGCACCAGCGCACGATCCGGGGCACCATTGGCTGGAGTCACGATCTGCTGGCGCCGACGGAGCAGGTGATCTTCGACCAGCTTGGCGTCTTCGCCGGGACCTTCACGGCCGCATCTGTCGCGGCCGTCTGCGCGGTTTCCGGTGAGCTGGGCGAATTCGAGGCTCTGGAAACGCTGATTTCCCTGGCGGACAAAAGCCTGATCCAGCGTCTGGCCGGGGAAGGCGACGAGCCGAGATTCTACCTGCTGCAAACGATCATGCATTTCGCGCTCGATTGCCTTCGCACCCGCGGTGAGCTGGAACCGGTGCGGGTGCGATATGCGATGCACTATCTCGAGCTTGCCGAAACCCTGGCACCCGGTCTCACCGGACCGGACCAGGCGGTGATCGGGGCCCGGTTCGAGGCGGAGCAGGCGAATCTGCGGGCAGCGCTGGGAATCCTGCGGGACGCGGGAGAAATCGAGTCGTGGGCCCGGCTGGCGTGCGCCATGTGGCGATTCTGGCGGTTGCGAGGCGCGCTCGTCGAAGGGCGATACTGGCTCGATGGCGTGGTGGAGGCAACAACATCCTCATCACTCCCAGCGTCGCTGCGGGCCAGGGTGTGTTTCATGGCCGGGTGGTTGGCGATGGAGCAAGGGGATATCCCTCATGCCCAATCCCGGGGGGAGGAGTCTCTCAGACTGGCGGAAGAGCAGGGGGATGACACCGGGATCGGATTGGCGCTTCGTTTGCTCTCGTTTGTCGACAGCCGGCTGGACGACAACGTTTCCGCGATGTCCCTGATGGAACGGTCGCTCGCTCACCACCGCCGTACCGATGATGCCGACAATATCGCCGGGACGCTCAACAATCTGGCGATCCTCGCGCTGGATGCTGGCGAATACGAGCAGGTGGTGACGTACTGCCGCGAATCGAACGAGGCATTCCGGACGCTTGGCAATCTGCATGGCGCTTCCCACAGCATCGATACGATGGGGGTGGCGCTGTATTGCCTCGGCCGGTTCGACGAGGCGATGCGGGCGTCTCGGGAATCGTTGGCGATCGACCGGGAGTTGGCCGACACTCGCGGGTTGGCGATATCGCTCGATCATGTTGGCAAATGCGCGCGGGCGCTGGGCGAGCTGGAGCTGGCGTGGGAGGCGCACGAGGAATCGCTCCGGTACCGGCGGGATGTCGGCGATCCACGCGGCTTGCTCGTCTGGCTCGAAGCGATGGCGTTGTGGATGGCGCAGGCGGGTCGGGGCGAGGCGGCGGCACTCTCCCTCGGGGCAATCGAGATCGCCCGCACGGCGGGATCGATGCCGATCCTGCATCATGAAGCCGGCGACCATGAGGAGACAGCGCACCGCGCCCGGATGTTGCTGGGCGACGAGCTCTTCGAGCGGACGCTGGCGAAGGGACGCTGGCTGACCGTTGACGAGATGATCGTCCGCATATGTGAAATGGCTCCGGGTGTCCTTGCTGCGCCGGCCCCATCGGTGGGTGTATCCGCGGATGATCTCGTGGCGTGCTACGGTCTCACGCCGCGCGAGCACGATGTCCTCCTCCTGATCGGCAAGCGTTACCTGGACCGGGAGATCGCGGAGGCGCTTTCGATCAGTCCGAGGACCGTCGCCCGCCACGTCACCGGGATCCTCGCCAAACTCGGTGTTTCCTCTCGCTATGATGCGGCCGCGATGGTGGAGCGGGGGTAGGCCGTTCCGGTTCCTGGTTCCCTGATTCTGGTCGCATTGGCTGTTAGTTCCGCCAGGGAGTCCCGACCCGAAGTGGTCGCTGTTCGGGGTTTGCGGCCCGGCGCGATGGTTGGCATTCGCCTGGACGCCGGGCACTTCGGCCCGGCGCTACCTGAACGGAGCACCGCGATAGCATCGACTGGACATGATCCTGGTAGCACCGACCCGAAGTGGTCGGTGTTTGTGGATCACCGGGCGATTCTTCGCATTCGCTCAGGATGAAGGAAGGAGGGTGCGCCCCGGCCAGTACTCCTCTTCTCTCGACTTTCTCTCCCGTGTCTCCACAACCTGGCCAGATGGATGGGCTGGGTATCTCCTGCCCATATCCGTACACATGCGCCTGTGAAATTGGGTACGTCCTGCCGATGTGCCATTCCCCCGCCATCCGCATGATGGGACATGCCGGGAATGCCCCGGTGATGTCCGTTTCGTGAAAGAGGTGCCGGGATGGAGCAGTCCGCATCGCAGATGGTCGCCGGGGCCCGGGCGAGGATCGAGAACCTTTCGCCCGATCAGGTTGCCCTCGAACTGGCTACGGGGCACGCGCGCGTGATCGATATCCGGGAACGGGATGAGCTGGACGACAAGGGCACGATCCCCGGGGCGATTCACGCGCCGCGAGGGATGCTCGAGTTCTATGCCGATTCCAGCAGCCCGTATCACCGGGAGGAATTCGACCCCGCCGATCGCCTCATCCTGGTCTGTGCTTCCGGTGGACGTTCGGCCCTCGCAACGGAAACACTCCACCGAATGGGGTACCTGCATGTGGCCCATCTCGATGGTGGCCTTGCCGCTTGGACGGCGCAGGGATTTCCGGTGGAGCGGTCCAAAAACCGCCAACCGGGTGTATGAGAGGAGAGATCGCGATGACCAGGCATATTCAACATCGAACAGTACGCGGAACGTTCCTGGCTGGTCTCATGACCTTGATGCTGGTGCTGTCCGTGTTCGCCGCGATAAGTTCCCCGGCGGGTGCCCAGGGTGACGGGAATGACACGCCGGTGGATCAGACCGAACAGCCTGCCGACACGGGCGAGGGGGACCAGCCGTCGGACGACGAGCAGTCCCCGGATACCGGAGACCAGCAACAAAACGGGTCCGACCAGGGCACCGATCAGCAGGTACAGCCGTTACAGGTGGATCCGTCATCCATCACGGTCAACTACATGGCGTGTCCGACCGGCACCGATCTGGTTAATACCGATGGAGCCACGCTGAATGCGATATGTACCGCATCCGGTCCGGCAACGGACTTCGTGCTCTCCACGACCAACGCGGTGATCGGAAGCCAGAATGCCACCGCCCCGGCGAGCATCGCCTTTGCCGATGTCCCGGCCGAAACCATCCTGCTTTCGCAAAATCCGGCGCCAACCGTGTTCGCGGTGTTCTGTCAGGGGAATACGTCGTACGGCAATACCAAGCCGTATGCCCGGGCGCTGATCGCGAGCCCGGTCGTGACGCTGGATGTTCTCGAGGGTGAGACGATCGTCTGTGACTGGTTCGTCGAGGAGGCCGCGCCCGCGGCGACGGGGTCACTGACCCTGTACAAGTGGTTCTGCCCGCCGGATGCCGACCCCACCGTCGATCCGGGCGAATGCGACGTCGAGATGGCGGGAGTTCCCTTCACGCTCGTTGACGGGAACGGCAGCACGCCTTTTACCTCCGACACCAACGGCCGTCAGCTGGACAATATCGTGGCGGACGCAAATGGCGTCTTCACGATAGCCGAGCAGATGCTGCCCGGCTATCTGGCTCCGGCGGTGTATTGCCAAAACAACGCCGAAGACCCGCAACCCAACGCACCGGAGCTCGTGCCGGTCACTAACGGAGCGATCACGATCGATCCCTCTACACCGGATTTCGAGTACCAGTGCTTCTGGTACAACGTGCCGGACCCGAACCCGTCCGACATCACGATTCGTAAATGGCAATGCCCGGTCGGATACAACGTGACGGCACCCGGCGCGGACCCGAAGGTTGATTGCACCCAGCCGGTGGATGGCGTCACCTATGTCCTGAGCGATACCGACCCGGCGACGGTCGATCTCCAGACGGATACTGGCGATTCCATGCCCGGAGCGGTCTACTTCGGCGGAACGGCTCCCGGTGAGGTGACCGTTACCGAGACCCTGCCTCCCGGCACGACGCAAGCGTTCCTCTGGGGATGCGATGGCGGTGTGTTCTTCGGAAATGCGGTCGCGACCAACACCGCCGTGGCGTACACGATGCTTGTGCCTGGCGGCCAGACGATTACCTGCGACTGGTATAACGTGCCATCCGTCATGTCCGGCACGGTCACGCTGTACAAGTGGCAATGTCCCGCCGGAACGGACGCGACATCCCAGGATCCCGCCTATTTCAGCGCGCAGTGCGCGACCGAACAGCCGGGGATCGACTTCACCCTGACCGATGCGAACGGGATCACCCCGTTCAAGAGCGACACGAACGGCAAGCAACTCAACGACGTCGAACCGGATGCGAACGGTCTGTTCACGCTAACCGAGATGATCCCGGCTGGATACGGCACGCCAGCGGTTTTCTGCCAGAACAATGGCGAGGACCCGCAACCGAACGCGCCAACCCGGGTTTTGTCCACCGGTGGAATCGTGGCGATCCAGCCGTCAACCTCGGCGTTCGAATACCAATGTTTCTGGTACAACCTGCCCGGCGGCACGTCGTCAGACACCGGGATGCTGCATTTCCTCAAATGGGGTTGCCCGGTTGGCTCGGACCCCTTGTTGGACACGAGTGGGTGCAACCCGATGCCGGGCGTGAACTTCACTGTCGTCGATGACGCCGGCTCGCGGACATTCACAACGGGAACGTCGCCCGTCACGCTCAGCGGCATCGTGCTTGACGCCAACGGCTCATTTACGATCACCGAGCAACTTCCTGCAGGCTACGCCGATCCCGTCGGATATTGCTCCCCGGATCAGGCGACCAGCTCGCAGCAGGCTGGTCTGGCTACGATTCCGGGCGGCACGCTCACCGTCTCCCCCGCGACATTGCCGTTCGACTACTACTGCGAGTGGTTCAATGTGCCACTGACGCCAGGGGAGGTGACGGTCTACAAGTGGACGTGCCCCGAAGGGTACGACTGGACGGCGTGGTCGGCGAACCCGAAGAACGATTGCACGACGGCGACAAACGGCATCACGTTTGTGCTCGACCAGCCGGTTGGCGTCGACCTGCAAACCGATACCGGCGATTCGATCGACGGGGCGGTCTACTTCGGCGGATTGGAGCCGGGAGATTACGTCCTGAACGAGATCGTGCCGGATGGCATCAGCGATGTCTTCGTGCTGGATTGCGTCGGCCTCAACACCGGCTCGGTCCATCCCGTCCCGCTTTCGGTCGGACCGACATTGCCGATGCGGATCGTCGGTGGCGACCGGATTCGCTGCGACTGGTACAACGTTCCCGCCCCGCAACTCGGCTGGCTGACGGTGACCAAGTACACATGCTCGACCCAGAAGTACGTCACGGATATCGATTGCGAGATTTTCGAGGGGGGCAAGGCCTTCGAGCTGCAGATGTGGAACGGGACCATGTGGACGAAGGTCGCCAGTGGTACGACAAACGTCGCTGGCCAGGTGACGTGGTCCAACCTTGCGCCCGGCACCTATCGAGCGGTCGAGCAGGGCGGAACGGCGTGCAAGGTGATTGCAACTCCCGCCGATGCACAGGGTAACGCCGTCGTGAACGCGAAGGCTGGCACGATGGTCAAGGTCTACAACTGCGGAATCACGCCTTCGCCGGAAAGCAAGATGCCGACGAAGTACCCGAACACCGGCGTTGATCCTTCCGCATCCACCCGGGTGATGCCCGGCGCGTCGATTATCGGCGCGCTCGGGCTGACTGGAGCGACGATGACTCGCCGCTCCTTCCTGCGACGCTCAGCGGCGGTGGCCGGAACGCTCGGTATCGGCGCTGTCGCGGTTCGCGAGGGGCTCGCCGGACAGGTCATCGAACCGGATGGCACGCCAATGGCGACACCGGGCGCCGGGTGTCTCTATCCGGCGACTCCGGAGGCCGCGACGGCCATCGCCGGAACCCCGGTTGTCTGCGCTCGTGGCGCGGTGCCGGTCCATATCGCGATCGAGACGATCGATGTGGATGCGGATATCGAGGTGCTGGAGATCGTTGCGGGCGAGATGCAGCAACCGACCGGTGCGACCGATGTTGCCTGGTACAAGGAGACGGCCCGATTGGGCGAGCGGGGCAACATCCTGCTGGCCGGGCATCTCAACTTCTGGGGTGTGCCGGAGGGCGTCTTCTTCGCTCTCGGTCAACTCGAGGAGGGCGATGTGGTCGAGTTGACCGGCGACGACACCCAGATCTACCGCTACATCGTGCAGTGGACCAGGGCCTTCCCTTCCGACGAGGAGCCGCCCGCCGAGGCGCTCGGGCAGACGGAGGAGCAGGCGATCACGATGATCACCTGCGGTGGGGAATGGGTGACCGATCGGTCGGAATACGACCATCGGACGGTCGTGCGAGCGATCCGGGATAGCGAGTATGTTCCCTCATCCACACCGGTGGTGTAGCGGGTCGTGAGGGAAACGATCATGTCGCTACGACATGATCGTTTCCCTTTTGTCTGGAATCGCCCGATTATCGGCCCGATCGGGCATGAATCTCCTATGTTTTCGACCGAATTGACGCGAACGCGGGTACGATGGTTCCATCGTCAATCGTTGACGTTGATGCAGACAGGAGATCACATGACCGACATCAGCACCGAAACGCGAAACCTTTTCCTCGGCGGCCGATACGAGCCGGCTGCGAGCGGCGAAACCTTCGACGTCATCAACCCGGCGACGAATGAAACCCTGGCGAGCGTTGCCAAGGCAGGGATCGAGGATGTCGAGCGTGCCGTCGACATCGCCCGGCAGGCCTTCGACGAAGGACCGTGGCCCCGGATGTCGCCTTACGAGCGGGGCCGGATCATCCAGCGGCTCGCCGATCTGGTTCGTGAAAAGGCGGACGACATCGCCCTTGTGGAGAGCCGGAATACCGGAAAACCCTTGGCGCGGGCGAAGGGCGAGGTGATCAGCGGCGCGACCGTGTTCGACTTCTACGCGGGTGCCGGCGACAAGTTCTATGGCGAGACGATCCCGCTCGGGTCGAATCTCATGGACTTCACGCTGCGGGAGCCCGTTGGTGTCTGTGCCCAGATCGTCCCGTGGAACTTCCCGTTTTCGATGGCATCGTGGAAGGTGGGGCCGGCCCTCGCGGCTGGTTGCACGATCATCCTCAAGCCAGCCAGTAACACACCGCTGTCAGCGTTGATCCTTGGCGAGCTTTGCGCCGAGGCGGGGGTGCCGGATGGCGTGGTCAGTGTGTTGCCGGGACCGGGTGCCCTGATCGGTGAGGCGCTGGCGGCGCATCCGCGAATCGACAAGGTCGCGTTCACCGGCGAAACGGCCACGGGGGCGGCGATCCTGAGGGCATCGTCCGAGACGATCAAGAAAGTCTCGCTCGAGCTTGGGGGCAAGAGCCCGAATATCGTTTTCGCCGATGCCGATCTCGAAAAGGCCGCCGCTGCGGCGGTTCCCGCGGGGTTCGGAAACAGTGGGCAGACCTGTACGGCCAGGACGCGTCTTTTCGTCGCGAACCAGGACCACGATCGCCTGATGCAGTATCTGGTCGATGCTGCCGAAGGGTTCAAGGTTGGCGATCCGCTGGCGGACGATACCTTGATGGGACCAGTTATCACCCCGGCGCAGCACGAGCGAGTGGCATCTTACATTCAGATCGGGCAGGACGAAGGCGCTGAACTGGCATATGGCGGATCGCGGCCCGAGGGTATGGAGGATGGCAACTTCCTGATGCCGACGATCTTCGGTGGGGTGAGCAACGACATGCGTATCGCCCGCGAGGAGATTTTCGGGCCGGTGCTGTCGGTGATTCCGTTCAAGGACGAGGCTGATGTGATCCGTGAGGCGAACGCCAACGAATACGGGCTCGCAGGATCGGTCTGGACCCGGGACATTGGCCGCGCGCTTCGTGTCGCGAAGGCGTTACGAACGGGCATGGTTTCCATCAATTCCAATGGCGGACCGGGCGTTTTTGGTCCCTTTGGTGGCTACAAGCGCAGCGGGCTTGGTCGCGAGCTGGCGATGCACGGGCTGGAGCTGTACACCGAGGTCAAGAACGTCTACATCGATCTCGACGCATAGGACGTTGCGGAGTGTCGAGGGAAGGGGACAAGGTGCATTGCACCTTGTCCCCTTCGTCATATCGGGTACAATCGAATCCAGACGGAAACCGTCGGAATTCGAATTGGCCTCCGGAAGGATGACAGATTGACCGATACCACCAATCCCCGCGTGTCGCGACAAATGCATGGTTTGACCTGGCGGATGGGCACCGTGACTGGCGTTGAGAAAATCAACGATCGGTACCTGCGAATCACCTTTGGCGGACCCGATCTCAAGGGATTCGCCTCGCTCGATGCGAACGACCATTTCAAGATGCTCTTCCCGGTCGATCCGGAGGTCACTCCGGTGCTGCCCACCAAGGGCGAGAAGGGTTTCGTGTATCCCGACGACGCGCCGGAGCAGGCATTGCGCGATTTCACGCCGCGCTCGTTCGACCCGGAACGGCAGGAGCTGGCCGTCGACTTCGTTCTGCATGAGGCTGGCCCTGCCACAGGTTGGGCAGCCCAGGCCAAGCCCGGTCAGCAGGTTGGCATGGTGGGGCCGCGTGGCTCGAAGATCGTGTCCAACGACTTCGACTGGTTCCTGATGGTGGGCGATGAAACCGCGTTTCCGTCGTTCGCGCGGCGGCTGGAGGAATTGCCCGCCGGCAAGAAGGCACTTGTCATCGTCGAGGTCGACGACCATGCGAATGAGCTCCCCTACGAAACGGCGGCCGATGCCATGGTCGTCTGGGCGCATCGCGATGGCGCGCCAGCGGGTACCGGCACCGCGCTGATCGACGCCTTGAAGGCCGCGACGTTCCCGGAAGGCGAATATTTCGCCTGGGGAGGCGGTGAGGCGATGATCCTCAAGGACGTGCGTCGTCACCTCCTCAACGAGCGCGGCGCGAACCGCGAATACCTCAATTTCTCGGGACACTGGCGGCGAGGCGAGGGTGACTTCGACCACCACACGCCGTTGGACGACGTCGAATAAGCCGGCCCCAGGACGAATTTCTCGCTTCCCCTTGCCGGGATGTGGGAAGTGGGGGTATAGTACTGGCCGCGCCGGTGGGGACACCGGCGCGGATGCGTGACCGGGGCCTGCGGGTGTCGGGAGCGGCCGGGGGCGAGGAGGCAGACTCC